>Ga0209189_1000161_pt1 | contig 57978 bp, 43 predicted proteins | sample C_130820_EF_Meta_FD_187308 | JGI IMG/M metagenome (GOLD analysis project Ga0209189, IMG submission 187308) | Freshwater microbial communities from Lake Croche, Canada to study carbon cycling - C_130820_EF_MetaG (SPAdes) (version 3) | ecosystem: Environmental > Aquatic > Freshwater > Lake...
GTCCCGGCGGGCGATGCTCCGCGGGCTGGGCGTCTCGATGGCCCTGCCCTGGATGGAGTCGGTGGCGGCCCGCACCGCCGCCGCGGCGGGTCCGGCGGCCGCGGAGCCGCCGGTGCGGCTGGCCGTGCTCTTCGCCGGCAACGGCTTCCATTCGAAGGAGTGGTGGGCCGAGGGGGCCGGCGCCGGGATGCGGCTCGGGAAGGTGCTCGAGCCGATCGCCCCCTTCCGCGAGCGGCTGCTCTTCGTGAAGGGGCTCTACAACGAGCAGGCCCGCAAGGGCAACATCCACAGCTCGCAGACAGGCAACCTGCTCTCGGGCGCGCCGCTCGCCTCCGGCGGCGACATCCGCTCCGGCACGAGCTTCGACCAGGTGCTCGCCGGCACCTGCGGCCGCGCGACGAAGGTGCCGAGCCTGGTGCTCGGCTGCGAGAAGTCGAATCCGTCGGTGCACAAGAACTACTCGATGCTCTACAGCTCCCACATCTCGTGGAGCTCGCCGACGACGCCCACCCCGCTCGAGCTCTACCCCGCCCTGGCCTTCGACCGGCTCTTCAAGGATGGCGCCGAGCGGGGCGACGAGAGCGTGCTCGACGCGGTGATCGAGGACGCCGGCGACCTGCGCCGCCGGATCGGCGCCGCCGACCGCCGCAAGCTCGACGAATACCTCGACAGCGTCCGCGACGTGGAATCGCGGATCGCCGCCGCCGGGCGGCGCGGCGAGCTGCAGGGCTGGAAGCCCGCGCTCGAGCGGCCCGACGTGCCCCGGCCGCCCGAGGGCATCCCGCAGGACATCGCCGCGCACATGCGGCTGATGTGCGACATCGTCGTGCTCGCCTTCCAGACCGACACCACCCGCATCTGCACGCTCAAGCTCAACAACGACCACTCCGCGCTCCGCTTCCCGAACCTGCCGCGGACCGACAACCCGGGCCAGGGCATCGACTACATGATCCACCACCTGCTCTCGCACTCCGACGGCGACGACTGGCTCAAGGTCAACCAGTTCTTCCTGGAGCAGATGGCCCACGTCGCCCGCCGGCTCGACGCGATCGACGAGGGGGGCCGCTCGGCCCTCGACAACTCGATGATCATGATCTGCTCGAGCATGATGGCGGGCGCCAAGCACGACAATGACCGGCTGCCGGTGGCGGTGCTCGGCCGCGCGGGGGGCCGGCTGGAGACGGGCCGTGTGCTCGACTACGCGCAGGCGGACAACCGGCAGCTCTGCCGGCTCTACCTCTCGATGATGGCGAAGATGGGGGTGCGCGAGAGGTCGTTCGGCGACGCCACCGAGCCGCTCGCCGAGGTCTGATGCGGCTCCCGGCTGCGTCGCCGTATCACGCGCGGCACGCCGGACTCGCCCCCGCCGCCGGGGAGCGGCGGGCGACGCACGTGAGGAGAGAACACGCCGGTGCCAACGCTGCCTGATCCCCGCCTACCTCACCTGGTGCCATCCGTCGCGGCTCCCGGACCTGCCGTGGATGCTGCAGTCGGTCTGAAAAGGTGCCAGCCACCAAATCTGGGCAATTTGACCCGACATCAGCTGTGGCATATACATAAGTACATGCCTCGTCCACGTCGAGTCTCGCCCGGTGGTGTGCCATTTCACGTTTTGAACCGGTCCGTCGGTCGGCGGACCGTATTCGAATCGCCCGCCGACTTCGATGCCTTCGTCGAGACGGTCGGAGAGGCCTTGCGGACGAGGCCGATGCGGATCTGCGGCTACTGCGTGATGCCAAACCACTGGCACATGGTCCTGTGGCCCGAACACGATGGCGACCTTTCGGCGTTCGTCCAGCATTGCACGAACCTGCACGTCAAGCGGTGGAAACGGACCCACGGCGAGACCGGTCTCGGCCACCTCTATCAGGGCAGATTCAAGTCGTTTCCAATCCAGACGGAAGACTACTTTCATCGCGTCATCCGCTACGTCGAACGCAATCCTCTGCGAGCCAATCTCGTGGACCGGGCGGAAGCGTGGCCATGGTCGAGTCTCGGGCAGGCTTCATCAGGCGGACCGATTCCTCTGGCGGGATGGCCCGTTCTGGGGCCTGCAAAGCATGAACGCGATCGATGGATCGCGTGGGTGAATCAGCCGCAGACCGAGGACGAACTTGCCCGGCTCAGGGCCTGCACGGCTCGCGGACGGCCGTTCGGCGACCAACGGTGGGTCGAGCAGGTCGCCGCACATCTCGATCTTGGGGCCACTCTCCGGCCACGTGGTCGGCCACGGGATGATCGGCCCACAGCACGTTCGGCGAGATCACGTTCCGGGAGATGACGTGCCAGCTTGCCCAGATTTGGTGGCTGGCACCTTTTCCCCTTTTCCCTCCTTCTGGATGGTGCTGAAGACGTGACCACGGCGGCACGGCGGTCGCGCCGCCGCGCTGTCAGGCGAGGATCTTGTGCATCACGTGGCCGTGCACGTCGGTGAGCCGCATGTCGCGGCCGCCGTGGCGGAACGTGAGGTTCTCGTGGTCGATCCCCAGGCAGTGGAGCACCGTGGCCCAGAGATCGTAGAGCGTGACCACGTCCTCGACCGCCCGGTAGCCGAACTCGTCGGTGCTGCCGAGCACCGTGCCCCCCTTCACCCCGCCCCCGGCGAGCCAGACCGAAAATCCGTAGGGATCGTGGTCACGGCCCGAGCCCCCCTGCGAGAACGGCGTCCGCCCGAACTCCCCGGCCCAGACGACGAGCGTCTCGTCGAGCAGCCCGCGGTCCGCGAGGTCGGCCAAGAGCGCGGCGATCGGCCGGTCCACCTGCCGCGCCATCTGCTCGTGCCCCTTGCGGATCTCGCCGTGGTGGTCCCAGGGGTTCGCCCCGTTGCCGCCGCCGATGTTGTAGGCCAGGCAGGAGAGCTCCACGAACCGCACGCCGCGCTCGACCAGCCGGCGCGCGAGCAGGCACTGCCGGGCGAACGCCGCCTGCTTCGGCTCGGGGCAGTCGAGGCCGTAGGCGGCGCGGGTGGCGGCCGACTCGTCGGCGATGTCGGCGAGCGCGGGCACCGCCGCCTGCATGCGGAAGGCGGTCTCGTGGGTGCGGATGGCGGCCTCGATCGCATCGGCGGCGGCCGCGGTCGCGCCGAACCGGCGGTTGAGCGCGGCGACGTAGTCGAGCCGGCGCCGCTGCGGGCCCGGCGGCTCCCAGGGCCGGATGTCCTTGACCGCGGGGTCGGCGTCGCAGGCCAGGAGCGACGCCCCCGTGTCGCTCGGCAGGAAGCCGTTGCCGAAGCAGGCCACGCCGCCGTGGGGGATGCCGGCGTCGCCGCTCTTGAGCACGACGTAGCCGGGCAGCTCCTCGCTCTCGCGGCCGAGTCCGTAGACGGCCCAGGCGCCGGCGCTCGGGCTGCCGAGGAAGGGAAAGCCGGTGTGGAGGAAGAGGTTGCCCTGGGCGTGCTCGCTGAACTTCGCCGTCATCGAGCGGACGACGGCGAGCTTGTCGGCGTGCCGGGCGATCTCGGGAAAGAGCTCGCTGATCTCGGTGCCGCACTGCCCCCGCGGCCGGAACTCCCACGGGCTCGGCATCAGCTGGCCGACGTTGTTGAACTGCGTCCGCTCGATCCGGCCCGGTAGCGGCTGGCCGGCCCGTGCGGCGAGGAGCGGCTTGGGGTCGAACGAGTCCACCTGCGACACGCCGCCGCTCATGAACAGGAAGATCACGCGGCGGGCCCGCGGCGCGGCGGCGCTGACGGCCGCCGCGGCGGCCTCCGGTCGACCGGCCGCCCCGGCGAGCAGCCCCGCCAGCGCCGTCATGCCGAAGCCCGCCGAGGAACGCGCGAGCCAGTGCCGCCGCGTCAGCGCGACGGCGGCCGGGGCGGCGGGCAGGATCGTGCGGGCCGAGGCGGCGTCAGTCGACATGGATGAACTCCTCGGTGTTCACGAGCGCATGGACGACGTCGGCCCATGGCGGCACGGCCGCCGCGCCGGTCGCGGTCGGCTCCGTGCCGTGCTCCCGGCACGCCTCGTCGAGGAAGGCCCGCGACCGGGCGATCTCGTCGGCCCCGGGCTCGCGGCCGAGCGCCTCCACGAAGAGCCGTCGCAGCCGCTCGTCGGCCGGCACCCCGCCCCAGTCGGCCACGAGCCGCTCGGCCCGCCGCCGCGTCTGCTCGCGCACGAAGCCGCCGTTCATGAGCACGAGCGCCTGCGCCGGCACGTGCGACTCGTCGCGGCGGCCCTGCGTCGACTGCGTGCTCGGCGGGTCGAAGGCGGAGAGGAAGGGATCGGGCGCGTTGCGTCTGACGACGAGGTAGAGGCCGCGGCGCGGCGCGCCGGGAGGATCCCCGGGGCCGAACGGGCGGCGGTCGAGCGTGCCCGACACGGCGAGCACGGCGTCGCGGATCGACTCCCCCTCCAGCCGTCGCAGCCTGGCGTGGGAGAAGAGCGTGTTGGCCGGGTCGAGCCGGCGGGCTGAGTCGGTGGGCCGCGACGCCAGGCGGAACGTGCGCGACGTGGCGAGGAGCCGCACGAGCCCCTTCAGCGACCAGGGCCGCGCGGAGCCGCCGCCGCCGGCCGCGGGCGCGACAAACTCCGCCGCCAGATGGTCGAGCAGCTCCGGGTGCGTGGGCAGGTCCCCCATCGCGCCGACGTTGTCCACGGTGGCGACGATGCCGCGGCCGAAGACGTGGTGCCAGACGCGGTTGACGAAGACGCGGGGCGTGAGCGGGTTGTCCGCCGCGACGAGCCGGTCGGCCAGTTCGAGGCGGCCGCTGCCCCGCGCGACGAAGGGCCGCGGGTCGATCGCCGCGAGAAACCGGCGGGGCACCGGGCCGGCCGGCGCCTTGTGATCGCCGCGCACGAGGAGCGGCTGATCGACGACCGTGGCCTCGACGACGCCCGGCGCCCGCACCGGCGGCGGCACGCTGCGGTCGAGTTCGCGATAGCGTTCCACGAGCGGCGCGACGCCGGGCACGCCGGCCGCGTCGGCCGGCAGCGTCCCCACCGACACGAGCGCGTCGAGCAGCCGCACCTGCGGGTCGGTCGCGGCGCCGTCGCGCCAGGCCGCGGCCGCGGCACGCACCGCGGGCACGCCGACGGCCGCGAGCGCGGCCCGGTCGGCCGGAGCGGGGCCCGGGAGCGCCGCGTCGCCGGACCGCGGCAGCGCGAGGAGCGGCGCAGGAGCCAGCCCGCTCGGGGTGTCGTGGCCGCCCGTGCCGGTGGCGTAGAGGCTGAACCACGACCGTTTCGCGTCGGTCGATTCCACCGCCAGGTCGCCCGCCGTGGCGATCTCGAGGTGCACCATCTCGCCCCGCCAGTAGGCCGCCGGAAACTCGACGCGCACCGCGCGGCCCCCCTCGAGCGACCGCGAGGGATGGTTGAGGCCGCCCCGCGGGTAGTGCCAGATCGGCATCTTCACGCGGGCGGCCCCCTCGCCGGCGACGACGACGCGGATCGTGTCGTTCTCCACCGGAAACCGGGCCGAGTGCACGAGGCCACCGTCGCTCGAGACGAGCAGGTTCGAGTGGATGCCCGCCGGCAGGATCGTCGTGACGAAGCGATCCCCCTCGGGCTCGACGCGGAACTCCCCCGGCGGCGACACCCCGCCGACGCCGTCGCCGTACCGCAGCCAGCCCTCGGGTGGCGGCACGTTCCGCTGCACGGCGGCGGGGATCGCCCCGGGCGCAGCCGCGCCGCCGGAAGCCGCCGCCTCCGACCGTAGGTTGTCCCAGGCCCGCTGCCGCGGTTCGCCGGCGAGGCCGTCGAGCCGCAGCATCACCGCGAGCGGGTGGTCGGGCCGGCGGAGGTCGGCCCAGCGGGCCTTCGCCGCGTCGATCCGGGCCCGCGCCTGCCTGCGCTCGGGCGTGTCGCCGGCGGCAGGGGGGGGCTCGGCCTTCAGCGCGGCCTCCTCCGCCTCGGCGGCGCGGAAGGCCCCCTCCTCCCGCTCGACGGCGGCGGCGAGCCGGGCCGGCAGATCGTCGAGGCCGTCGAGCCAGGCGGCGGCGAGGCCCGCGCGAATGCGGCCCTTGAGCAGGGCGAGTTCCGCGCGCGGGGCGTCGCGGGCGGCCGGCGCGTCGGCGTGCACGATCGCCGGGCGGCAGCTGGCCAGCACGCCGTAGAGCGCGTAGAAGTCGGCCTGGGGGATGGCGTCGAACTTGTGGTCGTGGCAGCGGGCGCAGGAGACGGTGAGCCCGAGGAAGGCCTTCGAGAGGACGTCGATCTGGTTGTCGGTGAACGTCACCATCTCGTCGAGCGCGTCGGTCGGCGAGAAGCCGTGCGGCACCATCCGCAGGTGGCCGATGCCGAGCGCCGACTCGTTCACCCGCGTGGCCGGGTCGATCCGTGGGTCGGCGAGGAGGTCGCCGGCGACCTGCTCGCGGATGAAGCGGTCCACCGGCACGTCGTCGCGGATCGCGCGGATGCACCAGTCGCGATACCGCCAGGCGTGCGGAATCGCCGGATCCCCCTCGCTGCCATGCGTCTCGCAGTAGCGCATGCAGTCGAGCCAGTGGCGGGCCCAGTGCTCGGCGAAGTGGGGCGAGTCGAGGAGCCGGTCGACGAGCCGCTCCCAGCGGTCGGGGGCGGCGTCGGCGAGGAAGGCGGCCCGCTCCTCGGGGCTCGGCGGCAGGCCGGTGAGCACGAGCGTCGCGCGGCGCAGGAGCGTTTCCGGATCGGCCTCGGCCGCCGGCTCGACGCCCGCCGCGGCGAGCTTCGCGGCGACGAAGCGATCCACCGGGTGGTCGCCGGCGGCGAGCGCGGCGGCCGGGCCGGTCGGCCGGGGCGGCGGCTCGGGCCGCACGATCGGCTGCAGGCTCCACCATGCCCGGCGGCGCGCGAACACCGCGTCCCACGACGTCTCCCGCTCGAGTTCCACGGCGGAGGGGGCCGCGGCCCGCGGGTCGACGGCGCCCAGTTCGATCCAACGCCGGAACGCCGCGACGATCTCCGCCGGCGGCTTCGGCCCCCCCTTGGGCATGAGCAGGCCGTCCGCGTGCCGCAGGGCCGTCATGATCACGCTCTCGTCGGGCCGGCCCGGCACGACGGCCGGCCCCGAGCTCCCCCCTTCGCGCATCCCGCCGGCCCAGTCGAGCGCGAGGCCGGCCTCGCGGGTGCCGTGCGTGGCGTGGCAGCCGTAGCAGCGTTCGACGAGGTACGGCCGGATCGACCTCTCGAAGAGCTCGCGCGGATCGTCGCCGCGGACGGTGCGGCCGGCGAACCCCGCGACGACGAGACAGGCCGCGAGCCCGAGCAACCGGCGACGACGAGGAAAAACGCTGGTCATCCCTATATAAGACTGTATTCTTACATACGAATCAAGTAGGAACGGTCGTCCGTTCCTCCCGTTGTCCTGCTCCCCGTCGCCCTGCTCCGCGCGGGTCCGCCCCGCGACACGAATCCCGGAAACCCGATGCCCGCGCCCGCCCCGTCCCGTCGCCGCGGCACCGCCGCCGGCCGTGATCTCGACGCCCTGCCCTCGCCGACGGCGGCGAAGACGCTCGCGGTGCTCGACCTCGTGGCGCGGCACCCGCGCGGCCTGACGGCGGCGCAGGCGTCCCGCGCTTCCGGGATCACGGCGAACCTCGTCTTCCGGATCCTCAAGACGCTCGTCGCCATGGGCTACTGCGTGCAGCACTCGGCCACGAAGACCTACGCGGTCTCGGGACGCCTGCTCGAGATGTCGGCGCCGAAGGCCGGCGGCCGCAGTCTCGCCGTGGCCGCCGACGAGCCGCTCCGCGGCCTCCGCGACGCCTGCGGCGAGACGGTGCAGCTCGTGATCGAGTCGGCGGGCAAGGCGCTCGTGCTCGAGCAGGTGCAGGGCACCCAGCCGCTGCAGGTCTGCGGGCAGGTGGGGATGCGGGTGCCGCTTCATTCCTGTGCGCCGGGCAAGGCGATCCTCGCCTGGTGGGACGCGGCCCGCCGCGCCGGCTGGTATGACCGCCGACCGCTCAAGCGGTTCACGCGCACGACGCTCGCCGACCGCCGGTCGCTCGAGACCGATCTGGCCGCGTCGCGCGACCGCGGCTACGCGATCGACCGGGCCGAGGGCATCGACGGCATCCACTGCGTGGCCGCGCCGGTGCTCGACGCCCACGGCCGGCCGCTCGCGGCCGTGACGATGATGGCGCCGGCCGCGCGGCTGCCAGAGGCCGACTTCCCCGCCGCGGCCGCGCGGTGCATGGCCGCCGCCCGGGCGATCGAGGCGGCGCTGGCGGCAGGCTGACCGCCGCGACGACCCGGTTCACCCGGCGAGCCGTCGGCGCTGACGCCAGCTCAGGAGCCGCTTGAAGGCCCCGGTCACCCGCTCCCGGAACGCGCCGCGAAGCCGCCGGTGCAGCCGCTCCTGCACGGCCTCCTGGCGACCGAGGAGCACCTCGTCGTCCTCGGCGTACATCCGGTAGCGGGCGTGGATCTCCCGGGTGGCTCGCAGGAGGTCGCGGACCTCGGCGGCCGTCGGGGGACCGGCGGCGGCGCCGGCGCGAACGTCGATCGTCGCGCGGGACAAGGACGCCATGTCGAAGTGCCGGGAGAGCCGGATCAGGAAATCCCAGTCCGCGGCGGTGACGAGGGTCGGGTCGAACGGCCCGGAGGCCTGCAGGCACTCCCGCGCGTGGAGCACGCACCCGAGCGGGATGACGTTCGCGACGAGCAGTTCCAGCCGACAAAGCCCCGCGGACCGAGCGCGGCACCCGTCGGCGGCCACGGTCGGCCCGGCGGGGTGCTCCGCCGGCGGCAGGCACGCGTCGCTGTAGACGACCTGCGCCCCGGTCTTCCGCAGCAGCCCCACGAGGCTCTCGAGATGGTCCGGATGGAACCGGTCGCGATCGTCGAGATACGCGACGTATCGCCCCCGCGCCACCGCGAGCCCCGCGTTGCGGCCGGCGGCGCGGCCGCGCGGCGTCGGCTGGCGCAGCGACACGATCCGCGCACCGGCAGCGAGGCCGTCGAGCAGGCGGCCGACGTCCCGGCCCCCGTCGTCGACCACCACGATCTCGACGTCGTCGAAGGTCTGGTCGAGGACGCTCCGGAGGGCTGCCGCGAGCGCCGCGGACTCTCCCGCCGTCGGCACGATCACGGACACCGTCGGGGCCGGGGCGGCCGCGATCGGCCGCAGCGGGGTGGCTTCCACGACGGGCGCGGCGTGGAAGAAGCCGCCGCCGGATCGGGGCAGGTCGCCCCACTCCGCGGGCCAATGCCGCCGCCGCGCCTGTGCGGCTTCACGGTGCGAAATCTCCGGCGTCGCGTGCTCGATGCTGGCCGCGTGCGTCAGGTAGAGTCCGAGCACCTCGGGGATGTGCACGAACTGGACCTTGCGGCAGATCCGCAGCCAGAACTCGTAGTCCCCGGCCGAGGTGTAGCCGGGATCGAAGAGGCCGAACTGCCCGTGGAGCGATCGGCGCCACATCGGCTGCGGGCCGACGTAACACACGGCGAACAGCAGCCGGGGATCGAAGGCGGGCCAGTGGAAATGCCCGACGACGGGTCCCTCGCGCAGGGATGTGTTGGGGGTGCGGGTGACGGCGCAGTTGGCGTAGACGAGCCCCGCCTCCGGCCGGGAGTCGAGCACCGCGACCATGCGCTCGAAGGCGTCGGGGGCGTGGCGGTCGTCGGTGTTGGCGTTGGTCAGGTAATGACCGCGGGCGAGACGGATGCCGCGGTTCCAGGCGGCGTAGACCGTCTCGCGCTCGGTCCGCAGGAAGACGATGTTCCCGAAGCGTCCCTGAAACTCCCTGACGATCGCCTGCTCGTCGTCGGGCGAGCCGCTGTCGATGACGATGATCTCCATGCGGTCGGCGATGGTCTGAGCCTCGAGGTCCTCGAGGCAGTGGCGCAGGAACCGCGCCGATGCGTAGGCGGAGACGATGGCCGAGACCACCGGGCCGGCGTGCGGTTGCATCTTCATGCCCCTCGTCTCCCGGGAAGAAACCCACGCCGTCCCCGCGGCGGTGTCCGCCGGGGCATCGACGCCCGGGGGCGAGGTCGTGCCCGTGATGGGGCGCCCGGGGGACCCGCCACGGTGCTTTGCCGAGGCGGCTTTACGCCGTCGATGTTGCTTTGCCGAGGCGGCTTTACGCCGCCTCGGTGCCCGTCAGCGGGCTTTCGCCGAAGTAATACTTCTTGGCGTCGGGATTCGTGAGCACCTCCTGCGCCGTGCCGTGGCAGAGCACCTTCCCCGCCCGCACCACGTAGCTGCGGTCGGTGATCGCCAGCGTCTCCCGCTCCCGGTGGTCGGTGATCAGGATCGAGATGCCGTCGTCCCGCAGGCCGCGGATGATCTTCTGGATCGAGTGGATCGTCACCGGGTCGATGCCCGTGAACGGCTCGTCGAGCAGGATGATCCGCGGCTCGGTGATCAGGCAGCGGGCGATCTCGAGACGGCGCTTCTCGCCCCCGGAGATGTAGTGGGATTTCGACTTGCGGATGTGCGTGATGTTGAACTGCGTCAGCAGCTCCTCGCACCGCCGCCGCCGCTCCTTCGACTTCATCCCCACCAGCTCCATGATCGCCAGCAGGTTCTGCTCGACGGTGAGCTTGCGGAACACGCTCTGCTCCTGCGCGAGGTAGCCCATGCCGCCGTCCCGCGACCGCTTGAACATCGGCCAGTGCGTGATCTCCTCGTCGTCGAGCAGCACGCGGCCCGCGTCGGGCATGACGAGCCCGCAGGTCATGCGGAAGCTCGTCGTCTTGCCGGCGCCGTTGGGCCCGAGCAGGCCGACGATCTCCCCCGCATCGACGTGGAAATCGACCCCGTCCACCACGCGGCGGCGGCCGTAGGTCTTCACGAGGCCCGAGACTTCCAGGAGCGGCATCTGCTCCTCCATGAGCGGGTGCGGCGGCGGGGCGGCGGCTGGCGGACGCCCCTACCGCACGAACCGCATCCTCCCGAAGTTCGGCCACGAGGGCAATCGCAGCTCGGCCCCCCCTATTTTCACCGGCACGCTCCAGCTGGCGGGCACGGCGTGGGGCCAGAAAATGGCCAGCGCCCGGCCGATGAGCAGCTCCCGGTCGACGTGGTGCCCCTCGAGCCACAGCCGGCTGTCCTTGCTGGCGGCGGAGTTGTCGCCGAGCACGAAGAACTGGTCGGCCTCGAGCGCGAACTCGAGCCGGTCCTCCTCGAGGATCTCCCCCGGCCGGGCGCCCACGTCGACGGCGCCGATGTAATACGTGTCGCGGAGCAGCCGCAGGTTTTTCACGCGGACGTCGGCCGAGAGCGCCGTGATGCCCACGGGCGCCAGGTCGCTCGGCTCGGCCGTCCCCGGCACGGCCTCGACCAGCGCGGGCCGGTTGGCCGACACTTCGGCGGGGGGCTGGCTCCACGTGGTCGGCCGGTCGAAGGCCATCCGGCGGTCGTTCACGAAGAGCGACAGTTGGTCGTCGACGTTGGCGAAGAGGATCCGCCACGAGCCCGTGCCCTGCACCGGCGTCGCGGCCCGCGGCACGGCCGCGTCGAGCCCCCCCGTGCCCGGCTCGGCGCCGCCGGCCGGTGCGAGCGTGGCCATGCCGGTGGCGAGGTCGAACGTGCAGCGGTGGACGCGGCCGGCCTCGACGAGATCGACGGCCACCCGCCCCTCGGCGTGCCGCGATACCTCGAGGCCCAGTTCGATCGCCAGGTCCCCCACCCAGTGCGGCCGGGTGGCGATCGCGTTGTAGGGCTGGAAGTCGTCGACGAGCCCGGGCTTGGCCCGATCTGCGACCGGCTCGCCCCGCTCGACCCGCTGCCAGTCCTCGGCCGAGGGCACGAGGTGACGGTAGCGCAGCATGGCCGGCACGGCGTTGCCGGAGGCCTCGACCGCGAACGTGCGGCCGTCGTCGGGCGTGGTCCAGCGGGCCGCCGCGTCGATGCCCGGCGGCGACCAGTCGCTCCAGCGCTGCGGCCATCCCGCCCGCACCAGCTCCGGCGCCACGAAGCGGCTGTCGTGCACGCACTGCAGCATCGCCCGCATGGTGGCCGGGGGCTTGCGGGCGATCGCCGGCGCCGCGCCGTCGGCGCGGCTCGTCCAGATGTCGCCGCCGACGATCGAAAGCGTCTCCCCCGGCAGGCCGACGAGCCGCTTGATGTAGTTGGTCTTCGCCTCCTCGGGATACTTGAAGACGACCACGTCCCACCGCTTCGGCTCGGAGAAGTCATAGGCGAACTTGTTGACGAGGATGCGGTCGCCGCTGAACGACGGATACCGTGGGTCGTAGGCCGTCTGCGGCCCTTCGCCGCGCACGAGCCGCGTCACGTGGCCGCAGTTCGGGCAGCGGGCGGCAGGCACCATCTTGCCGGCGAGCCGCGACCGCAGCTGGCCGATCGGCCCGTGCTCGCTTTCGAGCATCTCGATCCTGCGCCGCCGCTCCTCGCGGCCGGCGAGGCCCGGGCCGCCGTCGCCCCCCTTCAGGTCGGCGAGCTCCCGCTCGAGCCGGGCGGCCTCGGTCCGCAGGCTCTGCGACTGGTCGTCCTCCTCGGCGCTCGAGCCCACGCGGAAGTCGCGGCCGCAGGATTCGCAGGCCAGATCCTTGTGCCGCCCCATCAGCGTGGGCGCCATCGATCCGGTGGGGATGACGAACGCCTCCGCCTCGAAGGCGCGAAAGAGGAGCGCGAGCGTGAACGCGATCACGACCGATTCGACCGTCTCGCGGCCGGAGGCCAGGGGGCCGCGGACGACGTCGCCCGGTCGCGGGCCGTTCGCCACGGGCGTGGCGGCCGCCGCCGGGGCCGTGGGCGGCGACACGGACGCCGCCGTGGACGACGGCTGCTCGCCGCGGGGCGTGGAGCGGGTCATGATCGGTCTCGCGGGGTGCCCGGAGGGAAAAGGCCGCGGCGGCGCGGACGCACGCCGGGCAGTTTACCCTACGGGCCGCGGCGCGGGCTCCCGCGGAGCACGCCGCCCCCCGCCGTCGTGCCCGCCGCCGTGACCATCCCAGGAAATCCGCGATGCCGCGGTTCGAGCACGTCCGTCACCGCCCCCCCGAGCCCCCGTCGCGACCGCGCGACCTCGTCGTGGCCTGCGCCCCGATGCGCAGCCACGTGAACCTCTCGCACATCGTCCGCACCTGCGGCTGCTTCGGCATCCCGCGGGTGATCGCCTGCGGCGCCGCGGGCCTGCACGGCCGGATCGCCCGCGACGGCGCCGACACCGTCGTGCTCGAGGTGCACCGCAGCCTGCCGCCGGTGCTCGAGCGGCTCCGGGGCGAGGGCTACGAGATCGTGGGCCTCGAGCAGGCCACCCACTCGCAGCCGCTGTTCGGCTTCCCGTTCGCGGCGCGGACGGTGCTCGTCGTGGGCAACGAGCGGACGGGGCTCGAGGACGACGTGCTCGCGCGGCTCGACCGCGTCGTCGAGATCCCGATGGCAGGCATGCCCCACAGCCTCAACGCCGCCACGTCGGCGGCGGTCGCGATCGCGGAATACTGCCGGCAGGATCGGCCCGGGACCGGCGCATGACGCTCGTCGTCGGCACCGACGAGGCGGGCTACGGGCCGAACCTCGGGCCGCTCGTCGTGGCCGCCACGGCCTGGCGGGTGGCGGCGCCGCCGGAGGAGGCCGAGCGCGTGCTCGACCGCGCGGTCGCCGCCGCCGCGGCCGCCGCCACCGCGGCCGACGGCGTGCGGGGGCCGCTGTGGGCCGATTCGAAGACGGTGCACCGGCCGGGCGCGGGGGACGGCCTCGCGCGGGGCGTCGCCATCGGACTCGCGCTCGCCGCGCGGCAGGGCGGCGCGGGCAGCGCGGCCGACGGCCCGCCAGCCGACGGCCCGCCAGCCGACGGCCCTCCAGCCGACGTCGCCGCGCTCGCCGACGCGATCGGCGGTATCGTGCCGCGGGGAGGCTGCCGCGGCATGTGGGCGCCGCTCGCCGGGCTGCCGGCGTTCGCCGGGATCGGCGCGGGGCCGTCGCCCGCGGCCGACGCGGTCGCGCGGGCGCTCGCGGCCCACGGCGTGGCGATCGTGCGGATCGCCTGCCGGGGGATCTATCCCGACGAGTTCAACGCCGGCCTCGACGCCGGTTGCAACAAGAGCGACATCCTCTCGCAGGCCACGCTCGACCTCGCGGCCGGCCTGCTGGATGCCGCCGGTGACGTCGGGGCCGGTGGCGCGGGGGCCGGCCACGCCGCGGCGGCCGATCGCGCCGCCCCCGGCGCCGCCCCCGACGAGCCGGTGCTCGTCTGGTGCGACCGGCACGGCGGCCGCAAGCGGTACGGCGGCCTCGTCGCCCGCCACTTCGCGGCGCCGCTCGTGCGCAGCCTCGAGGAGACGCCCGATCGCAGCGTCTACGCCGTGGCGGCGAACGCCGGCGGAAGGCGGGCCGACTGCCGCGTGGAGTTTTGCGTGGGGGGCGAGGCGCGGCCGCCGGTGGCGCTGGCGAGCATGGTGGCCAAGCACGTGCGCGAATTGGCGATGAAAGCCTTCAACGCCTTCTGGGGCGGCAGCCTGCCCGGCCTGCGGCCGACCGCGGGCTATCCCACCGACGCGGTCCGCTGGCGGGCCGACGCCGCGGCGGCGATCGCCCGCGCGGGCATCGCGACGGACGACCTCTGGCGCAGAGCCTGATCGCGCCGTCCGCTGCCGCGGCCATGCCCCGGCGTCTCCGGCGGGACGGCGCCGGAGACGGTCGACAGCCCGCGGGGCGAACCCGACCCCCGCGCCCACGGCTTGCCAGCCGCCCCCACCCGATCCAGAATCGGTCTCATGGCCACGCTCACCACCCATCTCTACGTCGTCCGCCACGCCTGGGCCGAGGACTCCGCGTCCGACGGCACCGACGCCTCGCGCCGGCTCACGAAGAAGGGGCGGCGGCGGTTCGCCGACATGACGGAGCGACTGCGCAAGGCCGGCATGGAGGTGGATCTCGTGGCCACGAGCCCGCTGGTGCGGGCCCGCGAGACGGCGGAGATCCTCGCCGCCGCGTTCGATCCGCAGCCGCGGGTGGTGGTGATCGACGCCCTCGCCCCCGGCGCCGACTGGCCGGGCCTCGTGGAGTGGACGATCCACCAGGACGCCGCCCGCGTCGCCTGGGTGGGGCACATGCCCTGCGTGTCCCGGCTCGTGGCGCTGACGATCGGCGACGGCACGGCCTCGATCCGGATGCAGAAGGGGGCCGTCGCCTCGATCCGGCTCGACGACGGGCCGGGCCAGCCCGGTGAGCTGGAATGGCTCGCCGTCGACGACATTCTCTGACGGCCTCCGTCGTCTCGAGAGCTTTCTCGAGAGCCTTCCCGAAAGCGTCGCGTCGTGGCCTCGCCCTGCCGCCGGCGGCGGCTGTCCGCGATTCCCTGTGACTACCTGGCCGTGGAAAAAGTCCTCCGGACGTTTTTCCACGACTGAAAACCTCCGGTTTTCACGGGAGCTGCGCTCCCGGGATCGCATCCCTGCGATCCAGCAGGCTGTGTATCCACAGCCTGCTACCTAGCCGTGGAAAAAGTCCTCCGGACGTTTTTCCACGACTGAAAACCTCCGGTTTTCACGGGAGCTGCGCTCCCGGGATCGCATCCCTGCGATCCAGCAGTCTGTGTATCCACAGCCTGCTACCTGGCCGTGGAAAAAGTCCTCCGGACGTTTTTCCACGACTGAAAACCTCCGGTTTTCACGGGAGCTGCGCTCCCGGGATCGCATCCCTGCGATCCAGCAGGCTGTGTATCCACAGCCTGCTCGGCCGCAGCCAGTGGTAGAACATTTGGCAGGGGGAGCTCTCCCCTCTTCCTGCACGAAGCGAAAACCACGAAATCGGGGAGCCGGTCCATGCAGTGGGCACTCATGGCGGCGGGCGTCTTCGTGGCGGGCAGCGCCGCCGCGAACTGGGCGTTGTTCATGGAGCATCCGCAGGCGCGGCTTCTCACGACGCTGCTCGGCCGGGGCGGTGCGCGGATCTTCTACGGCGTGGTGGGCCTCGCCTTGTTCGTCCTGGGCGGGCTCATGGCGAGCGGGATCATCGTCTGACGCGTGACGCCTCCCGCGCCGTTGCCGCGCGTGGCGAACAACCGGATCGTCTCGTCGGCAGCGTCTTTCATGGTCGTCTTCCTCGGGGGTCCGTGCTCACTCGGAACCGAGCGCCATCACGACATACGCCAGATTGCCCATGCCGATCGCCAAGAAAGAGGAGGATCACGCCGATGTTGACCGGCGTGCTCCAGCTTGGACATCGGCCCATCAACCGACAGGCCGCCGGCTTGCCTCCGCCGCCGACGATCCCCCTACGCCAGCCGTAAACCTTGATCAGTCCGAGCGACAAAAACGTCACTCCGACGACCGCATTGGGCACCCAGTCGGAAGGCGTGATCATCTCTGTGAGTCCGCCGGACGGCTCCGATCGTTGGCGCGCGGCTCCGACGCGTGCCCCACGTTCACGAACGCAGTCGTGATTCCGGCATCGGGCCGGCGTCGAGAAAAATCTGCCGCACGTGGTGCTTCTAAGGGCTCCATCGTATTCGCGCCAGTACGCGCCTATTCGCACCAGTACGCGGCAGCGGTCCGCGCGCCGCACGCAGCAGACCTGTCCGGCTCCCTGCCGTCGCCGCTCGTGCGGCGTGGCGACCCCGATCCCCGCGGCCCGCTCCCCCACGGCTCCCTGCGGGGCCCCCCCGACCGCAGGGCGGCACATCCGGGGCCGGCCGTCCCCGCCCATCCGGAGCAGCCCCCGGCTGGCGTTCCCCCTGGGTTTCCGGGCCCGCCCCCGGGCCGTCGGGCGCATGCCCTCGGGCGGACGCCGCCGCCCGGGCCGTCCCGCCGCCGCTCCACTCCGGCCGCGAAATGCCTATGATGTGAGGCCGTCGGGCCTGCCGACGGCGTCACCCGTCCACCCGCACGCATCGCTTCGCGCGATCTTCCGAGGAGCCGCCGCCATGCACCTGTCCCCGTCGAGCCCTTCGATCCGTCTTCACGTCGGCCGCGTCGTCGGCTGCGGCCTCATCGCCTGCACCGCGGTGGCCGGCTGCTCGCCGGCCGCCCGCCCGGGGTCGAAGGGGGAGGTCGTCGAGATCGAGACGATCGAGTCGGCCCCTGCCGACGCCGGTCGCAAGGATGCCCCCGCGAAGGAGATCGACGCCGCCGCGGCCACGTCGAAGAAGATCGTCGACGACGCCACCGCCGCCGCCGACCGGGCGATCGCCGCCGCCGGGGCCACGATCGACAACGACGCGCGGCTGGCCGACCGCAAGAACGACGCCGCGATGCCGAAGAAGGCGGAGGAGGTTCCCGCGCAGCCCGCCGACGCGGTGGCCACAAAGCCCGCCCCGACTCCGACTGTCGAGCCGAAGCCCGCCGAGCCCAAGCCGATCGAGCCCAAGATGGTCGAGCCGAAGTCGGCAGCCGCGCAGCCCGCAGCGCAGCCCGCAGCGGAGCCCGCCGCGCAGCCCGCCGGCCAGGCCGCCGCGCGTGAGAAGGTGACGCTCGGCGATCCCTCGCTCACGGCCGGCGTGCCGGGCACGGGCCCGATCACGCTCGAGCAGATCGACGCCTGGCTCGCCGAGCCGAAGAATGCCGTCGAGATCGAGCCCGTGCTGCCGCTGGGTCTCTCGCAGGGCGCCGCCCAGATCAGCGGCCTCGAGGCCAATCCCCTCACCCGTGCGAAGGTCGAACTCGGCCGGCAGCTCTACTTCGATCCGCGGCTCTCGGTCGACAAGACGGTGAGCTGCGCGAGCTGCCACAACCCCGCCGAGGGCTATTCCGCCCACACCAAGACCGGCGTGGGCATCCGCGGCCAGTTGGGCGGACGCAATTCGCCCGCCTCCTACAACCGCATCCTGAGCGGCCCGCAGTTCTGGGACGGCCGCGCCGACTCGCTCGAGGCGCAGGCCGTCGGCCCGATCCAGAATCCGATCGAGATGGGCTTCACTCACGAGGGCGTGGTGAAGCGGCTCGGCGAGATGCCGGTCTACAAGCGGCAGTTCGAGAAGATCTTCGGCGGCGTCTCGATCGACGCGGTCGGCAAGGCGATCGCCGCCTTCGAGCGGGTGCTCGTGACGGCGCCGTCCCCCTACGACTACGGCGAGCAGATGCGGTCGTTCGCCGGCCTCGATCCCGACGACATCGCCGAGGACCCCGAATTGAAGGCCCGCTTCGCCGCGGCCCAGGCGTCCGCCGAGGCGCATCCGATGTCGGAGGCCGCCGTCCGCGGCCGCGAGATCTTCTTCACCGAGAAGGGCAACTGCACCGCCTGCCACGTGGGGGCGAACCTCGCCGACGAGAAGTACCACAACATCGGCATCGGCATGGACAAGCCGGAGCCCGACCTCGGCCGGTTCGTCGTCACGAAGGACGCCAAGGACACCGGGGCCTTCAAGACGCCGACCGTCCGCAACGTGGCCCTGAGCGCGCCCTACATGCACGACGGCTCGGTGGCGACGCTCGAGGAGGTGGTGGAGTGGTACGACAAGGGCGGCCACCCCAACCCGCACCTGAGCGAGAAGGTCCGCCCCCTCAAGCTCTCCGCGCAGGACAAGGCCGACCTGGTCGAGTTCATGCGGGCCTGCACCGGGCCGACGCCCACGGTGGAGGTGAGCCGCCTCCCGGCGGACGACTGATGCCCGACCTGCTGCCCATGCGCGAGGCCCGGCTGCCGCTCTGGGCCGGCGTCGATCTGGGCGGCACGAACATCAAGTCGGCGCTCGTCGACGACGACGGCCGGATGGTGGCCTTCCGCACGGAGCCGACGAACGCCGTCGCCGGCCCCGAGGACGCGGCCGCACGGATGGGCCGGTCGGTCCATCGGCTGGCCGGCGACGTCGGCGTCGCCACGAGCGACCTGGCGGGAGTGGGCCTCGGCACGCCCGGGCCGCAGGATCTCGTCGCGGGCACGATCATCCGCGCCGGTAACCTGCCCGGCTGGGACGACTTCCCGATCCGCGACCGGGTGGCGGCGCACTGCGGCCATCCCGTGACCTACGCCAACGACGCCAGCGCCGCCGCCTACGGGGAGTTCTGGGTGGGCTCGGGCCGCGAGTACGGCAGCCTCGTGCTGCTCACGCTCGGCACCGGCATCGGCGCCGGCATCATCATCGGCGAGCTGTCGATCGACGGCGCCCACAGCCACGGGGCGGAGTGCGGCCACAACATCGTCGACCCATCGCCCGACGCCCGCCGCTGCCCGTGCGGGAAGACCGGCCACCTCGAGGCCTACACGAGCGCCACGTCGCTCGTTGCCCGGGCCCGCGAGGCCCTCGCGGCGGGCGGCCCCGCGGCGGCCGGCGCGCTCGGCCATGCCGTGGCGGCCGGCGAACAGCTCACGCCGATCCTCATCGGCCGGGAGATGGCGGCGGGCGACCCGCTGGCCGCCGACCTGATCATGGAAACGGCCCGCTGGCTGGGCATCGGCATCGTCACGCTCATGCACACGATCGATCCCGAGGCGGTGATCCTCGGAGGGGCGATGCTCTTCGGCGGCGAGGCCGCGCCCGTGGGCCAGGCGTTTCTCGAGCGGGTGCGGGCCGAGGTGCGGAGCCGCACCTTTCCCCTCCTGGCGGAGCGCACGGTCATCCGCTTCGCGAGCCTCGGGGGCGACGCCGGCTCGATCGGCGCCGCCGGCCTGGCCCGGCAGGCGCGCCGGCCGCGGTCCTGATCCGCCCCGCGACCACGCGCCGCCGTTTCGCCCTACAATCATCCTCCATGAGCATCGACTGCAAGCACATCCGTAATTTCTCGATCATCGCCCACATCGACCACGGCAAGAGCACGCTGGCCGACCGGCTGCTCGAGTTCACCGGCACCGTCGAGAAGCGTCAGCTCAAGGAGCAGATGCTCGATGACATGGAGCTCGAGCGCCAGCGGGGCATCACGATCAAGGCCCGGGCCGTGCGGATGACGTGGCGATTCAAGGGGGAGCTCTACGAGCTCAACCTCATCGACACGCCGGGGCACGTCGACTTCCACTACGAGGTCTCCCGCAGCCTCGCCTGCTGCGAGGGGGCGGTGCTGCTGGTGGACGCCTTTCAAGGGGTCGAGGCCCAGACGGTGGCCAACGCCTACGCGGCCATCAACCTCGACCTCGCGATCGTGCCGGTGATCAACAAGGTGGACCTCGTCCACGCGCGGGTCGCCGAGGTGCTCGCGGAGATGGAGCAGAGCCTGGCGATCGAGCCCGCCGACGTGATCAAGGCCAGCGCCAAGACCGGCATCGGCATCGAGGAGCTGCTGACCGCGATCGTCGAGCGGATCCCGCCGCCGACGGGGAATCCCGACGCGGTGCTGCGGGCGCTGATCTTCGACAGCCACTACGACAGCTACCGCGGCGCGATCACCTACGTGCGGCTGATCGACGGCACGATCCGCAAGGGGCAGAAGATCCGCTTCCTCGAGACGGCCACCACGCACGAGGTGCTCGAACTGGGGCAGTTCGTGCCGCAGCGGCGGGCCTGCGAGGAGCTCGTGGCGGGCCAGGTGGGCTACCTCGTCTGCAACATCAAGGACGTGAAGCAGGTGCACATCGGCGACACCGTCACGATCCCCGGCGACCAGGCGGCCGCGCCGATGCCCGGCTACAAGCGGCCGCAGCGGATGGTCTACTGCGGCCTCTATCCCTCGGAGGGGGAAAACTTCGAGGAGCTGCGCGACTCCCTCGAGAAACTGGCGATCAACGACCCGTCGTTCGAGTTCGCGCCGGAATCGAGCGAGGCGCTGGGCTTCGGCTTCCGCTGCGGCTTCCTCGGGCTCCTGCACATGGAGATCATCCAGCAGCGGCTGGAGAAGGAGGCCGACCTCGACCTCGTGCAGACGGCGCCCAACGTCACCTACCAGATCCTCAAGACCGACGGCGCCGTCGTCGAGATCACCAACCCCCAGGACGTGCCCGACACGGGGCTGATCGAGGAGTTCCGCCAGCCGATCGTGCGGGCCAACTTCATCGTGCCGGTGGAGCAGATCGGGCCGGTGATGCAGCTCTGCACCGACCGCCGGGCGACCTACCTGAAGACGGAATACCTCTCGCCGACGCGGGCGATGCTCACGTTCGACCTGCCGCTCGCCGAGGTGATCTACGACCTCCACGACAAGCTCAAGAGCGTGACCCGCGGCTACGGCACGATGGACTACGAGCTGGTGGGCTACCATCCCGCCGACCTCGTCCGGCTCGACATCCTCGTCGGCGGCAAGAAGGTCGACGCCCTGTCGATCATCTGCGACCGGCGCGACTCCGACCGGCGCGGCCGGGCGATCGTGAAGAAGCTCCGCGGGGAGATCGACCGCCACATGTTCGAGATCGCCCTGCAGGCGGCGATCGGCACGAAGGTGATCGCCCGCGAGACGATCTCGGCGATGCGCAAGAACGTCACGGCCAAGTGCTACGGCGGCGACATCTCCCGCAAGAAGAAGCTGTGGGCGAAGCAGAAGGAAGGCAAGAAGCGGATGAAGAGCATCGGCTCGGTGGACATCCCGCAGAAGGCCTTCATGGCCGTCCTCGACACGGGCACGAGCGAGCGGACGTGAGCCAGGGCCGCGGGCCGCGGGTGCATGTCCTCCCCCACCGGCAAGCCCCGGGCCAACGTCATAGGCCGTCTGACTCCGTGCCCCGCCACACGACTTCGCGAGGGGCCGCCCGTGCGGTGGAGCCGGCGTAGGCGGCAAGCGGAGCCATGGATGGCGAAGCGCAGCCGGCTTCGAGTGAGCAGAGGCCTGGAAGGCCGCAGCGAACGTCCGGGCGACGCCGCACGGGCGGCCCCGATCCAGCGCCGGATGACGCGGCCTGCCGCAGGCTGCATAATCCCCCGTTTCCAGCCGTGTCGCCCGCAAGAAAGGTCCGCATGCGTCCCGCCCCCCTGCGCATCCTCGCCGCCGCCGTCCTCGCGGTGATCCTCCCGAACCCGCTGGCGGCGCGGATCGGCCGCGCGCAGCAGGTCGACCACGACAAGGACTACGTCCTCTCCGCCACGAGCACGGCCCGCGCCGCCGGGGTGGCCGCCGGCTCCACGCGGATGCTCGTCCACCGGAGCAGCGGCGCCTTCCCCGGCACGGTCCGCCGCGTGTGGATCCATCTCCCCGCCGAGGCGATCCTCGCGAAGGCCGGCGACCGCGGCCTCGGGGTGATGGTGTTCCAGGACGGCCACGCCTACGTCGACGAGCAGGGGCAGTTCCGCGCCCCGATCGTGCTCGACAACCTGGCGCACGCCGGGAAGATTCCGCCGCTCGTCGGGATCTTCGTCGATCCGGGCCACGCCGCCGCGGAGCTGCCGGCGGAGAAGCCGGGCTGGCAGCCGGCGCCGAGCAACCGCAGCGTGGAATACGACACACTCTCGCCGCTCTACGCGGCGTTTCTCGAGAAGGAGATCCTGCCCCTCGTGGCGGCCGACGAGCTTCTGAAGGGGGCCGGCGCCCGCCTCGGCGACGATCCGGCCCGGCGCGGGATCGGCGGCATCTCGTCGGGGGGCATCTGCGCGTTCACCGCGGCCTTCGAGCGGCCCGACCTGTTCCGCAAGGTGCTCTCGCACGTCGGCAGCTTCACCGACATCCACGGCGGCGACCACTATCCCTCGCTCGTGCGCAAGACGAAGGAAAACCCGAAGCCGATCCGCGTGTTCCTGCAGGCGGGGGAGCACGACCTCGACAACCGCCACGGCCATTGGTGGCTCGCAAACCTGCAGATGGAGAAGGCGCTCGCCTTCGCGGGCTACGACCACCGGCTCGTCGGCGGCGTCGGCGGCCACAACGGCAGGCACGGCGGCGCGATCCTGCCGGAGAGCCTCGAATGGCTGTGGCGTGGATGGGACGGAGCGGCCCAGTGACGCACGGCGGCGGCAGCACCGCGCCCGAGGGCGACTCGTTCGCGGGCCCTCCCGGCGGCGGCCCCGACGCACAGCGTCCCGCCGCCGGCGGCGATCCGCCGCTCCCGGCGACCGTCCGGGCCCTCGGCTGGACGAGCTTCCTCACCGACCTCTCGAGCGAGGCGATCTATCCGCTGCTGTCCCCGTTCATCCGCGGACTCGGCGGCACGAGCATCGACATCGGCCTCGTCGACGGCATCGCCAACGCCGTGGCGGCGGTCGTGCGGCTCCCCTCGGGCGCGATCTCCGACACGCTCGGCCGCCGGCCGCTCGTGCTGGCCGGCTACGGGCTGTCGGCGGTGGTGCGGCCGCTGATGGGGCTCGTGACCTCGCCGGCGGGCGCGATCCTCGTGCGGGCGATCGACCGCTGCGGCAAGGGCATGCGGAGCGCCCCACGCGACGCGCTCGTGGCCGACCTCGTGGAGCCCGCGATCCGCGGCCGCGCCTTCGGCCACATCCGCGCGATGGACCACGCCGGCGCTGCGCTCGGCCCGCTCGTGGCGGCGGCGTTTCTCTGGATCTGGCCCGGCGCGGAGCGGCGGCTCTTCCTGCTCGCGATCGTGCCGGGGCTCGTCACGCTCGCGTTCATCTGGCGCCGCGTCCACGACGCGCCCAGGCGCACCCCGGTGGCCCCGCGCACGAAGCTCGCGCCCCGGCTGTCGGCGTCGCAGGCCTGGCTGCTCGCGGGCGTGGGCGTGTGGTCGCTCGGCGCGGCGAGCGAGCAGTTTCTGCTCATGCGGGCGACCGACCTGGGCGTGCCAGAATGGCTCGTGCCGCTCGTCTGGCTGGCGATCAACCTCGCCAAGAGCCGATCCGCCGCGGTCGCCGGCCGGCTGGCCGACCGCTGGCACCCGCGCGGCATGCTCGTCGCCGGCTGGCTCGTCTTCGCCGCGGCCTACGCCGGCCTGGCGGCGAGTTCCCACGCCGCCGCGGCGGTCGCCTGCATGCTCGTGGTGGGGGTCGCCTACGGACTCGCCGAGCCGGCGGAGCGGGCGCTCGTGTCGCTCCTGGCCCCCGCGGGGGGCCACGGCGGGGCCTTCGGCTGGTACACGCTCGTGCAGGGGCTCATGGCACTGCCCGCGGGTCTACTGGCCGGCTGGCTCTGGCAGCGCGGCGATTTCGGGCCGTCATGGTCGTTCGCGACGACCGCGATCCTCGCCGCCGCGGCGTGCGGGCTCGTGCTGGCGGGGGGCCGGCCGTCGCGGGACGCCCCGGCGTGAACGGTCGCCCCACAGCCCGCGACGGGGCTGAGCCGCGGCCGGTGCGGCAGCCGGTGCGTTGCTCGTCCGCCCGGCGTCCCCACGGTCATGGCGACACGGGACGCTGGCGTCCCCTGCCAAGTGTCCATCCGGCACGGCGATCGGGAGGCATCGTCACGAGCCGTGCTTCCGCGGCCGCGGGCGGTCCGAATCCGGAGCATGGCGTGACACGCGCGCAGGTCGTGATAGCCCCGGCCTGCGCGCCGCGGTAGGTTTGTGCCGTGCGGAATGGCGCAGTACGCGCGCAGGTGACCTCGGGACGGGGCCCGCACGGCCCCCCTCCCGAGGAGTCGCACCATGCTTTCGGCCACGCTCGTGGACCATGCCCCCGTGCCGGCGTCGCCGCCGACACCGCCGCCGGCGCCGATCACTCGCGACGCGCCCGACGTCACCTCCCTCATCCTGCGCTGGCAGTCGACGGGCGACCGCTCCGCCTTCGCCGCGCTCGCCGAGGCCGTCGTGCCGATGATCGAGGCGGTGGCCGCGTCGGAGCTGCGTCGCAGCGGACGCCCCGACGCCGGGCTCGCAGCCGAGGCGGTGTCGCTCGTGCTCGACCATCTGCGGCGGCTGCATCACCCCGGCGTCGACGATCAGCCGGTATCGCCCTTCCGCCCCGCGCCGGGCTGCGGCTCCGGCGCCGGCCTGGTCTACGTCCGCTGGCTCGCGCGGCGGCAGGCGGCCGACCTCGCGCGTTCGCAGCGGCGGCGCGACCGCCGCGAGCCCACGTTCACCCGCCGCTTCGGCGACGCGGGCGAGCCGGCCGCCACCGTCACGGCGGCCACCGCCGTCCGCCCGGCGTCGCGGCCGCTTCCTCCGGAGGAGTCGCTGCGGGCCCTCGCCGACGCCACGCACCGGCTCGATGCGGCCGACCGCGCGCTGGCGGAGGCGCTCCTGGCGGGCGAATCGCAGGTGGACATCGCCCGGCGGCTCGGCGTCTCCGCCGGCACCGTCACCCGGCGGCGGCAACGGCTGCTCGCGCGGATGGCCGCGACCCTGCGGGCCGACGGCGACGGCGGGGACGGCACCGCTCCGCGACTCGCCGCCGCGACGGCGGCCGCCGGCCCCACGCTCGTGTCGTTCGAACTGGCGATGGAGTCGCGCGACGCGCTCGAGTTTCCGGTGCCGCGGAGCGTCCACTCCCTCTACCTGCACACGCGGGGCCACGTCGTGCACGTGCTCGCCCGGGGCGGCGTGCGGCGGCCGATCGACCGCCGCCCCGGCAGCATGGCGTTCATCGCCGCCGGCGCCGCTCCCGCCATGATCTCGGCCCGCGCCAGCGAACCGGCGGCGGGCGTCCTCGTGATCGTGCCGCCGGAGGTGATCGCCGACAGCTGCCGCGACGGCGGAGAGGACGAGCTCCGGCCGCTCGGCGACGCCGTCGATTTCCGCGATCCGAGCCTGGCCGACTTGATCGGCCGCCTCCGCGGGCACGCCGGCGGCGGCGCGCGACAGGATCAGGATGGCGAGCGGCGGAATGGCGAGCGGCGGTGGGCTGCTCGGCAGGCGGACGATTCGCCGTCGCTGGGAATCCTGCGGCGGCTGCTCGTGATCCTGGGGGCGGGCTTCGACGGCGGCGACGAGACCGCGAGCCGCCTCACCCCCGCCGAGCAGTGTCAGCTCGTCGAATGGATCGACGGCCATCTCGACCGGCCGCTCGCGCTCGAGGAGCTCGCCGCCCTCTTCCGGCTCAGCGTGGGGCACTTCGCCCGCAAGGTGCGGAACACCTTCCGGATGTGCCCGTCGCGGGTCGTGCAGCAGCGCCGCGCGCTGGCCGCGATCGCGCTCATGAAAGACCGGGACCGGTCGCTGGCGGCGCTCGCGGCCCAGCTCGGATTCTCCTCGCAGAGCCACTTCACCACGATGTTCCGCCGCCACGTGGGGATGACCCCGGCGGTCTTCCGCCACACGGTGCACGGCCATCCGCCGGCCGGCGGTCGGCGGGACATTTCAGCGGTGGCCGATTTCCGCGCGCAACGCGACTCGCGGCCGGGCGTAGAGACAGCATGCAGCCATCCGGCGGCAGCCGGCGCGGGACGGCAGGCGTGACGGCACAAAGCGGCCGAACATTCCTTCAGATCGGTCGGTAGCGTTCGAGACGATGCTTTTTCAACGGAGACGATCATCATGGTGGCAACGAAGACTCATGCGACGCGGTCGCGGTATCCCTCGCGTCCGGGAGTCAGATTCGCGGTCGCTGCGGCCTGCGCCGCCATGCTCCTGGCCGCTACGGGCACGGCCCGGGCGTCCACGCTGAGCGTCGGGAACGTCTACACGTTCAGCACGGGCTCCACGCCCTCGAGCATCGATCCCGCGGGCACCTGGACGATCGGTGACAAGAGCTTTACGTATCTCAGCCAGTCGGGCTTCGGCTCACCGAATCCGAATCCTGCCGGACTCGAGGAGATCACGATTACGAACTTCGGAACCAACCACTCCTTCGTGTTGGCAGACCTGGCCTCGTTCAGCTAGGTATCGGGGACAACCCTCATGCTGGGCTACCGCTTGGACATCGTTCCGTCCTCACCGTTCGTCCTCGACGACGTCGACCTCGACTCCAACAACCTCTCCTCCACTTCGGTCGTCACAAAGGATGTTTACAGTTCGTTGGCCTTGTTTGGCGCCGCCGGGAACGGCGACCTGGCGCACTTGGTAAGCAACGACGGTGCCCCCGTTGCCGCCGCGTCAATCTTGGGACTGACGCAGGTCTGGGTGCGGGATACGGTTGTGCTCAGCGGGAACGGGGCGGTGTCGGGCATCACCAACAATTACACGCAGGCCGTGCCCGAGATCGACGCCTCGTCGCTCGCCGGTGCCTTCCCGCTCCTGGTGGGCGGCCTCGCGCTGCTCGAGCGACGCCGCCGCCGCGGGGGCGAACAGGCGGCTTCGACCGGATGCTGACGTCCGGCCACAGGCCTCCCGCCGGCGCACCCGGCGGGAGGTCCCCCGGACGACGACAGCGAATCGGCCGCGCGCCCCGGTATCACCGGGGAGCGCGGCCCGGTTCGTTTCAAGGCGAACGCCCGGCGATCGGCCCCTGACCACGGAGGCTGGGGGAGCGATCGGTGGTGTGCTAGAACCAAGGATTCAAGCCGAACCGGCGCCGACCGTGAACACTTCCCCGGCCATGCCCGCGGCCATGCACTCCACCGCCTCCGCCCCGGCCTCCGTCCCCGCCGGCCGCCTTCCCTGGCGCACGCTCGCCATCGTCGCCGGGCTCTTCGCCGCACAGGCGTTCGCGTTGCTCATCGTGTTTCACCGTGAGCTCGTCGCGATCCCCATCCGGGCGCTCGATGAGGATCCGTTCCAGGCCAACTATCTCTTCAAGTGGATGATCCTCACGGGGCTGACGATCGTCGCCGCCGGGCTGGCGACGCTCGTCAGGCGTCACCCCGCCGAGTACCGGGCCCTGCCCCTCTCCGTGCCGCGGCTGGCCGTGCAGACGGCCGCCTACGCCGCCGTGGCGGCCTGGCTCGCGGTGCTTTCGTCCGGCCGGCTGCGGCCGGTCCTCGGCAACCGCGGTGAGTTGCTCCTCGGCGCGGCCTTGGCGGGGGCGTGGCTCATCGCGACGGTGGCGGTCGTCGTGCCCAGGCTCGTCCTCGCAGGGCAGTTCGCCGTCAACGTGCTCCTCTTTGGAGCGGCCGCGCTGGTGGCCTGGCAGATCGGCGAGCTGACGACGAGCTTCTGGGGCGCGACCGGCGGCACGACGATGTGGCTCGTCGAGACGCTCCTGACGCCGCTGGCCGGCAGCCCCGTGGTGCGGCCGGAAGAGTTCGTCGTCGGCACGCGGGATTTCCAGGTGTCGGTCGGCGCGACCTGCGGCGGGTTTCGCGGTATCGGGCTGATGGCGCTGCTCATCGCCGGCTACCTCTGGTGGTTTCGCCGCCTGCACCGCTTCCCGCAGTCGCTGCTGCTCTTTCCCGTCGGCCTCGCCCTCATCTGGCTCGCCAACGTGCTGCGGATCACCGCGCTGATCCTCGTGGGCATCTACATCTCCCCCGACATCGCCGTCGACGGCTTCCACTCGACGGCCGGATGGCTGGCGTTTCTCACGGTGGGGCTCGGCACGATCTGGACGGCGTCGCGCATGCGGTTCTTCACCCGCGATCCCGAGCCGACGCCGGCCGGCACGGCGACCGCCCCCCTCCCCGCCGCGGAGGACGGTGCATCCCCCGCCCCGATCCTGCGCGAGGCCACGCCGCTCGGCGCCGCACCGCACCGTGCCCTGCCCGGCGACGCCACTCCGGCCGATGCCGCACGCGCCGTCGCCGCGTCCGCCGCAGCACCCACTCCCACGGCGGCGCTTCCCCCCGCGACGGCGTGCCTCGTGCCCTTCGTGGCGCTCATGGCCGTCACGATGCTGACGCAGGCCTTCACCAGCGGGTTCGAACTGCTCTATCCCCTGCGGGTGGTGGCGGTGGCGGCCGTGCTCTTCTCCTTCCGCGAGCAGCTGCGGTGGCGGGAGTTTTCCATAACGCCCGGCGCCGTGGCGATCGGCGCGGCCGCGTTCGCCGCCTGGATACTCCTCGTGCCGGGGCCGGCCGACCCGCAGGCCGACCTCACCGCCGCCCGCGACCCGTTCCTCGCGCTGGGGCGGCCCTGGGGAACGGCATGGCTCCTGTTCCGCGCGCTCGGGGCGATCGTCACCGTGCCGGTGGCGGAGGAGCTGGCGTTTCGCGGCTTCCTCCTCCACCGCCTCGTCGACGAGGACGTCGACCGCGTGCCTCCGGGACGATTCACCTGGCCCTCCTTCCTCGTGTCGTCGCTGGCGTTCGGCGGCCTGCATGGCGGCGCGTGGTTCGCCGCCACGGTGGCGGGGGCGTTCTTCGCGGTGGCGCTCTACCACCGCCGTCGTCTGGCCGACGCCGTGGTGGCCCACGCCACGACCAACGCCCTGCTCACCGCCTACGTGATCGCCACCGGCTCTTGGTCGTCTTGGGGCTGACATCGCCCGGGCCTCAGGCCCGGGTTGCCCCGGCCCCGTCTTCCACCCCCGCAACCGGAATCTACCGCCATGGTCGAGCGCTCCAATCGCTTCTGGGTCACGATCATCCTCGCCGGTCTGGCCGCCGTCGGGGTCGCGGCCGTGGGCCTCCCCGCGGCCTACCGTGTCTACCACGAGCGGAAGGTGGCCAACCTCGAGACGATGGCCCGGGCGTGCCTGGCCGAGGGAAAGGATGACCAGGCAGCCGCGTTGCTCGACCACTACCTCACTTACCGGCCCAACGATCTGGCGGCACAGCGCGACCACGCCCGACTGCGATTCGAGCAGTCGCGACGGCGCGGCGCGGGCGCGAAGCAGCTCGAGAAGGCGCAGGCCGCCGTCAGCGCCGCGGTCAGCAAGAACCCCGACGATCTGTCGCTGCGGCGGCAGCTCGCCATCACGCTCCTCGATCTCGGCCGGCGCGGCGCCGCCAAGGCGGAGATCGCCGATCTGCGCACGCGGGCGGCGGCGGCCGGCGGGTCGCCAGAGGCGGCCGGGATCGACCTCGACGAACTCGCGCTGCTCGAGGCGCGGGCCTGCGCCGGCAACGACAACATCCCGGAGGCGATCGCGCTGGCGGCCGGGATCGTCGGCTTCGACCCGGCGACCGGCACGTTTGCGGCCGATCACCGCCCCGGCGGGTTCGAGACGGAGGCGTCGCTGCTCCTCGCCGGCATCCTCGCCGAGAAGGACGAGGCGACGGCCGGCCGCGTGCTCGAGCGGCTCGAAGAGACGGCGCCTGAGGACGTGCGGGTGTGGCTGTCGCTCGCCCGCTGGCATGCCGCGCACGGCGACCCGCGGCGGGCCGAGGCCGACGTGGCGAAGGCCGTCGCGATCGATCCCGACAAGCCGGAGGTGCTCGGCACCGCCTTCACGATCGCCCTCACCGACGGTCGCCACGACGAGGCGACCCGGATGGCGGAGCGGTGGCGGGACCTCGCGCCCGGATCCGCCGACCCCTACGTGGCCCTGGCGACGGTGGCCAGGGCGCAGAACGACGCGCCCCGCGCGGTGGACGCCCTGCGGGCGGGCCTCGAGAAGCTGCCGGAGCATCCGCTGCTCCTCGTGACGCTCACCGACACGCTCCTGCGGTCCGGACAGCTCGACGAGGCGGAGACGGCCTTGCGTCCGCTGGCGGAACGGATGCCGGCCGACAACCCCACGCCGGGCATGCTCGAGGCCCGGCTCCTCGTCGCCCGGCGGCAGTGGCTGCCGGCGCAGCGGAAGCTCGAGTCGATGCGGCCGCTCGTGGCCGGGTCGCCGGAACTGAAGCGGCAGGTGGACCTCCTGCTGGCGGAATGTCATGCGCGACTCGGTCAATTTGACGAGCAGCTGGCCGCGAGCAAGCGGGTGCTCAGCAGCGACCACACCTCGCTGGCGGCGCGGATCGGAGCGGCGGAGGCGCTGGCGGCCGCCGGCAAGACGGCCGAGGCGCTGGCCGAGTTCGAGGCGATCGCCGCCACCGTCGGCGCGGACGACCTGCCGCGGCGGCCTGCCCTCTGGGGGCAGCTCCTGCGGCTGCGCGGGCTCGCGCAGCTGCAGCGGCCCGCCGCCGAGCGTGACTGGTCGAAGGTCGATGGACTGCTCGACAGCCTCGAGGCCGCGGGCACCGCGGGCGCCGGCCGGGTGGCGGCGATGCGGTACGACTTCCTCGTCACGAAGGGGGATCTGGACGGTGCGGCCGCGCTGCTGCGACGGGCGCGGGCCGACCACCCGGACGACGCCGACGTCTTCGAACGGGCCGTGCTGCTGACGCTTCGCGAGGAGGGGGGCGACGCGGCCAAGCGGCTCCTCGACGCGCCGCCGGCGGCCATCGCCGACGAGCCGCGACTCCTCCTCGTGCGGGCGCGGCTGGCGACGCGGGCTCCGGCCGGCGAGGCGAAGGCGACTCTCGACGGGCTCGACGGGAAGGCGGCGACGCTGTCCGACGCCGAGGCGGGCCCCCTCCTGGCCGGCCTCGCCACGATGCGCCTCGCCATCGGCGACACCGCCGGGGCGGAACGCACCTGGCGCACCATGCTCGAGCGGAATCCCGACGACCTGCCGACGCGACTGGCACTCTTCGAGATGGCATGCGATGCCAACGACGTGGCTGCGACACGCGGGATGGCGGAGGAGATCGGCCGCCGCTGCGGCGCCACCAGCCCGCAGGGACGGGCGACGCAGGCCGCCACGATCCTCCTCGAGATCGCGGCCGGCCGCGGCCGCGGCGGCTCCGGCGACGACGACACGAAGCGGCTCGCCGAGGTGCGCGACCTCCTCAAGGCCGCCGAAGCCGATCGTCCCGGGTGGGCGACGGTGCAGCAGCTCTTCGCCGAACTCGAGCTCGTGCGGGGCGACGCGGCCGCCGCCGTCGAGCGGCTGCGGCGCACGGCGGAGCTGCGCCCGGACGACCTGCGGGTGACGCGACGACTGGTGGCGCTCCTCGCGGCCACCGATCGCGGCGCGGAGGCGAAGGCGGTGCTCGATGGCCTCGGGCGGGACCTGCCCCCGGGATTCGAGCGCATCGCCGGCCAGATCGACCTGGCCAACGGCCGTCCGGGCGACGCCGTGGCGCGGGCGGAGCGCGTGATCACCGCGGCGCGGCCGCTGTCCGCTGACGACCTGGCCTGGTTCGGCGATCTCCTCGTGCGGGCCGGGAATCGCGGCCTCGCGACCCGGGCGTTCGAGCGGATCGTCGCGGCCGACCCGCGGAACCCGACGGCCTGGACGGCGGTGGTGGCCGGTCATGTCGCCGCCAAGAACACCGCCGCCGCCGAGCGCGCGTTGGACGAGGCGGAGAAGCAGCTCACGAGCCCGGCGCGGGAGCTCGTGCTCGCCGGCGGCCGGGAGCTGCTCGGCCGTGTCGACGACGCGGAACGCACGCTGCGCGACGGGCTCGCCGCCGCCCCCGACAGCCCGGAGCTGATGGCCGGCCTCGCCGACCTGCTCGCCCGCAACGGCCGCTTCGCCGAGGCGCGGGTGCTCCTGCGCGAGCTGGCGGCGGCGGACGGCGACGGCGGGCCCCGGCAGGCCGCGGCCAGCCTGGCCCGCCGCACCCTCCTCCGCCTCGCCGCGCGGGACGGATCCTACCGCGACGTCGAGGAGGCGATCACGGAACTCGACCGCACCAAGGCCGCCGACGGCGGCCCGACGCTCGAGGACATCGCCCTCAAGGCGGCCGTCCTCTCCACCCGGCCCGAGCCCCGGGCGTGGCAGCAGGCGCTCGCGCAGTACGAACGGCTCGTGCTCCGTCGCAAGCTCACGGTGCCCGAGCGGATGCAGCGCGCCGCGCTGCTCGATCGCACCGGCCACTGGGAGGACTGCCGCAAGGAGCTCCTCGCCATGGCGACCGATCCCGAGCCCGTGGCCCCCGTGCTCGCCGCGGCGGTCGAGAAGCTGATCGCCCACGGTGACATCGAGACGGCCGCCCTCCATCTGAGGGCGCTCGCGGAGAAGCAGCCGCAGTCGCCGCTCGTCGCGGGCCTCGAGGCGCGGCTGGCGATCGCCTCGCGGGACCGGCCGGCGGCGGTCGCCGCGGTGCGGCGGCTCTCGGCGGCGGGAGACGACGCGGCCGCCCGCCCCGACCAACTCGAGTTCGCCGCGAAGCTCGTGGAGGAGCTGGGGTTCGACCGTGCCGCCGACGATCTGCTCGCCAAGTTCGCCGCACGCTCACCCGCCGGCACCGTGGCGCGGGCGGAGTTTCTCGCGCGGAAGCAGCGCGGGGCGGAGGCGCTCGACCTGCTCGACGAGAGCAAGGCGAGTCTCGCGCCGACGGTCCGGCTGCGGACGGCCATCGCCGTGCTCCGCCTGGAGGGCACGGCGGCCTCTCCGGACGTGGTCGAGCGGGTCGTCGCCGCCTGCGCGGCCATCCGGCGGAGCGACCCCGACGATCCCACATTGACGATCCTGGATGCGGAATTGCGGGCGCTCGAGGATCGCCGCGACGACGCGGTGGCCCTGTACCGCCACGTGCTCGACGCCCCCGATCTGACGCCGCCGCAACGAATGATCGCGCAGAACAACCTGGCCATGCTTCTGGCCCGCGGCGAGACGGCCGGCGAGGCCCGCCGTCTCATCGACACCGCCATCGCCGACCATGGCCCGCATCCCAGCCTGCTCGACACGCAGGGCGTGGTGATGATGGCGGCGGGCGCCACCGACGAGGCGATCACCGTGCTCCGCGAGGCGCTGCTCGACCCGTCTCCGGAAAAGCACCTCCACCTCGCCTGTGCGCTGGCCGCCCGGCAACGGTTCGAGGCGGCGCGGCAGTCGCTCGCGGACGCCCGCAAGGCCGGGCTCGACGTCCGGCGGCTCGACGCCGACGACCGCGAGCGGCTCGAGGCCGTCGAGGCGGCGATCGGCAAGTCGCCGTCGTGATCGGGAGGCCGGAGTCCGCTCCGCGGATCAGCCGGCGTCGTCGGTGATCGGCAGCGCCCGCCAGCCCGACCGTCGGGCGGCGGCGATGTCGAGCAGCGGGTCGTCGCCCACGAGCAGCATCCGCTCCGGCGGGCGACCGAGCCGCCGCTCGATCCAGCGGAAGAACTGGGGCGCGGGCTTCCGCCAGCCGATCTCCGCGGAGGGGAAGACCTCGTCGGCCCAGCAGAGCGGTTCCATCCTGCCGGCGATGCGGAAGAGCCGCTCGTCGAAGTTGCTCGCCAGCACCACCGTGGCCCGGGCCTCGATCGCCCGCCGCACGAGTTCGCGGCCGCGCTCGATCGGCCGCCAGGCGTCGACCCGGCCGAAGTGCTCCCAGAGGTCGGCGAAGATCGCCCCGCTCGCCGGCTGCCCGGCGAACACCTCGTCCACGATCCGCCGCCAGCGGTCGGCCTCGCGGGCGCGGCTGGTGGCGAACGGCGGGCTCGCCGCGGCGTCGATCTCCTCCTGCCGCTTCCAGGCCGCGCGGAATCGCGACTGGATCCCGGCCACGTCATCCTCGACGCCGTGCCGGGCGGCGGCCCGCTGGTAGGCCAGCGCCACCGACGGGCTCGGTTCGACGAGCGTGCCGACGACGTCGAACACCACCACGTCGACGCCCGGGGGAGGGAAGACGTCTCCGCAGCGCGTCTCCACCGTCACGAGTTCGCCGGAAAGGGCCATCGGAGTGGGCGTCTGTGTCAGCGTCGCGGAATGAACCCGAGGTCGAGCCCGAAAACGAACATCATCAGGGAGAGGATGAGCGCCAGCCCGAGGTAGGACAGCACCGCGACGACGCCCTCGCTCGGCGGCTTGCCGCGGATCCACTCGTACACCAGGAAAACCATATGCCCGCCGTCGAGAACGGGGATGGGGAGAAAGTTCACGACGGCCAGATTCGCGCTGAGCATCGTCAAAAACAGCAGGAAATTGCTGAACCCCGCCTCCGCCGACTTGCCGGCCTGCTTGGCGATCTCGATCGGCCCACCCAGGAGGCGGGGGCTGATCTGGTTGCTCGTGAGCTTGTGCAGGAAACGGTAGACGAGCGAGAGATTTTCGAGCGTCTTGCGGGCGCCGCGGGCGAGGGCGTCGCCGATCGAGGCGGCCCGCACGGTCTCGTAGACCGGCTCGAAGACGAGCCCGCGGTCGGTGACGAACCGCTCCTCCGACTCTGCCGGGACGATCTCGACCTCGCGGCGACCGCCGCCGTCCGCCGGCTCCACCGTGAGCCGCAGCCGGGTGCCGTCGCGCACCTGCTCGAGCGCGGCGGCGACGTAGGGCCAGCTCGGCGACTTCTCCGAGAGTTCGAGCCCGGCGTCGGGCTCGGCCTCCTGCCGCCCGGGCTCGATGAACGCGGCCCGCACGACCGTGTCGCCGGGCCGGATGCCGGCCCGCTCGGCCGGACCGTTCACTTCGACCGCCGCCACCGTCGCCTCGACCCGGATCGCGACGCCGATCGACGGCAGTGACACCGGGCTCGACGGCCAGCGCGGCTCCTCGATCCAGGTCACCTCGCGCGGCACGAGTTCGATCTCGAGCGGCTTGGGGCCGCGCTCGATCGACAGCCTGACGGTCTTGCCCGCCAGGCCGCGGAGTCGCTGGTCGACGGCTAGCGGGTCGCCCGCCGGCTCGCCGTCGATCGCCACGATCCGGTCGCCCGGCTCGATGCCCGCCGCCGCCGCCGGCGAATCCTGCTGCACGGCCTTCACGGTGCCGGCCGTCATCACCAATCCCGTCGTCCGCGCCCGCTGCGGCGGAAGCTCCACCATCACGGTGCCCGCCGCGTCGGCGCCGCCGGCGCGGGCCACGGAGAGCTGCACCGGCCGGTAGGGACGCCGCGAGAGCGCCGCGATCAGCTCGGCGTAGGTCTTCACCGGCACGCCGTCGACCGCGCGGATCGTGTCGCCCGCCGCGAGGGGCGGCGTCGCCCGCCCGGCGCTGCCCGGCAGGCCGTCGGCGAGGTCGGTGGGCAGTGAGAGCGAGAAGGGACTCGTCACGCCGATCGTCGGCACGCCGAGGTCGGTGTCGGGGTGGAGCGTGACGGTGCGCGCGGCGGCCTCGCCCGGCCGCTCGATCGTGAAGTCGACGCCGCGGGCGGCGTCGCCGAGGGTGACGCCGTTGCGCAGGTCGGTGAAGATCGGGTTCGTGCGGCCGCCGATCGCGGTGATGTGGTCGCCGGTCCGCAGGCCCGCCCGCCAGGCGGCGCCACCGGGCCGCACGCTCGAAAACTCGCAGGTCATCTCGCGGACGCCCAGCCCCAGCGCCCACGACGCCATCAGCACGGCGAAGATCACGTTCATGATGACGCCGGCCGAGATGATCGCCATCCGCTCGGGCACGCTCTGGGCCGGGTAGCTACGGGGATCCCAGGCGGGGTGCGGCCCCGCGGTCGGCTCCGCCGGCAGGTCGCCCGTGAAGGCGGCCCGCTCGGCCTCCGTGGCCGCGGCGGCGGGGTTGTCGTCCTGGCCGAGCATCTTCACGTAGCCCCCCAGCGGCAGGGCGCCGATGCCGTACTCCGTCTCCCCCCACTTGAAGCTGCAGAGCTTGAGCCCGCCGACGTCGAAGCCGAGGTAGAACTTCTCGCACTTCACGCCGCAGGCCTTGGCCACGAGGAAGTGCCCCAGTTCGTGCACGAAGATCACGAATCCCAGGCCGAAGATCGTCTGCAGCGTCGCGACCGGGTGCGCGATCACCCACTGCACGAAGGCGAGCCCCGGCACGCCGCCGAGGAGCACCGCCCGCCACGCCACCGGCCCGATCACGATCTCGTCCACGTCACGACCTCCTGCCTTGCCCAGGCGTCGATGCGACGGACGTCGTCGAGCGACGGATCGGGCTGGAACGGGTGCTCGCCGAGCACCCGCGCACACACCTCCGCAATGTCGGTGAACGCGATCTCGCCGGCGAGGAAGCGGCGCACCGCCTCCTCGTTGGCGGCGTTGAGCGCGGCGCCGCTCGTGCCGCCCCGCGCCGCGGCCTCGTGCCCCAGCGCGACCGCGGGAAACCGCACCGGATCGGGGGGCTCGAACTCGAGCGTCATGCTCCGCGCGAAATCGAACCGCCGCGCCGGGCCCGCGAACCGCGCGGGATGCGAGAGCGCGTATTGGATGGGCAGCCGCATGTCGGGCGGGCTGAGCTGCGCCACCACGGAGCCGTCCACGAACTCCACCATCGAGTGCACGATCGACTGCGGATGCACGAGCACCGCGAGCTTCGCGGCGGGCACCCCGAAGAGCCAGCGGGCCTCGATGAGCTCGAGTGCCTTGTTCATCATCGTCGCGGAGTCGATCGTGATCTTCGGCCCCATCGACCAGGTGGGATGCCGGAGGGCCTCGGCCGGGGTGACGCCCGCGAGTTCCTCGCGCGGCCGCTGCCGGAACGGGCCGCCGCTGGCCGTGAGGATGATGCGGGCGACCTCGTCGCCGCCGCCGCTCCGCAGGGCCTGGTGGATCGCGGAGTGCTCGCTGTCGACCGGAACGATCCGCCCCCCGGTCCGCTCGGCCAGCCGGTTCACCAGCGGCCCGGCCATCACGAGCGTCTCCTTGTTGGCGAGCGCCACCGTCTTGCCCGCCTCGAGCGCCGCCCAGGTGCTCCGCAGGCCCGCCGCCCCGACGATCGCCGACACGACGCGGTCGACCTCGGGCGCCTGGACCAGGTCGTCGAGCGCCTCGGGGCCGACGGCCAGCCGTGTTCCCGGCGGCAACGCGTCGGCGCCGATTCCGGCGGCGGCGGCGGGATCGACCACCACCACCCAGCGGGGCCGGCAGGCCCGGGCCTGTTCGAGCAGGGCGGCGGTGCTGCGATGGGCGGCCAGCAGGAAGGGGGCGAACCGGCCGGCGGACGCCGCGATCACGTCGAGCGTGCTCGTGCCGATGCTCCCGGTGGAGCCGACCACGGCCACCTGCAGTTCCCGGGTCGCCCCGGCGGCCGGCCCGCCGGCGACGGGCTCGCACGGCGCGGCTGCCGCGGCAGAAAGCGGCGGGGCCGCGCTGCGGTGGAGTGGAGGCATGGCGACACGGGCGCGGCGGCGGAGCGATACCCCGAAAGTGTAGAAACCCACGGCCGAAACTTCCACTTCAACGCCGTTTGTCGCCGGCTTTTTTCCCGCATAGGATGCAGGGATCGGTGGCCGGTTCACCGCGTCGCGGGCGACCACACGGGCTCACCACACGCAGGGGCTCTCGCAGCACATGACCAAGAAACGCGACTCGCTCAAGCGGCCGGGCGACCGTCGGCCGGCGCTCGGCGGCTCGAACCTGCTCTGGTCGTTGCTCGCGGCGTCCGTGGCGGCCCTCTTCGCGCTGAGCCTCGTGGGCACGACGCCCGACATCGAACTGTCGTACAGCGACCTCGAGAAGCTCATCCGCGCCGCGGGCCGGCCGGTGGCGGGCCCGGCGCCGGCGCCCGGCAACCCGGCCGACGGGCCGGCCATCAACGTCAACTGGATCGAGGTGCCCCAGACGGGCGCCGAGGGCCGCAAGGTGGCCCGCTACTCCGACCTGCGCGACGTGGTGATCGGCGCGTTCCAGGTCTCCGGGACGGTCCGCGAACTGCCCGCCGACCAGCCCGTGCCGGGCACCGATGCCGGCCCGAAGAAGCCGCCCGCCGGAACGCTCCGCCGCTTCCACACCGCGAAGCTCCCCAGCGAGAACGCCGAATCGCAGCTGATGCGGCAGCTCTCCGAGCAGCGGGTGCCGTTTCGTTACGAGGAAGCCCCGAGCCCGTGGCGCAACTGGCTGCCGATGCTCTTCCTGACCGGCCTGTTCGGCGTCGTCTTCTTCACGATGATGCGGCGGATCGGCGGGGCGGGCAGCCCGATGGCGTTCGGCCGCAGCCGCGGCAAGATGTACGCCCAGGAGGATCTCGGCATCACCTTCGACGACGTGGCGGGCATCGACGAGGCGGTCGAGGAGCTGCGGGAAGTCGTCGAGTTTCTGCGGAGCCCCGAGAAGTACCAGGTGCTCGGTGGCCACATCCCCAAGGGCGTGCTGCTCGTCGGCCCGCCCGGCACCGGCAAGACCCTCCTCGCCAAGGCGATCGCCGGCGAGGCGGGCGTGCCCTTCTTCGGCCTCTCCGGCAGCGACTTCGTGGAGATGTTCGTGGGCGTGGGCGCGGCGCGGGTGCGCGACATGTTCCAGCAGGCCGCCGCCAAGGCCCCCTGCATCATCTTCATCGACGAGCTCGACGCGCTGGGCAAGACCCGCGGCACGAGCGTGGTGGGGGGGCACGACGAGCGCGAGCAGACGCTCAACGCGCTGCTCGTGGAGATGGACGGCTTCGGCTCCAACAGCGGCGTCATCGTGCTCGCGGCGTCGAACCGGCCCGAGACGCTCGATCCCGCGCTCCTGCGGCCGGGGCGGTTCGACCGGCACGTGCTCGTCGACCGGCCCGACGTGCGCGGGCGGGAGTCGATCCTCAAGGTGCACGTGGCCAACGTGAAGCTCGATCCCGCGGTCAACCTCGGCGAGATCGCCCGGATCACGTCGGGCCTGGTGGGCGCCGATCTCGCCAATCTCGTCAACGAGGCGGCCCTGCTCGCGGCCCGCAACAACAAGTCGAGCGTCGGGATGCAGGAGTTCAACGAGGGCGTCGAACGGGTGACGGCGGGGCTCGAGAAGAAGAAGCGGGTGATCCACGAGGACGAGAAGCGGCGGGTCGCCTACCACGAGGCGGCCCACGCGCTGGTCGCCTTCTCGCTGCCGAACACCGATCCGGTGCACAAGGTTTCGATCATCCCGCGGGGCTGGGCGGCGCTGGGCTACACGATGCACCGCCCGATCGACGACCGCTACCTGCGGACGCAGAGCGAGCTGGAGAGCCGCATCCAGGTGCTGCTCGCCGGCACGATCGCCGAGGAGCTGGTCTACGCCGACGTCTCGACCGGCGCGCAGAACGACCTGGAGCGGGCCAGCGAGATCGCCCGTTCGATGGTGATGGACTACGGCATGAGCCGGCTGGGGCGGGTGGCCTACCGCGAGAGCCCGCGGTCGCCGTTCCTCACCGGGGGCGGCGGCGACGCGCCGCCGTCGCGGAGCCACAGCGAGCAGACGGCCCGCGAGATCGACGAGGAGGTGCGGCGGATCATCGACTCGGCCATGGACCGCGTGCGGCGGATCATCGAGTCACGGCGGGGTGCGCTCGAGGCGATCACGAAGCGGCTCATCGAGCGCGAGGTGATCGACGGCGACGAGCTGCGGTCGGTGATCGAGGCGTCGACCGGCAGCCCACAGCTGGTGCCGGGTACTGACGTGGAGCACCGTCCGGCCCTGCCGCCGCTGCCCGATGCCGAAGACGCCGGCCCGGGACAGTCCGACGCCTCGGGCTGACGCCGGCCCGACCGCAGCCGACGGCGTGAGGGGGCCGCGTGCCCGGGCCCTACGTCCGACACGACCGCTCCGGTCGGCGTGCCGGCGGCGTTGGTGCAGGCCCGCCGCCGCGGCGGTCGATATCCCCCGTGCACGGGTTTCTCGTGGGACCGCAGCCTCGCAGCGGCGGCCGGCGCCCGAGCATCGGCACCGACGCCGGCATCGGCACAGACGCCGGCGCGGGCACGCGCGGAGGAATCGTCAGCCGGCCGCGGTGGCGTGCCGAACGTCGGCACAGGGCCGGTGGGAGCGGGTGGCGGGAGCGCGGAATCGTCGAAGAATGTCGTCGGAGGGACGCGACCGGCCATGTGGAAGAGCATGTTTCTCGCGGCGGGGATCTTCGCCTGCATCAGCGGGCTGGAGCTGCTGCTGATCGACTCGGCCACCGTCCTGCCGCTGAACGGCGAGGGGTCGCCCTCCCTCTTCACCGCCCCTGACTGGGCGCCCTGGGCGCTGATCTCGGCGGGTGCGCTCACGATCCTGCACTTCTGCACGCTTCCCGCCGGCGTGGCGAAGGGGCTCGGCGTCGCTCCGGCGGCGGCGGAGCCGCGATTCCGCTAGCAGGCTGTGGATAAACAGCCTGCTGGATCGCAGGGATGCGATCGCGGGAGCGCAGCTCCCGCGAAAACCGGAGGTTTTCAGTCGTGGAAAAACGTCCGGGGGACTTTTTCCACGGCCAGCTAGACCGGGTCGGTGATCGCAGGAGCGGCGATGCGGGACACCCGGAAACCGTCGCCACGGAGCCGTTGATCCGCAGGTTTCCCCCTGAACGTCAGCCTCGCGCCGGTTGTCCGCGGCCGCGGCGTGCGGTTTCCCTTCCGGGGGCGGAGGCTCTACGATCCGCCCGTGCCGACAGATCACCCCCCGACCGAACACGTCCACACCGTTCACTTCCCGTTTTTGGCGCAGCCGGCAGGGCCAGCGATGATCACGACCCGCTTCCACCCCGCCCGCGATACGGTCCTCTACGACGGCCACTGCCGGTTCTGCCGGGGGCAGATCGGCCTGCTGCGGCGGCTCGATCTCTTCGGGAGCCTCGCCTTCACGTCGCTCCACGAGCCCGAGGTCGCCGCCGACTACCCGGAACTGCCGCCGGAGGAACTCGACCGGCAGATGTACGTCGTCGACCGGCGAGGAAGGGCGCGTGGCGGCGCCGAGGCGGTGCGCTACCTCTCCCGACGGCTCGTGCCGCTGTGGCCGCTGGCGATCCTCCTGCACGTGCCGGGCACGATGCCGCTGTGGAACGGCCTCTACGCCTTCGTCGCCAGGCACCGCTTCGCGATCGCGGGTTCGTGCACGGACGACGGCTGCCGGCTGCCGGCATCGTCGGACGCACGGCGGGCTGACGGCCGGACCGCGGAGCCGGCCGGGCGGGGCGGGTGAGCGAGTGTCCTGAACCAGGAGTTCGTGACACTCGAAGGTGGTTGATCGCCGCCTGAACGGTCGGAAATGTCGTGTCCCACATCGACACGAACTTCCAACTCAAGACACTCGCAGGGATGCGATCGCACCGGCGCCGCTCCCGCGAAAAACCCGGCGGTTTTGCTCATTGGAAAAACGTCCGGAGGACTTTTTCCCGGGATGCCAGGCAGGCGACGTCGCCCGCGTCACCCACCCTGCGAGCCGCGCGGGATTTTTCCCAGCAGCACGTTGATCCGGGCGGCATGCACGCCGTCGAGGCCGCCGGCCGAAACGCCGCGGCCCCGCGTCGCCGCGAGCGCCTGCCGGACGGCGTCGCCCCGCGGCGTCGCCACGTCGAAGGGATCGACGGTGTGATCCGCGTGCCGCGGGAGCGGCCCGCCGGCGGTCGCCGTCTCGGTCGCGAACACCCGTGGCTCCGCGGCGAGCCTGTAGATCTGCTCGATCACATGCTCGAGCTCCCTCACGTTGCCCTGCCAGGGGTGTTCGCAGAACGCCTGCAGCGCGTCGGCGGACGGCCGCCACGGCGGGAGGCCGAGCCGCTCCGCGGTCCGCCGCGAGAAGAACTCGACGAACGAGGGGATGTCCTCGATCCGTTCCCGCAGGGGGGGCACCCGCAGTTCGAGCATGTTGAGGCGGTAGTAGAGGCCGCGGTCGAACGCTCCCCGCGTCACCTCCTGCTCGAGGCTGCGGCTCGTGGCCGCCACCACCTGCACGTCGACCGTCACCGGACGATCGCTCCCGACCGGAACGACCTCGCGACGCTCGATCGCCCGCAGCAATTGCGGCTGAACCTCCGGCGGCAGCGCGTCGACCTGGTCGAGGAACAGCACCCCGTCGTGAGCCTCCCGCAACGCCCCGGCCCCGCCGACCGGCGCCTGTTGCGGCGGCACCTGCCGCCCGAAGAGGTGGATCGCCGCCTGGCCCGGCGTAAGGCCCGCGCAGTCCACCGCGACGAACGGCTGGGTGCCACGCGGACCGGCCTGATGCAGGAGCCTGGCCCAGAGTTCCTTGCCGGTGCCGCACTCGCCCTGCAGGAGCACCGTGCACTCGACCTCGGCGGCCCGCTCGATGAAGCGGGCCAGCCTGCGAATCGGCACGTTGCGGCCGAGGAGCCAGTTGGTGGTCGCACCGTCTGAAGGCGTCCCGCGATCCGCCCGGCCGGCATCATGCCGATCGGCCGCGGGCACAGGACCGACGACTGGGGGCGTGCCGAACACGAAGACCGGGTCGAGAGCGCCTCCGACCGGACGGCGGCTCGCCGCGCTTGAGCCCGCGTGAAAGGAAGGCGTTCCCGGCATGGGCAGAGCCCTCTGCTTGCGAATCCGGCAGAAGATGAGTGTAACCGATTTTTGCCCGGTGGCAATCGGCGCGGAGCGCGTGCGATGCGTTCCCCGGCACGCGGCCGCGCCGCCCCCCGGATCGGCATGGCAGCCCCCGGGAAAGAGCCGCGCCGCGCGGCCCGTTCCTCAACCCACGAGCGGCGGTTCAGCGCGGCGGCGGGACGGGCTGCGACTCGTTCGCGGCCGGGCGATCCGGGCCGTGCGGCGCGAGAAAGATGAGGTGCTGCCAGGGCAGACGGTCGAACTCGCGCACGACGGTGAACCCCGCCGGCTCCAGTTCGGCCCGCACCTGCGCCTTGGTCATCTTGTGGAGCGGCTTGATCGGCACGGCGGGATCCTCGCCACGAAACTCCGCGAGCACGAGCCGGCCGTCATCCGCGAGGCTCTCGCGGATCCGCGCGAGCATCGCCTCCGGATGGGAAAACTCGTGGTAGACGTCGACGCAGAGCACCATGTCGATGCGTCCGGCGGGCAGCCGCGGATCGACGGGGGTGCCGAGCACCGGCCGCACGTTCGTCAGCCGCGCCTCGGCCGCGTTGCGGGCGAGCATCTGCAGCATCTCCGGCTGGATGTCGACCGCGTAGACGAGCCCCTTCGGCCCCACGAGCTTCGCGAGCTGCAGCGTGTAGAAGCCGTTGCCGCAGCCCATGTCGCAGATCGTCTGCCCCGGCCGCACGCCCAGCGACTTGAGCAGCAGCCGGCAGTCCTCCTCGCGCTGCCGGCTCTCGCGGACGAGCCACGGGGCGCCGGTGTAGTGCATCGTCTGGGCGATCTCGCGGCCCCGGTGATGCGTCTGGGCGGGCGGGATCTCCACCGACGGATCCACGTCGGCGTCGACCGGCGCCACGGCGGGCGCCGGGCGGTCGGCGACGGCCTGGCCGACCACCGACACGGCGGGCAGCAATGCCGCGATCGCGAGCAGGAGACGAATGGCGGTGGTCATGCGACGGTCGAGTATACGGCCGCGCCCGCCGCGCCCGCCGGTGCAAAAATCCCCGGGGCGTCCCCGGCCCTCCGACGCGAGCAGGCTGTGGACCAACAGCCCGCCAAGCCGGCGGATTTTCCCCGGGCTGCTAGGCCGCCGCCGCGGCGTCCTGAACGAGCGGCGCACCGGCCTCGTCGTAGAGGCTGACGATCGAGATCCCGCTACGGCAGGCGAAGTCGGCCAGATCGCCCGGCTCGACGAGGATCGTCCGGCCCGCCTCGATGGCGAGCACCGCGGCCCCGGCCGCCCGCAGCGACTGCAGCGTGCCGACGCCGACCGTGGGCATGTCGAACCGCAGGTCCTGCCGGGGCTTGGCCACCTTCACCACCACCATGCCCCCCGACGGACACAGCCGCCCGGCCCGCCGGATGCACTCGTCGGTGCCCTCGATGGCCTCGAGCGCCATCGGCGCCCGGTTCTTCACCACCACCGTCTGCCCGATGTCGTGACGCCCGAGTTCCTTGGCCAGCCGCCAGCCGAAGGCCACGTCGGCCCGCTCGGCGGCGGTGAGCGGCCGGCCCGCCAGCACGCCCTCGCGGGCGAGCAGCTCCGGGGCGAAGTCGGTGGCCGGGCAGACGCGGATGCCCGCCTGCTCGAAGGCCGCCGTGATCGCGAGCAGGAGCGAGTCGTCGCGGTTGTCGCGGCGCCGGCTGACGAAGTGCGGCCAGAAGGTCGTCAGCCCGCCCCAGTCGGGCAGGTTGCGGATCCACGCGTTGCGGCCGAAGAGCTTCGTCTTGTGGATCTTGCCGGCCATCGCCACGCGGTGGACGCCGTTGCTGCGGAAGAAGTCGATCGCGGCGCCGAGTTGCGCCACCCCCACCTCGCCGCGGATGTCGGCGAGCGGCCCGAGCGCCGCGTCGGCGTGGTCGCGGATCACGAGGATGGCCGTGCGGCCGCCGTGCCGGCGGACCGCCTCGGCGACGGCGACGGGATAGCGGCCCCAGCCGGCGATGATGCCGATCGTCTGGCCGGCGAGCGAAGTCGAATCGTGCTGCATGGTGCGGGAAGGGATGTCGTCGCTGCGGAAAACCGCGGGATCAGGCGGCGTCGGCGGCGACGTCGCCGGCGCCACTGGCCTGTTCGATGGCGTCGACGCGGGCCGCGAGCCGCTTGAGATCCTTGCGCATCTCGGGCAGCTTGCTGATCGTCGCCAGCTGCAGCTTGCGGTCACGGAGGTCGATCGCGGGCTCGCCGAGCACGGTCATGCCGGCGGGGACGTCGTTGGACACGCCGGATCGCGCCCCGAGCACCGCCTTGTCGCCGATGTGCACGTGGTCGCGCACGCCCACCTGCCCGGCCATCACCACCCAGTCACCGGTGGTCGTGCTGCCCGCCACGCCCACCTGCGAGCAGATCATGTTGTGCCGGCCGAGCCGGACGTTGTGGGCGATCATCACCTGGTTGTCGAGCTTCGTGCCGGAGGCGATCGCGGTGGGGCCGTAGGTGCCCCGGTCGATCGTCGTGCCCGCGCCCACGTCGACGTCGTCGCCGAGCTCCACCCACCCGAGCTGCGCGGAGAGGACGTAGCCGGCCCCGGAAGGCTTGTAGCCGAAACCGTGCGCCCCGAGCACCGCGGCGGCGTGGATCGTGCACCGGGCGCCCACCCGCGTGTCGTCGTAGAGCACCGCGTTGGGGAAGACGACGGTGCCGGCGCCGATGCGGCAGCCCGCGCCGATCCGCGCGCCCGAGTGGATCGTCACGCCCGGGCCGATCTCGGCGTCGGCGCCGATCGTGGCCAGCGGCTGGATGTCGACGTCGGCGCCGATGCGGGCGGTGGGGTCGACGACGGCCAGGGGGCTCACGCCCCGCGGTGCCGCCCGGCGGGCCGGCCGCAAGAGCCCGATCACCGCGGCGAACGCCGCGTGCACGTCGGCCACCTCGATCGTCGCGCGGTCGAGCGGCCCCGAGCCGGCGGGCACGATCGCGGCGCGGGCGCGGCTGCGGGGCAGGAGGTGGAGCTTGTCGGCGGCATCCACGAGCGTGACGTCGTCGGGCCCCGCCAGGTCGAGCGTGGCGGCGCCGACGATCGGCGCGGCGGCCGCGGTGGCGGCGGCGCCGACGAGCGTGCCCTGCACGTGCGCGGCGAGCATGGCGAGCGTGTGCGACATCGGGGATCTCCTGGGCGTTGGCGGTGGCCGGCAACGGGGCCACGCCCCGCCGCGCGTCGACGGCGGGCCGACGGACGGGGCGGAGGGTGGGGGAAGATAGAGACGCCTAGGGCGCCGTGCAAGACAGGTTCCGGGCCGCCAGCAGGGCCAGGAGCACCAGCCGCAGCGTCCAGCCGGCCGTGCGGATCCAGTTGGTGGCCACGAGACGGGCATGCACGGCCGCATCCCAGCCCTCCGCCAGCCGCTCGTGGCAGGGCACCTGCAGGAGGAACGTGCTGCCCCACACCGCCAGCAGGAGCCCGGCCGCCGCCCAGGGCACCCACGCCGGCCCCCGCGGTGGCGACCGCATGAGCAGCGCCACCGCCGCCGCGCCCTCGAAGAGCATCGCCGGCACGACGACCGGCCCGATCCGATCGCGGTGCAGCGTCTCCCAGCCGCCGAAGGCGTCGTGCGGCCAGCCCGCCATGAGCGGATAGTGCACGAGTTGCACGAGCCAGATCAGGCCCGTCATGAACGCCGCCGCGGCGACGTTGGCGAGCAGCACGGCGACCATCCCCGCCCCGGGCCCCGATCCGGGACGATCCGCGTGCGCGGGACTCATGGGGTGATCGGCATCAGGTGACCAGCTGCGGCTCGGTTTCCAGGTCGTCCTCCACCTCGGCGCCGCTGGCGAGCCACTTGGGGGGCCAGAACGCCACGAGCAGGAGCACGGCCGCCGCCAGCGCCATCCCCGCCGGCACGAGGAAGAGCTGCCGGTAATCGGTGACGCCGTCCGTCGTCAGCCGTTCCTGGAGCGGGATGAACAGCCATTTCGCCGCGAGATCGCCCAGTCCCAGCACGAGCAGGTTGAAGAGGCTCTGCGCGCTCGACCGCACGTCCTTGGGGAAGGCCGCGTCGATGAAGATGTAGAGCGTGGCGAAGAAGAAGGCGTAGCAGATGCCGTGCAGCACCTGCACGGCGATGATCATCACCGTGTTCTGCGGCATGAACGCGAAGACGGCGAAGCGGGCCGCGTGCCCGAGGATGCCGAGGATCATCGTCGTCTTCCAACCGAGGCGGGCCAGCACGGTGCCGAGCACGGCCATCGTGAGGATCTCGGCGATCTGGCCGATGCTCATCACGGGCATGATCCACTGCTCCGCGATGCCGGCGGCGTTCTTGTCGCCGAGAAAGCTTCCGGCCAGGAGGAAATAGCCGTTGTGGATCACCGAATCGATGAACGTGACGAGAAAGAGCACGAGGAGATACGGATAGGAGAGGAAGCCCGTGGCCCGCAGCCAGGCGATGCTCGTCTCCCCCTCGACCCGCTTCGGCGGCGTGTGCGGGAGCGTGAGGCTGTAGGCGGCCAGGATCAGGGAGGCGATGCCGGCGACGAGGAAGATGTTCGCCTTGGCCGCCGTCGCCGCGACGCCGGTTTTGCCCTCCAGCAGGAAGAACAGCGGCCACGCGGCGAGGATCCAGCCGATCGTGCCCCCCATCCGCACCAGGCCGAACTCCTTCTCGGCGTTCTTCATGTGCGTGAAGGCGATCGAGTTCGAGACGGAGATCGTCGGCACGTAGAGCAGCGCGTGCAGGAGCATGAGCCCGAAGAACACCGGGAACACGCCGAGGCCGGTCGCGCCGGCGATCTCGCGGGCAAAGTACATGGCGAGGATCGCCAACCCGCCGACGAGGTGGCTGAAAGCCATGAACCGTTCGGCGGCGAACGTGCGGTCGGCGAACTGGCTCGAGAAGAAGATGCCCACGATCGAAGCGATCGCGAAGGCGCTGCCCACCCAGGCGATCTGCGACCCGGTGAACCCGAGGCCGCCGTCGGCGACGGCGGCGCCCATGTAGCCCCAGATCAGGGGCAGCCAGGCGCCCCAGATGGCGAACTCGAGCACCATCATCAGCCCGAGGCGGAACGTCGGGGCCGCCGACGTGCCGCCGGCTGTCGTGGAGGCGGTTTTTGGAGTGTTCATGCCCGGGAGGATAACAGGCGGTCCGGCGGAGCGGAACCGCGGGCCGGCGATTCCCGCCGGCCGGATGCGGTTTCGTCAGCCCGGCCGGGCCTTGAGGTCGGCCAGCCCGCCGTCGACTCCCAGCACCTGCCCCGTGATCCAGCCTTGGGCCGGGTCGAGCAGGAAGCAGATCGCCCGGGCCACGTCCTCCGGTTCGCCGAGCCGACCGAGCGGATGCATCGCCACCGACGCCTTTTCGGCGGGCTCGCTCGACACGAGCCCCCGCGTCAACGGCGTGCGCACGAGCCCGGGGGCCACGGCATTGAACCGGATCCGCTGCCGGGCGTAGCTGGCGGCGGCGGAGAGCACGAGGCCGACGATCCCCGCCTTCGCCGCGGCGATCGCCTCGTGGTTGGGCAGGCCGATCCGCGCCGCGGCGCTCGAGACGAGCACCACCGAGCCCCCGTCGGACCGCAGCAGGCGACCGGCGGCGCGGACGCAGGCGAAGCCGCTCGTCAGATTCGCCGCGAGCGTCGCCTGCCATTCGGCGGTGGTGGTGAGGTGGGCGGGCTTGAGCAGGATCGAGCCCGCGCAGTTGACGACGCCGGTGAGCCCGCCGAGCGCGGCCGCGGCCCCATCCGCGACGGCGTCGAACGCATCCGGATCGGCGGCGTCGACGACCGCATGGGGCATGCCCAGTTCACCGCCGAGGGCGGCCAGCCGGCCGCCGTCGCGGCCCGCGAGAAACACCGTCGCGCCTTCGGCGACGAGCTGCCGGATAACGGCCGAGCCCACGCCACCGGCGGCGCCGACCACGAGCACTTTTTGTGAGGTCATGCGTTCCCCGGCTGCGGTGCAAGGGCTCCCGGGACGAGGCTCGCCCTCCGGCGGCGTGGCGGTGATGCCCGTCAGAGCCAATCACCCACGGTCTGTTCGAGCCGCACGTCGGCGGCCATGCTGCGGAGCTTGTCGAGGGCCCGGGTCTGGATCTGACGAATCCGCTCCTTGCACACGCCCATCGACGCGCCCAGTTCCCGGAACGTCCGCGGCGGGTGGCCGTCGAAGCCGAAGCGGGCGACCACGATCTCCTGCTCGCGGGGCTCGAGTTCCGCGAGGAACCGAGCGAAGAGTTCCTTGAGCACCTCGACCTGCGCGACCGTGCAGCCGCCGGCGTCCGGCTGCGGCGCGGCCCGACCCTTGAACGATTCCTCGTCGGACACGAAACGGCTGCGGAGCTGCCGCGCCTTGTGCGAGAGACGGAAGAAGTGCCGCTGGATGGCGTAGGTGGCGTAGGTGCTGAACCGGTTGCCCAACGCGAAGTTGAACTTCTCCACCGACCGCATCAGGGCCATGTTGCCTTCGCCGACCAGTTCCTCGAACGAGTTGGTGGCATCCACGAACTTCTTCGCGATCGACACCACCAGCCGGAGGTTCGACGTGATGAGGATCGCCTTGACGGTGTCGGCCTCGGCGAGGAGTCCCTCGATGCGCTCGATCTGCCGCAGCGTGGCCCGCCGCCGATCGAGGCTGCCGCGGAGCGTCGCGGCCCGGAACTTCAGCCAGTTCATCCGCCGGAAGTAAAACTGCTCCTCGTCGCGGGTGAGCAGACGGGTGTGATAGAGGCTGGCGAGATACGGCGAGAGGTCCGCACCCCGGGGCGAATCGCCGCAGGGCCTCGCGAGGGGCACGCCGGCGGCGGCGGGGGGCACCGTGGCGAGTTTCTCGGCGTCCTGGCGGAGGAACAGCCGGCAGGGGATGTAGTCGATGGGGCGGTCGAAGAGGGCCGCCCGGCGGCCGGCGAGGGGCGAAGCACCGGACTGCTTCTTGCGAACGGCCGACGCGGGACGACTTTTCCGGGCGCCGACCTTCCGCGAGCCGACCGAAGACCGAACGCGTCGAGACACGGAGCGCGAGGCGGAAACCTGCTTGGCGGAGGCGATCACGGCCATCTCCTGACGGGATCGCGGCGGAGTTGTTCCACCGGTCCGCTTCTAACCGCACTGCCCGGTCGGCGGTAACAGCCGGCGGAAAAACCGACGGGATTTTCCGGGGCCGGAGAACAAGCCCCGCACCGCGAGCCCGCAGCCCGGCGGGCGGATCAGGATCAGAACGGCTCGCGCGACGATTCCCCGCCGCTGCGGGTGCAGAGCGACTTGTAGACAGCCCCGTCGATCGTGTCGTCGATCCGCCGCACCGAGGCGTCGCCGAAGATGAAGTGAACGCCCGTCGGGTGCATGCTGCGGAAGTCGTCGAAGTGGCCGTGCGGATCGTTCGGCACGTGGTCGGCGACGCCGACGACCCGCGCCCGCTGCGACTTGGCCCCGTCGAACACGCCGGCCCAGGTGCTCGCGCCGAGCCGGGAGTGCCGCTCCCCGACGAGGGCCGTCCGTGAGGTGCCGTCGGTCATGTGCCTGAAGCCGATCCGACTGTTGCGGAAGAACACGCCGTCGCCCTTGGCGGTGACGTCGAACGCGGGTCCCTCGTCGTGGTTCTCGTCGAGTTCGACGGTGCCGAACACGCCCACGTAGTTCGTTTTCGCCGCGTTCACGAGCCCGGCGAGGTCGCCGCCGTCGACCGGGTGCGCCGCACCGATCGCCTCCTCGCCGTGATGATGCTCGCCGTCGTCGGCGCCGATGAGGCACAGGCCGTTGACGGTTTCGGTGGGCCCCGGCACGTCGGAGGGGCAGCGGAACGCCGGAATGAAGCTCTCGCGGGCGGCCTGGTTCACGGTCGGATTGGCCGCGTCGTAGACCCGCTTCGTGAAGTCGATCCGCCGGTGGACGGCGTCGCTCTCGAGCTGCGGCAGCAGGTCGGCCGCCCAGCCCCAGCCCGGTGCGTCGTCGGCATGGTCGGCCGGATTCGATCCCTTGGCCACGCCGTGCCAGCCCGCCGGCAGCCGCTGCTTGTGATCGTGGTAGTGGTGCAGGGCGATGCCGAGTTGGTGCATGTTGTTCTTGCAGGCGGTGGCGCGGGCCGCCTCCCGCGCCGACTGCACGGCCGGCAAGAGCAGGCCGATCAGCGTGCCGATGATCGCCACCACCACGAGCAGTTCCACGAGCGTGAAGCCACGCGGGCCGACCACCGACCGACCGCCGGACCAGGGGGTGCGTTCAGATGCCGTGGCCATGGGATGTCCTCGGAATCGCTGGACGAAAAGCTTGGCCGATGAGAACGCTACGATGACCGCCGGAACATCCTCGCACTCGACTGTTCGAACCGCATGAGTGCGAGCGGCGGCGGACGGAAAAAACGGTCTTCGGGAAAACGGGATCGGCAGGGCGGTCGAAACCGCCGTGTCTGCAGGCTTCTCCGCCACATCCTCCCACCTTTGGGAAGGCTAGACTTCCGCGAAAGGCAAGTCAAATGGCAGGTCATCTGCTCGTCGTCCTCGGAGATCAGCTCGACCGCTCGAGCGATCTCTTCCGCGGAGTCGACCCGCGCCGCGACCGCATCTGGATGGCGGAGGTCGCCGAGGAATCGACGCACGTGTGGACCCACAAGGCCCGGATCGCCGTGTTTCTGGCGGCGATGCGGCATTTCCGCGACCGGCTCCGGGCCGAGGGGCTGTCGGTCGACTATACGGAGCTGGCGGCGGATGGGTCGCCCGGGGAGCCGGGGTCGCTCGCCGCCGCACTGCTGGCAAGCCTGCAGCGTCTGGCCGCGGGTGGCTGGATTCCCGACAGCATCGTCGTGGTGGAGCCGGGGGAATGGCGGGTGCGACGGGGGCTCGAGGAGGCCGCCCGCGAGGCGGGGCTGCCGCTCGAGATCCGGCCCGACCGGCACTTCTTCACGACCCCCGCGGAGTTCGCCGCCCACGCCGCCGGACGGAAGCAGCTGCGGCTCGAGTATTTCTACCGGCCGCTCCGCGAGCGGACGGGCGTGCTCATGGACGGCGACGAGCCGGCGGGCGGACGGTGGAACTTCGACGCCGAGAATCGCGGGGCCTTCCCCAAGACGGGCCCCGGGCCGCTGCCCCGCCCGGCGGCGTTTCCCCCCGACGCCGTCACCCGCGGGGTGATCGGGCTCGTCGAGCGCCGGTTCGCGACCCATCCCGGCAGCCTCGCGGCCTTCGACTGGCCGGTCACTCCCGCCGACGCGGCCGCCGCGCTCGACGACTTCATCGCCCACCGTCTCGCGAACTTCGGCGCCTACCAGGACGCGATCTGGACGGGGGAGCCGTGGCTCTGGCATTCGCGGCTCTCGCAGGCGATGAACATGAAGCTGCTCGACCCGCGCGACGTGGTCGGGGCCGCCGAACGGGCGTGGCGGGAGGGACGGGCGCCGCTCGAGGCGACGGAGGGCTTCATCCGGCAGGTGCTCGGCTGGCGGGAATACGTCCGTGGCGTCTACTGGCACTTCATGCCGGACTACGAATCGCGAAACGCCCTCGGCGCCGACCGGCCGCTGCCGGGCCTCTACTGGACGGCCGACACCGAGATGAACTGCCTCCGCGACGCCCTTTCCCAGACGCTCGCACACGGCTACGCCCACCACATCCAGCGGCTGATGGTGACCGGGCTCTTCGCGATGCTGATGGGCGTGCGGCCGCAGGACGTGCACCGCTGGTATCTGGCGGTCTACGTCGACGCCGTCGAGTGGGTCGAACTGCCCAACACGCTGGGCATGAGCCAGTTCGCCGACGGCGGCGTGATGGCCTCGAAGCCCTACTGCGCCAGCGGCGCCTACATCCACCGGATGAGCAACGCCTGTAAGGGCTGCCGCTACGACCCCGCGCAGGCGACCGGCCCCGACGCCTGTCCCTTCACGACGCTCTACTGGGACTTCCTCGCCCGCCACCGCGCGCTGCTGGCGAAGAACCAGCGGATGACGATGCAGCTGAAGAACCTCGACCGCAAGGACGCCGCCGACGTGCGGGCGATCCGCCGCCAGGCGAGCGACTTCCGCAACGGTCTGGCCTGATCGATCGGAAACCGGGCAGGAGGCCACGTCACCTGCCGCGAGTGCAGCACCCGCCACACGCGCATCACCCGAGCAAGGTTTCATGCCCTGCCGCAGGACTCCGCGAGGGGTCGTCCGTGCCGTGGAGCCGGCGTAGGCGGCAAGCGGAGCCATGGATGGCGAAGCGCAGCCGGCTTCGAGTGAGTGGAGGCCTGGAAGGCCGGAGCGAACGTCCGAGCGACACGGCACGGGCGACCCCGAAGCCCGCGTCACGGACCGACGGACCGACTCACCCGCGGCCGCGTCTGGAATTGCCGCCGCGCAGCCGGTTGCCTTACCATGCGTTTTTCGCCCCCCTCCCCCGCGATCCCGATGACGACCTACAACCTCACCCACCTCCGCCAGCTCGAAGCCGAGAGCATCCACATCATCCGCGAGGTGGCGGCCGAGTTCGAAAATCCGGTGATGCTCTATTCCATCGGGAAGGACTCGGCGGTGATGGTCCGCCTGGCGGAGAAGGCCTTCCATCCGGCCAAGCCGCCGTTTCCGCTGCTGCACATCGACACGACGTGGAAGTTCCGCGAGATGTACCGGCTCCGCGACGAATACGTCGCCAAGGAGCTCGGCTTCAAGCTCCTCGTGCACGTCAACGAGGAGGGCCGCCGGCAGGGCGTCAACCCGATCACGCACGGCAGCAAGGTGCACACCGACGTGATGAAGACGCAGTCCCTGCGGCAGGCGCTCGACAAGCACCGCTTCGACGCGGCCTTCGGCGGGGCCCGCCGCGACGAGGAGAAGAGCCGGGCCAAGGAGCGGGTGTTCTCCTTCCGCGACGAGTTCCACCGCTGGGATCCGAAGAATCAGCGGCCGGAGCTCTGGAACCTCTACAACACGAAGGTGCGGAAGGGGGAGAGCATCCGCGTCTTCCCGCTCTCCAACTGGACGGAGCTCGACGTCTGGCAATACATCCACCTCGAGCAGATCCCGATCGTGCCCCTCTACTTCGCCGCCGAGCGGCCGATCGTCTGGCGCGACGGCGTGATGATCATGCGCGACGACGACCGGCTGCCGCTCCGCCCCGGCGAGGTGCCCGAGATGCGCCGCGTGCGGTTCCGCACGCTCGGCTGCTATCCCCTCTCGGGCGCCGTCGACTCCTCCGCCACCACGCTGCCGGAGATCATCCAGGAGATGCTGCTGACGACGTTCTCCGAGCGGCAGGGCCGGCTGATCGACACCGACGAGGCCGGAAGCATGGAAAAGAAAAAGAAAGAGGGCTATTTCTGAGCCCGCCACCACACGCATGTCGCACCAATCCGCCCTCATCGCCACGAACATCGACGAATACCTCGCGCAGCACGAGCGCAAGGAGCTGCTGCGGTTCATCACCTGCGGCAGCGTCGACGACGGCAAGAGCACGCTCATCGGCCGGCTCTTCTACGAGTCGAAGATGATCTACGAGGACCAGCTCGCGGCCATCCGCAAGGACACGTCGCGGTATGGCACGACGGGCGAGGACGTGGATCTCGCGCTGTTCACCGACGGGCTCGAGGACGAGCGGCAGCAGGGAATCACGATCGACGTCGCTTACCGCTATTTCTCCACCGACCGCCGCAAGTTCATCATCGCCGACACGCCGGGGCACGAGCAGTACACCCGCAACATGGCGACGGGGGCGTCGACGGCCGACCTGGCCATCATCCTCATCGACGCCCGCCACGGCGTGCTCACGCAGACGAAGCGGCACAGCTTCATCGTGTCGTTGCTCGGCATCCGGCACATCGTCGTGGCCGTCAACAAGATGGACATCGTCGGCTTCGACCAGCAGGTGTTCGAGCGGATCCGCGCCGAATACTCGGACTTCGCGTCGCGGCTCGACCTGCCCGACGTCCACTTCATGCCGATCTCGGCGCTCAAGGGCGACAACGTCGTCACGCCCAGCCCGAACATGCCCTGGTACTCCGGCTCACCGCTGATGCCCCTCCTCGAGACGGTCTACATCGGCTCCGACCGCAACATGGAGGACCTCCGCTTCCCGGTGCAGCTCGTGCTCCGGCCGAACCTCGACTTCCGCGGCTTCGCCGGCACGATCGCCTCGGGGATCGTCCGCCGCGGCGACGAGATCCTCTCGCTGCCGTCGCGGAAGAGGAGCCGCGTCAAGTCGATCGTGACGTTCGACGGCGAGCTCGAGGAGGCGTTCGCGCCGCAGTCGGTCACGCTCACGCTCGAGGACGAGATCGACACCAGCCGCGGCGACATGCTCGTGCGGCCCGGCAACGTGCCGAAGGTCGACCACCGCCTCGAGGCCACGATCGTCTGGATGAGCGAGGACCCGCTCGTGCCCGGCCGTCAGTATCTCTTCAAGCAGACCACCAAGGTCGTGCCCGGCGCGGTGAGCACGCTCCGCTACCGGGTGGACGTGAACACGCTCCACCGCCAGCCCGCCGCCACGCTGGCCTTGAACGAGATCGGCCGCTGCGCCGTCACGCTCACGAGCCCGATCGCCTTCGACGCCTACCGGCGCAACCGCGGCACGGGCGGCTTCATCATGATCGACCGCGTCACCAACGCCACGGTCGGCGCCGGCATGATCCTCGACCGCGAGCCGGGTGAGGCGGCCGGCGACCACTGGGGCGACGAGCCCGCCGGCAGCCTGCACGGCCAACGGAGCGACGTGACGGAGGCGGAGCGGTCGGCCCGGTTCGGGCAGAAGCCGGCGACGATCCTGCTGACGGGGCTCACCGGCGCGGGAAAGTCGACGATCGCGCGGGCGCTCGAACGACGGTTGTTCGACATGGGGCGGGCGGTGGCCGTGCTCGACGGGCAGAACATGCGGCTGGGGATCAGCCGCGACCTCGGCTTCTCCGCCGGCGAGCGGAGCGAAAACCTGCGGCGGTCGGCCGAGGTGGCGAAGCTCTTCAACGACGCCGGGCTCCTCTGCATCGCCGCCTTCGTCGCCCCCGACGAGGAGGTGCGGCTGAAGGCGGCCGAGCGGGTGGGCCCCGACCGCTTCCTCGTGGTGCACCTCTCGGCGCCGATCGACGTCTGCCGCAGTCGCGACACCGACGGCCATTATCCGCGGGCCGACGCGGGCGAACTGCCGAACTTCCCCGGGGTGACGGCGGCCTTCGAGCCGCCGCAGCGGCCCGACCTCGTGCTGCCCACCCACGAGTGGCCCGTGGACCGCTGCGTGAACGAGCTCGTCGCGCTGCTCGAATCCCGCGGCGTGATCTGAGGCCGTACGGGGAGGCCGGGCACCGTGGCGACAGCGATCGTCGACGACTTCGAGCGGCGGCGGCGGGTCCGGGAGACGGCCAGCGAGCGGGTGCTCTGCATCGTCATCGTGTGCGCATGCGTGGTGCTCCTGCTCGTCGAGTCGGCCTGGCGCGCCTTGCGGCCGAGCGACGAATCCCCGGCCACCTTCTTCTTCGTGAGCGCCCAGGCACGACTGGTGACGCTGGCGATGCTCGTCTCGCACCTGGCCGTGCTCGGGCTGCTCGCGGTGCGCCCCGGCTACGATCCGCGCCGCAAATACCTGCTCGTCGTCATGCGGGTCGCGCTCATGGGAGCGATGTGCTGGGCCCAATGGTTCAACCGGCGGCCCGAATACGGCCTGCTCGTCTCCAGCGGGCCCTTCCTGCTGGTGATCGTGATGGCCGGGCTCTCCTTCAGCCGCAGGGCCGTGATCCTCGCCGGGGTGCTGTCCTGCGTCACGTTTTGCACGGTCACGCTGCTCGGCCCGGTCTGGCCCTTGAGCGTGCGGGCCTGCGGACTGACCACGCAGGGCTTCATCGTGGCGACGGCCGTCACCTACTACATCGTGGACGGCATGCTGCGGATGCACGCGGCGAGCGTCGCGAACGAGCGGCTGAGCCGGTTCTTCGCGCCGGAGATCGCCGAGCGGATCGCACACGAGCCCGAGACGGCGACGCGGGCGGTCGAGAGCGGCGTGACCGTCCTCTTCTCCGACATCAGCGGCTTCACGGCGATGTCGTCCACGATGAGGCCCCAGCAGGTGATGAGCCTGCTCAACGACTACTTTCCGACGATGGTGGAGATCGTGTTCCGCCACGACGGCACGCTCGAGAAGTTCGTCGGCGACGCCCTGCTGGCCATCTGGGGCGTGCCCTTCGCCCACCCCGACGACGCCGACCGGGCCGTGGCGGCCGCGATCGAGATGCAGCGGGCGGTCGGACCGCTCAACGCCCGCCTGGCGGCCGCCGGGCACCCGCCGATCGCCATCCACATCGGCCTCTCGTCGGGCCCGGTCGCCGCGGGCTACGTCGGCACCGAGCGCTATGTGCAGTATGCGGTGATCGGCGACACGACCAACGTGGCCAGCCGGGTCTGCTCGGCCGCCGGCGCCGGGGAGATCCTCGTCACCGAAGCGACCCGCGCGCTGCTCGAGCGGCCCGGGGTGCGGCTGGAGCCCCTGCCGCCGGTGGCCGTGAAGGGCAAGGCCGAGCCGCTCGTGCTGCACCGCGTTGTGCACCCGCAGGAGTCCGCCGCATGACCCCGCCGCACGGCCCGGTGACCGCCCTCATCGGCATCCTCACCATCTCCGACCGGGCCAGCCGCGGCGAGTATGCCGACGAGGGGGGCCCGGCGATCCGCGGCTACCTCGCCGAGGTGCTCGCCTCGCCGTGGGAGGCGCGCGAGCGGCTCGTGCCCGACGACGTCGACGCGATCGCCGCGGCGATCCGCGCGCTGGCGGCCGCGGGCTGCTGCCTCGTCGTCACCACCGGCGGCACCGGCCCCGCCCCCCGCGACGTCACGCCGGAGGCCACCGAGCGGGTCTGCACGAAACTGCTGCCCGGCTTCGGCGAGCTGATGCGGAAGGTGTCGCTCGAGAAGGTGCCCACGGCGATCCTTTCGCGGCAGACGGCGGGCGTATGCGAGGCCGCGCTCGTGGTGAACCTGCCGGGACGACCGCGGAGCATCCGCGAATGTCTCGACGCCGTCTTTCCCGCGATCCCCTACTGCGTCGACCTGATCCACACGGGCCACCCCGCGCCGCCGCGGCTCGAGACGAACCCCGACCGGCTCGTGGCCTTCCGGCCGAAGTGAGCGCCGTACGAGCCGTGAACGAGCCGCGATCGCAGCGGCTGCCGCACGCGACGTCCCGCGCGCACGTTCATCCGCTGAAGGGGCCGCCCGTCGCCCCGTGAGACGGCGTAGGCGGCAAGCGCAGGCAGGATGCCGGAGCGCAGCCGGCTTCGAGTGAGCGAAGGCCTGGAAGGCCGCAGCGAACGTCCGGCGAGCGGGGTGACGGGCGGCCCCGGGCGTCACGGTCATGCGGACGCGCGGAAGGGCGACCCGAGTCGGTGAATCAACGGCGAGGGAGGCCGGCAAAAGTCTCCTCGTTCGGCCGCGGCGGCCTCCACTCAGGTATCGTTCGCCGACCCCCCTCGCCTTGAGCCAACGAGATACGAACTCCGCCATCTCTCCTGCCGACGGCGCACCGCCCCTTCAATCCGGTGAAGGGGCCGCCCGTCGCCCCGTGAGACGGCGTAGGCGGCAAGCGCAGGCAGGATGCCGGAGCGCAGCCGGCTTCGAGTGAGCCGGAGCCTGGAAGGCGGAGGCGAACGTCCGGCGAGCGGGGTGACGGGCGGCCCCGGGCGTCACGGTCA
>Ga0209189_1000162_pt1 | contig 57790 bp, 12 predicted proteins | sample C_130820_EF_Meta_FD_187308 | JGI IMG/M metagenome (GOLD analysis project Ga0209189, IMG submission 187308) | Freshwater microbial communities from Lake Croche, Canada to study carbon cycling - C_130820_EF_MetaG (SPAdes) (version 3) | ecosystem: Environmental > Aquatic > Freshwater > Lake...
CTAGCTGGTTTTTTATCAACTGAAACAGCTTGTTCTAATTGAATATCATCAGGATTAACTAATTGTTTTTTTGTTTTTCTAGCTGGTTTTTTATCAACTGAAACAGCTTTAACTTGTTCTAATTGAATATCATCAGGATTAACTAATTGTTTTTTTGTTTTTCTAGCTGGTTTTTTATCAACTGATACAGGTTTAACTTGTTCTAATTGAATATCATCAGGATTAACTAATTGTTTTTTTGTTTTTTTAGCTGGTTTTTTATCAACTGATACAGGTTTAACTTGTTCTAATTGAATATCGTCAGGATTAACTAATTGTTTTTTTGTTTTTTTATTAACTGAATTAGGTTTATCTTCTTTTAATTCATTATCTTCTTTTAATTTAATATGTTTAGCTTCTTCTAATTCATTAACTTTATCTTCTTTTAATTTAATGGGTTTATCTTCTCTAATTAAATTAAGTTCATTTATTTTGTTTTGAAGTGCTAAAATCTCTAATAAATCATTAAAACTAATATTTTTATCTTCAGATATATTTTTAACTAATTGTAAAAATTGCATTCCTGAGATATTATCATCATCATCGGATTCATTATATATCTCTTCATCAATAGGAAAATCATCTGCAAATAAATAACTTTCACTATTTTTATAAACAAATTGCCATCCAATATTAACTCCTTTTATTTTAGCTATTTTTTGTGCATATTTTATTTTATCTGAGTGTTTTTTATTTAAATCTTTATTTATTTTTTCAATATATTCTAATATTTCATCTTCTTCGTCATTATTAATCATTTTTATAATTTTTTTACTTAAATCTACAATATATGTTGCATAATATGGAAATCCATCACTTGTTCTACATAAAATTAATTTATCAGTATTTTTTATATATTTATCATAAATAAATCCAAATGCTAATACTAAAGTTTCAGTCATTAATTAAATATTATAATATTGCTTTAAATCAAATATAGATTTTATAAAAAGAGACATAATAATTTAATTATTTATTGAAGTAATAAAACTTTAAATCTTTTGTTTAAATCATAACTATGATTTAATAAAGACATAATTTCATAATTATATTCATCATATAAAATTTTTTTTTCAATAATATTGACTACTTCTTGATTATCAGAAGCAATATATTTTTTTGTTATAATAAATTCATTTATTCTAGGATATTCAATTATAATTTTATTTAATTTATTTCTAATTTCATCAATTTTTTCTTTTATAATATTATATTCTAATTTTACTTCATTAATAATTTCATCGTATGTAATTTGTGGCATATTTTCCATTTTAAACACATCAGAAATATCATGATCTTGAATAATTTCGTTTTTATTTTTAAATTCTATTTTATTTTTATTAAAATTTAATGTAAAAATGTAACCATAATTCGAATTACAGTTTAATATATACCCGCAATCTATAATATTAATAAAAGATAGTTGACAATTGCGTAATAAACAGTACCAATCACTTGTAGATTTATTACCTACATTTAAATTAGTATAATATTTTGTTTTGTCAATAATTTCTTTTGTTGGATTTGTACTACAATTTTTAATTTTATTAAATTCTTCCTTTAGTTTTTCAATATTTCCAAAATGTTTTATTAGAATATAAATTTCTCTAACTAAAATATCATATAACATATTTGCATCAAATTGAACATGCATATATCTTTTTTTTTTTCCTAAAATATATCCAAATACACCTTGTCCTCCCATATATAATTATTAAAATTTTTTTTTAAGATATTTTAGTAAATTTATTTATTCTTAAATTTATATTATTAAGTTCTTTACGTAATTCTATTATTTCTTTATTTAATCTATATACATATTTCGTTAATGATTCGTTATCAAGTTGTTTAATAAAATTTATGGTATCTTCTGTTTCATATTCTAATAGATTACAACAATTACAAAATAATAAATTATCAGATTCATTATCTGATTCAGTTTTTGTTTGATTATCTAATTCAGTATCGTTGTCTGATTCAGTTTTTGTATCATTATCTGATTCAATATCATTATCAAATTCAGTATCATTATCTGATTCAGTTTTTGTATCATTATCTGATTCAGTATCATTATCTGATTGTTGGTTTAATGTTTTTAATAAAATATTATTATTCATTAAATAAATAAATGATATTTTTTTATCTATATTTCGCAGTAATGATTTACTTTAGTTATTTATAAATCATAATATTTTTAAAGATTATAGTAGTTAATATTTCTATAGATTATTTTTATTTTATATAATATATAATTACCATCATATTGTTAACGCAAATAAACTTTTTTATAAATTTATTCAATGTTTAAGTTAAATAAAAATTTATGCATTCATTATTCCTTCATTATAATACACATCAAATAAAATTTCATTTGATGATAAATCAGATTCAAATATTTTTTTTACTTCTTCATATTTTACATCTGATAAATCTAAAAGTATATTTTCGCATCCTTTAGTTGAAATTTTATTAAATCCATACAATTTAGTTATATTTTTCTTATCTTTTTTTCGAATTAAAAGCATTTTACCTAATTCATTTATAAAATATAATTTGTAAATTTGAGTATTATCTTTTATTACAAAATTAGCTAATTGATCAGATTGTAAAATATTTTCTAATTTTCTTTTATCATATGATATTGCTTGAATATATTCATTTTCATTAATTGATACTAAACTATAGATATTATTCATAATATCAATTGCATTCTATTAAATATATTTTGATTCAATTTTTTCGTAAGCCCTAAAATTCATTTACTGGTTTCTAATTCTTCTTCTAACTATTTAATAAATCTTCATTATGCATTAGGCTTTACTATTCTAATATTATAAATTATTTTATATATTTTTTTAATTTAAAAAATTATATTGTCTTATTTTTCTTTCCAGTAGGTGTAATTTACATTTTTTTTAATCACAAATTATAATATACATATATATATATATTTAATGTGTGATATTATAAATAATAGCATAAATATTAACAAAAATAATTTATTATTCAATAAAGATCATATTGTTTATATTAAAAACTTTATCAATAATGATACTCGTTTAAAATTGTTAAATAAAATTAATAAAAAAGAAGATTCATATAAAATAAGAAATAAAAATTCATTTTTTAGTATTTTAGGTCAATTAGATGCAACTCGAAATACTTCAAAACAAAATATATATAAACAACATGCAGTTATTGGAGGAATAGAAATTCAACAACAATTTCCTGATTTACATTATTATTATCATAATTGTTTTGCTGATACAGTATCAAAAATAGTAGGTAAAAAAGTATATCCAGTAAATGAAATAAATACCATGAATAATTCATTAATAATTTATGAAAATACAGGTGATAGTTTGAGATGGCATACTGATAAATCAATGTTTAATAATAAAAAAGTCTATACATTATTAGTTTATCTTTATAATTCATCCTCCCAAAACTTATGTTATATACAATCTGATAAAAATAAAATATGTTTATTTACAGAGGAAAATTCTTGTGTAATTTTGGAACATTTTACATTAGAACATGCAGTAACACCTTTAAAACAAAATGAAAAAAAAATATTATGGAGTATGACATATGCAGAAGATATGAATATATATAATCCGATCTCATATATGATGAATAAAGCAAAAAATATTTCATATCTTGGATTTGGAGCGTTTAGTCAATTAGATATTTTTATTGTGATATTATTGATTATATTATTTTATATTATTTTTTATTTTAAATATATTTGCCAAAATATAAAAATTTTATATTATCCAATATCATTCATATAATTTGCAACAAATAATTTTATTGATTTTTCTGGATCAATACCAATTAATTGTGTTATTGAACCCTTATAATAATTTTATTGTTTTTATAAAATCAATTAATGATCTATTATTTTGAATGTGTTTTATGTAATCAATTAGATATAGACAAATTGCATCAATATAACCTGATAGTAAACCATATAACCTGATAGTAAACCATATAACCTGATAGTAAACCATATAACCTGATAGTAAACCATATAACCTGATAGTAAACCATATAAAAAAGTATCCATTATAATTAATTTATGTTTTTATAATAAAATAATAATAAAAATAATATTGATAGTGATAAAACTAATAGTTCTAATTCATTAAATGGATATAAATTATTTATTAAATAATACTTAAATATTGTTGCATAAAGTAATAATGATAATATAGTATCAGCAACTGTTGACTCAATATTTATCTTATTTATATTTTGTTTATTTTTAAAAAAATAAATAGGTAATACATGAAGAATTATACATATCGAATTAAAATTGAATACATTTGTATTTAATAACCAATAATATTTATTATAAAAAAAGAAAGGATTAAAATATAACATAACACAAAAACCAATTAATGATAATATATTTGATAAATATAAAGTATTATGAATTTTAATATTATTATATTTAAATAAATTTAAAAAATGAGTTATAATTGAAAATGTAAATAAAAATTTTAAATTTTTTTCCATTTATTATTTTGTAGGATAAAATAATAAATGAGTGATTCTAAAACAAATATTGGATTTTTAGAAAAACTTTTATTATCACACAAAGATATTGAATTAGCTAATTCTGGTCAACCAATCAAAAAACTTTTAACTGATAGTTTTGATACATCTTTAGTTAGTCTTAAAGTAATTTTTATTTTACTTTTTATTGTGATGGCTTTTATGAATAAATATCTTAAATTTATTAAAAAAAATGTTACTGCTTTTTCAATTGAAACAGTAATTTATGGTGTTAGTGGTGCAATACCATTTTTATTTATGGAATCATATAGAAGACTACCAGGAGAAAATAAAAACTATATAACTATGTTTATGATTATGTTTTTATTATATGCATTTTTTAATGTTATTCTCGAAATGGGTGGAATATATGCATGGTTATATGAAGAAGATGAAACATCCTCTAAAGAGGGTGAAGAACATCATCAAACTGAACATCAAATAATCTTTCATAATATGTTAAACTCAATATTTGTTACTATTGCATTGGTGTTGGTTTATATGATTTTAGTAATGGTTTTAATTACATTTGAAGTTTTTGATTTTAAAGTAGAAGGATATGGTGATAGTAATTTAATGATGTTTAGTTTTGAAACTTTATTATTTGGTTTATTTAATGCAATTCCTTTCTTTTTAATTGCATATAATCGTGAAAAATCACATTTTAATTTTAATAAAAATGCAATTGAAGTTGCACTCATATTTGCTAAATTTGTTATTTTACACTTATTATTACAAGGTTCTGGATTTTATAAACACTCATTAGGTTATTAGTTTTTTAATTACAAAAATTTAATATGAATTCTATAAATAAATTTAAAATACTTTAAAAATAAATTATCATTATAATTAATGGATAATTCCAACGATCTTGAATTTGACTTTTCACTTTGCCACGAACATAGTTCTGAAACAACATCTGTTAATGAAATTAATGATTATCCGTATTATAGGTATTGTCTTTGTCAAGGGATTTGAAAATAAAATTAAATCGGAACCAATTCCAATAACTCAAAATCAAATATCACAAAATCCAATAATAAAATCAAGTGATATAAAAGTTTCTTGTTCATATATGAAAATAAAAAAAAATAAATATTCTTATTAAATAAATTAATTATTTATTTAATAAAGTATTTCATCTTAATGCTGAAATTTTTATTGATTCTAATATTTGTGTATTTTCTTTTTGTTTATTATTAAATTCTCGTATTATTGTCATTTTCTGTTGACATGATAATGATTCTATAAAATCAAAATCTTCTTTTAATATTTCTTTATTGCTTTTTATTTTTTGAATTATATTATTAAATATTTTTTCATATAATTTATTAACTTGAGGTTTTTTACTTGTGTTATCTATACATACTATCAAATCATTATCACAATTTATCATTATTTATACTAATATATAATATTTTTATATAATTTTATTATAATATAAACAATTATAAATGTCTGTATGGTTACAAGTATTTGATTTTTACAGATATGATTGTGAAAATAATTCAGAATTTACACAAGTTTAATGATATACCCTTTCAACAAATTATTTATATCCATATGGTAGAAACTTTACCAGATGATTGTAAAAATAAAAAAGTCAATATTATATTTATGTTTATCTGCAATAACTAAAAAAATATTCATTATCAAACTTAAAATTATTAATATTCAAATCCTTCTTTTGTACCCCCATCATATGATTTAGCAAAACATTCATCAATAAGTATTTGATTTATACTTTTAGTATTATTATCATTATATAATTCAACTAAAAGTCTACCATATTTATCAAATTCAAAACATTTAATTTTAATTATTTTATTATTTTTTTCAAGTAATTTTTTACATTCAGTTTTTTTCATTTGATTATTTATTAAACACTCGCATGTTGTAGTTAATTCTATAATTTTATTTCTACATCTATGAGCATTTAAAATTTCTTGGTCTCTATTTGGTTTATTTAATGGTGGTTTCATTTCAGGAGTATCAATACCTAATAGTCTACAATTAAATTTTCTAATTGTGTTATCAACAATTAAAACTATTTTACATGTATCTCCGTCATAAATATCAACAATTTTACCTTGGGTAATTAAATTATTTAAACTAAATAATTCAATATCATCGTTAGTTATATTTTTTAGTTTATTAATTAAATCCATTATATTATATTTAAGAAAAAATAAATTTTCAATACTCTTTATTATTTATTATTAAAATATTTCTATCCATTTATTATCAAAATAATTCTATCCATTTATTAGCAATATCAGACCAACTCAAAATAGTTGATGATTTTTTAAAGACATTACGTAATACATCAAGTTTTTGCTGATCTTTTATTATTTTTACTATTTCTTGTCCAATTGCATTTAACACTCCAATATTTTCAACAAGTTCAAAATGTATTCCTTCTCTTTCTTTGAAAACACCATAATCTGATATTAAAGGTATACAACCAGTAACAAGACTTTCTCTAATTGAAATACAATCTATTTCTGAGTTTGTATTTGTTATATATAATTGAAAACTTGATAAATATTTTTCACGAATAATAAAATCAGTATTTTGTCTACCATGATCAATAACACCCATTGATGAACCAATTAGTTGTTTATAATGATTAACTAAATTTTGATCATTGAACATATTAAGACCATAATATAAATGTAGTTCCGCTTTTGGTTCCATCTTTTTTATAACTGGCCAAATACCTCTAAGAATATGTTCTAATCCTCTAGTATAGTAACTAACATAACAAAATCTATAAGGATTTCTTTGAACATTATCCCAATTTTTTGAAAATTCATTTACTTTAATTCCATTTGGTATTATGGAATATTGATCATTGTTTAATTTTACACTCATATATTTTTCAAACTCTTCTTTATGATAATTACTTTTAAACATTATTTTTGTTAGTTTATTTTTATACTTTGTATATATTTGTTTAGTATGATCTTGATCACTAAAATTATCATGTATATCCCATAATAATTGATTAGATGTCACTTCAAAAGGTAAACAAGAAAATAAACCATATGATCTCCACATTATTACAGTTTTAAATTTATGATTAAATTCAAATAATTTCCAATTTTTATATTCGACCCCATTGTGAATAACATTATCTTTATTACTAGATAATATTTCTCCATATACAGCAACTTTTTTACCAGCTTTAACCCAATTTTCACATAAATTAACAATAGCTTGTTCTGAACCTCCTAAACTTTTATCTTTTGGATCCCATTTATTACACAAACCACCTGTCATATAAACAATATCATAAGGACTATATTCTTCTCTGTAAAATAAGTTTTTCATTCTTTTAAATATATCTGGTGGTATATAACTTGTTATTGGATGATCATTAATTTCACACAATGATGGATTAACACCTAAAGAACCTCCTACACATAATTCTCTTTTATTAAATGTATTATAATCATGACTTGAAACAATAATACATTTTTTTGAATTTAATTGAACCATTGGTTCTCTAAAATCATTTGTAAAACTTTTTTCTTCAGCCATATCTAAACCATCTTGATGCTTATGATTTTTAAGATATTCTTTTTTATATGCCATACAATTATTAGTTGAATGTCTATCGTGAAAACCTTTAAATTTGTATAATTTACCCATAAAATATTCATATAAATAAATATCAGAACATCCAGCAATTAAATATGATGATTTTTCTAAACTTTCAACAGCATGTGAAACACGATCTGGAGGATAATAATCATCATCGTCCATACATACAATTATATCACCTATACATTTATTGTTTCCAATATTTCGTAAATCACTTAATTTTTTACCGGTATATTCAACATATACAATCTTCATTTCTCCATTATGATTTTTAATTAAATTATTAATATTTTTACTGTTGATTTTAGCATCATCTTCTGTTTTACTTCCTTCAACAATAACCCATTCAATTATATTTTTATAGTTCTGTAATTTTATTAGGTCATATAAATTTTGTAAACATTCAAATCTTTTAAGCTGACTAATAGTAATAATAGAAGCATTTGATTTTTTTTTTATTATTCTAGTAGTTTTATTACTCATTTAAGATTTTATGTAGAAATATCTTTATATCTATTTTAATGAATAATATTTATATAAATATTAGTCGACGTTGTTAATTGATTTATATTATAATTTATTATTAAGTTATAAAAACCAACATCGACAAAATCTTTTTGATTTATTACAATTCCACCAGTTTTTGAATTTAATAAAATACCTTTAGGTAAATTTTTACAAGAAAATAAACCTCCATCATTACTTATTTCTGGATTATTAATTATATAACGACTTTTATATTTAATATTTATAACAGATAATTCATAATTAATAGATGGATTCATTATAATTGTTATGTTTGATTTTAAAGTATTTTTTTTAAATTTATAAAATACATTAAATATATATTTACCAATATTTAAATCATTTAATTCAATGATACCATTATTTTTATCAATTGTTACATGCTGATTATTTGTATCAATATAAAATATTCCTCCATCAGGATAAAACTTTGGTGCATTAATAAAACATTTAGACGAAACACTATTATATATTATATTAAATATATTTTCATCATAATAAAAGTAAGGATCAATAGTTACAGTTAAAATATCAGTAATAATAAATGTATCAATAAAATATGAAATATATAAAGTATAATTACCAATTTCTAATTTAGGATTCATATATATTCCACCATCATTTGTAATAATAATGTCATCATCATTAATTATATTATCAGATTTAATATCTATATTAAATGTACCATTTTTATGTGAAAGTTGTGGTGGATCTATGGACAAATTTTTATCATATTTTGTTATATAGTTTTTATTTATATAATTAATTGTTGGTTCAATAGATAATGTAATAATAATACTGTTTTTTATACTATTTACAATATATTCGATATTGATATTATGTATACCTATATTTAATTGTTGTATATAATCAATATTAATTTCTGTTTTGGAATTATTATATGAAGTTGGTAATAATATATTACCAACCGATGAATTTATTTGACCAATTAATGGGAAAAATTTACAGTTATTTATTGTAAAAATATCACCATATTTAATTATATAATTATCATTCTGTAAAGTAATAGTTGGTTTACAACAAAGTGTAATATTATCAGATGATATAATGTCATTAATTACATAATTAATTGTAAGATCATATAATCCAGGAAAAGTATTAAATGATGAAATTTGTCCATTATTATTAACATTAATATTTTTAATATTTTGTTTAATAAAAATTTTACCATTTGAAGGTTCCATTATTGGTATTTCAGTTGTTAAACCATTATTTGTCATAATTTCTAGGTATTTATTTTTATATGAAAAATTAGGCAAAATTGTTAATGTTATATTTTCTGAATGTGATAAACTATTAACCAAATATTCAATTATAAAATTATATTTACCAATTTCTAAATTCTCGATATTTAATGATAAATCATCAATTTTAAGATTTTTTGGTTTATTATTAGATGAAATAATACCTGAAGATACATATGAGGGTATTTGTTTATCTTTATTAAATATTGCTATTATATTTGAATCAAATACTTTTATTGGTTTTGAAAAATATTGTAAATATATTTTTTTACTTATATTATTAAAAGTATATGTTATTGGTATAATTATATCATCATAAATATTTTTATATAAAATTCTATTTTTCTTTATTTCTAAATATTTATCATTAAAATCAATATGACCACCATCAGGATAAAAATTAATTGTTTTTTCATTTAAACCAACTTTTATTATTGGTAATATTTGACAAATAAAATATGTTTGATATATTTTATTTTGATGTGAATAATTTATAAATATTTTATATGTACCAACATTTAACGAATTAAAATTAGTAATTTTACCATTAGAATTTATTATTAAACCATATTCTAAAACAGAAAAATCATAAATGTCATGATTTTGAACTGAAAAAAATGGTTCATTTATAAATGTATTATTTTGATATTCAATTATCACATTTTCATAATATAAATATGGATTAATAGTTATATCAAATTTTGTACTGAATTGTATTTTATTATATTCATAAATTACACAAAAATCATAATTGCCAACATTAATATTTTCACTTATTTGAATTGAACCATTAGAACTAATTTTAATATATTTAGATAAAGATAATTCAGAGTTTAATGAAAATTTACCTCCATATGGATTAAGATAAGGTTTTTCAATAAAATTATCAATACCATTATAAAAAGTATAATCGCAAAAATCATATAAAACAACAGGAATAATACTAAAAACTAAATTTGAATTTACTATCTGATTATTATATGAGTACTTAATATTTATATCATAGTTTCCAATATTTGCTTCATCAATAACAATTTTTCCGTTAGTTTCATCAAGATAAATATTATTTGATAATATTTTTGAATCAGTAAAAAATTTACCACCACCTGGATTAAACGTAGGAACTAATGTAGTAATATCTGTTTTATATTTAATTAATAAATTATTATTGTTATATATTAATATTGGATTAACAATTATTTTAATTTCTGTACTAACCTCAATATCATTAAAACAGTAAAATACTTTCACAACATAACTGTCTGGTAATAAATTTATAACTTTAATAATTCCAGAATTTTCATCAATTAAAAAACCATTTATATCATTTTTTATATAAAATTTACCATTATTTTGTGTTACTGATGGTACTAATGTTTTATTTGTTCCAAAATTTATTATAATGTTATTTTCTTCATAAAAAAACATAGGTTTAATAATTAATTCTAAATTGACACATGTTATATCATAATGAACATTAATAAAATATTTACCGATCTCCAAATTACTTATTTGTATTTTACCAGTATCACTAATTTCACCATATGGTTCTACACTAAATACTAATTTTTTTGGTAAATAATTTAATGGATTAATAATTAATGATTCATTATAAACCCCTTCATATACATTTTGAGAATAAACTAATAATGGTTTTATTTTAATACTTATATTTGAATTTATTTTTATTTTATTAACAGAATATTCAATATTTACATCATATTTATTAATATTTAAAACTACATTTTGTTTTTGTGAAATACAACCTTTTCTATCAATTACAAATAAATCACTATTTAATTTAAAAATACCAGATACTGGTGAATATGAATTAGGTAAAATATTAATTTTATCACCAAAATTAAAAACATATTCATCATCATAAATTATTTCTGGCAAAACACAAATATTAAAATCAAATTCATCATCAATTTTATTAATTTTATAATTTATTTTTATTGTATGATTATCAATTTCTAAATTATTTATAAATAATTTATTATCTTTAATATAAACTTTTGTTTTATCAATTTTACTAACAATAGAATACTTCATATTAAAATCATTATCATGAAAACTAATTATTTCTTGTTTTCCATATACTATTTTGGTTGTTTTATTAAAAAAAAGATCTACAATTATATTGAAATTTGATATTGATTCTACTCCATTAATATTATAGAATAGAGTTATTGGATAAATATCAGGTAAACAATTTTCTAAAATTGTAATATTTCCGGTTTTTTCTTCTAATTTCATATTTTGTGGTAACATTTTTATTTTAACATCATAATCTGGTGGATTTAAAACGGTTGGACTTATTATATTTGTTATTCCATATTCAATATAATATTTTTCTTCATATAATATAGTAGGTTTAATTATAATTGAAATATCAGTATCAACATTAATATTATTCAAATTATATGTAACTGTAAAATTATTTAAACCAATTAATTGGCTGGTTACTGTAACAACACCATTTTTATCAATTGTTATATTATTATTATTTGTTTTAAATATACCATTATTTGGGTAAAATGTTGGAGGAACACACGTAATTTCAGATCCATAGTTAAATTCATAATTAGTTTTATTATATTCAACAATTGGTTTAACTATTACAGTAACAATAGTTTTTGATTGGATATCATTAAATACATAATTAATATTAATATTATATTCTTTAACATGAAGTTTATCAAAGACATAAATTTCACCAGATAATTTATCAATAGTAATACCCTTTATTTTATTAGTTATTTCAAAATAACCATTTTCACTAATATAACTTAATTTTGGTTTACTTATAATTATTGTTTTTCTATAATCAACATAGTAAATATCATTTTCATATAAAATTTTTGAATATACAGTAATATCAAAATTAATATTAAAATCAATATTTTTATAAGTTGCATCTAAAACAAATTTATATAATCCAATATTATCTGTTAAAATTTCAATTGTTTCATTTGTAATTTTATAATTTTGTATTATAGTTCCTTCATAATAATTATTTATTTTTAATATATTTTTACCATTTAATATTGTTTCATAGTTTTGAATAAAAGTGTCTGGAAAAACTGTAAATAATATTTCATTATATGCTAAATACCCATTTAATTCATAAAAAACCACTATATTATAATTAGATATTATTGCATTATTTTTGCATAATATTTCACCTGTTTTAACATTTATATCAAAAAACTCATAATTTTCTGCAAAGGAAAACATACCTCCTTCAGGATATATAATAGGTGGTTTTGAATTGAATTCAGTACCATATTTTATTTTATAAATAGAATTATCATATTTAAATAGTGGTATAATTAGAATTTGATATAAGTAACTCTTATTTATATTTAAAATTTTATAACTAACATTAAATGTATAATTACCAATATTATTATTTTTTAAAGTGATTATACCAGTATCTCCATTAATATTTACAATACTTTGTGGATTATTAACAGTAAAATAACCTTTATTGCTAATAATAGGTTTACTTGAATTAATAATTTTTTCACATTGAAATATATCATTAAAAGATTCAAAACTAATATTTTTTTTTTTATAATAGTTAATAAAATCTTTATTATATATTGTTAAATCAACTGTATTATAAAAAAATTTTGGTAAAATTTTAACATTTAATGTATTTGTTAAGTTAATTTTATTAATCTTATATAGTATTGATAAATCATACGAACCAACGCCTAATTCATTTGTAAAATGTAAAATACCATTATTTTTAATTGTAATACCCTTTGGATTGTTAACAATTGTAAAAATACCATCTTTTGGTTGATATGTTGGCATATCTGAATAAAACTCAGTACCATAATCAAAACTTATCTCAGAAGATTTATATTCAAAAACAGGATTTACAATTAATTTTATTGTCTTTATTGTTTTTATATTTTTAACTTCATAAATTATATCAAAATAATAAATATTAACATCAATATTAAGATTAATACTAAAAGTTCCATTAGGATTTAAACTTATAATATTTGATTCAGTATAAAAAACACCGGAATCAGGGTAAATTTTTGGTATTTTTGAAATATATGTATTTCCATATTTAATATTGATTAATGATTCACTATATTTAAGTATAGGTAATATATTGATTTTTATTGTAGTACATAATATTTGATTACAAGAAAAACAACTAACATTAAATATATATTGACCTACATCAAGATTTTCAATATGTATTATACCATTATTTTTATCAATACTTATACCACTTACTTCTTCACTTAAAGTAAACTCATTAGAAGTTGAATTAATACTAGGTTCAATATTGGTGATTTCTCCATAATTAAATTCATATGTTGATATTTGATAATTAAATGGTGCCAAAACTGAAAAGATAACTAAATGAGATATACTAAATCCATTAATACTATATTGAACTTCAACTTTATACTCACCTAAATCAATATTTTTATTTATTTTTAAAATACCTGTGTTTTTATCAATTGTTATATTTTTATTATTTTTGATTAATGAATACTCTCCATTTAAAAAATTAGTTGTTGGAGTAAATTCTGTTTCAATACCTTTTATGATGGTATTACTTTTTTCATATGTTAAAAATAAGTTTTTTTTTATTGATATATTTTTAAAAATTTCAATATCATTATAAACATATTTAAGAGTAAGATTGTTTATTCCTAATTGTAAATTATCACCTAATATTATTTTTCCATTATTTTTATCAATACTGATATTATCTATGTTTTCTACAATTGTTAAAACCCCATTATTAGGGTTAGTTATAACTGAAATATTAACATCATCAAACTTAATTGTTGGTAATACAATTATATTTATATTCCTATTCAATATTATATCATCAATGCAATATGTAACATCTAAAATATATTTATTTACTTCAATATCAAGTTTGTTTTTAATAACACCATACTCATCAATTATAAATTTATCATTATAATTATTTAATAAAAATGTTCCCTTATTAAATAATATATTTGGTTTTATTATTATTTTATCTTTATAATTAATTGTAATATCAGAATAAAATAAATTGGGTGCTATATTAATTTTTATTTTTTTATAAACTGTTAGAATCTTTTCATATTCAATATCTAAAAATATAGTACCAATTATGTATTCTTTTATTTTAATTTCACCTGATCCATTAATAAAAAAATTATCATTATCAAGTATTTTAAATTTTCCACCTGTAGGATTAATTTTATTTGGTATTATTAATATTTTATTATCAATAAAATCATATTCATCATTATAACTTATATTTGGTAAAACATTAAAAGAATAATTATATTCTGTAAAAATACTATTATATATATATTTAACGAAAATATTATAACTACCAATTTCAATACTGTTTCCAAATGTTAATATACCAGTATTATTATCAATTATAATATTTTTATTGTATGTACAAGTAAAAATTCCACCAGTAGGATTAAAAATAGGACTCTTACTTTTAGATTTAGTATTATAAATTATATCAATACTATCATAACTTAAGGATGGATAAACATTTAAATTAAATGTAATTGTTTTTATAGATTCATTAACTTTATAATAAATAGCAAAATTATATATTCCAGGTAATAAATTCTTTGAAATTATAATTTCACCTGATGTTTTATCAACAATAAAATTTTTATCATTAGATATAAATTCACCACCTATATCAATTATTTGAGGTTCTTTTATAATAAATTCTGAACCATAAATAATACTATAATTTGTTTCTTCATAAAATATGTCTGGACAAACAAAAACATTAATTTTATTAGTTGATGTAATATTTAAAACTGTATAATCAATCTCAATTAAATATAAACCAATATTAATTATGTTATCAATATAAATTTCACCATCATTATTTATTTTAAATAAACCATTATAATCATTTTTTAGTGAAAATAAACCATTATTATGAGTTGTATTTAGTGGTTTTATTGTATTAATTATTTTTTTATCATAAAAGAATTCGCTATCATAATTAATATTTGGTTTTATCAGAAAATTAATAGGTATTTGTGTTATAATTCGATTTAATGTATAATTAACAAAAATAAAGTAATCGCCAATAATAATATTTTTGTTTACATTTATTGATCCATCAATATTTATTTTTAAATTTTTATTATTAGATTGTTTATCTATTGTAAATACACCACCTGAAGGATTAACTAAAGGTTTATCAATAATATTATTAATTCCAAAAAATAATTCAATATCTTTTATATATTCAACAATTGGAATAACTGTAAATTTAATAGTTTTATTAAATGAAAAATTATTATATTTGTATACGTAATTAATTAAATAATCTTTAACTTCAGGTTTATTAATAACAATTTGTCCAGTGTTTTCATCTATTAATAAATTATCACCTTTATATAAAAATTTACCACCATTATGTTTTATAATAGTTGGTGCATCTATTGTAATATTTTTTTTATATAAATATTTATCTGCTAAAACATAATCAATATTTGGTGAAACAATAATATTTAAGTCTTTTTTTATTTCAATTAAATTTTTTGTATAATAAACAAATAATTCATAATAACCTGGTTCTAATGATATATTATTTATTATTGAGTCAGTAAAATCATTATTATTTTTATCTTTTATTATGATATTTCCATTATTTTTAAAGTAATCAAATTGTATAAATGAATTTGAAGCATATAATATTTCTATATTTTTTTCAAAAATAATACTAGGTAATACAGTAAAATTTAGTTTTAAATCATAATCATTATTATTGAATTTAATATTAACAATAATATCATAATTTCCAGCTTCAAAATTTTGAAGTGTTATTAAACCATTATTTTTATTTATTGAAATATTTTTTTCATCAATACTGAATGTAATTTTAGAATCAGAATTTATAGTAGGTTTTTTAATATTAATATTTGTATTTTCGATTAGATTGTCCAATTCATAATTAATATTTGGAATAACATATATTTGAATTTTATTTTCAAAATTTTTGTTATTTGATAAATAATTAATTGTTAATTCATAAATATTTGTACATATATTTTTATTTTGATTAATAATAATAGAACCATTACTAATATCAATTAAAAAATTTTGATTATCATCAACTACTAAATCAAATACACCATTATTATAATTTAAATCATTAATAATAGGAGGACTAATAGTTAATGTTTCATTATATTTTAATTCATATTTAAAATTATCATAATTAAAAACTGATATAACATTTAGTTTTATAGGTATATTAATTATTGTATTATTTATATCATAATTAATATTAAAATCATAGTTACCAACATTTAAATTTTGAATCACTAATGAGCCATTAAAATTATTAATACTAATTGGTAGTTCAGATGACTCAATACTAAAAGATCCCATTAATCCATTCGGATAAATAGTAGGTAATTGTGAAATAAAAGTTGTATTATTATAAACAGTTAAAATATTGTTATCATTATAAGTTACTTTTGGTAAAATTGTTATCTTAATTTTTTTATTAAGATTTAAATTAAAAATATTATAATTAATACCGAATGAATAAATACCAACAGGATTTAAATCAAAATTGATTTTACCATTTTCATTATTAATAAAACATTTAAAATCATTATTATCATAATTTAAATAAAAAATACCACCAAAAATAGAAAAATCCTTAAGATTTAATTCAACAATATCACCATAATAAAAAACAAAATTATCATTTTCATAATTAAAATCAATATTTAAATATAATTTATAATTATTTTCATCAATAAAATTAATATTATCAAATTTTAATTTATTTTTAAGACTCAAAATATTAATTGATGAAGAATTTAAAGCTAATAATCCAATGCTATCATAATTATTGGTGATTTCAATATTATCAAAATCTATAATTACATTAATATCGGTGTTATCTAATTTAATTTGATTAATATTTTGTAAATTATCTAGTTGATAATCAACTAATAATAGATTTTTATTTTTATTTGTCATATAATTAAATTATAACTAGAAATTATAATTTAATTATAAGCGTAAATTTTATATTTTATATTTATTCATTGTGTAAAATTTTATATTTATTCATTGTGTAAAATTTTATATTTATTCATTGTTAAAAGTTTTCTTTTATTAATAATTTTTTGTATTTTATTAGAATACTTATATCTAAATTTTCCTGCAGACCATGATTCAATTGGTAAGTTATTAATTACAATATTATCTGTAAAATAATTAGGTAGTTCAAAATTATAATATACAATTTTTGTATTCATTCTTTTAAATAAAGTTATATTATCAGATGGTATCATCCATTCATTAGTAGTATCAGGAAGTAATATAGCATGAGTTTCAGATAAATATGTTTCTTTATTTGGTAAGTTGGATCCAAAAAAGTCTTTAGGTATTATTACAGGATATTCATTATTTTTTGGTTTTATTATTTCATATTTTAAAATATTAACTATTGGAACAGTTCTTCCATCCGAAGTAACAATTAGATCATCTACTTTAAGATTATCAACAAACTCATAACCTTCTGGTGTTTTAATTAATGAATTACTTAAAATACATGGTATAGGAACAATATTATATAAAACTTCTGTAATTGTACTTGGTAAATATCCTGGTGTAAAAGATATTGCTTTAACTTTACACTTTTCTGTAATTAAAAATGGAACTGTATATAAATTACTATCAACAGTTGGGTCAGTATTATTTAATGTATAATAAATAGTAGAACCAGGTAAAGCAGTAATAGTCACATTAATACTTCCATAAAATAAATTTCCAAAATTATTTGTAGGACTGATTGTAGGAGGTGTATTATTTTTTGTATTAGCATCTTGTACATAAAAATCTGATAAATATCTTAAATTAGCTAACCACAAATTATTACCTATATATGTCATATAATATTGATATTTTGGATTGATTGAATTATTATCATTTAACTCGGATATTATAAGTTCTGTAGTTGGATCGGCATTAGGTAGTTCAAATGTAAATGTTACGGGATTTTGTAAATCATGATTAAGATTACCATTTATATAAGATTTTATATCAAATTTAGCTATAGCTGATGGAGTTTCCGAATCGACTGCATATGCAAATCCACTTATACTTGTATATTTTAATTGATATGTTTTATATTCTAAAACATTATCATCTATATTTGGTAAATCAACAGATATTGGCAATGAATATAAATTATTAGTAACAATTAATGTAAAATCTATTGTAAGGGATTGTTGTGCATCAAACACTAATACTTGAATATTATATGTTTTACTATCTAAAATATCACTCCAATATATAATGCCAAAATCATCAATACCAAGACCATTAACTGGTTGTTTAATAATAAAAGAAGGATTATTTAAAGTATCTGAAATATTTGGTTTTGGTGAATTTCCTATTGTACCTTTATTTATTTTTATAATATTTGGATTGTAATTTGCATATTCAATATTACCAACTGTATTTAAATCAGGATTAACATAATAATTATCTAAATCTGGTCCACCTAACTCAATATCAGTAACATTTACAGGTGAATCTAATGCTACATCAGGTGATAAAAATGATGCATTATATGATAAAACAAATACTTTATCATTATTAATTACACCAGTTAATTTATTTGATTCAACTTTTAAATCACTTGTGCCATCATAAATTTTATCTTTAATAACAAATGTTAATTCTATAGTTTTAGATAAAACAAAAACTTTACATGGTGCAATTGTCATAACACCATTGTATATATATTTAACATTTAATATATAGTTATTTTTCTTAACTATTGATGATATATTTATACTACCATTATTTGGATTGATAGTTATACCATCAATACTATCTATTAAATTAAAAATACCATTAATTGGATTGATTATTGGGGTATTAGTAAATCCATTGATTCCATATTCAATATATAAAGCATCATTATCATTATAAAAAACTTCTGGTTTAACTGTAATATTTATTGTTGTATAAGAACTAATATCATACAATACATAATAAATATTCATATTATAACTACTTATATCGGTTAAATTATTTATTGATATAATACCAGTATCATTATCTAAATTTATATTATAAAAATTTTGATAATTATAAAATTTTCCACCATCTACACTAACAATTGGTTGATCTGTACTTGAAATATTACCATAAGTAAATTCATAATTTTGTGGATACTTAATAATAGGATTTATTTGAACTAATATATTTGATATATTTGATGCATCAGTAATGCTGTATACAATATTAAAATTAAATAATCCTATTTCTGTACCATTAATAGTTATTTCACCAGTATATTCATTTTTAAGAGTTATAAAATTATAATTTGAAAATAATATAAAAGTACCAAATAATGGATTATATAATATTGGTAATATTGATATTGTGTTTCCATAATTTAATACATATGAATTTTCATATTGAATATTTGGATTTACAATAAATTTATATAAATGTATATTGGTTAAACTATTTTTTGTTATAATTACATAAAAACTATTTGAACCAACAACTAAATCATCTTTAAATTTTATAATACCAGAAGAACTATCAATAGTTATCGAATCTATTTGAATAAATTTTTCAGGTATAAATTCAATTGAAAAATTTGCATTATTTGTATTAGTTATTGGACGTTTTGAATAATTTTCTAAACCATAATTAAATTTATCATCATCATAATAAATAGAAGGTAAAACACTATGGGTATATGTAAATGTATTTATTAAATTATTATATTTATAGGCAACATTAATATTATAAATATTAACATTTACATTTGTATCAAAATAAATATTACCCAAATTATCAATTTGTATTGATGGATTAGAATTATTTTGTAAATAAAAGTAACCATCAATGGGTAAAACAATTGCTGAAATTGTAGTAAATGTAGTTTTACCAATATGCTGTGTATTATTTTGATTATAATTTATATATGGAACAACATTAAAATTATAGTTATAAACTGTTGATATAAAATTTTTTGTATATTCAATTGGAATAATATAATTACTTACATCTAATTCTTCATTAAATTTTATTATTCCATCATTAACAACATTACCTATATTAATATTTAAACTTGTAAATAATCCATTATTTGGATTAGTAAATGGTATTGTAGAATAATTATTTTGTTTATAAACAACTTTATTAATTATAGAATAATAAAATATAGGTTTAACAATTAAATATATATTGTAAGTTGATTGTACATTTGCATATTTATATCTCGAAGAAATAATATAACTACTTACATCTACATCATTAATTATTATAATACCAGATACTGTAATACTAATTTTATTTGTTGGAACGTAATTTAAATAATTATCATATACTTTAACTTCAAATAATCCACTTTTTGGATTAATAAATGGTGATTTAGTAATATAACTATTATTATAATTAAGTATAATTGATGAAATATCATAATAAATATATGGTTGAATTATTAAATTAAAAATTACAGATTTAGATAAATTATTTACTGAATATGACACTGGAATATTATAATCAAAAATAGGTGTATTATTTTTAAATTTTATAATACCATTAGATGAATCGATACTTATGTTATAATTAATAAAATTATATGGTATTGTAAATAAACCACCTGTTAAATCAACATATGGACTATTAGTAGTTCCTCCAAAGGAATAGTTTTCTATTTTAATAGAAGGATTATATGATATTAGTGATAGTACATTAACATAATAGAATACTTTTGTTGTAACATTATTATATAAATAGTTAATAACAAATGTGTATGAACCAATTTCTAAACCTGAAAAATTTAATAGTCCTGTTGTTGAATTTATATTTTGATTATAAATATTATTACTAATATCAAAAACGCCACCATAAGGTATTACAGTTGGAAGTAATGAATACCCTTCATTATTATATAAAATATTTAATACATTTGTTTTGTATGTAACTGTTGCAAATACATAGACATTAAACAAAAATGTTGATATATTTGTTTTAATATAGTTAATACCTAAGTTATAATTACCTATAATTATATTATTATTAAAAACAATTTGACCATTACTTTTAATTTCTGTTTTGTTAAATAAATTAAAATCTACAGGATTTACAAATTTAAATACACCACCAGATGGATCATAATATGGTATAGTTGTTTGTGTAAATGTATTATTAGTATTGTAATATATAATAATATTTTTATTTGAATAATTAAAGTTGGGATAAATATTAATTTTAATTGGATAACTTGTTTTAAGATTTTTAATATAATATTCTGGAATATATGTGTAACTATTTACTTTTGGTTTATTATAAATAAAAATTTGTCCTGTATATTTATTAATTTCAATATTATTTTGTATTAAATTATTACTATTATCTTTAAAACAAAATATACCCCCAATAGGAGATATTATCGGTTCATTTGTTTTATAAATTATATTTTTATTTGTATCTATAATTTGACTATTGTAAAGCAAATTAATAGAGTTTGAAATATCATAACTTAAATATGGATCAACATTTAAAATATAATTAAATATATTAGATAAGTTTTTAACTGTGTATGATATATATGTATTGTATATACCACTATTAATATAAGAATTAAAATATATTATTCCTGATAATGAATTTATGTATAATTTTGAAGATTGAATTCCATAATCATCTAAATTATAAAAACTCCATACACCTCCAGTTTCTAATCCAATTGGAATTTCAGAGTTATCCATATCACTATAACTTATTGTTTTTCTTCCAATAGGATAATTAATATATGGAATTACAACAATATTATAATTTGTTAAAGTAAAAGAACTATTATAAACATATTTTAATGTGATTGTATAATTACCAACAAATAATTTATTAATAAAAATAACTCCAGAATATAAATTTATATCAAAATTTTCAGATTTTTGTCCACTAATATCATATAAATAAAATCTACCTCCTCCTGTTAAAACATATGGAAAATCTGAATAACCAGATGAATCATAAATTAATGTTTTAGTATCATTTAAATAATAAAATATTGGTTTGATATTAAGATAGAAATTAGTTATATTAGATATATTATTTAATTTATAATTAACTTTAAAATTGTATAAACCAACATCAATACCTTTGTAAAATGATATAACTCCTGTTTTATTATTTAAATTTATTTTTCCAATTTGATTAATAAAATCCTTTGTATTACTAAAACTAAAAAATCCACCTGATTGATCTCTAAATGGAATTTTTGTTGTACCAACAGTTTGATATCCTAATTCTAATGAATCAGGTGTATAATAAATATTTGGTAAAACTGTATAATTAAAATTAACATTAGAACTTAAATCTGTTATTATATATTTAATATTAAAATAATAAAAGCCTACTTTTATTTTACTTCCAAAATATAAAATACCTGATAATGGATTAAAAATAAGCTTATAATCATCATAAATATCAATATTTGTAGAATTATATCCAATACCTAATGGAAATGTACTATTTACTAACTTTATAATAAAAGTACCATTATATTCTTTCGCAGTAGGTAAATCTGATTTAAATGTATTACCATAAATTGATAAATAATTTGTATTAATATATTTTAATAAAGGGTTAATGATTAATCTATAATTATATATAACACTCATATTATTAAATGTATACTGTATAGGTAAAATATATTTTCCTACACTATTAATATTTGAAATAAACAATCTACCACCGGAAGTATCTATTGAAAAATTTGGATCAATTGATGTATAAATGCCTCTACTTGGATTAACTTGTGCTAATTCACTATAATAATTAGAACCATATATAACTTTTAAAAAACCAATTGGATATGTAAAATTTGGATAAACACTAACTGTAAACGGGACAGTTTCAGTTGATGAATTAACTAAATAATTAGCTAATATATTATATAAACCAACTTTTAATAAAGAATTTGTTTGTATCAACCCATTACTAATATCTATTTTTATATCTTTTGATAAATTAGGATTATTAGGATCACTATTTTGAAGATAAAAAATACCACCTAACGGTATATAAAAAGGATAAACTGAATTTATAGGATTTGTATATGTCATTTGAATATAATTTGGTATATAATTTATAGTTGGTTTTACAACTAATGTATAGTTTATAACAATTTCACTTTCAAAAAGTAAATATCTTAATCCAACATAGTAAACACCTGCATCTAAGTTTGAAAATTTTAATTTACCATCTATTGCATTTATACTAAAGCCTGATATTGTTTCAACTAAACTATATGTTCCTCCTGGAACTTCCTCAAAAGGTTTATCCGTAGTGAAAACACTATTATAAGGAATTATTTCATATGGAGGTGTATAATATATACCAGCTATTATAAATAAATAATATGATTGTGTTGTTGTTACATTATTATATGTATATGAACATGTTAAAACCCAATAACCTGCATTTACAAAACCAAATCTTATAATACCAGTTACATGATCAATACTAATACCTGTATATATTAAACTAATTCTAGGAACTGTTGTATCATAATATCCACCATATGGTTGTCCTATTGGTAATTCCGAATAACTTATATCATGGTATAATGTTCTTAAATTACCAATTGGATATAACATATATGGTTTCATAATATATGTTAACATTACTGAATTTAGAATATTATTAAAAATATAATTAACTACAATATAATATTTACCTACTTCAATATTTTTATCAAAATAAACTTTTCCTGTTTCTTGACTAATTTTGATATAACTTATATCAAAATAATTTTGAACTATTGAATTTGATGAATCTATTGTTGTTAAATAAAAATATCCTCCTGGGGGATTATTAAATGCATTACTTGTACTAATTGATGTATCATAAACAGTATTTAAAAATAAAGAATCATAATCTATCAAAGGATAAACTAAATATTTATAAGTAAAAACATTTGTTACTCCATTTAATTTATAATAAATATTAAAATTATAATTATCAACATTTAAATCATAATTAAATTTAATTTTCCCATTTGATGTATCAATTATTAATCCAGTGTAACCATCTGTATAAAATATACCTCCTGCTTGATCTACAAATGGTATTTCAGAATATACAACTGAACTATATAGTTTTGATCCAACACCAATAGTATATTGAATTATTGGAATAATATTCAAAATAAGTTCAGTACTATTCTGTACATCATTTATTATATAAGTAACCAATAATGTATAAAATCCAACATTTACACTATTAGTTATTGTTATAATTCCAGTTAAATTATTCGTATTTATCAAATTATTACTTATCATATCACCACTAATATCAGAAAAAATAAAAATTCCTCCACTAGGATCTACATATGGTATTCCTGAATCATACAAATCTTTATAAAGTATATAATTATTATTATTGCTATAAGTTATATTGGGTATTACAAATAATAAGTAAAATATTCCTATACTAATTGAATTTAATGTATATTGAACTATAAAACCATAGTTTCCAATATTAATATAATTTTTAAAATTTATTACGCCAGAACTATCAACTGTTACTAAATTATTTTGAATTACAGTGTTTGATATATCTAATAATTGAAAAGTACCATATTTTTGATAATAAACTGGACTTTCAGAATAAGTCAAATCATGATTATATACAATCGTTTGACTAGTTTGTGTATAAATTAATACAGGATTTATTGTTAAATAATAGTTAACTGTTGTTGTTGTATAATTATAGGTATAATTTACTAATATAATATAATAACCAACATCAATACCATTAGAAAAAGATATTTGTCCATTATTTTGATTTATTAAAACTTTTCCAGATAATGAATTAACATATGATAATGTAAATACACCTTTAGTTGGATTTATAATTGGTAAAACTGATGTAGTTGATAAACCGTAATCTATTACTTTAGTGTTAATTCTATAACTTAAATTTGGTTGTATAACTATATTATAAATAAAATTTGATGAATTGCCATTAACAGTAAAAATAACATTTACTTGATATGTTCCTACAGTTATATTTTCACTAACAAATATAACACCACTATTATTATTAATTCTAACTAAATATTGACTAACTATACTACTTCCTGAAGTATCATAAATAGCAAATATTCCATTAGTAGGATTTGCATAAGGTTTTTCAGATTGTCCCCCTAAACCATAAAATATATTTAATGTACCAACTGAATAATTTAAATTTGGTTGTATAACTAAATTATAAATTGTTGTATTTTGTAAATTATTTAATGTATAAAATATTACAAAAGAATAATTATCAACACTAATTAAATCATTAAAAGCTATTATTCCAGTTGAAATATCTATTTTTACACTTTTATTTAATACTAGTTCACCAATATAATCTTTTATTGTAAAAAATCCATTTAATTGTTCATAAATAGGGGTTAATGAATATGTTACTCCATTTCTTTCATATAATAAATAATTTGTTGAAGGTATATAATTTACTATTGGTAATACATTTAAAGTATACGTAGTTTGATTAGCAACATTATTTAAATTATAATTTATAATAAATAAATTTTTACCTACATTAATACCCTTATCAAAATAGATTATACCACTAGTATCAATTGTAACTAAATTATTTAAAACAAAATTATTACTAAAATCAAATATTGTAAATAAACCTGATTTTTGGCTATAATCAGGTGCAGTTGATATTGTTGAAGTATTATATAGTATTGTTTGTTGATTTACATAATAAATTAAATTAGGAATAACTAATAGATTAAAATATCCTATGGTTTTGATTTCATTTACCAAATAATTAATTAAAAAAATATATTTACCAACATCAATATCATTATTAACAAAAACTATTCCTGTATTTTCATTTACAACAAATGATGTATTTGCATAGTTTATTAAATTAAATGATGTATCATATACATTAAATATACCTCCATTTGGAAATGTATTTGGTCTATTGGTACCAGAAGTTAAACCATAATTAATAATGATTGACGATATTGAATAATAATATTCTGGTTTTATAACAATAGTTGTATTAACAGTATTATATGAATTATTTAATGTATAAATAGTTTGTAAAATATATGTACCTACTAATGTTCCAGTATTAATTGTAATTATACCTGTATTTGCATTAATATTTGAAAAGCCATTTGATTTTAAATTACCAACAATATCTTTTAATGTAAAAATACCATTTTGTTGATTAACATATGGCTTTTCTGAGTAATAAATAAATTGTCTTGTATATTGTAATTCAATATAATCATTAATAATTATCAAATTAGGCTTTACAATTAAATTAAATATTGTATTTGATATAATATTATTTATTAGGTATCTTATATTAAAATTATAAATTCCAACATTAATATTTGGTTGAATTGCTACAATACCAGAAGTATCTATACTCACATAATTATTACTTACATCAAATAGTAAAAATAAGCCATTTTGTGGATTAACATATGGTTTTTGAGAATATTGTGTCGTTGTTTGTTCATATAATTGTGTTAAACTATTATAAAATATTGTAGGAAAAACAGTTAGATAATATAAAAATTGTGTTGCTAATTTATTTATAGTATATAAAACTGGAATAATATAATTATCAGGATATATAAATCTATTAAAAGTTAATACTCCATTTATTTGATTTATTCTAATTTTGTTTGTTATAAATCCAGATATTGAAAAAATACCACTTACAGGATAAACAAAACCTGATACTGAATTTCCAGAATTATCAAAATCTAAATAAAATGTATTAATAGAATAATAAAATAAAGGTGTAACATTTAATGTGAAAGTATTATTATTTGTATTACCATTAACTGTATAAAATATTCTAAAATTATATATTCCAATATTTATTGTACTACTTGGATTTGTATTAACATATATTATTCCACTAGTTGCACTTATATCAATAAATTTTGTTTGATATAAAATATTATCTAATTCAGTAATTATAAAAGTACCTCCCAAAGGTACAGCATTTGGAGCTTTTGATTTTGTTTCAGTGTTATAAATTATTGTCAAAAAAGGTGGTTCGTATTTAATAGAAGGTTTTACTATTACATTATAAATCAAACTCTTATATGCTAAATTATTATAATAAGTAATAAATAATGAATAATTATCCGGGTATGTATTATCTAAATAAAATATTTTACCTGTATTATAATCAGTTGTGATATAATTTTTGCTTATTAAACCTCCTGATAAATCCTTAAAAATAAAGTATCCTCCTAAAGGCAAAACAATTGGAATCGATGAACTATCTGTAATTGGTCTATCATAATCAATTATTTTTGTGTTTTCTCTATAACGAAATGTTGGCATTGCATTTAATTTATATTGTGTTTTTTGTATTATTCCTCTAATATTATAAGATACATTAAAATTATAAAATCCAACAGGTATATTATTACTAAAATTTATAATTCCAGTTATGCCAATTGTAACTCTATTACTAAAAGCTAAATTACCAGAGATATCACTTATTGTAAATATACCACCAGTTGGATTAACAAACGGTGTTTCAGAAGTACCACCTGTTAAATATTCTAGATTTATAATTCCAACACTATAAGTTATAATAGAATTAATAATAAAATTTAATGCAAATAAATTTGATAAATTATTAAATGTATATATTACATTAATTATATTATTTGATATAGGCGCTGTATTAAAAATAGTTATTATTCCTGATATTGTATTAATAATAGCATTACCATTTTTTACTAAACTTCCTATACTATCTGAAATAGTAAAAAATCCATTTTGCGGATTAACATATGGTCTACTAATTGTTTGTGTTTGTAAATATAATATTGATATTTGACTATTTTCATAAATTATATTTGGTAAAACATTAATTCTATATGATACTTGATTTGATGTATTATTTAAACTATATATTGGTATTATAGTATATCTATTAACTGGAATATTTGTATCAAACATTATTTGACCACTATTATTTATAATTGCTTTTTGTGTTGAAACTAAATTTCCAACTGAATCTATAATTGTAAATGTACCTCCTGATTGATCATAAAAAGGAATTTCAGAGTATGTAGGAACAATATTATCAAATAATAGTTGGGTTATTGTATTTGAATATATTAATTTTGGTTTAATTATCAATAATATTGTATTTGTACTTGATGCTGTATAAAAATCAGGTCTAAAAGGTAAAAATGATGCTGAAATAAAATATCTTTTAACACTATAATCAGTAAAACTAAAAATAAATTGTGAATTTGTTGTATTTACAGGTTGTGTAAATAATATATTATTATTATCAAAAACACTTAATAATCCAGATGGAGTTAATATATAATTTAATACTAAACCATTTGTACCACCTATTCTTATATTATTTGTATTTGATGAATATATTGATACTAAATTTTCGGTTGTACCACTAATTAAACTAAACCAATTGACGCCTCTTGTAGAAGATCTTATTATTATACCATTATCACCTACAACTATAACATCATTTTTATTTATTGAATATATGCTATTAAAATTATTTGTTGAATATGTTGTTGATGTCCAATTATTACCATCTAATGTTTTATAAATGATACCATTATTACCAACAATAAATCCTGAAAATAAATCATACATAATTATTGAATTAAATTTTTGATTTATTAAATTTTTATATGACCATGATATACCACCATTTTTTGTCGTTAATATCAAACCATATGACCCTATTATAAAAATATTACTAGCATCTATTGATGTTATATTAGTAAATTGGTTGCTTATATCTGTATAAATATTAAACCATTGATTACCTCCATTTATTGTTTTATATATTTGATTACTTGTTATTAAAAATCCTGTATTAATATATATTTGTGTACTATTAATAATATTTTGTATAATACCAAGATTAATTTTATTTATTGTATTAAAATTATTGTTAGAAATATAAATAGTTCCTGATATAGAAGAAATAATATAACTACTTTGATTATTATAAGAAATATTATTTATTATACCATCTATATTTTGATAAGTTAAACCATTAAAAATAAAACCATTTCTTAAAAATGCATATAAATTATTTATTCCAACAACAGTATTTGTAAAATTTAATGTTTGTCTTTCGAATATTTGTCCAAATGAAACAATAATATTATTTGATATATCTTGATACGTTGAGTTAGTATTTGGTATTGTTAATGTAGTTTGTGTATTTGTTAATATATTAGCTTGTGTATAAGAACTAATGCTAATATAATTTATGGAAGATGCACCAGTTAATACTATATTATTAACTAAAATAACTTTATTTATTCCTACATCTCTATTAATAAAATTAGAATTATATGATAATAAATACACAACATCTTCACTTATAATACCATTAATAACTGGATTAATAACAGTTGCATTTGTATTATTATCAAATCCTTTATCAACACCTGTAAATGTAATAAATAATTCTTTTTTGTTTATATTACCTAATGTTGTAATAGGTATCGTATAATAATTATATGCTAATAATCCACTTAATGTTATATTATTAACTGTAACTGTTTTATTTATACCCACTAAATTATCATTATAAAAAGAATTGTAATCAAAAACATTTATATAATTAATATCTGAACTATAAACACCTGATAATGTAATATTTGATAAATATGCTATTGTATTTTGATCGTAAATTTTAGTCATTACAATTGGTTTTGTTAAAATCAATTTTGATTCAATTACACCAAATAAATATATTGTTTTATTAAGTAAATCATAGTTTTGACTTTTTGATCCAGATAATGTTATATCTGTAACAGTTACTGATTTATTAATACCAACATAAATTGTATCATAAGTTGATAAATAACTATAAACAAATACATCATTAATATCATTTAAAATTATATCAGATAAAATTGGATTTCTTAAATAAGCAATATTATTATTATCATAAATTTTATTATTTACTGTGAATGTTACTTCACAAAATTTTTTTAATATAGTTGCTGAAATACTAGTTATTGGTTGAATTGAATAATTATTACTATCTGAACCAGATAATATTGGATTAGAAAATATAATATTTCTAGTTCCAACAAATATATTATCAAAAATTGAATTATAAGATTGAATTATAACATTATCACTTTCTATAATATTTGTTAAAATATATTGTAATTCAGTAACTGTATTGGTACCATCGTATCTTTTACTACCTCCATAAAATAATGCACTTGTAGGTCTTTGAATAATTTGTGCATTTAATGGTGGTGGATTTATAATTGTATAGTTGTTTATACTAGTTCCATTAATAACTATGTTTGATATATCTAATTGTGTATTTCCAACTAAATAATTTTTATATCTACCTGTAAAACTTGTAATATATATATTATCATTTTCAATAACTGAATTTAATGAAGCACTTATTGTATTTAATATATTATTTGTTTTATCATAAATTTTATTAATATTAAAAAATGAAACAGTAATTGGTTTAGGTGATATAAAACCATAAACAGGTAAAATAGTAATGTTATAATTATTAATTGCTGAACTTGAAAAAACAAGATTTGATATTGTTATTAATTGATATCCATAATTAATGTTTGTATAAGTTGATTTAAATGAAATTATTTTTATATTCTCTAAAGTACCACTTAATGATACTAAATTAAAAGGTCCTGTTAAATTAGTTTTATCATAAATTTTATCACCTCCATATATATAAATAAAAACATTAGATCCATATATAGTACTATATGCTGGTGTTACTGGAAGTAAATTGTAATTTATAACATCGTTTCCACCTAAAATAACATTTGATATATCAACACGATTATAACCTGAATTAGGTGTTATATATTTTGCATTAAAAGATTGAATTAACAAATTATCATTAGGATATACATTATATAAAGTTCCACTAGCATCATATACAATATTTGTACCATCATATGTTTTATTTCCTACATTAAATAATGCATATGTATCTGCTGGGAATATTCTACTTAAAAAAGATAAATTATTTGTTGCATAATAATTATTTGCATCAGAACCACTAAATGTAACATTTGAAACATCAATCAGTTGAAATCCAGTTTGATTACTTCTAAATTTACTAGTATATGAATTTAATGTTATATTATCACCAGATAAAATTCCGCTAAAAATACCAGATATTGTACCTGTATTATATGTTGTATCATATTTCTTTGTTCCTCCTGTAAATGATAAAGTCATACCTTTTGGAGTTATTATTCCACTTGATGATAAAAATGTAAAAGAATAATTACCACTATCAGATCCTCCTATACTATAAGTTGTAGCATTTATTGGAACATTATTACCACAATTTACATCTGTATAAACACCTAATAAATTTAAAAATAAAATATTATCACCTTCAATAATATCAGTAAAATAACCATAAAAATTTGGACCTAAATTTGTTAGAGCATTATAAATTTTTATTGAATTTGTAATACCAAAACTTGCTGGTTTTTTATTTATTGTTGTATAAATAGGTGGAGTTGGAATTATATTATAATTATCTAGAGTTGAACCAGTAAGTATAATATTTGATATGTCAATTCTTCTTTGACCTACTTGAGATGAATTAAATTGACTTGTATAACTAGCTATATCAATATTTTCATTATTTGCAATATTTATTATTGAATATGTTAATGGTCCTGGGATTACTGTTTTATCATATATTTTTGTTCCTCCTGAAAATGTTGGGAATAGGTTTCTTATGGTAATTGTACCAGACGATGATAATATTGGTAATATAAAATAATTATTTACAGCGGTTCCACTTAATGTAACATTTGAAATATCAATAATACCTCTACCTATATTTTGACTTTTAAAATTGGCATCATAATAAGTAATTGTAATTGGATATAGATTATTTGTTATTGTATAAGATAAATTATATGCATTTCTAATACCATCATAAATTTTATTGAGACCGCCAAATGTAATTGTTAATGATCTATAATTTATATAACCACTAATTGAAATTTTAAAATTTGATTTATAATTCGGAAAATTACTACCAAAAATAACTATATTTGAAATATCAATAGTATTTTCTCCAGCATTATTTGAAGTAAAGTTTGCAGTGTAAGTAAGTATTGATACTGAATCTCCTACTTCTATATTTGTAAGATAAGGTGAAAACGTTAAATTAACAACTGATGTTGAATCATATACTTTATTCTTAATAAGTGAATTTATCATAATAGGTTTTTGATGTATTATTGCTGAATAATTTGGAATAGGTGCTATATAATTATTTGATGTATCACCTGCTAATAATATATTTGTTACTATAATACTATTAAGACCAGCATTAAAATTACTAAATTGAGAATTAAAACTCTTAACAAAAATATATTCATTCGTTACTATTCCACTTAAACTAATAGTTATTTCTCCTGTGTTTAATTGTTTATTATATATTTTAGAACCACCAAAAAAATTAACTATTAATGATCTTAAATATATTGTGGCTAATAATGGTGGTACTGGTTTTATAAAATAATTTAAACTTGTTGGTCCCTTTAATATTATATTCGATATATCAATTAAAACTATACCTGTATTAGGATCTTTAAATGTGCCAATAAAACTAGAAATTGTTACATTTTCAGTTCCAATAATACCACTAATAGTTCCATAAAGATCGTTACCTGCATTTCTTAATGAATCATATATTTTTGATCCATTATAAAAAGTTAGTACTACTTCTTTTTGGCTTATAAAAGCTGTAATTGGTGGTACTGGAACTACATTATAATTCGTGTATGTTAAACCAGCTAATATTATATTAGAAATATCAATTAATTGATAACCTGTATTTGGATTTTTGAATCTAGTATTATAAGTACTTATTGATATTATTTCAGTTCCAATCATACCACTCAATGACCAATAAGTTGGACCTGTATTATTAGTACTATCATAAATTTTATCTCCGCCAAAAAAACTAGCTACTACATTTTTTTTATAAATATAAGATGTAAACGGTATTGATATTACATAATAATTAGTCCAATTTATACCTTCAATAATTATATTAGATACATCAATTGTGACAGGTCCAACATTTGGATTTTTAAATCTAGAAATATAAGTACTAATTGTTATTATTTCGTTAGCTACTTGTCCACTTAATGACCAATATATTGGTCCTGTATTATTAGTACTATCATATATCTTTTCTCCCCCTGTAAACTTTGCAATTAATGCTTTTTGATATATTTGTCTTAAAATAGGTGGTACTGCTTTAATAATATAGTTAAAACTTGTTGGTCCCTTTAAAATAATATTAGAAATATCAATCAAAACTAATCCAATATTAGGATCTTTAAATGTTCCAATAAAACTTGAGATTGTAACAATTTCATTTCCAATAATACCACTAATAGTTCCATAAAGATCGTTACCCGCATTTCTGTTAGAATCATATATTTTAGATCCATTATAAAAAGTTAATACTACTTCTTTTTGGCTTATAAAAGCTGTAATTGGTGGTACTGGAATTAAATCATAATTAGTATAAGTTAAACCAGATAATATTATATTTGAAATATCAATTAATTGATATCCAGTATTTGGATTTTTAAATCTAGTATTATAAGTACTTATTATTATTATTTCAGTTCCAATTATTCCACTTAATGACCAATAAGTTGGACCTGTATTATTAGTACTATCATAAATTTTATCTCCGCCAAAAAAACTAGCTACTATATTTTTTTTATAAATATAAGATGTAAACGGTATTGATATTACATAATAATTAGTCCATTTTATACCTTCAATGATTATATTAGATACATCAATTGTGACAGGTCCAGCATTTGGATTTTTAAATCTAGAAACATAAGTACTAATTGTTATTATTTCATTAGCAACTTGTCCACTTAATGACCAATATAATTGTCCTGTATTAGTTGTACCATCGTATATCTTTTCTCCACCTGTAAACTTTGCAATCAATGCTTTTTGAAAGATTTGTCTTAAAATAGGTGGTACTGCTTTTATAGAATAGTTAAAACTAGTTGGTCCCTTTAAAATAATATTAGAAATATCAATCAAAACTAATCCAACATTAGGATCTTTAAATGTACCAATAAAACTTGAGATTGTAACATTTTCAGTTCCAATAATACCACTAATAGTTCCATAAATATCATTGCCCGCATTTCTATAAGAATCATATATTTTAGATCCATTATAAATAGTTAATATTAATTCTTTTGGACTTATAAATGCTGTAATTGGCGGTACTGCAAAAAAATTGTAATTGGTTAAATTTAAGCCAGCTAATATTATATTTGAAATATCAATTAATTGATAACCAGTATTTGGATTTTTGAATCTAGTTATATATGTACTTATAGTTAACATATCATTTTCAATAATTCCACTTAATGACCAATATGTTGGTCCAGTATTATTAGTACTATCATAAATTTTATCTCCTCCAAAGAAACTAGCTATTACATTTTTTTTATAAATATAAGATAAAAATGGTGGTTGTGCAACAAGATAATAATTCAAACTAGATAATATTATATTAGATACATCAATTAATACAGGTCCAAAATTTGGATTTTTAAATATAGAAATATAACTAGTTATTGTTATTATTTCATTAGCAACTTGTCCACTTAATGACCAATATAATTGTCCTGTATTAGTTGTACCATCATATATCTTTTCTCCACCTGTAAACTTTGCAATCAATGCTTTTTGAAAGATTTGTCTTAAAATAGGTGGTACTGCTTTTATAGAATAGTTAAAACTAGTTGGTCCCTTTAAAATAATATTAGAAATATCAATCAAAACTAATCCAACATTAGGATCTTTAAATGTACCAATAAAACTTGAGATTGTAATATTTTCAGTTCCAATAATACCACTAATAGTTCCATAAATATCATTGCTCGCATTTCTATTAGAATCATATATTTTAGATCCATTAAAAAAAGTTAATACTAATTCTTTTTGACTTATAAAAGCTGTAATTTGGAATACTCGAATTAAATTATAATTAGTATATGTTAAACCAGCTAATATTATATTTGAAATATCAATTATTTGATAACCAGAATTTGGATCTCTAAATCTTGTTAAATAACTAATTGTCAATATTTCATTTACAACAACACCACTTAATGACCAATATGTTGGTCCTGTATTTTTATTACTATCATAAATTTTATCTCCGCCGAAGATATTAGCTATTACATCTTTTTTATAAATGTAAGATAAAAATGGTGGTTCTGCAATAACATAATAATTTAAACTAGATAACATTATATTTGATACATCAATTAATTTAGGTCCAACATTTGGATCTTTAAATTTAGAAATATAACTACTTATTGTTATTATTTCATCTGCAACTTGTCCGCTTAATGACCAATAAAATTGTCCTGTATTAGTTGTACCATCATATATCTTTTCTCCACCTAAAATAGTTGCATCAATTGCTTTTTGATAGATTTCTCTTAGTACAGGTGGTACTAATTTCAAAGAATAGTTAAAACTATTTGGTCCATCTATTATAACATCAGAAATATCAATATAAACCATACCAGCATTAGAATCTCTAAATGTTGCAATAAAACTAGAAATTGTAACAATCTCATTTTCAACAACACCACTAATAGTCACATAAATACCATCACCTACATTTCTATTAGCATCATATATTTTAGATCCATTAAAAAAATTTAATTTTAATCTTTTTTGACTTATAAAAGCTGTAATTTGAGATACTGTAATTAAATTATAATTTTTATAAGTTAAACCAGATAAAATAACATCAGAAATATCAATTATTTGATAACCAGAATTTGGATCTCTAAATCTCGTTAAATAACTAATTGTTAATATTTCATTTACAATAACACCACTTAATGACCAATATGTTGGTCCTGTATTAGTAGTACTATCATACATTTTATCTCCGCCAAAGATATTAGCTGTTACATCTTTTTTATAAATATAAGATAAAAATGGTGGTTCTGCAATAACATAATAATTTAAACTAGATAACATTATATTAGATACATCAATTAATTTAGGTCCAATATTTGGATCTTTAAATTTAGAAATATAACTACTTATTGTTATTATTTCATCTGCAACTTGTCCACTTAAAGACCAGTAAAATTGTCCTGTATTAGTTGTACCATCATATATTTTTTCTCCACCTAAAATAGTTGCATCAATTGCTTTTTGATAGATTTCTCTCAAAACTGGAAGTACTGGTTTAATATAATATTTATAACTATCTGGTCCATCTAATATAACATCTGAAATATCAATATAAACCAAACCAGCATTAGAATCTCTAAATATTGCAATGAAACTAGAAATTGTAACTATTTCATTTTCAACAATACCACTAATAGTCACATAAACACCATCACCAACATTTCTATTAGCATCATATATTTTAGATCCATTAAAAAAATTTAATTTTAATCTTTTTTGACTTATAAAAGCTGTAATTGGAGATACGGCAACCACATAATAATTATTATACGTTAAACCAGCTAATACTATATCAGAAATATCAATTAATTGATATCCAATATTTGGATCTTTAAATCTTGAAATATATGTGCTTATAGTTAAAATTTCATTTCCAATAAAACCACTTAATGACCAATATAGTTGTCCTGTATTATTAGTTCCATCATAATTTTTATCTCCACCAAAGAATTTAGCTACTACATCTTTTTTATAAATATAAGATAAAAACGGTGGTTCTGCAACATAATAATTAAAACTAGATAATATTATATTAGATACATCAATTAATACTGGTCCAGAATTTGGATCTTTAAATTTAGAAATATAAGAACTAATTGTTATAATATCAAAATAAACTTTTCCACTTAATGACCAATATAATGGTCCTGTATCATAAGTACCATCATATATCTTTTCTCCACCACTAAAAACAGCAAATAATTCTTTTGGATAGATTTGTCCTAAAATAGGTGGAACATCTTTTATATAATAGTTAAAACTCGTCGGTCCATTTAATATAATATTAGAAATATCAATTAAAACTAAACCAGCATTAGGATCTCTAAATATTGCAATAAAACTAGAAATTGTAACATTTTCATTTCTAACAAGTCCACTGATAGTTCCATAAATATTATCACCTCCATTTATATCAGAATCATATGTTTTAAATGCATTATGAAAAGTTAATATCAATTCTCTTAAATAAATATTTGCATAAATTGGAATGATAGGATTAATTAAATAATTTAATGAATCGATGCCATTTAATATTACGTTTGATATATCAATTCTATTAAAACCAATTGTTGGATTATTAAAAAATGAATTATATGTTGAAACATTTACAATATCATTATTAAAAATTCCAGAAATTGTATAAGTCATTGATCCTGTAAAAATAGTTGAATCATAGATTTTTGATCCTCCAAAAAAATTAATTCTTAAATAATTTGGATAAATATATGAATATATTGGTAAAATTGGAGCAATTATATAAGCATATGAATTTTTACTTTTAAGAATAATGTTACTAATATCTATATATTGATTACCAGTATTTTTTGATCTAAATAAAGCTACATAACTACTTAATGATAAATTTGGTTCATATGATAAATCACCATTAATAACATAAGTAATTGGACCAGGAATAATGGTACTATCATATATTTTTTGACCACCATTAAAAATAATTTCAATATTCTTTTGGAAAATTAAACCATAAATAGGATTAACTGCATATACAATATAATTATTTGATTGATCACCTGCTAAATAAATATTAGATACATCAATAAGTTGTATTCCCGGTGAAAAATTTCTAAATTTAGCTTCTGCTGATAAATATGTTACAATATCATTACCAATAATTCCACTTAAAGTACCAATTAATCCATAAACAACATCAGTTGTATCATATGCTTTTTGTGTGTAATTAAAATATGAATTAATTGGTTTTTTTAATATTAAACCAGTTATTGGACTAATTGGTGAAATATAGTAATTTGATGATGTAAAACCAGACAAAGTTAAATTAGAAATATCAATTAATTGATAACCAGAATTATGGTTTTTAAATTTAGCATCATAACTAATAATTTGAATATTTTCATTATTAAATATCCCACTTAATCCAATAATAATATTAGAAATTAAATTATTATTATTTATTTGAGTTGTTCCATCATATACTTTAGTATATAATTGGGTTACAATATATATAGGTGCTTTATTTATTATTAATGTACCTTCTTGATTAATTACATAATAATTTATAGCAGATAATCCAGATGGAATTATATTATAAACACCAGCATTAACAGCATTTAAAGATGTACCAACATTTGTTAATGTTCCTGTAAAAATATTAGATGTATCTGTACCTAAAAATCCTTCAAAAGTAACTTGTATTTTGTTATAAGGAGTAGCTGTATAGTTTACACTATCATCAATAGCAATAACTTTTACTTCTGCTTTATCAATTATTAATTCACCATCGTAATAATATAAAACATAGTTATTTGATGTTAAACCATTAATTGAAATTGTATATGTATTAGCATCTTTAGCTGTTAAAAAAGATCCATTAAAAATCAAATTTCCAGAAAGATCATAAATATCATTTGTATATGAAATAGAAGGATTTGTAAATAATAAACTATCATAAAATTTTCTAAAATTATTAGAAGCAATAAGAAATATATCAGTATAAATAGTTAATGATGCACTAACAAATAAAATATTATAATTTTGTGAAAATAAACCATTAGGTGTAATTGTATAAACCCCCGCATCAATTGCACCTTGTGATGTTCCTGTATAATATAATGTTCCACTTAGATATAATTCATTTTCACCATTAACAAAACCATTATAATTAATACCATTACCTCCATAAAAAGGTATTTTATCATAAACTTTTGAATAATTATTAGCAATAATTAATAATGTTTGTGGAATAATTGTTAATGTTGTTGTTTGAAAAATAACATTATAGTTAAATGAAGTTATACCATACGGAATTATTGAATAAGCTCCAACATTAACACCCTTTACATGCGACCCAGAAATTGTTAAAGTACCACTCAATGATTTTATATCATTTATTAATAATCCATTATAATTTACATCATAATTAATTAATAAATTTGTACCATCATACGTTTTAATATAGTTTAAAACAGAAATTACCAAATCAACAGAATTAATTACTAATGATCCATTTATGTAATTAATATAATAACTTGATGAAGAAAAACCAAATGGTTCAATTGTATATGTACCTACATTAACAGCATTTAAATATGTACCTCTAAATTTTAGTGTACCAATTAAAGAAGATATTGTATCATTATTAATAAAACCATCATAAGTAACATAAGGTGTTGTATATGGTAACAAATCATAATTTTTTATATATGAATTAGCTTCAATTGTTAAAACAGGACTATAGAAGAGATATGGATAATCAAAAATTTTTTCATTAAAATAAAGGTTTTGTATATTTTCAAAACCAGAAAACCATGTTCCACCATATTGTAAATTTCCTAAATCATCAGCAGGGGCTCTTATATTTATATTTAGTTTTAATTCTAATTTATTAAAAATATATTGATAGTTAGAATTTTTATCTAATCTACAACTTAAAAAATCAAAATTTTTTAATGAAAAGTTATAAATTAAATAAAGTAAAAAGTTTTTAATATCATTCCATGAAATTATATTTGGATCTTTATTTTCTACATCAAACACAATAGATGGTATTTGTTGTGAATCTAATAATTTATATGTTGGGAAAATATAACCATGTCTTAATAAACCTATACTGTTAATATCAGATACACCAATATCTTCAATTTTTGCTGTTAATGTTATAAATGTATCATTGTAATAGTCTAATATTATAAATTTATTTGATTCTTTAACTGATAATATTATTTCATCCAAATCTTGAATTCGTGAATCTATTATCAATAAATTTGTATCATTCATATTAATATATATTAAAAAAATATAGTTTTATATTTTTATAATTATTATTTATTTCTATAAAAACAACTAAATTATTTAAAAAAGTATATTTATTTTTTGGTTTATATAACCGAGTATTTAATCTTCTTCATCACTGGATACATATCTATAATTTTCATCCAATAATAATTCACATTCTGTTTCACTTTCAGTATCTTTACTATTTTCTTTTGGTTGTATTAGTTTCCATGTTTCATTAAAATAAAATTTTTAATATAAGGATTATTAACGTTTCAAGAATAATATCTTTGAAATTGTAACTCATATCATTGATACAATTAAAAAATGCTTTTTTATTTTTTGCATCATGGAATTTATCTTGATTATCTAATATATCTTTAATTTTATTTTGATGTTCTTGTGGAATACTATCTCTAAAAGATTCATCAAATTCAACCATTAATGATATATTATTTATAAATCTTAATGAGCTCTCAAGTACTTCATTAATAAAATCTATTTTATTTATTTTTGTGTTTTATGATTTATTCTTGTAAAAAGGGTAGTAGTACAGAAAGAATGATTTTCTGGATATTTTTTATTAAAATTAACTTTTTTATGCAACTGCTAAAGTCTTTAATTTTTTTTGTAAATAGTTATTGTATTAAGTATTTGGTAATATGTATGGTGAACTTAAAATAGATTTTTTAATTTTTAATACTCCTGTAATATATCTTATATCATAATTATTTGATAAGAATCCTGAAGGAACTATGCTATATGTTCCTTCATCAGTTGCTCCTTGAGATGTACCTCCATAAATAATAGAACCTGACAATGATAAATAAGTATCATTACCTTTAAACTCCTCAAAAATTAATCCATTACCTCCATAATAATATTCTTTGATATTATTGAATTGAAGATTAAATACTCTTGTATTTTTATTTTTTATTAAAATATTAACATATAATTTTATTCTTTGATTTTTATTAGTGGTTCTTAATAATGTATTGTTTTTATAATAAGTAATATTTGTTCCATCAAATTTTATTTTATAATTACTAATTACATTATTTTTTCCTATATAATTATAATAATTATTTTCCATAATATTAAGATTACCGCTAACATCAAAATATAAAAAGAATTTCATATAATTTGTTATATTTGTTTTATAATTTAATTCTGATAAACCAATAATTGTATCAAAATCTATAAAATCAAATTTTAACTCACATGGTCCATCATAACCTTCTAATGTCCAAACTCTATCATAATTAGTAAAATTAATTAATGATTGTATTGTATTAGTTGTTTGTGTAAAATTATAATTTGGGCTTAATAAATAATTTTCTCTTGTATAAACAAATAAATAATTACTGATATCATTTGTATAAATTCTTGAATCATCTTTTGCAATAACCATAAGTGGTGTTTTAGTTATTTGTAATGTACCATTTAAAAATTTAATATCATAATTTTTTGATGTAAAACCACTAGGTATAATTGTATATGTGCCAACATTTTTACTATTTAAATATGTACCACTAAATGATATTTTTCCTGATAAACTAAAATTAGTATCAAAAGCTCCAATTCCTAATATACTATAACTTGGTGTGTATGGTGAAGCATCATAAATTTTGACATAATTATTTGCTTTAATAATAAGTGGTGCTTTTATTATAGTAATTTTACTTATTTTATTATTAATATTATAATTTAATGCATATAAACCACTTATAGTAACATTATATATATCAACATCTGATTTCGCATTTGATATATAATTTAATGAACCTAATAAATTAAATGATGAGTCATTACCTTTAAAACCAGTATATAATATTCCATAATCATAATTTAATATACCATCAAAAATTTTGTTATATATATATGGTTCAATAATTAATGGTGCTTTTTGAATATATGTATAATCTCCAAAATAAGCAATTTTATAGTTATTTGAATAATAACCTGTTGGTTTAATATAATAGTTACCGTAATTAATAAGTTCAGCTTGTTCATAAAATATTACAGATTTTTTACATTTTATCATTTGACCATAATTAAGATCTAAAGAATTAGAAATAGTTGTCCAGTTTAATCCATTATTACTACTTACAAATATAAAGGATGTATTACCAGTTCCATACCATTTGGTACCATCAAATGCTACAGAACTACCAAAATCACTAAAAATACTATTACCTAAACCTGTCCATATAATACCATCATAACTATAAGCTAAAGTATTAGTACCACTACCTACAACAATCCATTTGTTACCATCCCAATCACCAGATTTTGCATAATCTGTAAAAATACTTTTTCCAAGACCTACCCAATTAATACCATCTAAACTGTATGCCATTGTATGATCTGTACCTTTTCCTAATGCTAACCATAATGCTCCATTAAATAAAATATCATTACCATAAATATTAAATATTGATGTTCCTAATCCAATCCATATATTACCATTATAACTATACGCAAGTGTATTTGATCCTTGACCAATAGCAACACTAATATATTTACTTGATTTAACTGCTTTACCATATATATTAAAAACATTTGTTCCTAAACCTGTCCAATTAATACCATCTGTACTTGTTGCAATAGAATTTATACCTTGACCAACAGCTATCCATTTATTATTATAATATGTAATTCCATAACCTACTAATGAAAAAATATTAATTCCTAGTCCTGTCCAAATTATACCATCATTACTATATGCAATTGTATTTGTACTTTCACCAACTGCAACCCAAATCTTATTATCTGTGTCTATATCAAAACAGTTATTACTAAAAGGATTATTAGTTGCATTATACCAAGTAATTCCACTAATACTATATCCAATAGTTTTAAAAGTTTTTTTATTACCTCCAATGACATAATTTACTTGATTATTATAATAAGTGTTTCTAATATCATTATTAGTATTTAATGAAATGGTATATTTAATTGAACCACTTAATGCAAATGAGTTTTCACCTAAAACAAAGCCATTATAACTTACACTAAATAAATTAAATAAGTAACCACTATAAATTGTTGTTGTTGGATTATAAAATATTAATAATGATTTTTGAGTTATAAATCCATAATTTTTTAAACCTGATTGATCTATTTTATAATTAATTATATCTTTACCACCAAATATTATATTTGATATTGTAATTAATTGATAACCTACATTTGGATTATCATAATATGCAATATAACTACTTAATGTAATAATATCTCCATTTATTATTCCACTTATTGTAACCTTTAAACCATAAACAGCATTAGTACCATCATATGTTTTATCTGAACTGTTATAATTAAATATTATATCTTTTTGATATATTGTACTCAAATAATAATTTGTTAATAATTGATAGTTAAGATAATCATTGGAATAATAGTAACTTACAGGTGTATTATTATATTGAGCTCTTATAAAAACAACTTCTGATATTGTTAATACTCTATTATAAACTCTAAAATCATCAATTGAACCATTAAAATATGGATCACTAGATGTATAACTTTTACCAATATAATTAATATCCCTAGATATTGATGGTGGATAGATTATAGTTGTTGTGTAAATATTTATACCATCTAAATAAAAATTAGTTGATCCATTACTGTTTATAATCCAAGCAATATGCCTCCATTTATTATCATTAATATTTGATGTAGCACTATTTAAGACTGTTCCTGATTTTATCATTAAAATATTGGTAAAAATAAACATTTCAATATCTCTATTTGATCCATTACCAAAACTAAATATTCTACTCCAGTTACTACTATTATTAGATTTAAACCACATAATAAATGACATTCCATTTGCACCGGAAGTAAATGATGGAATTTGTATATATTGATAGCTTGTTGAATCAAATATCATACTTCCTGATCCAACTCTATAATCAGTTGTTGATATGATAGGATTATTATATAATGTTGCATCATATGTTTTTGTAATATTGTTGTATAATTTATTATTATTTATTGTGTTTGCATCCATTGTATAATGAAATAACAAGTTATTAGTAATTGTAGTTATATTAACTATTGAAGTTTGAACTGCTATTTTTAAAATAAGTGTATTAGTAGATGTTATATATATATAATCATCAAATACACATAATCCATATGGATCAACAATTGTACTTACTAATGTTTGAAGTACTGCAATAGAATTACAATATGTAAAACCATTCCATGTTAAATAAAATAATTTTGTACCTATACATGAAGTTGCATATATATATCTTTTGTCACTTGAAAATCTAATAGATCGACCGTAAGTAAATAAAGAGCTATACGTTTCTAATTTTATTAATTTTCCATAATTTGTTCCATTCCAAAAACTTAAATAAATATAACCTCTTTCATCTATACATGCTATTCTATCACCATCAGATGATATTGCACAACCAGTATAATCACTTGTATTAGTATCTAATATTTTTGTAAATGGATTATAATTAGTGCCATTCCAGTCAGCATAATATATATAACCATCAAATTCTGTTATAACAATTCTACTTCCATCACTTGTTATATCAATTGATGAACCAAATTGAAATCTACGTATTGTTTCTAATGTTTGTATGGGTTGTGAATAATTATTACCTGTCCATGTAAAATAATATGTTAAGCTTCTTCTTGAACTAATAACCCCTCTAGAACCATCTGCAGTTAATGCTAAACCATTAATATCACCTAATTGTGATGTTTGTAATGTTCTTGTTATAGCGGACCAAGATCCATTATTTAATACACTAAAATACATAAAACCATCAAGACTAATAATAACCATTCTTGTTTGATCACTATTCATTGCCATACCAGTAATATTAGTAGGTATACCTGATGACCATGGTTGTACTGAAGGTCCAAAACCAGTTATAACTGGGCAATAAATTGAACCAGATGAAGTTATATTAAGATATTGACCTAATGTAATATACACATTTTTATTTTGACCTGCATTATAATCTGTATATTGTCCATTATTATCTGTATATTGTGCATCATATCCAACAAAATCGGTATCTACTGTACCTGATACTGTTACATAAGCTTTAGAAGTTCTATCATATATTTTATTTGATACAAAAAAATCTAGATATTTTTGATATATATATCCACTTAATGAAAGTTTAGTATATGGTAAATAATAATTTGTTACTGATGGGTACGGACCAACCAAATAAATATTACTAATATCTAATTGTGTTAAACCTGCTAAATTACTTCTAAACAATCCATAAATACTATTACTTATTGTAACATATTTTGCATCATCATTATAATATCCTGAAATTGTATAATAAACAGTATAATATTGATTTTTATCATAATATTTTTTTGTTTCAAATGTTACCTGTAATAATACAGGATTAATATCACCATATGTTATTCCAGATATTGAACAAATATAACTATTAGTATCATTACCATATATTTTTAAATTATTATAATTAATTCGTATATTTTTTTGTGCATTTAAATTAGCATAATTTGCTATATAATTATTGCAAATATCAATATTATCGCTTTCAATTTTATTTGAAAAATTTATTGTAACAGTATTATTTGAAGTATAAGTAACAGGATAAACAATTACTTGAAGAATTCTTTGAGAGATTGATGCATAAAATGTATTTTGATACAATAAATAATTTGAATTACTTAAGTTAAATACATTATTATTATATATATTACTTATATCATCATTAGTTAAACATCTATTATAAATTCTAAAATCATCTATTGAACCATTAAAATATTTACCTATAAAGTTTGTTGTTCTTAATTTAGCATTAGGATATAAAGCAGATGTATTGGTATTTACCAGAATATTATTAACATAAATTAACCAAACATTATCTGTTTGTAAAATCCAAACCACATAATACCACTGATTATTATTTAAATCAACTGTATAAAAATTAAAATAATCTTGAGAAATTTCATTATAAACACCACAATATATATAATTATTATAAATACCAAAATAAATATTATCATTATTTCCATTAGATAATTCAAATATTTTTGATCCAGATGGTGTATTATTTGCTTTAAACCAAAAAGAAAATGTTAATCCGTTATTATCAGTTAAATTATTTGGTAATATTAAATATTCTTGATTAGAATAGTTTAATGTTAAACATCCACTTTCTATTTTCATACCACTCGTATCAATATTTATGTTTTTACTTAATAAAGCATCATATACTACATTATAATTTCCATAGTTTGCTATATATTTATTATTAATAGTACCATTATTAAATGTATAATAAGTTGATAGTTTATATAATAAATTATTAATTGATTCATTTATTGTATTTGATAAAGTAATATTAATTATTTTATTTGAACCAACATAATAATCATTAAAATTAGCACTGTAAATTATTGTATCTCCAATTATATTATTTGATAAAGTTAAATATGCATATACAGTTTTATCATATATTTTATTACCATTAATTATAAATAAGTATCTTTGGTCAATACTTGTAGTAATTAATGATGATGAATTAATATTATAAAACTTTGAATATTTACCATATAATGAAATATTAGTTATATCAACATTTGAAAATTTACTTGAATTATAATGTCTATACTGTGCAATATAATTTGAACAAATATCCACACCACCAATATGTTCCGGTAATATTCCAGCTAATGAATATGTTACATATGCTTTGATAATTTTATCATAAATTTTTTGGTTACAATAAAAAGTTGCATTTAATGTTATATTTGTAAAAGTTCCATAATAAAATCCATCATTAATTACATAATAATTTGAAGAATTAGGACCAGATAATGTTAAACCATAATAATATGCAATAAATGTATTTTCAATAATTGAAGAAATAGTTGCATGATAATTACTGACATAAATTAGACTATTGTATTTTTCACTACGTTTAACATTAATTGAATAAACCCATGAATTATCAGTTCTAAATAAAATATTATTATTATAATCAAGTACACTTACTAATATTCCAGCACTATTTGGAAATGATCCCAAATTAAATGATTCAAATTCAAAAATTGATATTCCTAAAGGTATATTTATATTTATTTTACTATAATTTGTTGATGTATATGAACCAATAATTGCTGAATTAATGTAATTACCATTCAAATAAAAATTACAAACATCATCTGCTAATAAATGTACTGTTGCATTTATTATATTATTAGTTGTATTAGTAAATAGATATTGAAATTGATATCCAATTGAATTAAGTGGTGCAATTTTTGATGCTCCTGATATTGTCCAAATCCATTGAGCTGATATATCAATAAAATTAGAATCAGTTGACCATGGATAAATTCCATAATTACCTATTGTTGAAACACTATAATTTGGTTGTAAATATGTAAATAAAACTGGATCATCTATAGTTAAAATACCAGATAATGTAAAATTTAAAGTAATATTAGGTAATCCATCGTAAACTTTATTAGATGTTATTGTTGTTTTTAATAATAAAGGTAATATATTTGCTGTTGTATTTCTATAAATAATATTATAGGGTCCATCTGTTGTTGCAGGTAATAAATTATTATTTCCAGCATTTTTGGTGTTATAATTTGCTATATATGTTATTGTATCATTTGGTAATAATCCAGAAATATTCAGTAATAGAGTTGTAGTTCCATCGTATATTTTATCTAATGGATAACCATAAATATTATATTTATTGATATAAGTTAAAACTGTAGCAATACTATTAATATAGTAATTCATTGATCGTAATCCATAAAGTGTTATATTGCTTATATCTACATATGCATAACCATAATTTATTGATTTATAAATTCCTATAAAATTATTACAGATATCAACATTATTTAAATCATTTAAAAGAATACCACTTAGTGTATAAGTAATAACTGGATTTGTTGTAATTTTATCATATACTTTTACTTGTACATTAAATATTGGTATTATTTGTTTTTGTAAAATTGTAAATGGATAATTATATGATTGTAAAATGTAATTTGGATTATCAAGATATCCACAAATACTTAAAATAGTTGGACCAACATTTGTATTTGATAATAAAACTGAACCTAAAATTGATACATTATCACCATAAACTATACCCGATAAACTATAAGTTCCAATATTTGTACCATCATAAATTTTTGTATTAATCATATTATTTATTGGTTTTTGTAAAATATTTGCAGTTGTTGTTGAATTACTAATTATATAATTTGTACCATTTATTGACAATGGTATATTATTTAATATATTAATTAATATATTTGAACCAATATTTTTTGTTGCAAAAATTCCTATTGATTCTTGTAAATTATAATTATATAAAGACTGTATTTCAAATTGATTTAATATTCTATTATAATATATAAACTCATCTATATATCCATTAATACCGAAATTTTGTCCATATATGGTACCAGAAATTATTGGTCTATCAAACGGTGTTGATGTATAAAATAGTTTCCTAGTTGTTGTATATAATAAACCATTTATATAAATATTAGAAACAGAACTAGTTGTTAATGTCCATGCAAAATGTGTCCATATTTTAGGAGGAATTTTAATTGTTGGAAAAGGAGTATTAACATAATATCTTACAAACTCCATAACATTTCCAGTAACTTGAGCAGAGAGCATTTCTCCGCCTCCATGGAAAGCAAATGCGGTACCTGACCAATTAGCAACATTTAAATAAATCCAAAACGCAAATGTATAACCTTTTGTATTTGCAGAAATATATGGTAGATTAAAATTACTTCCTTGACCTTCTACTTTTAAACTACCTATTCCTCTTTTACTGAATGTAGATAAAGTAGCTCCTTGTAAAGTTCCATCCAACACACCTATTCCTGATGCATAATTTAATATATTACCATTAAAAGGATAATATGAAATTAAATCTGTTCTATCTATATTTATTAAACCAGAGATTGAAGATAATTGACTTATCAAACCAGATAAAGAAGATAATTGAGCTATATCATTACCATCATAATATTTATCAACACCATAAGCTATAATGTTTTTAGGTAGAATATTTGCATATAATGGAAGATCTAAACTTTTTAGTGATATATTCTTTGATAAATGGTCAAGTAGGAAATTTGAAACAATAAACATCTCAGAATCAGTAAGATTTTGATCCCATATCAACACATGTGAAAATGCCCAATCACTATTATAATTATATAAACCATTATTAATTGTTAATGTATCGTTACCATTAGGACCATAAGATGTTGCAACACCAACTCCATCAGCAATAAAATTATTTGGATTAGAACTAAAAGAACTAGTATTTTTACCACATGCAACAAGCCAATCATAAGCATTTCCAATATATCCAGGTGTTAAATATTGAAAACCATAAAATGCATTGCCTCTACTAAAAGTATGTCCATGTCCCCAATTTGTATTTTTCCCACTTAATATATATTGTTGAGTAGGTCCAGCATATCGTGTTATTGAACAAATAGTAAAATTTTCAGGTATACTACCATTCGTCCAAATTATTTTTGATGTTGTTGAACCATATAAATAAGGTATAGATGCAGATGCACCATTACCACTTCCATTTGTTAATGTAACCCCTGTACAAATAGCATTTCTATTATTATTAGTTAAATCATATAAAATGTTATTATTAAATGATTCTGCTGAATAAATACCCCATGCTGGTTTATTTATCAACAAGTTTTTTAAATTAATTAAATTAGAATTTGAAATATTATAAACATTATAATTATATGCTAATGATTTATATAGAGTTAACCCTGTTATTGAAATTTCTTGTAGTCCACTATTTGGTGAAATAAAAACACTTGTATAAGTATTTGATAATGATACATATTCTAAATCACTAGAATAAATACCACTTAATGAAATAAATTCTACTTGACAATTAGTTGTTGTATCATAAATTTTATCAATACCGACAAATATACTTTTAATTAGACGTGGAATTATACTTCCTGATACTGCATTTATATTACTGATTTGATAATTTTCTAAAACAAATGAGATTGTCATTGGTATATTATTTCCAACATAAATACTATTATAATAACTTGATGAATTATAAACTACATTTGATATAGTTAAAAGATCTGAATTATAATATCCAGTTAATGTAAATTTACCAGTATTAGTATTATCATATATCTTGTTTACACCAGTTGCAATTAAATTTGCTTTAGTTATTATTCCACTAACTGTTTTATTTGTAGTATAGTTGTTGTAACCATAATAAGTTACTGTTGACTTATAAAATGTACCATTAGAGTACTGTATTGTATATAATGTACTATCATCAAAACTTAAATCTAATCCATAGAAAGAACCAATTGGTATAATATTTGTTGCTATTAATGGTCCATAATTAGAAAGTTTATTATTCCAAATGGAATAATAAATATTAGCACCGACTAATGTTATAACAAATATTACATTTTTATCAGTTGTAATTCTACAACTTTTATATTGTCTAGAATTTGAATCATTAATTTGTGTACCTAAATTAAAGTTAGTCCCATTCCAATCAGCCCAATAAACATAAGAAGTACAAAAAACTATTCTTTGATTATCTTTAGATACAGTAACACCCATTTCTTCATTACCAGATGAAGCAGGATCTGGTGTAACTACTGGAACTGTAAAACCATTACCAGTCCAATTTGACCAATATACCCTACCAGCACTAGCTTTGATTACTAAAAAATTTGTTAATGGCGATATATAAACTCCTAAACCAGATCCAACTAAAGTTCCTGCTGTATAGTTCCTATCATTCCAGTACGAATAATAAACAGATGACCAAAATGCACTTACTAAAATTGAACCATCATAATTCAATGAAACGGAATAATATGGTCTAGTATTTGTATCCAAAGTTTGAGTAAATGATGACCACATTCCATTAATATATTTTGAAAAATAAATATAATTATAATAACCAGCAATTACACATGTTTTACCATCTCCGGAATATACATATGAAATTATATTACCACTAAAATAAGGAAATGGATTAGTTGTTGCACCAAATGATAGTGAGGTAATATTAGAACTAAATAAATTAACATAAACTAGTCTATTTCCTGAATTATTAGAATCAAAATATCCAATTGCACTAACTAAATCGCCTGATATTGTTCCAGATAAACTTAAACACATCAAATCTAATGTATCATAAACTTTTGTTATATTATAAGGTATTAATTGTTTTGGATTTATTGTGGCAAATACATTTGATATTTTTAAATTATAATTAAATGCATTACTACCTTTTAATATTATTGGTCCAACATTAACTATATAACTACTACTTATATCATATGTATTATGTGATAATATCGGAATATTACTTAGATCAACATTGTTTAAATCTATATATGCTAAACCACTTAAAGTATAACTTGTAAAAGGTGCATATAATGTTTTATCATATACCTTTATTGATGTAATATTCACAATTAAAGTTGCTTTATTAATTGTACCAGATAATGTCGGTATTCTCAAAGTATAATTATTTGTTCCTCCCAAAACAATATTTGAAATTGTTATAGGTATATTTGTTCCATTAGTTGCTGTGATATAATTAGCAATATAAGATTTTAAATAAAAATCAGTTAATAATTTTATTGGTTGACCAATTGTAGATTTCCAATTTTTATTTGATTTAAATAATAACTGATTATTTGCAGTATTAATTGCAGAAACAATTAAACTATTAGTAAAACCTGTATTATAAAAATATGTTCCAATAGGCGGGTTATAATTAATATTTAGTAAAAATCCATTTGATATTTGTGGTGAAATTAAATTAGAAAATATTGTAGATGATAAAGTCATATTTTCATAAACTCCCAAATAATTAATTGATAGATTAGAACATAATTTTGTTATATTATCTTTACCAATATTAAAATAATTATAGTTATTAAATATATTTGATGAACTATATTTTATACTGCAAAAACTTTTAAATAAAAAAAAATTATTGTAAATCCATAAATACATATTATTTGATCCATCAAATATTAAAAACAAATTATATAGATCATTGTATAAAAATGTTCCACTTATTGTATTATTGAAATATGTTGTATTATTTGAATTATAAAATAAATTTAATGTATAAGTACTTTGTGAATTTATATATGATATAACTAATCTATCAGTTAAACTAAAATCTTTATTAAAGCATAATAATGTTCCACCTGTTGTATTACTTTGATTAATTGTAAATTTTATATATAAAGATAGAGGTTTGTTAATAAATAAAAAATTGGAAAAATTTGGTAAAGATAAATATGTATCGTTTGTATTATTTGTATTAATATTATATATATAATTACTTATTGTATAGTTCAATCCTAAAGGTAAAATATAATTTAATTTAGTTGTTTGGATTCTTGATAAATATTGTAATCTAAATGGTATTAATGTATTTGTATTTAGTGGTAAATAAATTGTATTATATAAATAACCATTATTTTGTGAACTATATGTTAAATTATTAAATGTATAACCACTTATAGACATAGAACCTAACCAAAAATATGTATAATCATTTGAAATAAAATTAAAAGAATAATTACCGGAAGTTTGAATTTTAATATAGCCAAAAAATTCAATTAAATAATTTTCTATTAATGTATTATTTGTTGCATTATTAATATTTGAAATATCAAAAACAATACCAGATCTAGTTGTATTATTATTATAATTATAAATATTATAAAGTATTCCCTCATTAAAAGTTTGATTTAATCCATTTTTTGAAACAATATCAAATTCAAATAAAGTATCTCCAATTGGTATTTCAACATTATAAGTTAAATTATTATAAAGACTATATGATAAGTTTCCAACCAAATTACCATTCATATAAAAATTTCCACTATAATCACAATTTATATAAATATTAGAATTTATAGATGAACCTGTTAAATTTGTATATATATATTGAAATTGTGTAGGTATATAATCAGAAATTGTAAAATTGTATGGTATAATTACTTGCATATTATTTAATAATTCTGTTTCATAAACATTAATACTATTATTTAAATATTGTTTTTTTGTATAAATAATTCTTGGTACATTTTTAGACCAAACCCATGATGAATCAGAACTAAATAATAGATTATTATTATTATAATTATATACTGAAACTAATAATGAACTAGATATTATTTGACCATTAAAAAAAAATCCATACCCATTTGTTGTTCTTGTTGAAGCTAAAGAACCAGCTGGTCCTTGAAAACTTACAATCATCGTATAACCTCCCCAAGTTTCACCAAATTGAATTCTAATTGAATATGGTACTCCTCTAATTAAATTAATTGTACCACTTTTTTCATTTGGAGTGGGATTATCTATTAATGCATTTACTCTTGTATAACCAGAATCTGCTGTTGAACCAATCCATAAACATGAAGCATCATCTGAATTTGTCCAAAAAGTCCATAGTCCAGTTACATCTGGTACAAAATATCCTAACCATTGAATTGAAAAATACTGCCAAGATTGTATATAACCATTTGTTCCTGCATTAATTGATGATATATTAGTAACTAAACCAGTATATGATCCTATTCCTCCAGTTTTATAATTAGTATTTTTATCAAAAAAATTAACATTAGTGCCAAAAAATCCATCATATATAGTATAAATTAAACCGTTTACATTATTTTTATTATTAATTATTCTAAATTCAAATAAATTTATACCTGGTTGAATTATAATATTTAATGATGAATAATTATTAGGTGAATAATTTAATTGATTCTGATATATTCCATTTAAATATAATTCACCATTAAAATCACAGTTATAATACAATATTGCATATATATTATTTAATGATGTATTATTATATAATTTTTGAAATTGAACATCATATTCTATAGAACTTGTAGATATCCAAGATGCACCTATATCTGGAAAACTATTTAAAGACCAAGGAAAAGTATTATAATTTCCTAAAACCGATACATTATAATTAGGTACTAAATAACTTGCACTTAATAAAGATGTATCATAATCACTAAAATAATATCCACTAATTGATTGTAATGATAAATATGCATTAGTTGTACCATCGTATGTTTTTATTACTTGATAAAATGTTGCATCTAATGTTTTTTTAAAAATATTCGTATAAATTATATTTGTAAAAAATTGATAGTTATAGTTATTATTAAATGTAAAATCAATTCCTCTATAGTTATAAATATCTTGCACTTCTGTAACTGATATCATTTTATTATAAATTCTAAAATCATCAACTAGACCTAACCAAAAATTATTACTTGGTGAATCTGCGCCAATAGTAAACTGTGTATCAGATGTCCATGTTATACCATTAAATGTATATGATTGTGTTGTAATAAGTTGACCATTTAAATAACATTTTGCTGAAGAACCTAATACTATAGATATATGAATCCATGTATTAATTCGATAAGTATTTGCTGGAATCGATCCTGTAAAACTAGCATTACTATTACCATAAACATATAGATTTAAATAATTTAAATATGTAGCACAACCTAGTTCCATTATAAGTGCATTTCCTGATCCAGCTGATGTTGTAATTGAAAAAACATTATGACCTGCTCCAGTTTGTGATGAAGTAAAATAAACCCATAAAGTAATAGATAAACCTATATTTGTAAAATTACTAATGTAACTTGATGTTAACCATGTTGTACCATTATTTGTTGTTAATGCTCTATCTCCAATAATTGAATTATTTGTTTGCGCACTTGCATTTGATAATAAACCATCATATATTCCTGTTGCTCTGTTTAATATTCTTAAACCACTTGTATCACTTGTATTAAATGTGTAATAATATTTTAATGATAAATCTGTATTTACTGCTGGTGCAACATAAATCAAATCACCAGATAATGTTATATAAATAGATTTTAAACCTACATTATAATCACCAATTAATTCAGAATAATAATTAATTAAATCACCATTAATAACATTTGAAATTGAAATATTTATTTTATTTGTTTGGTCATAAATTTTATCTTGTGCAGTACTATAAATAAATCTTTTATTGATTGTTCCAGTTGTATAATAATAAGTTAATATACTATAATTAAAAGAATCTTGTTGATATAAAATAATATTACTTATTGTTACAGGAATATCAACACCACTATTAAAAGATACAAATTTTGCACTGTATAAATTTGAACTTATATCTACTAAATCGCCTGATATAGTACCACTTAATGTATATGAAAATAATGCAGTATTTGTTTTATCATAATATTTTGTTGATATAGTCGGTATTAAAGTTAATTGTCTTGTTATTATTGTTCCAGATAATGTTCCAAATATTTGATAATTATTATTATCAATAGTAATTATTATTTCTTTATTTGATCCAATTTTATAATCAATAAAATTTGCAGTATAATTAATTATATCATCATTTATTATACCATTTAATGTTAAATTCACTTTTGTTGTTTTATCATAAATTTTTGGTAATGTTGTAGGATATATAAATCTTTTATATATATTTGCTGATGTATATGCATAAGAAAGCATATTATAATTTTTATTATTAAGTAAAATATTACTAATAGTTATTAATATATTAGTTCCAATATTATAATCATTAAAATTAGCATAATAATTAACTATGTTTACAGAATCTCCACTAATAATACCAGAAATTGTATATGTAAATTGGGCAATAGAAGTTTTATCATAAGTTTTTGATATGCCTAGAGGATTTATATTTATTGGTTTACTAGTTATAATACCAATTGTATATGCATAAGATAATATATTATAATTCCTATTATTATTAAGTAATATATTACTAATAGTTATTAAATTAGTTCCAACATTATAATCATTAAAATTAGCATAATAATTAACTATATCTATTGTTTCGTCACCATTAACAATACCAGAAATGGTATAAGTAAATTGAGCAATGTAATTTTTATCATAAGTTTTTGATAAACCTCGTGGATTTATATTTATTAATTTACTGGTTATATTTGCTGAAGTATATGCATAAGATAATATATTATAATTGTTACTATTAAGTAGTATATTACTAATAGTTATCAATATATTAGTACCAACATTATAATCATTAAAATTGGCATAATAGTTAACTATGTTTACAGAATCTCCACTAATAATACCAGAAATGGTATATGTAAATTGAGCAATATAATTTTTATCATAAGTTTTTGATAAGCCTAGTGGATTTATATTTATTGGTTTAGTAGTTATATCAGCTGATGTATATGCATAAGATAGTATATTATAATTGTTACTATTAAGTAATATATTACTAATAGTTATCAATATATTAGTACCAACATTATAATCATTAAAATTAGCATAATAGTTAACTATGTTTACAGAATCTCCATTAATAATACCAGAAATTGTATATGTAAATTGAGCAATGTAATTTTTATCATAAGTTTTTGATAAGCCTAGTGGATTAATATTTATTGGTTTAGTAGTTATATCAGCTGATGTATATGCATAAGATAGTATATTATAATTGTTACTATTAAGTAATATATTACTAATAGTTATCAATATATTAGTACCAACATTATAATCATTAA
>Ga0209189_1000163_pt1 | contig 57779 bp, 45 predicted proteins | sample C_130820_EF_Meta_FD_187308 | JGI IMG/M metagenome (GOLD analysis project Ga0209189, IMG submission 187308) | Freshwater microbial communities from Lake Croche, Canada to study carbon cycling - C_130820_EF_MetaG (SPAdes) (version 3) | ecosystem: Environmental > Aquatic > Freshwater > Lake...
CTTACTACACTATTGTTGTAACTAGCTATAGCTACTGGAGCTACTGGAGCTACTTGAGCTACTTGAGCTACTGGAGCTACTGGACCTACTTGAGCTACTGGACCTACTTGAGCTACTTGAGCTACTGGAGCTACTGGACCTACTTGAGCTACTTGAGCTACTGGACCTACTTGAGCTACTTGAGCTACTGGACCTACTTGAGCTACTTGAGCTACTGGAGCTACTGGACCTACTTGAGCTACTTGAGCTACTGGAGCTACTGGACCTACTTGAGCTACTTGAGCTACTGGAGCTACTGGACCTACTTGAGCTACTGGAGCTACTGGAGTTATGACAATTGGTGGGTTTGTTTTAATATTTAAGACAGGTGATGCTGTAGTTCCACCAGGATTCATAGCAACTACATTCGCACTATAGTTTGTGTTAGGATTTAAACCTGAAAATGTAGCAGTTTGTGCGCTTAAACCACTATCTGTTTTGGGTCTTGTTGGTTGTCCATTTAAATTATAACTATAATTTGTAGCACCTACACCACCGGTCCAACCAATATTGAAATCTGTTTGGTTAACCGAATTAATATTTAACTGTTGAAATTGTCCAGGCGGTGGAATATTCAGGGTTTGTACTCTTAATGGTTGTGATGACGTATTTCCCATATCGTTTGTTGCATTTACAACTATATTATACACAGTGTTAAAATCTAAACCTGAAAAAATAGCATTCTGAGAACTTAGACCATTATTTGTAAGAGGTGTTACATTATTACCATTCAACGTGTATGTATAGCCTGTTGTATCGGAGCCTTGAGTCCAACTAATTGTAAAACCATTTGTAGTAATAGATGATGCTTGTAGATTTTTAGGTTGTTCTGGTTTTGGCTTATTTGGTGTAGTAATGTTCATCGATGGCGATGATGATGTACCCATATCATTTATAGCATTAACAACAATACTATACGTTGTGTTGTAGTTTAAACCTGAAAATACAGCTGTTTTAGAACTTAATCCGTTGTCTATACTAGGAATAAAGGGTTTATTATTTAATGTATAAGTATAATTTGCTGCTCCTATACCTCCTGACCAATTTATTGTAAATCCACTTATTGATAATGACGAATATTGAAGATTTTGAGGCTGTGATGGTTTAGGCTTAGTCTGTATAACACAGCTTGAGACCCTATTACTAAAATTATAAGTATTCAAATCTGGTACATTCAACGAATCACCCTCACCAAACAGAACCAACGAGTTACCTTGGCCTATGTCACCTGTCCAAAGTGTAACCTGTAGTCCTTGTGGTATCTTTAATGACTGTAAGGATTTATCCTCATAACCGCCTTCATTAGCGATTTTAGAAATGGACCAGTTTGAAAGATATAGTTTTGTCTCAAAACCACCATAATTTATTTCAGGATAAAATAATACATTATTTGTTGATTCTTTTGAACCGTCACAGCTTATAAATATATCGTAGTCAACCGTATTTGCATCCATTGGGAATTCCTTCATAATACAATCTCCACAGTGATATTTAATATAGACCTGTTTTTGACAACTTCCTTCTTTTGCTCCGCCCTGTAATTTTGGGTTAAATTCGTATGCAAGAGTTTTACCATCAGTGTTATTTTTGACAAAAGTTCTTAATTTATTTGTTATATTACATTTTGAAGAGTTTGAACAATTTTTACCGAAAGATGCCTCTATTATATTCAGTTGTCCAGAATTACCTGGAGCGGGCTGTGAACAAAAACTTGTTGTGTTCAGTGTTGGTGTTTGATAAAGAGTTTGATAAATAGTTTGACTTTGAGTTGATGGTGGTGGAGTAAAACATGTTAATAATGATACAGAATATGCTGAACCATCCTTAGCTCCTGCGATTAGATAATTACCATCCGTTGAACATGCGATAGATGACCAAGAACTTGAAGGCGCAGATGATTGCTTCCATGATACACCAAAATCGTCACTCATATAAATATTACCACCATCGACTATGGCAGATAGTTTATTCAAATTCTGTGAACCTGCAATACCAATCCATTTCTGTGTTGGTGCATTTGTTTTTCTCCAATTATATCCGTAATTATTACTGTAATATATTCCTCCGCCGTATTGAACAGCCACACATTGTACACCGTCTGAAGACATAACAACACCTTCCCACATATTATTAGGAGCATCCGATTTATTCCAGGTTGACCCATTGTCTGTACTTACATAGATTCCATAACCATTAATACATACAGCTACTATAATTTGTCCATTTGAAGATATAGCAACACTATGCCAAGGTTTTATAGGTGATTCCGTTTTAACCCATCCAGAATCGGCACCGTTATAACGATTGATATAGATACTACCGGCTAGTACAGTAGCAACTGCAGTTTTACCATCTCCTGAAATTGCTACATTTGACCATGGCGCCTTTGGACCTGTTCTTGCCCAAGTATAATCATTTGCTCTTCTGCTTCCTATAAACATTATTCCATCGTTCTGAATTACTATAATAGTACTCATATCAGGAGTAGTTGCTATCTTATTTAATGATGAAAAAGACCCATTTATTGAAGACCAATTAGTACCTGAATTTATACTTTGATATATACTTCCATTTTTATGAACACTTATCATTTTTTTACAATCAGATGAACAGACAATACCATTTATTACACCTTGTGATAGATTTGATTTACTCCATAAACTTGTAGGGTCGCATATTGTCGAGCGCCATAATCCACCATTGTATTCAACTGCATAATAATAAAGTCCGTCTCCTGAACTAACTATTGAACGCCAGTCTCCATACTTTGCATCAGTTTGCCTCCAATCCTGTCCTATCAAATTAATATCATTTCTCAAACTTATATTTATTTCACCATTTGTTGTTACTGCTCCTAATATTGTACTTAAATCGGCTGTTCCGGTTATTGAAAACCAATTTCTTATTGGAGCCTTGGTTATAGACCAGTTTTTACCTAAATCAGTACTTTTATATACGCCGTTTCCTAATATGCAGCCGACTACATCGTTATTATTATTTGATATTACAATTGAGGACCATTCCCAGTTATTATGATTCGGGTCATTATCAATTTGTGACCATGAACGACCACCGTCTATACTAGAAAACATTTGATTTACCCAATTATACTCAATTTGGCATTTATCAAGATAAATTTTTGTTTTACATAGGGCTATTAAACTCTCACCATCGGTTTTTGAAGAAGATACATATCGCCATATATTTTCTGTTGTATTATTTATAGTTGCCTTGTTCCAAGATTGTCCAGTATTTGAACTGTACCAAATAGAACCAGATTCACTACCGTCGTCGCGAATTGAAACTATGACCAACTTACTACCGTCAAATGAACATGTACTATGTTTCCATCTTGCAGTTGGAATACCATTTACCGGTACCAGTAACCAAGATTGACCGCTTTTCTTACCAACATAAACTGAACCACCATCAACAAGAGCTAACATTACTAGACCATTACCAGAACAACTTACATTTGTATAATTATTTTTACTTAGATTTGTTGAAATCCATGTATTTCCACTATCATCACTTACCCATACATTTCCAGGATATTCGCATGCAATAACTGATTTACCATCTGTAGAACAATCTACACACGACCATTTACCATTTGAAGGTACATTTGTTTGTTTTTTCCATTGACCTGTGTTTATATTTATTTTTTCAACTGGTTGTTTAGTAACTGATTGTACTGTTGAAGTAGTTGTGGGTATATTTCCTGAACTAGTCTTCGATTGAGCGATTTCTTTGGCTGCTTGCTCATCTGAATATGGTGTTATCAACATACTTTGACCAGTAATCTTTGGGCATTTTACTTGTAACCCGCTATCCGAAGGTTCTACATATACAGATTGGTCACAAAATCTACCTGTGTAATCTTTCTGTACATCTTCAGCACATATGGGATAGTCAAACCAATGTGCCCAAGCAATACCACCTGTAAAGGGTGTTTCGGAATCTGTATCGTTATCAAAAGGTCCTGGTGAATGTCCTAAAGTACCATACTCAAAAACGCGTAAATTATAATAATTACTATCCATTGTAACAGCTGACTTTTCTGCTATTAATTTTCCATTGATATATAAAGATATTTTCTTGAGGTCATTTGAATATACACCAGCTATATGAGTCCATTGCTCTTTCGATACAGCATTTTTTGGACTGGTGACTATTAATAAATTTGTCTTAGGATCACCAGGAGCTGGATTACATTTAATGTATACAATTCCTGGCTCCATAATTCCTCCTTCTAATGCAATATTTGAATCATCGCCACTAGAAATAGAAAAAAGAACGCAAGATTCTTGAATCTCTGATTTGCTCTTACATGTAGGATTATTCTTTACAGCATTTTTCCCTATATCGGTGTAAAAAAACATACTTGTGAAAGACCTGAACGCTGAGCCATATATCTTATTTACTGTTTTTACCCAACTATTGGTTCCATTAAACATTAAGCCGCGAATATTTTTATACGTATCTATTTTCATCTGTAATTTATTATAAATTGATGATAAAATACCGTTTCTATCTTCCGTATTTCCACTATAAAAATCCCAACGAACAATAGGCATATTCTTATCCACTATTGTAGATAGATTATATGGTTGGACTGAACCTGAACCAAAATTATCTCTTAGTTTAATCGAAAAATCTGAACTTCTTTGTTTATCTACATAGAAATACATTTCTGTATTTAACTTACATCCTTCATAAATTTTAAAGGGTTTAGAAGACGAACGAGTAGTGGTAGCCCAATTATCTAACATAATTTGTTTGTCAATTTTAATTGCAAATCCACTGGGTGCATTTACGTCAAATATAGCACTTCTTATTCCACCCTGAAATTTTATATTTGACCTTGTCATTACTACTAAGGGTAATTTGTTATTAAAACGAATCAAAGTACTTACGTCATTTTGAAGTAATTCTGGTATTTGTTTAAATATTTGTCGTCCGTAATAGGTCGCAATCTGATTTCGTCTAGAAATAAACTGACTATCCTTATCCCAAGAATAATAGAAAGCCTCCACACCTGAACGAGTATTAGTTGTCAAATCACCTATTAAATCATTTCCTGAAAAACATACTGGAGGTACATAGACTGCCGGTGCAGGTGCTGGAGCCATGGCTCTTTTAGGTTTTTCACATGATGAATCTGTCATATTTGGACTTTTCATGCTAAACGTAAATTCGTCGGTATTGTACTTTTTTGAATCATTTATTACTGTTATTATTGTATCGAGTATTCTATTTGCTGCTATGTTTGTGCTACTTTTTCTTACATCTCCTAATATTTTTAGTGTGTCTGTCTTATTTTGATTATCTTTTAGACCATTTGGTAAATTAAGCGATGCTTTTAAACGCGTATAAGCTAAAGATGTATCTACAGGAGTATCTTTAATATTGATATATGCATCTATAGTATTATTTATTCCAATTTTATATTTACCATTTGAAATTTCAGCCATAGCTTTTTCGAGTGGTGATACATTTACAAAACCCTCATTATTTGTTATTTTTTTCTGCCACCATTTTTCAGATGTAGTCATATCTGTTTTTATGTTATCTAAGCCTAGAACAATACTACCATTTTCAATTATATCTTGCGATTTATCATCAACTGGTATAATGACTTTTTTATAATTATTATTATTTATTAGATTTCCTTGATATTTTTGTGTTGTAGAAATATCTCCATCTTTATCAATAACAATAGATGTCAAATCAATAAATTTTTCGTTCTGATTAAAATATCTGTAAATACCAAAAATAATAATGATTACCACAACGATTATTAAAATTGTTGTAAGCAGATTATTTTTTTTAAACATAACGACAGCTACTCTATTATTTTAGAAGATTTTTACCGGGTATCTTATTCGCAAATAAATATTAGTATAACTAATATTTATTTAATTACACATTGTTACATGATTTAAAATTATTTATGAATTATCAGGACGTAAATTAGATAAAGAATCCATTTCACGTGTAATTAAGCGCAATACAAAATGTGATTGATGATTTGCATTTAAAAGAGCACATGGTCCTGAAGGAACATTATTGTCTAATCTAACCTTTATCAAATCTTCGTTGGAGCTATCCGCGCCCCCTCCAAAATAATTTCGACCAGTTGAACCTGTAGTAGGGTCCTGGAAACGAGAACGAATTATGATATAATTAGCATATCCAACCGAATTTGGACCATCTGTAACTGTAACTGGTATTACAGTATCTATTGAGTAGCCAATTCCACATACAATATGTCCATCAGTCTTATTAATAAAATTATTAAAATCATCAGCAGACGATTGAGTCACATAAGTGTCGGTATCAATATTGTACCCTCTAAATATAATTCTATCTCCTTCAGCAACAAAGAATTTACTGAACCATGTAGAAGTCTTAATAAAAATGTAGCTTTGATTATCTGGTACAGAAGCAAAAACTGAACTAACAATAGATTCCGCAAGATAGACCTTTGCTACATCCAAAGTATCTAATTCCCTTGTTAAAGGTTTTCCATCAGGTCTTTCCACCTGTATAGATAACTTCTGAAGTGTAGCAAGGGGTGTAGGATGATAAATACGTTGCGCTTTCAAATAGCGGGGCGTAAGTGAAATATATCCAAAATTATCAGCTTTTTGGTCTGACTTCCATGTTTGGTCATACTGTACTAAACCAAAGGTGTTATCAATATATTGATTTGTACCGTAACCATTTCCTGTCCACTCAGAAATTCTTATCATTATGTAGGGATATGACAGAATATTTAATACACGATTAGTATTTGTGCCTGAACCTCCTGAATTTGGTAATACTGATACATCAAGTGATTCGGCTGAAAGAATTGTTTTTACAAGCTCCATACGTGTAATATTCTTGAAGCGCTCCTTTATGGCTGGTGAAAATGTTGAACCATTATCGTTAAGTGTATTGAAATTAATAGTAAAATTATAACGATTTTCATTTCTATTATTTAACCAATCGCGGTCACCACTATAAACATACAGATTTATCTCATTTTCCTTATACTTCACAACATCCTCTTGTTTTATAATATACTCCTGTGGTCTGGGAGCTAATAATGGTGGAGCTGTAGGTTGATTAGTTTGAAAAGGTGGTAAATTACTAGTTGGTGCAGCTGCGCTAGGTTCAGAAAAGGCTGTTGATTCTATGACATTTTTAGACTTTGATACCGATGATACGTTTGCTAATCTAGCTTCAACTTCACGTTGTTTTCTAAGGCGTTCATATTTCTCAATAGGGTCCTCACCTTCGTCGTCGTCATTTTTAGGAACTGAAAAATCGACTGGAGAAGCCTGTGGTTGAACTATGGAGCGCGACTGTTGTTCTCGTTCAAAACGAGAACCTACGTTTTCAAACAAGGTATCTTGTTGAGGAATTACATACTGTGTTTGCGTTCTTTGAACAGGTGTTGATACTTGTTTATTTAACCAACCATCAATATTCAAGGCTGTTTCACGGAATGATTCTTGATTCAATGTATTAATGGGCATTTGGGCACCGTTTACACGATAGACTTCATTCATATAATGTCTTAAAGCCTTCTGCAAACGACGGTCAATATCGTCGGGAAGTTCGGGCTTATTAAGTCTGCGTTCATATTGCTCCCTTAATGGTTGAAGAATGCGTGCATAATTTGTCTGACTAAAGAATATATCAGCATTATCTGGCTTTTTTTCTCTTGGAATTGTCTGTGACAAAGCCGGTGTCGGTCCACGGCTTCCTCTGTTCATTATTACTTACGGCGAATATTACCCTTAAGCTGAATAAACGTGTTACCAAAGTTAAGTAATCAGGGATTAGTTAACTTTGATAATTTAGTGAACATATAAAATACATAAAAGTATAAATATTTGATAGTATAAAATTTTTATGAGCCCAATTTTAATACATCCTTTGTTTTTGCTTCTCTACGGGGATTTTCACTAGCAAAGAGTACATCACGAAATACATTTATTGTATCATCGTCAACAATATCCATACAAATTGTCTGAAATGATTTACCTCTTAATAAACTGATTATTGTATATAAACAGTACATACCACATTCAGAATCTTTTCTTTGATGTCTGATATCATTGTATAGTATAGTTTCACATCCCTGTTCCTTACAACGCTCTAATAGGTTGGCTACCTCTGGTGGTGGTGGTAAGCCGTATGAATCAAAATAGTAAGCCGATTTATTGGGTATATCGATGAATGAACAGACCCAATGTGACCCAGGTTCATCGTGTTTGTCAAGATTAAATATGATACCAATTCGTTTAGTGCCTTTTCTAAAGGCGTCTTTTAAATCTAATTTACATAGTTCATCTACGATACATTTACCCCAGTTTAGAACCTTTGCATCATCGGATGGTGCATCAAAATCAATTGGAACGGGTCCAATAAATTCAAAATCTTTGTAACCGTCCTCATATTGATTCATTACATCTTCTATATTGAAACTATCTAACCAAGTTTTTTCGTTCTTGTTCCATTCATCTGGTTTTTCTGGTCTGAAATACTGCTTTGACCACTTTTCGCGGTCTTTGTTGGTTAAACCTGGAAGTTTCTTCAGAATACAGAATTCGTTCTCACAATTGTAATAAGTTTTCATTGAATTACGAATTTCCTTCCATAAAATAGCACGTTTTGTAGGCGAATTTCTATTATTCTTTCTTGTAAGTGAACGAATTGATTTATTAGGGTGAGTTTTATTCCAAACGCTCTTCATTTTCTCGAGTGCCTCCAAAGAAAGACAAGTCTCACCATTCTTTCTATGCCTTGCTGGATTACAGATTCGGGAATCTGTATTGGTGTCAATAGAATTTTTAGACATTGTCTATCTAACTATAGAAGACAATTAATCTCGAGCTCCCCGATGGATTTTTCTAAATTTACTATAGGGTGAATGGCTTCAAGCATTCCTGTTGTTTCATCAAACTGGACAATAGCAATTTTTATTATAACGTTTATTGTTATTATTTTGTTCACTGAAATTTCTATTCAATCCATTTTAACGCTAGTATTTATGGCTGGTGTTGGATATGCCTTGTATAGTATAATAAATAATAGTACATCTATGCTTATTGTTGGTCTATTTGGTATTATTTTAGTTCTGTTATTTGCTATGGCTTCTGGATACGGACGTGGTCACCAGACTATTATTGTCAATCAGAAATGTGATAACAATAATAAGGCAGATGATTGGATGTTGGCTGGTAAAAAAGTCGGTAATTGCGTATCTTCCAAATTAGTACCTGCTGGAGTATGTCCAACTGGATATACAAATTTTACAGATGGTGAAGGAAATACATTATGTTGTGGTAGTTCTAATGTAGAACCCTATTCACACAAATGTCCCGCTTTAGGACCTAAAGGTATATGTGCCATGGCACCCGGTATAGAGGATACACGTCCAGGAGTAAGTAAAAAGACCTATTATCCGTTATGTCAAACTATGATAATTGCTTAGACCCGTGCCCATTTTAAATTCCCCTACTATACTAGATGCTATCACCTAACGCACGAACCCGCAAATGTAATCGGATTTTTAAAATTCATAGTCATTTTATGAGAGAAAAAATAGCAAAGATGACAAATACGCAATTAAGAAAATATACTCTTAAAAAACGTAATGAATGTCTTAAAGACCCCCGATTAAATAAGATGTCTGTTAAAAAACTAAAAGCCAATTTAAACAGATTTAATAAAGCACTTTATGAAAGATTTCCTGATGAATAAAACGGCAATTTAAAATGAGCATGGGTCTAAATAATTACAGTCAATATTTAAACTAAATTTATATTCAATAATTTTAGTTTAACAATAAAATATCACAATGACTATATATAAAAACTAATTATACTGTCTAAAATGTGTCCACTTGGTCGCAATCCATTTTTCACCCTTGGTAATTTCATTACCCTTGTGCATTGACAATTGATAAATAACCTCATTATCGTCAACATTTATAAAATAAATACCCTTTCCTTTTTTTGGCTTAATTTTTAAATTAATCTCAGTGAATTCTGTTTCACCGCCTTCAAAATTATCATTGAGATAAATCAGCAATGTTGCCTTTCGTTCACCTGCATTTTTGTTAACTTCGTTACAATATATTTTATCATCCGAATTACAAGCATCAAAATGCGCGCCGAATCTACCTCCTGTTTCATACATAGCGACCTGTGTCATTTCCTGATTTTCTACTGGTTTCTTTGTTATGGTCGCCGTGATATTAGATAGTTTAGCAAATAACGGGTCATAATTATCAAGAAACCATGTTTGTTTACTTTTTCTATGATTTATATCTAAGGTTGTTTTTGAATTATCGTAACTTAATACAACACTATTATCTAATCCTTTATTTTTTGCCAGCTCAATAAGTTTATCACATTCTTCTGATGTTAAAATATCAAATATTTCAAAAACCTCATAATTATTTATATTATGCTTAATAATATTGTTAGGTATATCAAATTCTTTATTATTTGGTTTCTCAATACTCTTTTTCAAGACTTTTAAAGGTCTAAAATATATAGCAATTTCGACTACGACTAGTAAAAATATAGCTATCAATAATAGATTTAGATATATTGAATTTGTTTTAAAATACGTATTTAGATATTTTACAGTTGGTATATTATTAAACATCTGCTACTATTAACAGCATTTTCTTAAAAAATATTGTTAAAAATAAAGTTATTAATTACTGAGTTTTTGAGCGGAAGCTGGTACAACTTCATCGAAATTGGGAGGAGGAGCTGTTGATGTTACAATGCCTTTCTTTAAATTTGTAATTTTGTCGTCGATGCTTAAGCCAAAAATTGTATAATCATTACTTCCCATATCATTTCCTGGCATGAAGTCTGCTAATTCGTATTTTTGTGAACTTGAATATGGTCTTTTTTCATTTATCATATACTGACCTTCGTTCTTTGAAAATGGACGATTTGATGGTGGGGCACTCATTTCATTATATTCAATTGGTACTGGCTCACCTTTTGTGAATATATTTGCATCTACTGAAAATACTGCCTTATTGTCGGGAATGAAACTTGATACTCCTGCCTTAGGTGCTGAACCATTTACTTCCACCCTTGGGTCTGATGACTCAGCATTAAAACCTTCTAAACTAGTGCGCGGATTGGGAAAGTTATCCTGTTCTAACGGCTTTATGTCTGGAACTGGAGCTGCGCCTGGAATCTTATAGTTTTTTGCAAACATCTGTGATTCACCTGATACTCTATATTGGTGTTCCTTTAATGCGCTTTCAACTACTTCTTTGTCCTCTGGCTTTGTATTAGGAACAGGTTCTTTGGGTGTATTTGTCGAGTGAGCTTGAATATTTGGTACATTTGAACCTGTATGCATGTTCACCATATTGTGTAAATTTTTAACTCTTTGTGCATCATGTTCACCAGACTCTTGTATTTTAATGTGTTGTGTTGTAGTTGTTGTTTCAACTGTCTTTACCTCCTCAACTACTAGCCGGGGTTCGTTATCAGTTTTTGTTTCATCGTCTTCATCTGGTACCTGGCACTCTGTATTGTGGATGAGTTGAACTTTGATTAAATTTCTAATATAATAAACAATTACAATTGTCGCAATTGCAACGATTGCAACTGGCGGTGAAGCAACAGCAACAGCTAATGTCAAACCAACAATAGCCAACTGAAACACAGAGTTATCAAGTATTGATATTACGCCAGATGATAATTTGTGATTTATCAAAACCATTAATGAAATAGTAACCAAACCCAATATTAAAACAATTTCCCAAGTCTCCATTGGATTCCCTACAAACAGTTATGTTTATTTCTTGCCTAAAACTTGATTGAAGTGGATTTTAAATCAAAAATAAAGGATTCAATACAGTCATGCCAAAAAAAGCAGATAATAGCGCCATTGATTTTGATTTTACTAAATGGCCAATTGGTGCGCGAATATTAACCCAAAAAGGTTATAGCATCACTAAATCCGTTTTGACAAGTGAGCAAGATGAGTGGATACGCACAAGTCTTACCGTTACACCTATTGCACCACCACCCTTTGATAAGGGTCTCAAATCGTTTCCAGTCTATTTTGAGTCTAAGGAACGAATCTATCTTCCTCGGGATTGGGCTGTAAAACGTTTCGGAACACCTGATTCAGATACACGTAGCGAAGGGCTTTCACTCCGGGAAGAACTGAATTTTAGCGGTAAATTACGGGATGAACAAATGCCTATAGTCAATACCTTTATTGCTAGTGATTCAAATGGACTTATATGTGTTCCTTGTGGATACGGTAAAACATTTATGGCTATATGGTTAGCTATTCAAATTAAAAAACGATTTCTAGTTGTAGTTCATAAGGAATTCCTTTTATCTCAATGGAAACGTGAATTAGAATTATGTGTGCCTGGTATTCGATTGGGTATTCTTCAAGGTCCGCTTTGTCAAATTACACCTGAATACGATGGTGTCTTGGTTATGATTCAGTCTCTTTGTAGTGAAGGGCGACAATATAGTTCTGATACTTTCAAGGGATTCGGATTTGCGATATTTGATGAATGCCATCATTTGGGAGCTGAATTCTTTAGTAAATCACTCTTACGTATTCAGTGTAAACATATGCTTGGCCTAAGTGCTACACCTGACCGCACAGATGGTCTAAGTAAGATATTTCTTTGGTTTCTTGGACCAGTTGCATATCAGATTAAAACACGCGATGCGGATGAAACAGTTCGTGTAATAGCATACAGATTCGGGTCTGAAGATGTTACTTTTAAAAAATCACCGGTCAATTACAAAGGAGAGGTTATTCGAGCGCGACTTTTGAATCAGTTGTCTGAATTTAAACCACGTACAAAGTATCTAAGTGAGCGACTCATTGATTTTGTGAAAGAAGGGCGTAAACTCCTGATTCTGAGTGATAGGCGTGAACATCTGGTCGATTTTGAAAAGGAATTTACTAATGCTAGTATTGTGGATGTTGGGTACTATGTTGGTGGTATGAAACAAAGCGCCTTAGATGAATCTGAAAAAAAGGCAGTCATATTAGCAACCTTTGCAATGGCTGCAGAGGCTATGAATATTCCAGCACTAAATACAGTATTATTGGCTACACCAAAGTCTAATATTGAACAATCTGTCGGACGAATCTTACGTCAGAAAAAGGAGGCTAGAACATTTAGTCCGCTTATTCTGGATGTTATAGATTATCAGCACCATGGATGTGTTGGTCAATATAATCGTAGACGCAAGTTTTATAAGACCTGTGGTTATAAGGTTTATGTTTCTGATTTTGGTCAGAAAACGGTTGACTTTAGTAGTTCCTCTAGTGACGAAGATAAAGAGGAGTTACACGATGATGATAAGGTAGAAACCGGATGTTTACTTCAGGATGAAGAGTGAATATATCTGAAAAACTATGGTCCATATCTTACAAAAATTTCATAAGATGATTACCATTTCTTTTTACTGCTAAGGTACTATACTTAACTTAAGTATATGACGTTAAATTATTAGTGTTTAAGCCTTATTTATTTCTTTCATGGCATCACCACATGTTGAACCACATGAGGCGCTATTACTACCATTGGTAGGTACTACAACTTCATATGGAATTTGACCTGGGTTAAGTGTCTGTCCGTGTGCAATATTTGGGAAGAAACTAAATCCGGCACGTGGGGCTGTATAGGCAAGGGGGTGTTCACCACCCTGATATCTCTTGACTTTCTTACTTTTATTAGTTTTCTTAACTTGCTTTTTGTAACCACCCTTTAAAACTGCACCAGGGCTCAATCCAGCAAAGTGAATACCTGATTCTGGGGCTGATACTAACTCGGTTGGTTGGTGAGGATTAATGGGCATAGGTCTTTGAGCCTCACATGGGAAGTGTGAATATGTTGGAGCAACATTAGGGCCATCGCCACCAATTGACGCTGCAGTGTCAACCGTGTAACGGCCTCCTTTTAAACTAAAGCGTTTATAATTTTTTTTTTTATTTTTACTACCGCCCTGCTTGTAAGGACAATTGAATGATTCTGATTTGTAAGGGCATTCACCATACTGGCCTCCGCGCATCATACAACCACATCCGCCAGTTTGACCACGTGTTAAGAAATACTCTCTGCAACTAGAACCACCGACCTTACGATTTTTACGAGTCCGGGATTTGCCACCTGCCATTGGTGTCTGTGCTAATTCAGGATTAGGATTTGACTGAATTGAGCCGGGACGAGTCATAGGGTAGCAATCTGTATAAGCTTTGTACTCAGATAAATAGTACTGCTCATTTGATAATGGAGGACCCTGAGCCCATCCACCACCGTTCTTTCGGTTGCGTCTAGTTTTTAGCGCCATGGGCATCTTCTATTATTGGACAGTGTTTTTATTATTGAACGCATTGAAAGAACAAGGAGAACGATTAACATTCACATCCACAATCTCCCAACGGTCAAAATTTGTATTCCATTCTACACGTACGCGTGTTGTATCTTGACAGTGTGTACGCATAGCCAGACTTAATGCCATCTTCCTTAATACTGCCATACCTAAGGGTTTTGAATCCGATGAATGTAAGCTATAAACATCTGGTCCTGATTCCTTTTTAGCAAGTGCTATTAAGGAACCATCGTTTTCTTGGGGTAAGGAAGGAAAGTAACTATCTAAAACTCCCACCTGTACTACTGGTACTTCCTTTATTGGCTCAATTGGTTTCTGCTCACTTGGCGTGTTGTAATTATTATAGCGTTTCTTTATTGGTTGCTCCTTTTGTGGATAGCTAGATATTACCATCTTTGTTAGACGTCGGTCCTTCCACATTAGGCGTCTGCGACCAGCATCTTCAGGGATAAATTCCCATACATCACCTGGTTCTGATGAAAAACTTTCTAATGGTTGAGGACAACGTGGCTTGATTATTAAACCGCGCTGTAAATTTACATCCTCCGTCCAATCGTTTTCAAACCACGATTTAAGCATAGTCCAACGCTTACTAAAGGGTTGTGTATCTATAATCTGCTGGCCTTCCCATACTAATACGTCTTCTATCCATAACGTTGAATCGGAAACATTCATTGTTGCAGCAAACACCGAACCACCTGAATTATAAATAGCTGGACTATGGCGCATACGTACAATTGCTGTACGTGGGGGTTTGACGACGTCTTGGAACTTTCTATTTTCAGCCTCTTCAATAAAAATAGCTACCTTCAAGGGAGGATAAAAACAAAGATAGCCAGTTCGTGCAGAACCAGGGCGCTTGGCTAACATCAGGGACGCATGCTTTAAAACACCCATCTTTTTTGAATCTAGTTGGGCTGAAAAACGAAATTGGCTTTCTGGCCCTAATGTGTGAGCAGATAACCATCCGAAAAGAGTTTGCTTTACGGATGGGTCGCTGATGACCTCGACCTGGAATGAGCCACCCCATTGTTGTAAACGTATTGGCTGTTGAATAACTGGCTTACTCATATCTATTATCTATTTGTGAGCACTGTTTAAGTATTATTTAAATTTTAAAAATAATTTCAGTTATACCGTCAAATACTTAACTTCTGTATGATAGTAACCATGTCAAACACTTAAGTTAAGTATTTGACTGTAACTTCAAAATGAGACATTGATACTATTTAAGCAAGGTGTCTTCTTTCCAAGCTCTAACAACTTGACCACGTAAGGGTAGGTCAATATTTGCTACCTTGCCCTCAATATCAGAATAACTATCCCGTTGGTAGGCTAAAGTTGGGATACTGATAAACCATCTATCGCGCGCCATTAAAATAGACCAAGCGTTATCAAGATGAAATTGTTTTACATTCGGAGCTTCTTTCATCATCATTTGTACAGCTGTTTCAGTTTGTTCAATTAATCTATTTACATATTCGGCCTTTACAATGTAAGCGTGTGTACAAGAGGTATTTTTAGTTTGAAATAATGTGGGATATGATGTTTTGAGTGGTCCATCGTGGTCTCTGACAAAACCACCCAAAAATATCATATCGTAATTATTAGATTTTATCATATTATTGATATCTATTACTCCAGCATTCCATCTTTCAACGTCTTTTGATTCAAAACCTACATCGTCTTCCAAAATAAGGGTGCGTTTATAACCACGCTCTTGAATCGTCTTAAGGCAAGCTATGTGTGACAGGGAGCAACCCAGAGCGCCCCATTTACGTTTGACAGCACTTAAGCGATGAACCTTACTCATGTCAATATTTATCTGTGATAATTCATTAATTATTTCCTCATTTCTATCTGTTCTTGAATCCAAATTAATATATATAACAGAATCTATGTCTAGTTGTTCTAGATTTGTGTGAAGGTTTGTAAGACTTACGAAACTCTCTTTTAGATTGTCCAAATTTTTATATAATATTGTCGCGACTAATACTGAGAATATAAAAAGACCTATTATAATTAATGAAATGTAATCCTGTTTGGACTTCATTGTGTCTCCCTATCGTCATATATTAAAATTAATTACCATTTCTCTGACAATTAATTTTGAAATAGCTTCTGATGATTCATATCTTAGTTAAGTAGTATGTTGATTGTTAGTAAGCTATGATACGTTAGTAACGTCTCATACCATGTCAAACACTTAAGTTAAGAACACCCTGAAGGGTGTTCTTAACTTAAGTGTTTGACGGTATATTATGAAATTATATTGATGAAAAATAGCTACCTTCTGATGTAGAATCAAATGCAAAAATACCATTCATAAATTCGCCACCATTTTGCGCCATTTCAGCTGAAAATGGCGCCTTTTCTAAATCATCGGGTTTACTTACCTTACTAGCCAAACCTGCTGCAATCTCATTTTCTAAACCCGCAAAATGTGGCTTCGTTCGTTCCATGGAGGCTTCGGGGTGACGAAGATTAGAACCAAACATTGCCACATTATCAGAGTTTTCAAAGGGGTCTAGGGGTGAATGACTTTCTGTCTTTATTGAAACAGGTTCTTGAAGAGGCTCGGGTGCTTTTAGTTCCTCTGGTGTTTGGCCAGGTACTACTGGCATTTCATTTGCTTTTACCATTTCTTCTTCATCATTATTCTCATTAGGGGCTATTGAACCACCACTTTGATTAGTTTCTGGTTCAGGAACATAGGCATGAACTTCATTAGCTTTTTGCAACACAGCTGGAGGGTGATTATTAGCTAAATGTAAATCATGACCATGTTCATCGTGTAAATTGTTATCAAAAGATGCTCTGAATGGTATTTCTACTGGTTTATTAGCAATCGCATTGTTATTGTTTGAATTGAAAACCATCCGAAATATTGAATATATTAAAAATACCAATAATCCTACAAATAAGGCAACTAGGGGAATTGTAAGCATAATCCTCGTTCTATCAAATCTTAAGAAAGGCGAAATACTGATAAATCCGCACCGGGATGAATAACGGTTTTATTCGGAGAAGATAAGAACAGGAAAACCTGGAAAATCAAGTTCAAACTGCTCTAATGATGTAATAATTGGTGCTATAAGTTTCTTTTGTCGAATTGTTTCAGTATTTTGTACCCATATTAAACGTAGCATATTTAACATAGGATGCCATTCAATCGTATGATTCTTCTTTTGTATTGTCTTATAGTTCTCTGTCCATATATCATCTGTGTTTTTATGCGGGTCTGATATTTCATTGTCCAATAGCCACACTTCCATTATACCATGACCTTGTTCGTAGGTTAAATTTATAGATTGACGCGTGCATACTGTCCACGGAGTAGTATTATTTAAATAACCACGTTTATCTAACCACATATAAACACTTCGTGTATTGATTTCCTCCACTGTTTTAAACTCGTCTGGTTCAGATTCTAATATATAGCTTATTTCTGCTTGGATTTTCATTGTAAAATGGCTTAAATTTGAATTCTTTAATTTTAATTAAATACTTAGTAAAGATGTCAAGTTTTATTGTATTAAGTGCTAAAGGCGAAGTAAAGAATTCCGTTCTTACTGATATTAAGGATGGTGTAGAAGAAGCGCTTGGAAAGTTGCTAAAACGGGCTAAGGCTCCAACCTTAATTGGTACATGGTCTTGGCAAAAATATAAGCTGTTTCTATATGGATATAAGGAAGGGCGTTCGGGAACTGAAAATAAGCATGAACTTCATTCACCGTTTGATGAGACTGTCTTATATGGAGATGCATGTGTTGTAGCCAGTTTAGATAAGAACGTTTCCAAGCCAGCGTCTTTCAATAGTGAAATGTATAAGAAATTCTATAATTCAAGGGGGTCTAGTAATTTAGCTGAAGCAGATGGTGAAGAAGGTGATGATGGTGACTTAGATGAGTTAGATGAGGAGGATGATGACGAATTGGATGATGAAGAGGAAGATTATGAAGATGAAGGTATAGATGAAGAAGGTATTCAAGAAGATGAGGGAATTATGGGTGAAGAGGAAGAGGAGGACGTGCGTCCTATGCTTCGAATTAAACCATCATCTGGTTTCAAAAAGATTGCAAAATGGGTGCACTCACCCGAACTTACTCCTGAAGAGTATTTACTATAAAAATATTTCTTATTAGTAAAGTATGTTAAATACGCGTGAATTTGGACCCCTTTTAAAAACTTCAGCCTTTTTATACATCTCTTATCTTACTGTAAAAAAGGTTATCAATATTCCATTAATCTTTTTTATTTTATATGGACTCGGCTCACTTTTATATTTACTTCATTTAATATTTATTGAACATACTCTAAGAAATATTATATCTATAAAGGCTGAAATATATGAATGCTATGTCAATATTTTTGTTTCTTCTGTTGTATTTACTATATTTTTTATTAATAATTAATCAAGATTTTTATTTTTCTTTAAAATGCGGGTTAAAGTTGATTTAATTAGTAATAGTAAATTATTGATTAAATAAATGCAGCATAGAGAAAAGAATAAACATATCATTACGCACTTACTAAAAGACGTACTTAGCGATATTGAACAGAAAGACCTTGAAATTGGTATATTTAATGCTTCTTTAGCCGAAGCAGAACATAGAAAGATTAGACGTAACTGGGAGAATCCTTTCTTTGTGAATCTCTATAATATCATTTCACGTCGTACTATCACCAATCTAAAACCTGATTCTTATATCAAGAATGCACGTCTTCTAGAACGACTGCGTGATGGTGAATTTAAACCACATGATATTGCTTTTATGAACTACGGTGAGCTATTTCCTGAAAATTGGCAGGCCCTTATGGAACAGCGGATGAAGCGTGAAACTAAACTACTGGAGGGTAATACAGAGGGCGCCACAGACCAGTTCAGATGTAACCGGTGTAATAAGCGCAAGTGCACTTATTATGAGATGCAGACCCGTTCAGCTGATGAACCGATGACTATCTTCGTACGTTGTGTAAATTGTGGTAAGCAATGGCGACAGTAAAATTGCGACAAAAGCAATGGCGACAGTAAAATTGCGACAAAAGCAATGGCGACAAAAATTAGTATTGGTTCACTTGCGTCAATATTTATATTTGTATATCTCCGACCTGTTTAGGGTCATGATATTAAAAATTTTTAGTTATAATATTCATGGTCTACCCTATATATCTGAGTCATGGACCGCTGGTTTAGCACATTGGTTTGATAATACTAACTACGACTTTGTTTGTTTACAGGAAGTTTTTACACAAGGACGTATAGACCTTTTAACAACCTCATTGAAAAACAATGGTTACACGATTTTAAAACCTAATGACTTTAATAATACTAGAAATCTACTTAGTTCAGGTTTATTAACAGGGATTAAAACCGACACTTGGTCTATTTTATCAGATAGTTTTGTATTATTTAACGATTCTACAGGAGTTGAATTTATAGCAAATAAAGGGTTTCACTCTATTGAACTAGAGCATAAAGTCAGTAAAGAACGCCTTATTATTATTAATACTCACATGCAATCTGATAATCCAACTAACTTTTTTTCAGGATGCCTTGATACACGACCTATTAGAAAAAAGCAAGCACAACAAATATGCGAATATCTAAAAGATTTTCGAATTAGAAGTTTTTTGATTGGTGATTTAAATTCTGAAACGGAAGCACATGAGGATTTTTTCTATCTAACTGGACCAAAAAGTGGAATTATGAAGCATACCTTTCCTGAAACAGGTGAGGATTTGGACCACGTTGCAATCTTACCTAAATTTTGGTTAGATTTTACTCTACCTGTTGTGAAAGAACTTAGTGTTTTTACACAAATAAACTGGAGCGACCATTGGCCTATATATGTGGTTGTTACCTTGTAATCATAATAAAATGAAAATATAGGAATGTCATATCTGAGCTTGAGGCTTTGCCTTCTTGGACTTTTTATTTTACTTATTATTTGTTACATTATTGCTCAATTTGTTATACCCGATGCTGGACTTAGTGAAAAATATTATGATTACGACTGGTCTTCTAAATGGTCTGATTTAGATTCTAAAGCTCGAAAAGGCGCTGATTGTAAACCTCTATCAACTATTCACAAGAAAATTGGTGGCCTAAGCGCTTGGATTTGGATAGTTCCTGATAGTTGTGAACAGGGCTTGCCTCACACACGAGCTGTTGATGTGATAGCTATTCCTAAAAGTTATCCACACTACCGATTAGCTAGTACATTAGACCACGAAGTTGTTCACTTGTATCAAAGACTTATGCCTGATTCTTGGGCCAAATTTTATAAACTAAAATGGAACTATGAGATTTACAGTGAACCACCTGTTGGCTTGCCAAGAGAATTACTAAATATGAAGCGGGCAAATCCTGATACAGCGATTGCACCATGGTGTTGTTGGGTAAATCGTTATTGGCCAGTACCTGTGTACAAGGATGTCGATGATTTATCGCTAAGTGGTGCTCCTGTAAAATGGTGGGACCAAAATACAAATATAGTTAGTACTACTGCTCCCGATTCATGGGATAATTTTTTTGGTTTAGGTGTTCATCAGGTTGAGCATCCTCATGAGATTAGTGCTGAATTTTTGGCTGGGCCATTAAAGGGTGATTTACCAGAAAATGCCAGTCAAGCTATGAAACTTCTTAAAGACGCATGGTCAATAGATAAAATGTATCCTGATATTTATTAATTTTAGTATAAGACGTTAGGATGAATGGCTATATTGTCAATTCAATAATTTCAAATTCGCAAAATAGTGGAGAAATATCAATCTTATATATAATTGTACCTGTTATACTGGGAGTTGTAATTGACCTTTTCTTTAGCCAAAATATCGGTTCACAATTTTGTACACTCAATAAAACTGAGTATATTTGCGTAATTCATGGATTTCATATCCAACAATGGCAAAGAGAAGCAGTAAGATTTATATTTCAGCTTGGTTTAATTATGTGCGCCTTTATGTTATTACACAAAATCAATTCTGCTCTTATTACACCGATATTTTCGTCGTTATTTGGATTATCTGGATTAATTATGTTCTTTATAGTTCAACCCGACCTTTTTTCCGATTTCCGGCGATTTTTTAACGGATTGATTTTTTCAATAAAACACAATTAATATTTTACATATATATTAATTAGGAGAACATCATGGTTAATTTAGGTGAAGGCGACCGTTATGCTCCTATTGCTCCTGGACCAATCGATTCGTGTCGGCGTAGACAACATCCTATTATAATTAAACGAGTTCAAACAACTCTTCCAATCAAACATAAATTAACCTGTAACACACAAGTTTATGTAGTACATCCTATACACGAAATCTTAAAAATAACACTCCGTAAATAGAATTAAAAATTATTGTCAAATACGTTCTAATTGGATGTATTTAATATGGTTATTATCATTCCAAAGCTATACCCTAATTGGGTATAACTTCGGTATGAGATGTTATAATTTAATTTCTAAAATTAATATAAGGAGGACTATGTCCTACAGTATTAATAATTTTTTTAAGGATGTTAACCAAGACTGGTTAAATAATCACAAAATTCCCAGTAATAATACATCTATAAGTTATTTTGATTTGATTGAAAAAAACATAGACAATGACTTACTTAAAATTATTGAAAACGAATATAAAAAAGATAATAGTTTCGGCAAATTTATACAGAGTTTTTATAAAGGAAGAGACAACGATATTAACGTATTACAGGTTTTTGTTGAGTCAATGAGTAATTTTTCAACGTATGACGGTTTATACAAATCGATAGGTTTGCTTAACTTATATAATTTAGAGGCACCTATTATAATTGGAGTTGAGCTTGATTGTAAGGATACCAAACATTACACAATTGATATAATGGAACCTGGAACAGGAATACAAAAACAGGACTATTTAGATAAAAAGAGTGAAATTTATAAAAAATATAAGAATTATTTACAAAAATTCGGTGAGCTAATTCACTTACCAGAAATTTCAACTCAATTTCTTAACTTGGAAAGTATAATTACAAAGACATATCCAGACCCACAGGGGGATATTGAATTAGAAAGCATGTATAACCCATTGACCTTTCAAAATCTATGTGAGCAATTTAAGCACATTAATTTTAAAGCGATTTTAGATGCCTGTCAAATACCTACACATATACAGAAAAGTACTATTTACACTGTTAAAAATATTGCTTATATAAAATTAATCGATACATTTTTAAAAACGCGCTCTTTAGATTTTTGGAAAATGTGGATAAAATCGTGTATCTATACAAGCTTACATGAGTTTTTACCAGCGGAATTCCGTAATTGCTATTTCGATTTTTATCATAGATATTTAAATGGACAATCGCATGAATCTAATCTGGATAATCAAGCTCTTTCTATTTGTAAGGACTTAACATTTGATAATTTGGGGAAATTATACGTTGAAACTAATTCAACTAAATTTAAAGGAATTAAAGATGGTGCCACGGAAATTATTCACAAAGTCAAAGATGTAGCACATAAGCGAATTATGAAATTAACATGGTTATCTGAGAGTAGTCGAAACATTGCCTGTAGAAAATTGGATAAAATGACACTTAAGGTAGCATATCCAGACAGTTGGTTTGACATTTTTAAAGGCGTAAATATAGATAAAGACCAATTTTTATTAAATATTCTAGTCTTAATGAAAAACCAGTCAATTTACGAATTTAATAAATTGATTGAACAAAAGAAGGACAATTATTGGGAATCATCTTGTTTTGACGTTAATGCCTATTATTATACAGAATTAAATGAATTCTGTATTCCTATTGGATTTCTTTTCCCACCTTTTTATGGTGAAGATATGAGTTATATTCAAATTATTGCAGGGTTGGGTAATATAGTAGGTCATGAAATTTCCCATGGTTTTGATAAGAATGGACGCAAATTTGACGAATTTGGTAATAATTATCCCTGGTGGACAAGTATGGATGTGGAATTATATAAGATAAAGACACAAAAAATTGTTGACCTTTTTTGTACGGATTATAACGGACTTCAGGTAAATGGGGTGCTAACTTTGGATGAGAATTTGGCAGATTTCGGAGCTTTGGCTATTTGTCTTGATGTGATACACACGGATTGGATTAAAAACCCTATATCTAAAAAAGAACAGAAGGCCCAACTGCGTGAGTTTTTTATATGGTATTCAAAAACCTGGGCCTACAAGGCAACGCAGGCCAAACAAAAATCAGCTATTAAAACAAATGTTCACGCACCAGCTGAATTGCGTGTTAATGCACTTTTACCTCATTTTGACGAATTTTATGACGCCTTTGATTTTGATGAAAGTTATGAAGGGTTTATACCTAAGGCAGAGCGAATTGATGTATGGGGTTAACGTGTCATACCAAAGTTAATCAAAGATGATTAAGTCGTTAAGCCTCCAATATTCATAATCTCCGTCGGGAAGAGGACGCTTGATAAGATAAGGTAACTTACGCTCCTTTAGTTCCATTTTGGCAATCGTATAAACATCTGAGACAATATCTGGAACTGCAATAAAGGGCTTATTACCCTGTGCTAACTGCGATGCACGAAAACTTAGAACCTTTGTCTTTTCAAATTGATTCAAGAAGGGATACGAAACCGCCTTCGTCGGGTCTCTTACGAGCTTTGCTTTAATAGTTTCAACATAATCAACCCAAATTTCAGGATGATGATTAAGTAGAATCTGAGTTTCGGATGATGGCTTGGGTCCCATACCTATAACCACTTCATCAACGGTATCCTCATTAAAATCATCACCATCTACACCGACATCGTCTACATCATCATAATCAGGCTCTTCATAATCAGCCATTATTGTACTTACTTTCTGCTAAGTTCTTTTTCTTTATACCATGGTCAAATTTTGTAGTCTTTTCGGGAATAAGTGGCCTTTGGTTTATGTCTCCGAAACATTTATCGTTAAATACTCAAGTTAAGAATACACTATTTTGTGTGTTCTTAACTTCGATGTAATACGTTATGCGTATTTTTATATTATTAAAATAGAGTATATAGATTAGCGTCCTTAATAAGATTCTTGGGTTAAATTAGGGATGGTGCTTGATTTAAGACTATATGGATTCACAAACTGTATTATATCTAAAACACTAGAGGATTTAAGTCAAAAATTACCATCCTGGAACGTATTACCTTTGACTAAGACCAAATTGGTTGGGGGTAAGACAATTGAGCATTTTCTAAAGCCACTTGAAGATGCCTCAGGAGTCCAATTCTTGCCATCTTACGAATGGGGTAAAAAATTGGATGAAGGAACCTATGGTAAAATATATCAAGCTTATCGCAAAATATACAGTAAAATTACAGATGAAAATACTGGAGTCTTACATTTTAAATGCGTTCAAGATTCTAGAGAAAATATTGTAATTAAGGAATCATTGGTAAGTCTTACTCCAGCTGAAGAAAATTTACCATATATTGCTAAAAAGCGTGTAATTGAAAATGAGATTGATACCTTGATGCATGAGGCTACTGTTTTAACATTAGCCTATATGGCCGTAAAAAAAGCAAATATGGAATATGCCGTACCACGTGTCTATGAAATATTCCTACATTATAAACCTAACTCAACAAGCATTACAGGAGTCAATTCACTTTGTATTTCAATGGAATACATAAAAGGTGATACCTTATTAAAGTTTATGACAAATAATTTTAAGCGTTCTACTAAGGAAGCAAATAGTACGCTTTTTATTGAGTGTGTAAAACAATTGGCACTTATTTTACAAGTTTTACAACAAGAATTACGTATGAATCATAGAGACATTAAAATTAACAATGTTTTGATTCGAAACACCAATATTAAAAACCCCATTTTAGTTTTAATCGACTACGGTTTTGCATGTATAGCTAATGGTGTACAAGAACCGCAGGCAGAAATGACGAATATTGAGGCGGGGGCGTATTTTGGATCAAAATACGCCTGCTTCAAACATGGACGTGATTTAGCACAATTTTTTTATTCTGTTCACTGTCATTTCCCATTTGAAGACTATTTAACTTGCGATGTAATCCAACTAGTCAAGCCCTGGATGCAAATTGTATATAAATATGGTGTAGCAGATTTGTTAAATGGTGTCACAAATACAGGTTATCATTCTGAAACTAAAATACCCAATTTGGTCTATGATGAAGGAATTTATCTGTTTTTGCGACGACCAGAGGTTGACCCTCTACAGTGTTCGCCTACAAACATTTTAAAAGATATTGAAACATTCAGAAACAAAGCCTAAAAGAATTTTAGGGAATCAATCTTATGAATTGCAGGTTCTATGACAACAGGCATGGTGATGACGAAGGCGATAAAACGAATACAGGTTGATATTAAAAATGTGATGGGTGATGATATGAAAAAACAAGGAATTTATTATAATTACGATGAAGCGGATATTACGAAGGGAACAGCTATGATTCTTGGTCCTAGAGATACACCCTATGAAGGCGGATTCTATTTTTTCGATGTTAAATTTCCGAATGACTATCCATTTAGTCCACCTGCGATGACAACGCTTACCCAAGACGGTCTTACACGATTCAACCCTAACATGTATCGTGAAGGCAAGGTCTGTCTATCTCTTCTAAATACATGGCACGTGGGAGAACGATGGTCAGGCGTACAGACCTTGAGTAGTATTTTATTAAGTATTGTCTCATCCGTATTAATTGATAAACCCTTACAAAATGAGCCAGGTTTTGAAACAAAACTTGGCACACCCCTTTCAGATATTTACAACAGAATGATATTACATGCTAATCTTAAAACCGCTTTTTTACACATGATTAAGAACCCACCAGAGTTTGCAATACCATTTTTTGACATAATGTATGACGCTTTTCATAAACATAAACAACGTATGAACGATTTAGCGGTTTCCATGATAGATTACGATAACAAGACCGAACATATGGATTTTTTTCGTATGACGGTGACCTACCAATTTTCAACTATTGGTGATAATATATACGAATGTGTACCGCGGTTTCCTGTTGGAAATAGTTTTGAATGAACTCCCCCCTTTCTAGGTAAAATAGCCGGTGGGTTTTGTTTGTTGTGTGTAAATTACATGTCGTATATCATGTAATTTACACAATTTGATTAAAAATTGACCCGGTTTGTTTCCCGGCGTCTAAGTAAACAAAAATGCCTCCAATGACTCCAAAGCCTGTTCAGGACGTATTGCGCGACTATCTACTGCGTAATCGTGTGACTGGACCAGAATGGAATATTACTGGAATGGGTGGTCGTGGCAAGGATACTGATTATGATTCTCTTCTTGATGCCGGTAAGTATAATATTCCTGACAAGGACTACGATGAGAACTTTATTAAGCGTGTTCATGACACTATCTTTGATAATGGTCTGGGGTGTGCATTGCTAGAGCGTCATCTACCTAATGGAGGACCCATTCTGATTGACCTTGACTTCAAGTATAGTGCAGGTGGAGCTCTTCAGCGCCGATTTGACGATGACATGATTCGGAAGTTTGTTCTGAGTTATATTGCTGCCCTTTTCCGATTCTTTGATATGTCTACGCTGAAGAAGGACCTACGCTTCTTTGTTCTGATGAAGCCTGGTCCAGAATCGGCCATTAAGGAGCGGGAGCCGATTCACAAAGATGGAATTCACATTCATTGTCCAGATTTGACTCTGACTCCGATTCAGCAATACACGTTGCGTGGTTATGTACTTCAGGAGAATCTAATTCAGACTATCTTTGATGATTCTGGATTTAAGAATCCAGAGTATGATGTCTTTGATGTAGCTGTCATTCATCGCAATAACTGGTTTCTATACGGTGCAACGAAGCCGAACAAGTCATGGTATCAGCTTCAGGATGTGTATCGTGTATCTTCTGATATTGATGTTAGTAATCTGGGCGAGGATGCGCGATTTAACGCACTCAATGATAATATTGAGGAAGAGGATATTAGCGAATATACGACTCTGGAGCTCTCTAAGCTTCTTAGTATCCGTCTTGGTCATGAAACTCTGACACCTCTTACAATTCTTAAGGACCGCAAGACGGAGTGGGAGGCAATTGGCAAGATGTGGGGTTCAGGTAAGGCGACTGCTCAGATTATTGATAACAAGATTTATTCGCCTGGTATGGATGGTGGCGTCGGTCCGACCAACGATATGAATACGCTGAGTCTGGGTGCTGAGTCACAGCCTGCACACCAATATAATGATTTTGAGATTGTAGAGGGTTACACGCAGGAAGACATTGAACAGGCATGGGAACTGCTAGAAAAGTGTCTGAGTCCTAGCAAGCGGGCCAAGGACTTTGGTAGTTGGATTGACCTGGGCTTGTGTCTATTTAATATTTCGGAGGATGAGGCCACGATGAACAAGTGGGCTACCTTCAGTCGTCGTGTAGATGGATATGAAAATACTGGTATTGAGGTCTATAGTAAGACTTGGCGGTCTTTTCAGAATAAGGATGCTGCCAAGAAGATTCGGATGGGTACCCTTCACTTTTGGGCCATGGAGGATAACAATCAGAAGTACAAGGATATTACCGAAAAGACTGCTATTGGTTGGGTCTTGAACTATCCTGATGCAACTCACGTGAAGGTTTCAGAGCTTATTAAGCGCTTGTATCGTTATGAGTTCTGTTGTACAATGACTGGACGTAAGGACCTGTCCTACTTCCAGTATAGTGGTAATTTCTGGAAGAAGCTCAAGTCAAATAATGAGCTACGGAAGAGACTTACGGAGCGGGTTGTTCGTATTTACCTGCTAGCCAATGCAGAGGCCGCACGGCTGGCGGCGCTAAACGCAGGAGGTATTGGTGAACTAAGTAAGGTTAAGCAGGAGGAAAATAAGGACAAGATTGACAAAATGCAGGAGAAGCAGAAGATTCTGTTCAAGTCGTGTAATCTACTAGAGGGTGCTCCCTTTAAGGATAATGTTATGAAGGAGTGCAATGAGAAGTTCTACGATGAGAGTTTTACGGACCAGCTCAATCAGAAGAAGGATATCTTTGCCTGTGGTAATTGTGTGATTGAGCTTCGTCATTATCCTGGTGGCGATATTGTTGCGGGAGCTAAGCCACGCGTAATTGCTCGAAAGGGGCGACCTGATGATTATATCTCGTTCGTGATGGGTCGTGAGAACGAACTTGAGCCTATTGTAATGGATTATGACCCTAAGACAGGTGAGCTTATGCCCTTTGACCCTGAGACAAGTGAGCAGAAGGAGTTTGCTAATTTCTTTGAAAAGGTGTTTCCTAATAAGGACCTACGCGAGTATGTACTGACACTTATGTCAGCCTGTCTGGAGGGTGAGAATAGGGAGCAAAAGTTCTACATTATGACGGGTGGTGGTGGTAACGGTAAGTCGGTGCTTATTAACCTTATGCGTTTCGTTCTTGGCGAATATCAGACTTCACTCAATACGGCCGCACTAACACGCCGGCGTCCTGAGTCAGGTGCTGCAAATCCTGATATTATTACCCTGAAGAGCAAGCGGTTCATTTATATGCAGGAGCCTGATGAGGGTGAGAAGCTTAATACAGCACGCATTAAGCAATTCACAGGTGGTGATGTTGTAGAGGCGCGCGGTCTCTTTGCTGACCAGGAGAAGTTTAAAATCATGGGACGCATTTTCTTCTCAACAAATGAGCTACCGCCTGTGAGTTCGATGGATGGAGGTACATGGCGTCGTATTGAGGTTATTCCCTTCGTATCTGCTTTCAAGGAGAAGGGTCATCCTGAGATTGACCCGTCGCGCCATGTATATGAGAAGGATATCAATCTAGAGGATAAGTTCAAACAGTCAAATATGCGGGCTGCCTTTCTACGCCTCTTGCTACACTATTGGGAAACTAAGTACGTGATTCATGGACTATCACGTGCTCCTGAATGCGTTCTTGAGGCTATTAATCGGTACAAGTCAGATAACGATTCGTTTATCTCCTTTGCAAATGAGACCTTTGTACGGGAAGTTGGGGCAGAGGCCAAGCTTTCGGATGTTATCTTTGCTTATAAGCGCTGGATTTCGACTCAGCCTGGTCGCAAGCAACTTAAGAAGAATGAGATTACTGAGCGCATGGCTAAGCAGTTTAAGACTAATGATGGTGGAAAGACATTTACGGGAATTCGTGTCATTCTGGAGGGAGAGGATATTAGTGGAAACTTTATTCCTGGCCAGGGGTTTGCCTAAGGCTACCTTTGGTTTGCCTAAGGCTACCTTTGGTTTAAATAGACCTATTAAAATATTAATATAAAAATATAATTTTTCAATTAATGTTTTCTAGTCTTGTTCTTATTGACCTTGCGTCTTTTGGTTCCACCTGATAATTTATATCCAGTATTTCCTGGTATACAAGCTAATTTTTCGATACTGTTTATTTCATCAGCTTCACTTATTCCAACTCAGTAGTGGCGTAACTAATTTTTATTTATACAAAATTTTTTAATAGGAGATGAGTAAATATACACAAAATTATAATAGAAGACAACCATATCATAGTTTGAGTATTTGAATCCCCTATTTTTGAACCCAATGAGTGTATTATGTAGTATGATACAGGAAAAATAAAAATTAAAAAGCAAACCCAAAATAAAAGAAATATTCTATCATCCAAAGAATTAAAACCTAATATACCTTCTACAGATTCATGCGGATTGGCTTCTAGGAAACGACGGCGATTTATACTGGCTTTTTCTTTAAATTTGAGATTTTCATTTTCTAAATCCTTTAATTTTTTTGATAAATCCTGCTTGTATTTTTGTGCTAAAGTATATGAAGGACTGTTGGCTAAAGTTTGAATTTCTGAATAAGTTGTTTCATATAATTTCTTTTCGTAATTAAATCTAGACTCAACACCATTTGTATAAGCTGTTGCCTCTTTTATACCATCATCTGTTTTACGGTTGACTGCGCCCAGTGGGTCAAGATTATCATATGCTGCCTGTTTTGATTTTACGTCTGCCTTAGCCATATTTAGTTCAACCCGCATTTGTTCTCGTTGAACATCAATACTTGGTGGTGGAGGCGGTGGCGGTGGCATAACAATACTTTTTTGAACTACTTGAGCAACCGATTGATGATTACCCATCTCTCCTATGATTTAAATATACTCTTTTATACCAAATTTGTATAATTTGGTATAAAAGTATTAACCACTCTTATTATTACATATAAGGCAACACTAGATTATTGAGAGCAACATTTGTAGAACCTGGTGGTGTTGTACTACTTGGACAGTGGGGTACATCATCTTGAGCAAAATCAATTCCATTAGTCTCGGCATTTATATTACCGGATTGTAAATATGAGATTGTTTCAGCTTCTAACTGGTCGTCAATTCTATTCATATGGTCGGAACCAAGAGCGGCTGTACCAGGCTTATCCTTGTCAAAGAATGATGATACGCAAGGGCCACTGCCTGTTTTAGCCGGGCAAGCAATCTTAGTTTCATTTGGCTTAAATGGGTCGTCATGGCAACCACACTTGACTTCGGGCTTGTAGATTGGCTTGGGGAATCTGCGTTTATACCACCACCGGGAGTCACGGTATGTGTTAGTAAAGGCATAACGATATAGTCCAACGCCTCCTACAATAAGTAAAAGTACGAATGTTAAAAGTCCTGCAAAACCGCTTGTAATGTAACCAGTTCGTTGAAAATAGTAAACAATACTCATTGTCAACATAGACATAAAGAAAATCTGTAAGAAAAATAATGTTTCTAGCTTATCCTGGTAATACCAATTGTTAATTTCAACCTGTCTACGTGTTACATCTGTATTATAATCTTGAGCACTTATGGCTGTGTTAACATTTGCAAGTTTATCATTCTCAAAATTTAGTACATCATTATTTCTTATTTTATAGTATGCAGCATTATGCGTCATATCGAAATGACGACCTAACTCCATGTATTGCTTCGCGAAACTAGAATCTTTGCTATTTAGCGCATCTGCCTGAATACCGGCAATCTTATCTGTTACCATGGCAGCATAGGCTGCCGGGTCTTGATAATCACCAAAATAGTTATCAGCCTGCTCTAAATCCTGGATTGCTGCAGCTTGTTGCGTTGATGCCATCTTTATTGCTCTAATTAGAGAGATTATTATAAAGATTTATAAGTTCATCAATACTATAAATAATACTGATTAACGATTATAAAAATATAGGCTCTTGTCGCTTTTATAGCAATAGTCCGGGGTATTTTTGTATGTATTGATTTTAATCGTATAATTTGATAAAACTTAAGTATCTAATTCTATGAATAATATACTTAAATAATAATTTTTTATGATTTAAAATTACTTAGATATGCGCCAGATAGCATATATTCCGCCAATTGCAAACGCATTCATGATAGTAAATAAGGCAATCTGATTCATTACATTTTCGTTTTTCTCTTTTGTGTAAATCATCATCTGGTTCTGTGTTTCAATGATAGCATCCTTTGAATTTAAAAGAGCATATTGTGTTTGAATAGTATCAGATGTTGAAGCGATTTGGGAATTTAATGTCAATATGGTTGGCTGAAGGTCATTTGTTAAGCTCTTAATACGAGTCGAATTTAACAATTCTAAAATTTGTAGGATAGAATTGAGTTTAACGTTAAGTGACTCGGCCTTCGGTAAATATACCGTTTGGGCTTTTACATTATCGGCACCAACTGTTGATACTGCCTTGGTAAGAAACTTATTCAATGCGTCTTTATAGCGTTGCTCGTAAAAACAATATTCATTCTGTACTTTCATCAAGAAGGCTGCGTCCGCAGTATTTTGACCATCAATATCAATCTGTCCTGTTCCGGGGTTAATCATTGGATACCGAGGAATAGCTGGTGGACTAGCCTGCTGAAGGGTAATGATGTAAGATGTAAGAGCTGCTACGTTTAATTTCTTAGTAGTTGGATCTGGAGCAAAATTAGCGTCTATTACAGCGATTCCGTTCGGAAAAGTAGCTGATAAATCTGAGTCTGAAAATGACCCTATATGTGCGGGGCAAACATTTGGAACTGACATCTGTTCTTCTCTCTGATATAGTAGGCGTTCTTTTATGTATAAAAAATATAAAACTGTTTAATATTTTTTATTTAATATTTAATATACTAGTATCTTATATTTGTTCTTTTTATAGGAGGAGTGTGTTTAGATTCGCTTTTTAAAAATAAAAGGTCGGGATATGGTATAAAATGCGAAATCTGAATTCCACCGGCAATTAATCCAATAATTCCCATCAGAAATGATACAAACATTAAGGCAGATTGATTTGAAGATTGTATAGGCCCATATCCAAAAACAGAGGAATGGAAATTGCTATTGTAACGTTTGTATAAATCCTTTGCTTGCTCATTTCTTAATTCACTCTTCTTTCTGAAATCCTCATTTTCCTTTGTTAAACTTTTTATTTTTTCCTCCTTTTCGTTAGTTTCTTGTATCATCTCATTGCTATTGTTTTTATTTAGATTATCTAAAATTGCTTCTAATTTCTTTCTTTCATCAGCAACTGCTTTGATTGTTACTTCAATCGCATTTTTATCATTTTGTGCTTCATGTTCATCGCTCTCCTGACCATACAATTTAAAACCGATAATGTGTTGTTTTACACGATTTATCTGATTCGTAAAATTATCAGTTGAAAAATTAATAGATGCTTTTGATTTATCTAATTCATTCTTATTAACAATATTGTTAAAACTGCTTGATAAACGGTCATCAATAGTAGACGCAATACCACCACGCCAAAACGCATGATTGAAATATGGGTGGCACAATTTATCGATTGATTGACTCATATTCACATCGTCATTAACTACTGGGTTCTGCTTTGCTGAATTTAATACAGTTTGATTTAAAAAACAAGAATCATAATTTAATATTTTACCTGTGTCAACTAGGTTTTTTACCATGTTGCTCATAATTCCCTGATATATATTGTTAAATTAAATAGCACAGATTCTATACATCTTATAGTCACCAGTCGTAGGTGAAGGGCGAATAATTTCAATAATATCATCTGGAACCGCACCTAAGATACGAGTCATCATATCTACGTGAAATTTCATTATAGGTAGATTCTTCTTATTCTTAACACGTAGTAGGTTCTTGTCGCTTGGCTCTACATCATGGCCACCGGTTGCATTATGAAGAGGAAGGGGTTCAGAAGCCGGGATTTTGCGGAATTTTGGCTGAAGAATATGATATCTGGGATTTGCGATAAGTTGTTTAATTGTATAAAAGTACATACGCCGCTTGTTTGTCTGCCATTGCTTAATGGCCATAGCATGAAATGCATCGTGAACAGGTTCATTTAGAATTACAATTGCCTGGTCTGTATCCTTATCAGCTGCATTTTCACCATTTGTTTCAATATCCCACAGCTCTTCTACGCGACGCTCAAGTGACATTTTAACCTTTTCGAAAATCCAGTAGAAGACTTGGGCTCGTTGTGTAGGTGCCTCAGCACCAGAACGCTGGCTTACACGAATGCGGAGTGGATTTGGTCCTCCCATGGCCATACTAATAATATCGGTTGGGGACTGACTGACATACGGCTTCGTATCATAGCCCTGGTCCTCCATAATTTCTAGAATTACGGGTCTGGTGCGTGCAACTAGGTCAAAGAGCTCTTCAGTCTCCATTGTTTATATCTGCTCTAATCTAGGTTTATGTTCTCAATTTTAAGCGACGTTTTATCCATAAATTTTGACCCTTTGTGCCAAAATTTATGAATCTATTTTATTTGGTAAAATTACTCTAGTTTGACTACACGGATTTCTGAGTTTTCAAAGATGACGTTATTTTTTGAACCACCCTGTTGTACTGTTTGTAGAACTTCAGATACTAGATTTGTTGATACTGTATCTGTTTGTGTGGTTGGAGCTTGATTTATAATGGCTTGATTTGGTGCTACTAAATTTACCTCTTTTGGTAAAATAGGTGGACTTACGTAAGGATTGGCGACTACATATGGCTCCGTAGCCATAGATGGCATACTAAAAGTAGCCTGGTTAATGTCTGTACCCAGGGTATCTGCAATTGGTGCAGGATAGGAAATATCATTTGTAAGCTCTAATGAGCCACCTGATTGATTAAAGGCATTTTTTATCTTCTCATCATGATGTTGTTGTGGTGCATTTGGTGTCGCTACACTTGACCATATTTCCTCAATATCATGTTTTATAGGAACTGGGTCTTTACCAAGTGATTCAATTGGGGCAGGATTTAGCGATTGACCACCCATCTGTGGTGAAGGCCAAACTTCTTCAATGTTATGCTTTACGGGAATAGGGTCTTTGCCTAATGAATCGACAGGGGCTTGGCCTAGCATAGCATGACCTCCCTTTTGTAATACCATATCAGAACGTAATTTAAAATCAGGAGCTTCTGTTGGTACCGATATGACTGGGTCGGCCTTTGTCGATACTTCTGCAACTGTACTATCAAATAATGGTGGTGCTTGTGGTCCCTGATTTATTTGACCATCAGCGTATTGAATACCTGTAGAAGGTGGACAGGCTAAAGAATCATAGGGTGCTGAACCACCTATTTTAGCCATAGATTTTATTGAATCATATGATTGGGGCGCCTTTTCGATTTCTGATACGCTAAGTGGTGGACTTACTAGTGGATTCGCTATAACATAAGGTTCTTTATCCATTGCGTCCATATATGAAGCTGAGCCACCAACCGCTTCGTGAGCTTCTTGTTTGGGAGCTCCTTCGGGCATTTGAGCTATTTCTTCCAACGTAGGAAAATGAGTTTCTTCAGGTAGCTCTATGGTAGTTTTAAGTGTATTCATGTAACTCTTCGGGTTCGGTGGTTGATAGTCACCACCCTTCTGTCCTTCAATTGCTTCTTCTGCTTCTTCTGCTTCCTCTTCTCCTTCTGCTTCTTTTTCTGATGATTTGGACCAATGTAGCATTGAATCACGAAGTCTACCCACTGATTTTTCAGTAATAAAGCGTAAACCTGTACCTGTATATGTTGTGACTTCCTGGTCTAAGAGTTTGAGTGCATACGGCATTTCGACCTTAGAAAAGGTTACACGCGAACGTCTTAGGGGCTGGATAAGTGCGATTGTATCTTCTGTTGTACCACTAAATTGAACCGGTCCATCGCACATGGGGCAGACAAACAGACCTTCTTTTTCGTTGTAAATAGGCACAGTTCCACAACCATTACATATCCAGAAGTTTGTACCATCTGAGCGCTTCATCATAGACTCCTGTAAGAACAATGACACACCGTGGGCTGAAACTGCATCACGTTCCATCTCACCTATACGCATACCGCCCTCATTTCCACGACCACCCGTTGGCTGATGTGTGCGTATTTCACGACGACCTTCACCACGTGAGTTTATCTTATCACTGGTCAAGTGCTTCATGCGCATAAAATACAACGGACCCATAAATACTGAGCATTGGAGTTGTTTACCAGTAGTTCCGCAATACATAATATTTTCTGAATGAGGATGCATACCTAGTTCCATAAGTGAATCGCCCACTATCTTCACAATGTTTTCTCTGTTAAAGAAGGAAGTTCCATTACACTTAGCCGCAACTTCAGCACCCATACGTCCAAAAAGACATTCTATCAGTTGAGCAACTGTCATACGACTGGTTAAACCGTGAGGATTCACAATAACATCAGGTATAATACCCTCAGCAGTATGAGGCATATTTTCGGCCGGAATTATCATACCCATGGTACCTTTTTGTCCGTGTCTTGAACCGAATTTATCACCTAGTTCAGGAATACGTTCTTGTAAAATTCTGATACGAACTAAACGAAGTCCATTAGCCTGATGTAAAACGACTACTGATTCCACGCGTCCCTTAGTAAATACAGTGGGTACTATTGAAGCATCCTTGATAGTACGTGTCTCAGGATTCTCCAAATATCTACCCACAAGAACTGTATGGTCTTCAATATACTCACCTTCTCTGATAATTCCACTTTCATCAAGCTTACTGTAATCAAAACCTGGCTTTAAATTGGACCATGCTGTAATAATTTTGGGATGAGCAATCTTGTATTCGACCTTGGAAATAGGGTCAATCTCTTCTAAGGCTTCATAAGAACGGAAGGCTAATGAGCGAAACATACCGCGCTCTACTGAGGATTTGTTAAACAAGATACCGTCATCCTGATTATATCCGTCTGTAGAGCACATAGCCACTGTACAATTAAATCCATAGGGTACGCGACCCTTACCAACGTGGTCAAAGACCAAGGTGCGGACAAGCGGTGCCTCACCATAGCATAACTGTGAACCATATGTATCATAGCGTTGTAAGTAATTATTAGCATAATAGCCTATACCTTGCTTTGATTGCGAACAACTTAGCTGATTGCGCGGACTTTGATTGTGATTGGCAAAGGGAATCAGGGAAACCATCAAACCCAACATTGTGGATGGGTGAATTTCAATATGGGTATTTTCTTTTGAAAGGTCGGTCGCACCCCACCATGAAATAAAGGCCTCATTTGATTCGTAAGGGTCAACATATTCAATTGAGCCGGCATACGGAGATAAGTGTGTAATATAATCCTCCAAACTGGCGTTTGGATTGTCAGCTAAGGGGTCGATAAAATCAACATCAGCTATCTTTCTGCCTTTAGTTAGCTCTAATGAGCCCAAAACTAAATCACGCCAGCTGGGTATAAAATCAGGGTTCTTCTGGATGTGGGTAGCCATCTTTGGCCAGGTACCGTCTAAGTCTAAATGCCACAAAGGTCTAACTGGGCGCCCCTCATCAATATATAGACTTATTTCACGCTCCATACTATTGAAGCTGACAGATGTAAGCGGAGCCAAACAGGCGGTCCATTTAAGAAGCTTCAATACATGTGTTAAAATCACTGGTTGTACTGTAAAACCCACTACACCTCCGTTAATTTTAACACGTGTTCCCGTAGCTTTTACAATACTGTTAGCTGTATCAATACGAATCATCTGACCACGATTGATTAACCATGATAAAATAGGTTGAATAGGTTGAGCTAATGAAACATAGGTTAACATACTGTAGTTTTTGGTTACACCAATATGCGCGCCTGTCGGTGTTTCATTTGTGCAGAAATAACCGATTTGACTTGGGTGAAGATGGCGGGGTCCCTTCTGCTTCATACTTGTATCAAAGTCCAAAAGAATTCTGCGACAATGTGACATAGCATCATAGTATGAAATACGACCGACTGGTTGTAAAACACCCGTTTTAGTGTTTTGACTGGTTGTACCCCAGCGACCACGGAAACCCTTCATTATGCCTGTATTCAGTACTTCGACATTCAATATGTTAGTAATATTACCTGGAGCGAAAATGTCCTGGAATTTTTCACCTTCATAAATTGTTTTATTATAATTATAAGTTTGGTCTATTGTTAAACGAATTGTTTTTACCCAATCCTTCCAAACCTCGGCAAATAAATCACGCAAAAGTGTGCCCGTTGTTAATAGACGCTGAGTACGGATATCATCGCGGTCTGTGTTTGAAATGAGTTTTGCGTTTGATTTTATCATCTTATTCACAATATCAGCCAAATAATAGGCCCGCGCTAAAGGCATATTTGGCACGTGGCTGAAAAGATAATTACGCAAGATGTCTAATACGGATGCTATGGAACCCTGGTGAGTTAATGTACTTATAAAACTAATGGCCATTGCCTGCGTAGTGATAGGCCATGCATCTTCAATACTTGGGATGAGAATGTCTTCATAAAGTTTTGTAAAATCTGAATCTTTATCTGGGAAAATCATACGAACTATATCATGGTCTGATTCCACACCTAGTGCTCTAAAAAGTACAAATACAGGTACTTGACCGCGAACAGACGGAATACTGACACGTAATATATTTGTATCCCTACTCAAATATACAGCACATCTGCGATTTATCTTTGTTTCAGGATTCTGACTTACAACCGTAGCATACACGGAGGTTTCAAGGTCTGTTGGTGCTTTGCGTGCTACATACAATGAATTGAAGGCCTGTTCTTGACGTGTAATAAGAAGCTTTTCGGCACCGTCAATAATAAAATATCCTCCGTGCTCTAAGGGTGACTCACCCTTTTGAACCATTGAATCTTCACTTGAATCTTGACCCAAACTACACAATTTAGAGCGAAGTAAAATTGGTAGACGTAATAGGGGATAATTCGTGTAATTAACTTTTGTTTCAAATGATTTAAATTCACTTCCCTCTTTTATAGTTCTTGTAATAACTATATCAATATTCATACGAATTTGTGAACTATAGCTTAAACCACGAAGACGCGCCTCATTGGGAAACATGCGACGGACCGTTTTGCCGGCATCTAAAGTTATAATCGGTGCTCCTATTTCAATCTTAAGGTCACTGGCCTTGTCAACCTTGCCACCGATATAGATTTCAACCTTGTAATTGTATATTCCTTGCTCTGGTGCCAAGGGGTCCTTAAAAATTGTGATTGGATTCATTCCATGAATCAACTGGGGCATCTCATTAAAAACAAAATGCTCATAAGAATCAATATGGTGACGTGTCAAAAATAGTGGCGTCTGTTCATAATACGCATTTAGAATTCTAAATGGTAAATCTGTTACCGCTGTGTTTGCCATCCACTACCCATTAGTAGAAAAACATTTTAGAACTTAACCGGGAACTAACGTCTCATACCAAAATTCAATATTTCAATTTATGGCGCAAGTAACTTTGATTTAATAGTCACTATTACAAACATGGTATAAGTTTATTAAGAATATTATATTCAATAATTTTCTTAATATTTTGATAATTATATATTTAGAATAATGAAGATGTTGCTGGAGTGTAAAATGATGGATTTGCTGTTGCAAGTGTATCTGTTGATACAATTGATGTTGGTACTGGAGGAACTGGGCCTACATAGGGTCTGTCTTGTTGAACCCAACCTGGAGAAGACGGATCCGCAATATCTTTGGGATTTACAGGCATACCAGCCCATGCCTCAGAACCTCTTTGTAAAAGTGTGGAAGGATTTGACGCTGTATAAACTCTTGTGTTCAAGGTTGTTAAGATATTACCACCTCTTTTGGTGGCCCGTCTTGAGTTACGCTTAGTCTTACGATTACCACCTTTGGCACGCATGACTTGTTGATTAGTTGAATATGTTGTTGTAAAACTTCCACCGACTGACTTACGACGACCACCCTTGGCAGGGGGAAGGGCTACAGGAGCAGGAGCAGGAGCTGAAACCTGAGTAATAGATGGATTGTGTGAAAGAGGACCTGATGCAGGAAGAGGTACCTGATTTGAGCCTATTCCTACGGGTACCTTAGCAGATAGGTCCTCACTTCCACAACTACGACCCAAGGCGCTATTATAATAGACATCTAAGTCTTTTACTGCTTTAGGGTCTGTACCAACCTCAGTAGGAAAGGTTGCATAGGTCGCTACTGCAGGAAGACCTGGGCGCATTACATAATCAAGTGGGGCCGAACCACCCTGTTTCTTTCCATGAAGGTTCAAGTAGTGCTGAGCCAATGAATTCGCAGCCTTTGATGAAAGGGGTTTGTTAAATAAGTTTTTCCATTGCCGGGATACATGCTTTCCAAGTGATGATGTTGAGTTCAAACGGTTGTGCTTTAAAAATGACCGAACATTTTCGTCCATTTCCTTAAAGCGTTTACGAATATCACTAACTGTTAAAGTCTTGCGCGCAGTTTTCTTTGTTTTTGACGCACGCTTTTGCTTCTTAGAGCGAGTTACTGGAGCCATTCTCTATAAATAACTATTAAAAAACTTTTGACAAATCGACTATCTATACTACGTTAGGTACTCATATCATAGAAATGATTACCTAAAAAAAATATACAACACTTAACGACGTCTGGCTCTAACACCACCAATAGCCGGGAATAACCCAACCTCTGGGTTTGTCATGCTGGTATAAGCATAGGCTAGGAAGAGAACCGCTCCAACCAAAACAAATGGCGCAGCCGGTCTTAGATTCTCCTGCCATGTACTATTTCTGTAGTCACTCTGAAATTGATTGCGGTGCACCATATATGAAAGAATTAGCAGAATTGTTGACGCAAATAATAAAATTATAGGGGCAAGTGATGAGGCATACATAAAAGCGAATGCTGTAAGTAAAAGCACTGAGCAAAGACCAGGGATTAATAGACTAAGATTCATACTCTCTGTAGTTTATTTAGATTTTCTCAATCAAATCTACGTGAGTTAGAAGAACCTTACGACAGCAGTATCTGGTCAGATGAAGCTCATCAAAGATTTGTTTCTCTGCTGTCTGTGGTACCTCTCCACCATTAAAATAAGTACGCTTACCGAATCCATCACCCTTTAGCTCCTTTAGCTTTTGCTGATAATAAACCCACTTATCAGAAAGTAACTTGCCACAGGATACACAACGTACCGGAATAATCATTTGTTCTTTATATTTTACTTATGTTTAGGTTGTTCAAATTTGAACAGAAATTTGGTCATAAATTTGATACCGGGGTTTTGTGCGCGTTAAAAATCCTAAACCCTTTTGTCCGGACGTCACAGATATGTCTTCTGTAGGTGGTAGTCGTGGTGGTTATAGTCAAAACCCCTTGAGAGCTGAATTTAACAGAGTTTATAAGCAAAACGCTGATTTGGAGCTACGTGTTAACTCACTTGAAAGAGAGCTCGTGAATCTTACAAAGAAGCTTGCTTCCGCGACGGGGGGTGCTGGTGTAGCGGGTCCTGCTGGACCTCAGGGTCCGGCTGGTCTTCCTGGTCGCGACGGACGTGATGGCGTACAGGGTCCTGCTGGTCCTGCTGGTATTCCAGGACCCGCTGGTATTCCAGGGCCTACAGGTCCGGCTGGTTCTCCTTCGGCGGTCGTTGAGTCATCATAAATATGGGACAGTGTTTTAGTTTTTGTATTTATTATTTGTAACAATAAATATAAGCTTAACAAATATATAATATAATAATAGGATGGATGCTATAAGAGAAATAGTTTCAGAAGTTGGTCTTGAAGAATATATCAATTGCCTTATTGTTCAACATGACCTTCGTAAGGCCATGCTTATACAACCGATTGACTATAATGAAATGACAGGTAAAGACCCACAGACATTCCATATTTTGACAGGTATATCCAAACATTTTCCCGAACTCAAACAATCCGAAATACATGAAGGGATTCTTATTTCTAAAAAGTCCTATAAAGCTTCCGATTTTCAAAAGTCGGCAGATATTGGTCATGTCTTAGGGTATGCATGCGCTGATGATTTTGATTATATAATGTCACACGAAGATGAACCCAGTACAACTATTGAAGTGACCGTGTTACTGAAAGATGGATATAACAAAGACTCGTTACAGCTCTTTGTTAACAGATGTCGTAATGAACGAACTTTTTTACAAACAGTGGTTCTTGGTCAAAAGATTGAGACCTTGCTTCTTGCACATCCATTTCTTAAATTGATTGTGACTGGCGTAAAAGTTAACAAAACTGTGACTATACCTATTAAAAATCTCATAAAGAAATTGGCCACAAATGTTATTTTGACAGATGATGAAAAAGAGGAAGTTTATAATCACATTTGGAATTTGGGATTTTCCGATGTACTTTCAGCAACATCCTATGATTATAAAAATCCTGTCCATCGCGGAATTCTTATTGGGTTGTTGACTCTGTGTGATAACAATCCACTTTCCGCCTTTTATCCTCTTCAAAATTATCCCAAAAAAATGACTCTTGTGAATAAAATTACGGAATTGTGGGAGGGCCAATTGGTACAAGTGTTTAGTCAAACTAAGCGTGGTGGTAAACGTAAAACACGTAAAAAATTGACTCAATAATTATTGCGCTTTATTTTTTTCAAAATGGCAGCACGCATAAAACGGCTTCAACGGGAGCTAGATAATATTAGTCATTTTGATAATTTGTTTAGTTCTGTGCGTCCTATTGAAAATAATTTGTCAATATGGGCATGTACAATCAAGACCGATATTGATTCGGATTATGATGGTCAAGTGTACACACTTGAAATTCAGATTCCACAAAATTACCCCTTTCATCCCCCAAGAGTCCGCTTTACCACTCCTATTCATCATCCCTGTGTTGGACACGATGGATATATTTCACTCGATATTCTGGGAGCTGGATGGTCGCCTGCATTTACGATTCCTGCATTAGGTATGGGTATTTGTAGTCTTTTGAACACTAGTGATATTGATTACTCCAAGAGTCGACAGAACAAACGTGTCAGACTCTTTAAGAATGAGCTTATTTCAAGACTTATGATAAATGATTCTTAGGTTGTTAACAAACGCTTCTTCCAGGAGCGCAATTCGGACAATTTTATCTTGATTGTAAATTCATGTTCTAAATTCTGCTGAATTTCTTTTTCCTTTTTCTGTTTCACGATTTGAATTTTGAGGCTGTCCTTGACCAGGGCAAAATTGTCTATTGGTTCAGGTATTTTTTGTTGAGGGCTCAGTGTCCTAGACCATTTGAGTGTACGACCGGTAGATGTATCAACCCAACCTTCAATTGTAAGACGACCAGCATGGTGCTCCTTATGACATAAGTCGCATAAGATGGTCAGATTGGATGCCCTATGTGTTTTAGTTCCTGGTTCTACAAACCCATCTTTGGCTGATACTTGATGAAGAATATGATGAGATTCCAAGTCCTTTTCTGAATTACAAATTTCACAGGCCTTTACTTGGACTGCCGAATTGTACCGACTGATTTTTCCTAAATTCTGACGACATGAATTTGCCAATTTGAGAAATTCAGCATCCATGTCTAAACCATAACAGACTTCTAGACCATATAAAGATGAGCCTGAGCCTTCTTGCAACGTTCTTTTGTACAAAATGGTTTTGGTTGCCGAATCGTACTCAATTCCAAGATGGGCAAATTTCACGTTTTTTAAGGAGCGAATTTCTTCCAATTCAGAAATTTCATGAAGATGGGTTGCCAAAAGAAATTGTGCACCCCGCTTGACCATGGTTTGTATACCTGCGCTGACTATTGCCGTCGCCGAGCGGGTTTCGGTACCGCTACACAGTTCATCGCCTAAAATAAGTGAATTTGCATTTGAATATTTCAGAATTGCGCGAAATTCGGTCATTTCAACGGCAAAGCTGGACAAGGAGGCCCATAGATTGTCATTGCCAAGAATTCTAGTAAAAATACTCTTGTAAGGTGAAAGTGTCATTGTACTGGCTGCAACTGGTATACCTGCTTGTGCGCTTATTATGGCAATTCCTAAAGCTTTCATTAAGGATGATTTACCACTGGAGTTAGAACCGTAGACTAAGAGTCCTGATTCAGCGTGACCTACAGGGTCTACTGGTGTTTGCTCATAGCCTAGAGCAATAGAGTGTCTAACATAAGGGCTACCTGTATGGATTTGTTCAATAATAGGATGTCTAAGTTCACTGACTTGTACCTTACTAGCTGTGCTTTCAATAAAGCTTGGTGTAATGAGTCCATACTGTTGGGCACACCGCGCTAAGGCAAATTCAGCGTCTAAATTTCCAATCCATTTCGTTATAAATTCTGAAATGGGAATATTTGTTGATATATTTTGTTCACAGGACTGTGACCAGTCTTCTAAGGACTGGAGCCAGAGACTATCCTGTTTTAGGGACCAGGCTTTTTGAATTTGCTGTCCTTTCTTTTGAAAACTTGTGAGTATCTTTGAATCCAAGGTGCCAGATGTTGACTTTGCCGAAATTGGATGAAATTTAAATTCTGTTTGGTCCAATTTCTCAAAACGCTTTTTCGTGATTGTAAATTCAAACGGGCTGTGTTCACCTGGTGAAATTGTAATTGGAGTATTTTGCTCTGTATAGGGTTTAACAAAGGCGTTTATATCGTTAAGGAGCTGATGCCATTCAACTTCAATCTGGTCTAATTCAGGATACAGGCCAAGTGACCAGGGATGCGTCCGTTTCAGATTAGTTGGGTCAGCCGTCTTAATACGTTCTAAAGACCACATAGACTGTCTATCACGGACCCATTTTTGTACAGGCTGTTCACATTGAATTGCTACTGGTGAATCCTGAAATTTACGGACCAATTCATCAATTGAATTATAAGTTAGAAGAAGATGGTGGATATCTGTATAATTAAGCGTCAGTAAATGGAGTTTACGATGGAGCCGACTCAAGTCATAGACGCTACGCAGGTGTTTTTCCAGGTCTACTGAACTTATATATTCACGTAAATAATCTATACGAGCAAATCGTGTTTGGAGCTCCTTGACATCCGATATGGGTGTAATAATACGCTCTCTTAGGGAGCGACGACCAACAGCTGTAAAAGTCTTTTGGTAAAAGAAGAGAAGACACTCATTACTTGAACTAATCATATTTAGTTGTTCCAACGCCGCATTTCCTAACCGTACTCTATTTTCAGGAACCCACACTGTATTATTTCTTAACTTTTTTAAGAGGGATGGAATATGCTCCTCTATGAAAGTTAACGTAAGACCAAGACAATTATAGGCTTGTTGATACTTTTCTAAACCCAGAACAATATGAGGTTGAAGGGATGAATTTATATTAAACGCCTTTTTCACGAATTCCGAATTTGGTTTTCCGAATTTACCCCTTCGTAGATGAATCACGGTTGTTATTGGTAGATGGAACCAAGCACGTAGGTCGGAGTCCGTCATTTTATGGTCTTCTGCAAGCCAGCAGACAATTTCGGCTGGTGGATGCATTAATAAAAAGGGCTCCAAATTGTCAATATTGGGTGTCTTTTGTAAGAAAGGCATATTACATTCGGTGGTCCATGTATTGCCTGTCTGAATATCTACAGCAGTAAGACCTATATAGAAAGAATTAGCATCATTTTGTTCCAATAAAATCCCTAGGAGGCAATTATCGTTGTTATCATTTAGGCGTCCTATTGAATTATAGCGATTTTCATAGATACCTGGACTGCTGATTCGTTCGACTGAGCGCTCCTCTACGTCGCCCGATGTGTTTTTCTTTTGTACTACAATCACAACTGTATAACCGGCATCTAACAACTGGCGTTCGAATTTAGGCAAGGATTGCTCTGGAAAACCGCCACACAATTTCAAGGTCGTTGAATCAACCATGGCTTCAGACAAATTTAGAGAGCATAGGTCAGCGATTTCACGAATATTTGTATGCGTTGAATTTGTTGTTAAATTGAGTCTGTCGTAAATTTCAAAGAATTTACCGACCTGCATTAAAACCGCAGTTTTAGCTCCATATTTGGTTTGGTGTCTTTGATACCAAGCCAAGTATTGAGTAAACATGGAATCCATAGAAAGGCTCATTCTTACTATTACAATGTGTGCGGGTTTTAAGAGGGTTTAGCAAAATTGATAAACAATAACAATGATAAATTATCCTTCATATTACCAAATACATCATCAATGTCAGCACCTATGAGTTCAAATACTTCCACAAGTGGTGGAAAACGTAAGACAAAGAAACATACCAAAAATAAGAAAAAGCTTAGTCGTAGAAATAACAAATAATGTCTAATACCAAACTATTCAGATATTATTAACTTTAGTATTTTTATAACGTCACATACTTCACTTAAGTTTGTGATATTATATGTAATTAGTCATTGATTACATTGGCGCAGGAAACAATAAAATATCAATCATCATAGAACGCTGAATACTTTCAGGAGGATTAGCTGTTTCTCTGATAAGACCACGTTCCTTGAGTTTTTTTGTAATTTCATTAAGTGACATATTTGCAACATTGCGTCTTACTGCATCACGAGTTTTTCTTACAATGCTTGAATTTTCCAACTGGATAGTAATACGCTTGGCTGTGAATTTCTTTTTTAAGGTCTTATTAGGTCTATTTTTCATGGGTTGAATTACAACTTTTGTTGGTTCAGGGGCCTTACGTGTTTGAATCATCGGTTTTTTTATTTGCATAATCTTTACAGGCTTAGGTGTCTCAGCTTTCTTTACAGGTGAAGGTGTTAAGGGTGACTCATTGTATGTTAATTTAGCCGATGAACTATTTATTGCAACCTGGATTACTGGCTTATTATCACTTATTATCTTTTTGTCATTTGTCACTTTGTCATTTGTCATTTTTTTACCACCTACAACACTTGTAGTGGACAACACAGGCATTGGGTTGCCCGCCTTCTGTTTTAATGTATTTGAAAGTACTAAAATTGGTTCTTTTTTTGCACCGCCCGCTAACTGAGCAACAGGTATAGTCGGCGTAGGTACTGGATTAGATTTAGCTACATCAGGTAATACATTTGCGTCATCACCCTTTTGCTTTCTAGAACGCCGATTCTTAATGACCGGTGCTGGAACGTACAATTGTACGCTTTTAATATCACTCATCCCTAATTCTAGGGATGAAAATAGTCGGGAGAAAGACGAAGATAGTTTGTAAGACTTTTGAGCGAAAATCAACCTAAAGTTGAGCCGTTTCACTATGTTTTTCAAACTTACAAAAAAATGGCGTCTTATCATTCGCTTTTAGATTTGTATTTCAAGCAACACAGTAATAGACAAATCATCTACCATCAGATTGCCTCATTTAACCAGTTTATGGAAAAGGAGGTACCTGAAACGATTCTGCGTGCTTGCCCCGTAAAGATTCTTGGGTCACCTGACCTTACATTGACGGGTACGACGCGCGCGGCGGCCGGTACAGCAGGTACCGCGATTCGTGTAAGTATTGAGACGCATGATGATATGACGCCAGTCCCTGTTTCGACAGTACCTGCCTTACCTCCACGTGAGGTGGAGGTTAACATTGAGTTTCGCAATGTCAATATTCGTAAGCCTACCATCTTTGAGAACAACGGTGCTGTAACTCCCATGTATCCAAATGATGCGCGTCTACGTAATATTACCTACGCTGCGCCGGTGTACGTGGACCTACACATTTCTACGACCATGTTTGACCCCACTACGAATGTCAAGGAGACGCGTACACGTACTCTACAGCGTATTCATGTGGGCAAGATTCCCGTTATGATTGGCTCCAAGTTCTGTATGTTGTGTGAGACGCCAGAAAAGACGCCACGGGACCTGGGTGAGTGTAGCACGGACCCTGGTGGTTATTTCATCATTCAGGGTGGTGAACGTATCATCATTTCACAGGAGCGCATGGCGGAGAACCGCATGTTTGTGTTCCGTAATTCCAAGAATCGTAACAAGGAGGCCGAAAAGATTGAGTGTAAGTCTATTGGTCTAGACAATGAGGGTGCTCCAAAGTCGATTGCGGTAGTTATCCTACACAATGCCAAGAACCCGGTTGCGCCTGAGCACATTCGTGTATCGCTACCGCGTATCAAGACTGAGATTCCACTCTTCGTTATGTTTCGTGCCCTAGGTATTCAATCTGACAAGGAGATTATTGAGCTCATCATGGGCTCTACGGATACCATGTATGATATGATTTTCCAGGAGTGTATTCAGGACGCTAAGGATATTCGTACTACAGAATGCGCAGTTGAATTTCTTACCAAGCACATTGGTAGCGGTTCCAGCATTCGTGAGGCGCTCACGTCATCCACGTTGCCAATTGCCAAGATGGCCAAGACCGGTATCTTGACTGAGATTCTTGCTGAAGAGTTTCTACCTCATATTGGTGGCTATAACACGCTTTATGAAAAGGCGTGCTTTCTTGCGACCATGACCAAGAAGGTTCTTGAGGTTTATCACAATCGTATTTCATATGATGACCGTGATGCTTATCCCAATAAGAAGGTTGAACTACCTGGTAATCTTCTGGGCAATCTATTCCGCTACTACTTTGGTACCAAGGTTATCAAGGATATGAAGTCCACAATTACCAAGGAGATTCACAATGGTTCTTGGAAGGCTACGGGTAAGTTTGAGGATATTATCAATCCCACGAATATTTACAAGATTCTGAAGTCAACCATTGTTGACATTGGTATGAAGTCTTCACTGGCTACGGGTAACTTTGCTGGTGGTAAGATGGGTACCAAGATGGGTATTTCGCAGGTCATGAATCGCCTAACCTATCTGTCTGGTATTTCGCATTTGCGCCGTATTTCAACGCCTATTGAGAAGACAGGTAAGCTTATTCCGCCACGTAAGCTTCATAACACGCAGTGGGGCTTTGTCTGTCCGGCAGAAACGCCAGAAGGTCACTCAGTAGGTGTAGTCAAGAATCTATCATCTACGGCCCTAGTTTCCCTACCGTCCAGTCCTGAGCCCATTGTCAATATCCTTTATGACGAACTGGGCATGGTCAATCTTGCAGAGACAACGCATGCTGAGAAGCACAAGGAGTGTCGTGTATTTATCAACGGTGCCTTTATTGGTATCATTCGTGCGTCTAGTCACAGTAATGTAGAGGTGGTACGTGCTCTTCGTAAGGCCAAGACGGCGGGACGCATTAATCCCTTTACAAGTGTTGTATTCAATCCACGCATGAATGAGGTCTGGATGAACACGGAAGGTGGTCGTCTACTTCGTCCCGTCATGAACGCAGATGCCATTCGTGAACTGATGCTCAACCCTGATTCACCACGTCCTTGGGATAATGTCAGTGAGTGGAATGACCTGATGCGCTGGACTTCGCCGATAGGTAAGCATTCACTGATTGAGTACATTGACCCTGGTGAGTCAGAAACGGTCTTGATTTGCATGTTTCCCCAGGACACGATTGAACCCAAGAAAGGCAAGTACTTCACTCACTGTGAGGTTCATCCTAGCACCATTCTAGGCACTATGGCCTCCAATATTCCCTTCTGTGACCACAATCAGTCACCGAGAAATACATATCAGTCAGCTATGGGTAAGCAAGCTATGGGTATTTACGCCCTTAACTTCCGTGAGCGCATGGATACTATGGGTAATCTGCTGTGCTATCCCTCTGTACCCCTGGTTTCACCTTACATGAGTCGGTTCTACAGAGCGCAGGATATGCCCTCTGGCAACAATATCATTGTTGCCATTGCAACCTATGGTGGCTACAATCAGGAGGATTCTATCATGTTTAATCGTGCTGCGCTAGACCGCGGCCTATTCCGCTCCTTCTTCTATCGTACGTACAAGGATGAGGAGAAGAAGAACCAGGCCTCTGGTGAAGAGGAGCGCTTCTGTAAGCCGGACCCTGCGCTAACCAAGCAACTCAAGATGGCGAATTATGAGAAGCTAGCGGAAGATGGTATTGTACCTGAAAACGTGTATGTATCCCAGGAGGATGTACTGATTGGTAAGGTTGCGCCTATTCGCTTGCGCGCTCCAGATGGAGCAGCGTTGGCTGGTGTAACGCATGCTACACTTCAAGCCATGAGTGGTGCTGCCGCTGCGGCAGCAGTGGAGGCGGCTGGCGGTAAGCGTTACAAGGATGTCAGTAAGCTTCTACGTAACAACGAAACAGGCTTTGTAGATAAGATTTATCGCGGTCGTAATGGTGAGGGCTATACCTTTGTTAAAATTCGTGTCCGCAGTGAGCGTATTCCTACGATTGGCGATAAGTTTTCATCACGTCACGGTCAGAAGGGTACTGTGGGTATGATTCTGGAGCCCTGGGACATGCCCCAGACCAAGGATGGAATTGTGCCTGATATTATCATCAATCCTCACTGCTTCACAGGAGAAACACTTGTTTCGTTACCCAATGGACTGGCCCGTCGTATTGATTCATTCGATGAACAGGGTCTAGAGAAAGTCTGGTCCTTTGACCCAGCAACAGACCGTGCCTACGAATCGTTCAGTCTAGGACGTACAGACCGTGGTATCAAACCAACAATCAGACTAACCCTAGACGATGGTCGTACCATTCGTTGTACGCCTGACCATAAGTTCAGAGTACGCAGTATTGATGGTTCAGTCATTGAAAAGGAAGCTGGCAATTTGACCTTCACCGACAACTTGATTATGAGCTTGCGCGGTACGGAAGATATTATCTGTGAGTTGGAATGTGATTGGTCATTGCGTTTCGGTGATTATGACTTTGAGATGAATTCGGTTACTGGACGTGAGCGTGCCTTAGCCTTTGCACGTATCTTGGGTTACATTCATACAGATGGATGTCTTACTCATTCTAGAAATGAATACAAGGGCGTACTGTATATGGGGTCTCTCATGGATGCCCATAGTATTATGGATGATATTACCGTTGTAACAGGAAAGGCACCAAAGATTTTGGATTGCTTATCAAAGACAAATGGAAGCAAGTGTTATGTTATTCATCTACCAAATGATTTCAGTCGGTCGCTATCCGAACTGCCTGGTATGTCATTGGGTCGTCGCACTACACAAGAGGCATCCTATCCAGCCTTCCTCTTTGACACGGTTTGCCCCAAATCAATTGTCAGAGAATTCCTAGCTGCCAGCTTTGGCGGAGATGGTTGGACAACCTATGTCAGTGGAAACCAATTTAGTAATATCGGATTCAGTCAGTCAATCTGTACAGAATTCTTAGATACAATGGAAACACGTATGGAGCTATTTGTGAATCTTATGGCTCGTGTAGGTGTTAGTGCCCGTATTAATCGCACCAGACTCTGTCATATGAACACTGAATCATATCAGAATAATCCACGCGCCTCAGTGGAAGTAGTTGTCACATCAAACATTGAGTTTTATGAGAAGATTGGCTTCCGTCATTGTATTGACAAGCAGTTGCGACTTGAAACAACTGTCGCCTATGAAGGATACTGTAAGGAGGTACGCAGACAACACGACTTGTCAATGGCAACCGTCGATGCATCAATGTTAGAAAATAAGTCATATCCTGTTGCACTTGAAAAAGTCAAGAAACTTTATGAAACTGAAAAACCTCTTAACACTTATTACTCATTACTCACAAAGACCCTGATTGGAAACAGAAGAAAGCCTGGGCGTTCTACAGAAGTACGAGTCTTTGACTATAAGTATATGCTTACAGCTACTGAGTGGTTGAAGGCGCATGGATGTGCGGAGTGGTTTAGCAAAACCGAATATATTGTGTCCAGAGACGCTACTGATATGCCTACATACAGTTTAGGAATCATGAAGAAGGAGGCCGCTCATGATGCTCCTGTGTTTGATATCGGAGTTGCAAAAACTCACATCTTCGTAGCACAGGGTTGTGTCGTAAACAACTGTATTCCCTCAAGAATGACAATCGCACAGCTCATGGAGACACTTATGGGTAAGGCCTGTTGCGGTCTTGGATTCCACGGTGATGGTACACCCTTCAATGAGATTACGGTAGAGGGTCTATCCACGATTCTACGTGACCAACTCAAAATGGAACCCTATGGAAATGAACTACTCTACTGTGGTACAACAGGTAAGCAGATGCGCACAAACATCTTCATGGGCCCTTGTTACTATCAGAGATTGAAGCATATGGTTGACGATAAAATCCATAGTCGTGCCTCTGGCCCATTAGTTATGCTCACGCGGCAGCCAGCCGAAGGTCGTGCCCGTGATGGTGGTCTTCGTTTCGGTGAGATGGAACGCGATTGTATGATTGCTCACGGCGCGTCAGAGTTTCTCAAGGAACGCATGCTTGAGGCATCTGACAATTTCCAGAGTTTCACATGCCGTGGTTGTGGTCTTCTAGGTATTGTCAATCCCGGCCGCGGTGTCTTTCAGTGTTCTGCCTGTAATTCTACGACGGGTTTCTCACAGGTACGCATTCCCTATGCATACAAGCTCTTCTTACAGGAGTTGGAATCTATGAATATTAGTAGTCGTCTAATTACGGAGTCACGCTTGCGTGAAAATGTTGAACTTACACGTGAGTTTGAGGATATCAAGGATAGAGAAGACAGGGAATAATCTACCAAAGTAATCATATTATGATGAATATTTTTCAATGTAACTAGTATATGGTGAATCAGGTAAATCTAGTAAAAGGCAAGTGCTATCAGAAAATTAATGGAGACTATCTTGGTGGCTATTATGGTATAATTGGTAACAAACATTTATTTACATATGCCACGCTATCCAAACAGAATAGTCTGGATAATTTGGTAATAGTGCCTTGCAAAACAAACCATGCACAGGTTACAGCTGGAGGTAAAACAAGACGCAAGCGTAGCGGAGCCAAGCGTAAGACACGCAAAGGTGCCAATTTACGTAAGCGGGAATAATATATAGGCTTCGCCGAACAGTATGGGTAATAGATAGACTAGAGCATTCATATTCATAATGACGGCTAAGAATAAACAAAGACTATCAAAGCCGACTGACAATAGGGTAAGTTTGCGTTTTATTTCGGGATAGTATGACAAAAAATAAAGACGGACAGTTGCTAAAATAATTGCAAGAATCGCCATTATTTTTCCGAAAAAGCAAATCTTATTTTCGTAGCGACCTGTGTCATGGACAAAATATGAGCCCAGTGATTGCGTTTCTTTATCTAAGTGGGCTCCATTGAAACTGTATGATGTCTTGTAGATGAAAAACATGTATAGTAAATACACTGATTGTGCGATGGTTACTATAATTTTATCAACCATCGTTGGTCTTCTAATTATTGTAGAAAAAATCTTGTAATTAAATAAATGACATCCAGACTGCGCGATTTTGCCGATTTTTAAGTACACCAGAAGCCAAGCGTTGGCGACACCAAGATTTCTATGAATAACGAAGACCACACTGGCTGGCTAAAATGTAATGGACGTGCCCTGGATATTTATCTTTACAACAAGCTTTTCCAGACCATTGGATACAATTATGGAGGTTCCGGTATCTCGTTCAATTTGCCAAATCCAAAGGGACGTGTACTAGGTGTAATCGGTGCCGGTCCCGGTTTAACAACTAGAGCCCAGGGTGCCACGGTCGGTGAAGAGAATCATTTGCTAACTGAGCCAGAATTACCTGATTTGACTCTTACTACTTCTACTGCGGGGTCGCACACACACACGCACAATGCAAATGGCGAAAATCCTGGTTATGGTTTGTTGTATCGCAATGGTGCTAACACTGCTACCGTTGCTGATTCAACACCTAACGAGCCAAATGTATATCAGCCACCAGGCGCCCTTAGCATTAATACAGCCGGCGACCACAATCACACTGTTACTTTCGGTGATAATGTAGCTCACAACAACATGCAACCTACCATGTTCGTAGGAAACATGTTTATCTACTGTGGCAGACCCAATGTTGGAACCTACCCCTACACCTTCAAGGGCTACAAATATTACCAGAATCCTGGAACCCGTTAAAAATTTTAGTGAAATAAAATTCGTTGAAAAAAACACGAAATACAAGAAAAGTTTGAAAAATTCATGATTTTTTCAAATTTCTCTTTAAGAGGCCATCAGTTTTTCTTTTTTCTTTCGATACATCAATGCTTTTTGTGCGCAACAAAGACAACCATAGAAACAACTAAGCCGGTAAGAATAAGAGTTGCAGCCGTTTTGCTATCCGTTAATTTGGACCAAATCGTATCAGGATTCGTAAAACCCTCAATAGGTGTTCCATCAGGATAAAATATTTTTGGGTCGTTCTGGTAATCGACTTGACTCATAGTGATAGGGTTTCCACCAGCATCCATGTCTTGGACCCAACGTGTTTGCGTATTTCCTGGACCAATATCGCCTTTAATCCATACATTAGCAGGGTCATATGGACTGCGGGTATTACCGTTTAGGTCGCCCACTGGCTTAGTGACTTGCTTACACTTTGGATAACCTGTGCCCATGGCAGCCTGAAAAATAGGTATAGGATTGAGTGCATCGCGAGCATCTTCTAACATACCTGGTGCCAAACCCTTCATTCCTGGTAAACCCATATCTTGAATGGCCTTACCGATACGTTTTCCCAATAGGTCACCCTGCGGTGTTGTATCTATATATTCATACATCAAAGCACCATTTGAACATGTACTTCCCGTTGACATAAAATAACGAAGACCCATTGGTTTCATATCATGCGAATTAATACCGGTTTTTTGACCGAAACCAATAACATCTGTATAATAATTAATTCCCGCTACAGCATCTACAATGGCACCAGCATCACCCCCTGAGCGGACACCTATTTCAGCAGGTGTCTTCATTTCGTCGGCAAAACTGTAATTTGGACCACGCATACCAGTATTCATTTCGGCTAATTTACCTGGACCATGTGTAGTCACTTTTGTGTTATAATTTTGCATGTTGATTTCTCCTTGACGAATTCGTGCTTGTTCGGCTGCATTGCCTCCGAATAGGTCGGACATAGTTCCTAAAAAATACACTGAAAGTTGATTTGCCAAAAATACTTAAATTCTAGGCAGACATGACAGAATTATTTCCTGGCTTAGCCAGTCAGCCAATACTTTCTGATGAACATTTACGAATACTATCGCTATTTGAGAATTCTAAAATCGACTATATGAAAGCTATTGCAAATTTTGAAGATGGAGAGCAAGAGCAAGAAAAACTGCAAGTTTCTATCGAAACAAGTAGTGGTAATTTAGCCAATGAAGATTACTCATGGAGTTGCGAAAACTGCGAAACAGATGAAAATATCAAAATGCTCAATGAAACCATATTATGTACACGTTGTGGTGAGGTCTTTGAACATATTCTAGACCAAGGACCTGAGTACAGATGGTTTTCAGGCGACGACAGAAACGTCGACCCAACACGTGTAGGGGCTCCACAAAATCCACTGTTGCCTGAATCATCACTAGGTACAACTATGCTATTACGAAAACATCATGGTAATGCTATGCGAAAAATCAAGCGCTACCATACTTGGAATTTGATGCCCTATCGTGAGCGAAATCTTTGGGGTATCTTTGAAGGATTACATGTACGTGCTATTAATGCCGGGATAGGAGTGGGTGTTTTGGAAGAGGCAAAACGTCTTTACGCCCAATTATCGGCTTTATGTGTATGCCGTGGAACTCAGAAGGAGGCGCTATTGGCAGCCTGTTTATATGAGGCTCTCAAGAGTTCAGGAACACCGCGTAGACCAAAAGATATTGGTATCATCTTTCAAATCAATATTCGTTATGTGACTAAGGGTTTGAAGCAGTTTGCCAATCTTCTCAATTTGGATGAGCGAATGGGACCGACTGAAAAGGGTAAAAATAAGGCTGATAAGAAAGATATGAAGGAGGCAAAAGAAGCAAAGATGACAATCGATACAAATGAAATTTCCAAACCTGAAATAACTGCTGTACCTGTTGTTAATGTATCAGTCGAGTCGCGACGGGCAAAGTGGGATACACTTTCACGTTCAACTACCACCTTTGAACACTACATTGACCCCTTTGTATCCAAACTAGAGGCGCCCCGTCAACTTACAGGTACCTTGATTGCGCTAACGCGCCAAATATGTTCACGAGCCGATGATATGGGTATCTGCCCTGAAAATACACCTCCTTCACTGACTGCCGCAGCCCTTGCCTTAGCCTGTGGTACACTTAACATTCAAAAGACTATACAAGAAATAGCTGCGGTGTGCGACATTAGCGTTGTTACACTTCACAAGTGTTTAAAACGTCTTGATTCTTGGAAACAAAATCTTCTTGAAATGAAGTAGATATGGGCGCTAGTCAAAGCACAACCGGTCCTACATATATGGATACAGCCGATGTATCTAAAAATGAACAATTTATCAATATTTTTTTCCGTTTACTAACGGAAACTGATATAGTGGACTTTGAAGCCTTATCTAAGGGTCCCGGAGCCTGTGGCTCATATATAGTCTTATTAGAACAGAACCTCAATAAAGAATTCAATAAGCTACAACTGGAAACAACAAGCACTGGTAAAAAGACAGTACAATCCTTTTTATACACGAAGGCCAAAAACATAACACAAGAGACTCCCACAGATGCCAATGCATGTCGCGAATTAGCCATATTTTATATTCGTTTGCTTCAACTTGTCGGCGCTCTTACCCTCAGTATCTATACACCTGACAACCTTGCTGACCGTATTAGAGATAAGGCTTATAAGGCATCTTTTAGAAAGCAACAAAAAAATATTCCTGTACCCCTTGAAGAACAAGAACTTAAGCGTAATCAACGATGGGAATGGTTACGTAAATATATACTAAGTTCTACAAGTTCTGCAACACCTGATATTTTCATCTTTAAGGATAAACCACAACTGAAATACAACAAGACGACAAAGCTTCTTACATATACCGATAGTGAGGCTAATCAATACAATGCCATGATGACAGTTGAAGAAATGGACAAGTATAGCATTGAAAATTCTGTACGTAAACCGGAATCTTACTGGATAGTCTTGACCAAACCGAAGGATGGTGGCATCTTTTTTAGAGCTCTTGTTGATAAAGAGAGCCATGGATACCATTATAAGCCGAGTCCAAATGTTTTGACCAATTATGAGAAGCCCACAGACTATTATAAGGATTGGACAAGCAGTTTACCCGAAATCATGATGGAAAGTCTACCAAAAGAGAAACCTGTAGCTGTTCAATCATCGTTAAATAGAATGGGTTATGGTGGTCCACGTCTTTCTAGAAACACCTTAGATGAGTTGGTACGGGCAGGTATATCTGCTAGAAATCTAACACGACGGGCTTTTGGTGGCACTCGCAATGGTGGCGCTAACGTCAATAACATCAAACGTTTAAATAGTTCAAATACACGAAAGAATAATAAAACTATTTTGGCTAAGAAATTTCAGGATTCCTATAAATTTATGAAGGACTGGGTGTCAAAGATAGAATCATGGACAGAGGCAGCGCCAGCACTATATCGCAGTGTTTTATTGTATGTCAAGCAAAATACACCTGGTGCCGCTAACACTAGCTTTATCTGTGTTGATGAATGGTCCACGCGTACGATGAGAATGATTCAACCCTTTGCTTCCTTGGAGTCATTATATTACGATAATGACGATGGTACTGCCAGCTTTACTAATAAGGAGAAACTTCGCAATCTGGTTGACGATTTTAAGCATATCTATTCGCAAAAAACTGGAATAGCTGTTGCTCGTGCTGGTGATACCTTTGCCGATGTAATTATACCTCCATTACCCGAGAAATTCATGACGGATTTTTGCTCAAAGCGTAATGCACAAGGTGAATTTGTTCTTGAAGAAAAATACAGTGCTATTCTAGAAAAGGCGCAAACTGAAATTATTAACTTATACAAGGCGCATATGGATGTTTGCTTTTCGATTCTCAACCAAATCTTTGACCAGGTCAAAAATGGGCGTGGAGAAACAACAATTAAATTTACAAATGCCTTTTCTACAAACACAAATGGCGCACGCAAAGCCTTGGAGGACATAATCGAGGGGGCGCGCGGTCAAATTGCTGGGCATTATGTTCAGGTTGAAACTATTTACCAAAAGGCCATTAATGATATGCTGACGGCTGGTCGTTAAATATTTTTTAATTTTTTATTTTTTTTATTTTTTTTATTTTTTTT
>Ga0209189_1000166_pt1 | contig 57059 bp, 44 predicted proteins | sample C_130820_EF_Meta_FD_187308 | JGI IMG/M metagenome (GOLD analysis project Ga0209189, IMG submission 187308) | Freshwater microbial communities from Lake Croche, Canada to study carbon cycling - C_130820_EF_MetaG (SPAdes) (version 3) | ecosystem: Environmental > Aquatic > Freshwater > Lake...
TTCCGGGCATTCCTCCGGCCACGCCCCGCGGCGCCGCCCCCGCGGCGCCCGGATCGATCGCGCCGCCGGCGCTCGAGGGGGTGCCCCCGTTGCCGGCGGAGCCGCGGTTTCCCGGCACCGCCCTGCCCGATCGGTCGGAGGTCGTGCCCGCGTCGGCGGAGATGGACGTGTCCACCGCCCCGGTGGCCGTGGATGCGGAGGGGCGGCCGCTCGCACCGGCCGCCGACGGCCGCGGCTCGGGCCCGCCGCTCTCCAACGAGGAGAGCCTCGCCGTCGCGGGCCGCATCACGCACCTCGTGGTCAACACCGGCCGCACCGAGTGCTTCGACGGCGACGGCGACGGGACGAGCGACGGGCTGGCGATCGTCTTCGAGCCGCGCGACGGCGACGAGCGGCTGGTGAACGCCGCCGGCGACGTGTCGATCGCCGCGTTCGACGCGGCGGCCGGCGGGCCGCCGATCGCCGCCTGGGAGATTCCCGCACTCGATGCGGTCGGTCACTTCCGGCGCACCTCCCGCAACCGTGGCCTGCACTTCGTGCTCCGCTGGCCGGGTCCGCCGCCGCAGGGGGCGCACGTCCGCGTGACCGTCAGCCTGACGACGTTCGACGGCGGGCGGTTCGAGACCGACTGCACCGTGCCCGTCCGCCAGACCCGGGGGCCCGCCGCGCCCTAGCAGGCTGTGGATCAACAGCCTGCTCGGTCGCAGGGATGCGACCGCGGCAGCGTAGCTGCCGTGAAAACCGGAGGTTTTCATACCTGGAAAAAGTCCCGGAGGACTTTTTCCACGGCCAGCTAGCAGGCTGTGGATCAACAGCCCGCTCGATCACAGGGATGCGATCACGGGAGCGCGGCTCCCGCGGAAACCGGAGGTTTTCATACCTGGAAAAAGTCCCGGAGGACTTTCTCCACGGACCGCCAGCCTGCCCGCCTTCGGCGCACCGCACCATGCCCGCCGCCATCGCCGTCGTCGTCCTCCCGCTCGCGGCGGCGGTCGTCTTCACGTTCAGCGCGCTTGCGCTCAAGCGGTCGGCGGAGCTCGGCGCGGGGCTTTGGCGCACGGCGTTCGTCTCGAACGTGACGAGCGCCATCCTCTTCGGCACGCTCTCTTTCCTCGGCGGGCCGCCGGTGCGGGCCGACCTGCTCTGGCAGCCGGCGTGCGTGGCCGCCTGCCTGTTCGTGGGGCTCCTCGCGCAGTTCCTCGCGCTCGAGAAGGGCGACGTCTCGGTGACGGTGCCCGTGCTCGGCCTCAAGGTGGTGCTCGTGGCGCTGCTCACGCCGCTCCTCACCAGCGACCGCGTGGACGAGCGGTCGTGGATCGCGGCGCTCGTCTGCGTCGCGGGCATCGCGGTGTTCAACCGCACCCCCGACGGCCATCGCCCGCGGCACATCGGCATCACGCTCCTCGCGGCCGGCGGGGCGGCGGTGAGCTTCGCCCTCTTCGACGTGCTCGTGCAGCGCTGGGGCCCGGCCTGGGGCGCGGGGCGGCTCTTGCCGATCGTCTACGCGATCAACGCCGTCTTCTCCCTCGCCCTGCTCGCCACGCTGCCGGCGCCCCTGTCGGCCCTGCCGACCGCGGCGTGGAAGTGGCTCGTGCCCGGCGCCGTCCTGCTCGGCCTCCAGGCCATCCTCTTCGTGGGCACGCTGGCGGTGTACGGCCAGGCGACGACCGCGAACGTCGTCTACTCGTCACGCGGCCTGCTGAGCGTGGCGATGGTCTGGCTGGCGGGCCACCACTTCGCGAACCGGGAAAGGTCGCTCGGCCCGCGGGTGCTCGCCTGGCGGCTCGTCGGCGCGGGGTTGATGCTGCTCGCGATCGTGCTCGTGACCGTCCGCTGATGAGCCACGGCCTGCGCTGCCGCCCTGCGGCCCGGTGGCCTGGTGGCCTGGTGGCCTGGTGGCCTGGTGGCCTGGTGGCCTGGTGGCCTGGTGGCCCTGTGGCCCTGTGGCCCTGTGGCCCTGTGGCCCGGGGCCCTGTGGCCCTGCAGCCCGGCAGCCCGGCAGCCCTGCGGCCCTGCGGCCCTGCAGCCCGGTAGCCCGGGGCCCGCTGACGCATCCCCCCGCGCCGCCCGCGGCGGCATCAGAGGCCGCGATCCTCGAGGAAGTTGAGCAGGTCGGCGACGCGGTTGGAGTAGCCCCACTCGTTGTCGTACCAGCTCACCACCTTCACGAAGTTGCCCAGGCCGATCGTGTCCACGGCGGAGAAGATCGAGCTGTGGGCGTCCCCCTTGAGGTCGGTCGAGACGAGCTCCTTGTCGGTGTACCGCAGGATGCCCTTGAGCGGCCCCTCGGCCGCCTTCTTCATCGCCGCGTTGATGTCGGCGGGGGAGGCCTCGCGGTTGAGCAGCGCCGTGAAGTCGACGACGCTCACCGTGGACACGGGCACGCGGAACGCCATGCCGGTGAACTTGCCCTGCAGCTCCGGGATCACGAGGCCGACGGCCTTCGCGGCCCCCGTGCTCGAGGGCACGATGTTGAGCGCCGCGGCCCGCGCGTCGCGGAGGTCCTTGGCGGCCGTGTCGACGGTCTTCTGGGAGTTGGTGTAGGCGTGCACCGTCGTCAGCAGCCCCCGGTCGATGCCGAACGTCTCGTGCATCACCTTCGCCACCGGGGCGAGGCCGTTGGTCGTGCAGGAGGCGTTGGAGATGACGTGGTGCTTCTTGGGGTCGTACATCGTGTCGTTGACCCCGAGCACGATCGTCAGATCCTCGTTCTTGGCCGGCGCCGAGATCACCACCTTCTTCACGCTGTCGCGCTTGTGGGCGACCGCCTTCGTGGCGTCGGTGAAGAAGCCCGTGCTCTCGACGACGACCTGCACGTCCTGCGAGCCCCAGGGGATCACCCCCGGATCCTTCTCGGCGAAGACCTTGATCTTCTTGCCGTCAACGACGAGGTCGTTGCCCTCGTAGCCGACGTGCCCCTTGAAGGGACCGTAGTTGGAGTCGAACTCGAGCAGGTGGGCGTTGGTCTTGGCATCGGTGAGGTCGTTCAGGGCCACGACCTGGACGTCGCCGTTCAAGCCGTACTTCTCGTAGATGGCCCGGTAGGTGAGGCGGCCGATGCGGCCGAAGCCATTGATGCCAACGCGAATGGACACGGAGGGTCTCCTGGGCGGGACGAAAACGGGAACGGTGGACGGGATGCCGGGATGCCGCCAGACGCGACGCGTCGGCGACGCGTGCGGCACGGGCGATTCGGCCGCCGCGACGCCGCGGAATATACACGGGCCGCCAGCCGCGGCACAATCGGCTCCCCCCGGGGCCGTTACGATGGATTCCGTTCCCCGCGCCCCCGTCGGCAGGCCGCCATCTCCATGTCCACGCCCGCGTCCGCACGCCCCGTGCTCGAACTCGTCGACGTGCGCAAGTCGTTCGCGATGCCGGGGGGTGAGCGGGTCGACATCCTCGACATCCCGTCCTTCCGCCTGGAGGCCGGCGAGCAGTGCGCGCTCGAGGGCCGCAGCGGCTCCGGCAAGTCGACGCTCCTCAACGTCGTCTCGGGCATCCTGCGGCCCGACTCGGGCCGCGTCGTCGTCGACTCGATCGACGTCACCCGGCTCGGCGAGGCGCAGCGCGACCGGGTGCGGGCCGACAAGCTCGGACTCGTCTTCCAGCAGTTCAACCTGCTGCCCGGCTTCACGGCGCTCGAGAACGTGCTCGTGGCGATGTCGTTCGGATCGGGCCGCCCCGACCGCGACCGGGCGACGCGGCTGCTCGCGGCCGTGGGGCTCGGCGACCGGCTCGACCACCGCCCCGCCGCGCTCTCCGTCGGCCAGCAGCAGCGGGTGGCCGTGGCCCGGGCGCTGGCCAACCGGCCCCGCGCGGTGCTCGCCGACGAGCCCACGGCGAGCGTCGACCCCGCCCACCAGCAGCAGGTGATCGACCTGCTGCGCGGCACGTGCGCGGAGCAGGGGGTGGCCCTCCTCGTCGTGACGCACGCCGCCGACGTGGCCGGCCAGTTTCCACGCCGCGTGCGGCTCGAGGACTTCAACCGCGCCGCCCGCACGTGAGCCGCCCCGTCGCCCCCTTCCCGCACCGCCGCCGCCGTCCCCTCACGACCGTCCCGCTCGAGCCCATCCCATGACCCTCCTCGGCATCGCCTGGCGCAACATCCGGCAGCGGCTGCTCACCAGCCTGCTGACGGCCCTGTCGCTGGCGCTCGGCGTGGCGCTCGTGGTGGCCACGCTGGTCACCGGCGGCATCGTGAAGCAGGCCTTCGAGTCGGGCTCGGGGCTCGGCTACAACATGATCGTGGGGGCCAAGGGGAGCCCGCTGCAGCTCGTGCTCAACAGCGTCTACCTCATCAGCAAGCCGATCGAAAACGTCTCCTGGGACTTCTACCAGCAGTTCCTTCCGGCGGCCCGGCGGGCCGACGGCGTCGACGGCACGTTCGCCGCCAGCACGAACGTCGCCGTGCCGATCTGCATGGGCGACTACTACCGCGGCTACCGCGTCGTCGGCACCAATGCCGACTACTTCGACCGGCTCACCGTGGGGGGCGGCAGGCCGTTCGCGTTCCAGTCGGGGCGGAACTTCCGCGACGACGAGTTCTTCGGCGGCGTCCTCGGGTCCACGGTGGCCGCCACGCTCGGCCTCCGGGTGGGAGACGCGTTCGCCCCCACCCACGGCGCCGACGACGGCAAGGTGCACGACCCCTTCCGCGTGACCGGCATCCTCGCCCGCACCGACACGCCCGTCGACCGCGGCGTGTTCGTCAACATGGAGGGCTTCTACCTGCAGGACGGCCACGCCAAGCCGGTCGACGACGACGCGGGCGGTGGCCGGGCGGCCGAGCCGCCGGCGGACGCCGGGGCGGACGGTCCGAAGCGGCTCCCCTTCGCCCAGCGCGAGGTGACCTCGATCCTCCTCGACACCGCCGCGCTGCCGGGCCTGCCGGCGGAGCTCACCGCGATGGGCCTGCGGACGGCGATCAACGAGGGCCGCGACGGCCAGGCCGCCCTGCCGATCGCCGAGATCCGCCAGCTGCTCGACCTCTTCGTGCGGCCGCTCGAGCTGCTCCTGCTCCTGGTGACGGCGCTCGTGGTGATCGTGTCGGCGATCGGGATCCTCGTGAGCATGGTGGGGTCGTCGCTCGAGCGCAGCCGCGACGTGGCGATCATGCGGGCGCTCGGTGCCCGCCGGGGGCACGTGCTGGCCGTCGTGCTCATCGAGGCGGTGCTGCTGGCGGTCGGCGGCGGGCTGGCCGGCTGGGCGCTCGGGCACCTGCTCGTGGGGGCGATCGGCCCCCTGATCGCGACCAACGCCGGCGTGTCGGCGGGTGTGCTCTCGACGGCGCCGGGGGCGGAGCTGCTGCTCGTGCCCGCGCTGGTCGTGCTGGCGATCGTCGCCGCGCTCCTGCCCGCCCTGGCCGCCTACCGCACCGACGTCGCCAAGTGGCTCTGACGGGCCCCGCGGAAAACGTCCACGGGGGCTTTTTCGGGCATGAACCGGGCCGCTGCCCTGCTAAAATGCCCGCATGAGAAACCACACGAGGCGATGCCTGCTCGCGGCGACGGTCGGGCTGGCGATCCTGGTCGGGCAGGCGCCGGCGGCCCGGGCGTGTCCATTCTGCTCGGCCGTGTCGCTCACGTTCGCGCAGGAAATCGCGCAGAGCCAGGCGGCCGTCATCGTCCGGCTCGTCGAGCCCCCCCCCACCACCGCCCTCTCGCCGCGGGCCGAGGGGCCGCTGCCCAAGGGGAAGTTCGCCGTCGTCGAAACGCTCAAGGGGGCCGGGCTCGTCGCCGAGGCGGGCCATGCCGGCCCCGACGGCGCGCCGATCGAGACGATTCTCCTGGAGAACAAGCCCGTCGGCGCGCTCTTCCTCCTCATGGGCATCGAGCCGCCGAAGCTCGTCTGGTCGAGCCCGATTCCGGTGAGCGAGCGGGCCGTCGGCTACCTGCGGTCGCTCCAGGATCTTCCCGAGAAGGGCCCCGACCGGCTGGCCTTCTTCCAGAAGCACCTCGAGGACGCCGACGAGACGCTCGCCCGTGACGCCTACGACGAGTTCGCCGTGGCGCCCTACGCCGACGTCCGCGGGCTCGCCGACCGCATGCGTCCGGCGCAGCTGCTCGAGTGGATCGAGAATCCGAAGGTGCAGGCCAACCGCCGGCGGCTCTACGCCACGATGCTCGGCACCTGCGGCACGCCGGCCGACGCCGACCGCATCGGGAAGATCCTCGCCAACGAGGGGCTCGGACCCGAGAAGGCCGATGCCCGCAGCGGCCTCGACGCCCTCATCGCCTGCTCCGTCACGCTCCGCGGCCCGGAGGGCCTTGACCTCGTCGACCGGCTCTTCCTCGACCGCAAGGGCCGCGACATCCCCTTCACGGAGACCTACGCCGCCGTGATGGCGCTGCGGTTCCTCGGCGAGGAGTCCGACGCCGTGCCGCGCGAACGCATCCTCGCGTCGCTGCGGCTGCTGCTCGAGGAGCCGAAGCTCGCCGACCTCGTGATCGCCGACCTCGCGCGCTGGGAGGATTGGACGGTGATCGACCGGCTCGTCGAGCTCTTCGAGAAGGCGGAGGCCGACAACATCTTCGTCCGCGAGCCCGTCGTGAACTACCTGCGGGCCTGCCCGCTTCCCGCCGCTACCGCGGCGATCGCGCGGCTCGAGAAGATCGACCCGGAGGCGGTGCGCCGGGCCGCGGCGCTCGCCGCCTTCTCGGGCGCGCTCGGCCCCAAGCCGGCCGCCGCCGGTCCGGCCGATCCCGGCGACGGCGATCCCGGCGAGCCGCCGACCGCCGCCGCGAATGCCACCGCGAACGCCATCGCGGCACCCGCGGCCATGCCGGAGGGGGAGCCGTCCATCGCCACCCGCATCCCGCCGACCCTCGCCGACGAGGAGGCCACCGACGGCACGCCCGGCATCGATCCTTCCCGGCCCGCGCCCGCCGCCGCTCCCGCGGCCGCTGCGGCGCCCGCGGGCGGCATGCCGGCGGTCAGGTGGCTCGTGATCGCCGCGGTGGCGGTGTTGGTCGGGCTGCTCGTCCGTGCCGTCTCGAGGACGGGCGGGGCCGGCACGTCGGTGCGTTGAACGGGGCGATGGTTGAACGGGGCGATGGAGGATCCGCGGACATGGCCAGTGGCGCGTACGATTCGTCCACGCCCCAGCTCGACGACACGGCCGACGACGGCGAAGGCCGCTACCGCGCGGTCGCCGGCACGGCCATCGCCGCGGCGATCGTCGCGGCGCTCTCGCCACTGGCGTTCTTCGACTGGTGGCTGGTCGTCGTGCCCGTGATCGGCATCGTGCTCGCGATCCTCGGCCTGCGGGCGATCCGCCAGCGGCCCGACGAGTTCGTCGGCACGCCGCTGGCGTGGGGCGCGCTGCTCGTCTCGGCGGCGTGCCTCGGCGGCGGCCTCGTCTCCCTGTCGGTCACCTACGCCCGCGAGCTGCCCGAGGGCTTCGTGCGGCTCGACTATGGCATGCTGCAGCCGCTCCCCGGCGATCCCCCCGACGCGATCCCCGACACCGCCCGCGCGATGGACGGCAAGGACGTGCTGCTCAAGGGCTACATGTATCCCGGAAAGCAGCAGCGTGACATCGTGCAATTCCTGCTCGTGCGCGACCAGGGTGACTGCTGCTTCGGCGGCAACCCGAAGATCACCGACCGCGTGCTCGTGCAATTGAACGACCCGTCGCGGCCCAAGGGCATCCACTTCTCCCAGCGGCTCACGAAGATCGCCGGGCGGTTCCGGATCCACCCGACCGGCACCGCGGTGCTCGACGGGGGCGTGCTCTACCATCTCGAGAATGCCGTTGCGCGGTAAGCACTGCCTCCCGATCGTGTCCCTCTGCGCCGCGTGGCTGGCGGGGTGTGGCGCGCCCGCGCCGCCGCCGGCGGCAGCGCCCGCAGCGGCCGTGCGGCAGCCCGCCGCCGGGGGCGACGTGGCGGCTGCACATCCGCAGGCCGTGGGCGATCAAGCTACCGGCGGGCTCGAGAAAGCTGCCGGCGGGCTGCGCGATCAACCTGCCGGCGGGCTGCGCGATCAAGCTACCGGCGGGCTGCGCGATCAAGCTACCGGCGGGCTGCGCGATCAACCTGCCGGCGGGCTGCGCGATCAAGCTACCGGCGGGCTGCGCGATATCTCCTTCGATGACGTGAAGCTCGACATGCAGAAGGGGGATCCGTTCACCCGCGCGGTGCTGCCGTCACGCGTCACCGCGCTCGAGAACACGCGGGTGCGGATCCGCGGCTACATCCTGCCGAGCTTCCAGCAGACCGGCCTGACGCAGTTCGTCCTCGTCCGCGACAACATGGAATGCTGCTTCGGCCCGGGGGCCGCCCTCCACGACTGCGTCGTCGTGCGGATGCTGCCCGGCAAGACGGCCGCCTTCTCGATCCGTCCGGTCGCCGTCACGGGGCGGTTCCGCGTCGAGGAGCTGCGGGGCCCCGACGGCCGGCACCTCGCCATCTACTCCATGGACGGCGAACAGGTGCAGTGAGCCGCCGCGGCTGGTACGATCGCGGCGGAGCCCGACGACGGCCCTGGGGCGGGCCGGGCCGGACACGTGGACTGGCGGCACACGACTGGACTGACGGCAGACGGTGACCATGTTCGAAGACCTCTCCTGGATCTATCAGATCCCCCCCCGGCGGCTCGCGCTGCTCTCGATCGTCGTCTTCGTCGGCTTCTACTGGGCCGGCGCGATCCTGCTGCGGCCGTTCTTCCGGCTGTTCGTCCGCTCCACGCCGGGCGGCAACGACATCGTCGGCTACATCCTCTCCTGCTTCTGCGTCTTCTACGGGCTGCTGCTCGGCCTCATCGCCGTCACGGCCTACCAGAACGTCGCCGAGGCCAGCGCCAACGTCACCCGCGAGGCGGCGGCCCTCTCGGCGCTCTACGAGGACGTGTCCCGCTATCCCGAGCCCTTCGGGCGGAACCTGCGCTGGCTGCTCCGCGACTACACCCGGTACGTGATCAAGTACGCCTGGCCCCTGCAGCGCGAGGGCATCATCCCGCAGGAGGGCACGATCCGGGCGGAGGCGTTCCACGACCGCCTCCTCGACTTCCAGCCCACGACGCCCGCCGAGCAGATCCTCCACGCCGAGGCGCTGCGGCAGCTCAACCACTTCCTCGAGTGCCGCCGGATGCGGCTCTTCTCCGTGAAGTCGGGCCTGCCCCCCGCCATGTGGTACGTGATGATCCTGGGCGCCGTGCTCAACATCACGCTCTGCTGGATGTTCGACATGCGGCTCCTCGCGCACTTCGTGCTCGGCGGCATCATCGCCGCCTACATGGGCACGATGATGTACCTCATCATCGACATGAACCAGCCGTTCCGCGGTGACGTGAGCGTGACGTCGGAGCCGTTCGAGCTGCTCTACCAACGCATGAACGAGGACTGACATGGCGAGCCACCCCGCGCCGCGGCGGACGCCCGCCGCGGTCACCGGCCGCATCCCCCGGCGCACGGCGCTCGGGCGGGGGGCGGCGGCCACGCTCGCGGCCGCGCGGGCGCTCGCGCCGACGCTGTTCGTGGGCTGCTCGCTGGGCATTCCCGAGCGGGCGCGGACCGTGCCCGTGGGCCTGCTCCACTCGCAGACCGGGCCGCTCGCGACGAGCGCCACCCCTCTCCGCGACATCGAACTGCACGCTTTCGAGCTCTGCAACGCGGCGGGCGGCATCCTCGGCCGGACCGTGCACCTGTCCGCGCCCGACCCGCGGTCCCGCGCCGACCTGCACGTGGCCCGGGCCCGGCGGCTGCTCGACGCCGGCGCCGTGGCCGTGTTCGGCTGCTGGACGAGCCAGAGCCGCAAGGCGGTGCTGCCGGTCTTCGAGGAGCGGCGGACGCCGCTGCTCTATCCGGTCCAGTACGAGGGCAACGAATCGTCGCCGTGGGTGATCTACGGGGGCAGCGTGCCGAACCAGCAGGTGCTGCCCGCGATCGACTGGCTCACCGGGCCCGAGGGGGGCGAACGGAAGAAGATCTTCCTGCTCGGCTCCGATTACGTCTTCCCCCGCACGGCGAACTTCATCGTGAAGAAGGCGCTCGCCGCCCGCGACCTCGCCCCCGTCGGGGAGCTCTACCTGCCGCTCGAGCAGCGGGATTTCAAGGCGGCGGTGGCGCGGATCGTCGCCGCCGGCGCCGACTGCGTGCTCAACACCGTCAACGGCGACGGCAACATCGGCCTCTTCGCCGCCCTGGCCGCGGCGCGGGTCGACTCGGAGCGGGTGCCCGTCGTCTCCACGAGCATCGGCGAGACCGAGCTGCAGACCCTGCTGCCGGAGCAGGTACGCGGCCACTTCGCCGTGGCGTCCTACTTCCAGTCGATCGACTCCGAGGCCAATCGCGGCTGGATCGGCGGCTTCCGCCGGGAGTTCGGCCACGACCGCGTCACGGGCGACGCGATGGAGGCCGACTGGTGCCTCGTCCACCTCTGGAAGGCCGCGGTCGAGAAGGCGGGATCGTTCGCCGGCGACGACGTGCGGGAGGCCCTGCGCGACGGGATCGAGTTCGCCGGCCCCGGCGGGACCGTGCGGTTCGACCCGAAGACGCAGCATTGCACGCGGTCGTTCCGCGTCGGACGGATCCGGTCCGACCGGCAGTTCGACATCGTGCACGCGTCGCCCGCGCCCATCGAGCCCGATCCCTATCCGCAGATCGCGTTCCCGGGCTGGAAGTGCGACTGGACGGCGGATGGCCTCACCCGCGGCGCGGAGGTCCCGATCGATGGCGACGTTTGAGGTCGAGGAGACGGAGGGCATGCGCTGGGTGAAGGTCGTCCTCGACGACGACGACGTGCGCACCCAGCGGGGCGCGCTCAACCACATGACCGGCGCGCTCGCGATGGACGTGCCGCTGCCCACCCTGCGGTCCTGGTGGGTGTCGCTCTTTTCCGACGAGTCGATCCTGCGGCCCCGCTACAGCGGCACCGGCACGGTGCGGCTGGACGCCTCGCTCGGCGGCTACCACCGGCTCGAGGTGAAGCCGGGGGAACGCTGGATCCTCGAGACGCACTGCTTCTGGGCCAGCGACGGCGAGGTGCTGCTCTCCGTGCACCGCGAGCGCATGCTCACGTCGCTGTGGGCCGGCGAGGGGTTCTTCTGGTACAAGACCGCGCTCAAGGGGGAGGGGCAGGTGATGCTCCGCGTCGACGGCCCCGTGGAGGAGCGGCAGCTGCGCGGCGATCGCCTCGTCGTGGACGGCCGCTACGTCGTCGCCCGCACGTCGGGCATCCGGCTGTCGGTGCGACGCCCGACGAAATCGTTTCTCGCCTACTGGCTCTCCGGGCAGCGGGCGGCCTACGTCTACGAGGGCACGGGCACGATCCTGCTGGTGCCCGTTCCCTACTGGCGGCTGCGGATGCAGCAGGAGAAGGCGGCCGAACAGGGGCGGCCGGCTCCGGTATGAGCGGCCCGTGGCGCCGCGGCCGGCACGGCCTGCTCGCGGCGGGAATGGTGTGGGCGGCGACGCTCGCCGTGGCCCGGGCCGCCGCCTGCCCCTTCTGCGGCACGGTCGGACCGTCGCTCGCCGAGCGCCGCGACCGCGCTGACGCGGTCGCCGTCGGCGAGGCGCTCGGCGACGCGGGCAGCGCGAGCGGCCCCACGATGCAGCGATTCCTCGTCCGGGCGGTCCTCAAGCCCGGGGTCGACGCCGCGGACGCAGCCCCGGCGGTCGCGGCCGGCGTCACGGTCGAATCCCGGATCGATGCCCGCGTCGATGCCCGCGTGGCGGGCACGGCCCTGCTCTTCCGGATCGACGCCGCCGCGGAGAACGCGGGGCCGCGGTGGTCGGCGCTGCCGGCCGACGAGACGCTCCTCGGCTACGTGGCGGCGGCGCCGCCGGTGGATCGGCCGGCCGCCGCGCGGCTGCGCTGGTTCGCCGACCGCCTCGAGCACCCCGAGCCGGCGATCGCCGCCGACGCCTTCGCCGAGTTCGGGGCCGCGCCGTTCGCCGCCGTCGTCGCCGCGGCCGACGCGCTCGACCCCGCCCGGCTCGCCGCCTGGGTCAACGAGCCCGGGATCGACCAGCGCCGCCGCGGCTTCTACGGCCTGGCGCTCGGGATCGTGGCGCGGGACGGCCACGATCCGCTCGTCCGCCGCGACTGCCTCGCGGCACTCGACCGGGCCGTCGCGGCCCCCGGCGACGACTTCCGCGCCGGCTACGACGGCGTGCTCGCCGGCCTCCTCGTGGCGCGTGGCGACGCGGGCCTCGACGTGATCGAGTCGCGCGGGCTCCTCGGCCCCCGCGGGCGGCCTCTCGACCAGCGGCACCTGCTCGCCGCGCTCCGCTTCGCCCACGAGAGCCTCGCCGACACGATCCCGCCGGCCCGGATCGCGGCCGCCACCGCGGCGCTGCTGGCGAGCCCGGCCGTGGCCGCCGATGCGGCGATCGACCTGGCCCGCTACCGTGCCTGGGACCGCGTGGACGACGTCGCCCGCCTCTGGACGACCCTCGGCGGCGACGACCCGCTCGTCCGTCGCGCCGTCGCCGGGTATCTCACCGCCTGCCCGCTGCCGGCGGCGAAGGCGCACCTCGCGCGGCTCGACCGCGACGATCCCGACCGGCTGCGGGCGGCGCTCGAGGCCGCCTCCTTTCCCGGCGGGCGTTGAACAGCCCCGAGCGTCGCCGTCATGCACAGGCGCAGAAGGGCGACCCGAGTCGGTGCATCGACGGCGAGGGGGCGGCAAAAGTCTCCTCGTTCGGCCGCAACGGCCTCCACTCGGGAAGCGTTCGCCGCCCCCCCCCTCGCCTCGACGGTATGTCGCCTGTGTCGTCGATCTCGCGGAACGGCGGCATGAGTGACGTCCAGCCGCTTCAACCCGGTGGAGGGGCCGCCCGTCGCCCCGTGAGACGGCGTAGGCCGGGCACCGATCCGCCAAAGGCGGATTGGTCGCGCAGGCAGGATGCCGAAGCGCAGCCGGCTCCGAGTGAGCCGGAGCCCGGAGGGCGGAGGCGAACGTCCGGCGAGCGGGGTGACGGGCGGCCCCGGGCGTCACCCCAGAAGCGTCAGCGGCCGGCGGCGGCGGGACGCGGCGGCGGCAGCATCTCCGGCACGCCGGGCCCCAGATCCTTCCGCGGCGTCGTGCCCGGGGCGGGAGGGGCGTTCTTCTCGGCCTCCGGCTCCTCGCGGGTGGCGGGGTCGCGGGGGGGCAGCTGCATGGCCGGCGTGCCCGAGCCGATCGACTCGAAGTTCTGCGACACCACGCCGCGGCTGAAGACGCCCGGACGGGAGTGGCCGTAGTCGAGGTAGAGGCTCGCGTCACGCTGCCGGGCGCGGCGGTGGGCGTCGAAGTAGGCCTTGCCCGGCCACGGTCCCTCGGAGAGGAACACGCCGTTGTATTCGAGCAGGCTGCCCTTGCGGAAGTGGAGCTGCGAGATCGAACGGTTGTAGTCGACGATCGCCCGGGCGTAGGAACTCTCCGCCTCGGCCCGCCGCCGCTGGGCGTCGAGCAGCTGGTCGAGCGTCACCGTGCCCGCGTCGTAGGCGGCCTGCACCGCGTCCACCTGCCGCTCGGCGGCGACGCGACGGTTGAAGTTGGTCTGGGCCAGGGCGAAGTTCGTGTCGACGTTCCGCACCGCCTCGACGAGCGCGTGGGAGGCCTCGAGCTCCTCGTCCTGCAGCCGGGCCCGCTCGCGGGCGAGCTGGAGCTGGTGGTGCCTGACGGTGGCCATCTCGCGGCGGAAGCCGAGCGGCATGTTGAACTGGGCCCCGGCCTGCCACTCCTGGAACTGCCCGCTCAAGAGCGTCGAGTAGGCGTCGGTGTTGGCGAGCGGATCGGTGCCGTTGGCGTTGTAGGCCTGGTAGTTCTGGTTGATGAGTTCCTGGCCCATGCCGAGGAACCGCCAGCGGCCCACGAGGTCGAGCCGCGGCAGGATCAGGTTCTTCGCGGCCGTCAGCTCGAGCTCCCGCTGCTTGATGATCCACTTCTGCCTGCGGAGCTCGGCCGACCGCGACAGGGCCTCGACGAGCGCCTGCTGCCAGTCGAAGGCGATCCGCGCGGTCGACGGCTCGTCGGAGGGGCGGATGAGACGGCCGTCGCTCGCCGAGATGCCCATCATGAATCGCAGCCGGTTCTCGCAGCGGTAGACGTCGGTGAGCGCCTGCTCCACTTCGCTGCGGAAGAAGAAATACTGCTCGCGGGCCTGCGCCTCCTTGTCGGCCTCGCCGCCGCGCGACTGCTCCACGTAGAGGGCGTGCACCTTCCGCCAGGCCTCGAGGGCGCTGTCGCGGCCGGCCTTGCGGGCCTCGAGGTTGCGGTAGGCGAAGTAGAGCTCCCAGTAGGATTGCTCGGTGTCGCTGACGAGGTTGCGGACGCCCGCCTCGAAGTCCGCCAGCGAGATGTCGGCGTTGATGCGGGCCAGGAGCACGCCGCGGAAGAGCGGGCGGTTGAAGGTGGCGTCGAACGGGTCCGGCCCGGCGATCCGGTTGTAGGTGACGCCGGCCCCCTGGAGGAGCGGCTGGCTGAACGTGAAGTCGTAGTTCGTCGTGAACGTCGAGGGCACGATCACCTTTCCCGCGGAGTTCTGCTGCCGAATCGGCGAGTTGTTGTTGTCGTAGAGGGTCGTGTTGGCGAAGCCGAAGGTGGCACCGGTGGCGGTCCGCTTCTGGATGCCGGCCGTGAAGTTGCCGGTGTCGCCGAGGAACTGCTGCTGGAAGATCCGCACGCCGACGCCGCCGACGTTCTGCGGCCGGTTCTGCCGCTCCCACGTCAGCGAGCTCGAGAGCTGCGCGTCGAAGAGCGCCAGCGCGCTCTCCACGCCGCGGAAGGGGTCGGTTTCGGCGATCGCGGGATCGTAGATCGTGGGCGTCTGTGACGGCGCCGTCAGCAGCGACACGGCGGGCTCGCCGGTCTGCGGCCGCGGGCCGCCGAAGCTCTGGAACCGGCCGCCGAGGTTGCGGAGCACCTTGCCGTTCTCGAGGGCCGTGCGGATCGCCTCCTCGAGCGACAGCTCCCAGATCTGGTCGAACTTGGCGTTGGTGAGCGACAGCGGCTCGACCGTGCCGGACGCCTCGTCGAGCGGCGGCTCGCAGCTGTCGGGATACTCGATCTTTTGGATCGCCCCGACGTAGTGCGAGAGGTCGCCGTCCTCGAAGAAGTAGAACGGCTGCTTGGGCGCGCAGCCCCCGGCGAGCAGCGACACGCTGGTGAGGGCGACCCAGAGTTGTCGGATGTATCGCGGCACGGGGGACTTCCGCAGTCGGTCGTGTTCGGCCGGTCTGTTTCGGACGCACTGTCAAAGCACCGTCGCTGCGCCCAGGGGGACGGCCGCACATGGTGCGGCCGATCCCGGCACGGTGCCCCCCGACCCCGTGCCAGCAACGCGTGCGCCAAGGCGCAGCGACGGCTCCGGAGATATCGGCCGACCGGGGCCGCAAACTTGGAGGAACCGTCACGATCGGCCCCACCGGCAGGGTTTGTCGCGGGTCAGCGGCGGGTTTGGGGGTTCTGGGTGGGCCACGGACCCACGACCGCGGTGCGGACGGCCTCTCCCTCCCGCCAGACGAACCGGGCGGCGCAGTCTCCCATGCCGCGGAGGAAGGCCGCCGCCGCGTCGGGGCCGAGCACGCTCGCGGCCGTGGCCGCCGCGTCAGCGGTGGTGCAGTCGCGGGCGATGACCGTGACCGCCGCCGGGCCCGCGACGCCGAGGCCCGTGCGCGGATCGACGATGTGGCTGTAGCGGCGGCCGTCGATCTCCACTCCCTGGAAGGCGTCCCCGGACGTCGTCACCGCCGCGTGGGCGAGGACGACTTCCCCCCCCGCATCGCTCCCGGCCGCGGGTCGCAGCGGGGCCACGGCGATCCGCCAGCCCGCCGCTCCCGGCGGGGGCCCCGACACGAGCACGTCCCCCGAGGCGTCGATCATGGCCGCCGCGACGCCGTGATGCTCGAGCACCTCGAGCGCCCGATCGGCGGCGTAGCCCATGCCGATGCCCCCGAGGTCGAGCCGCATGCCGGGTCGCCCGAGCGTCACCGACCGGGTCTCCGCCTCGAGCACGAGCATGCCGGGCCCGACGGCGGCGCGGGCGGCCGCCAGCCGGGATTCCAGCGGCAGCCGCCCGGACCGTCGGGCCTGCCGCCAGAGTGTCGTGAGCGGGCCGACGGTGGGGTCGAAGGCCCCGCCGGACGCGTCGCGGATCGTGACCGCCCGGGAGAGCACCCGCCAGAGGTCAGGGCCGACCGGCCGCGGCGTCGTCGTCGGTGCCGCGGCCGACAGGCGGCACAACTCGCTCTCGGGGTCGTAGTCGGAGAGGATCCGCTCGAGTCGGCCCAACTCCGCGAAGGCCGCGGCGATCGCGTCCCTCCCGGCCCGCTCCGTGGGGGCGTGCGCGGTGATCGTCCACGGCACGCCCATCAGCCGCTCCGTCGCCACCACCCGCGCGCCGGCCTCGACCGGCGGCCCCGCCGGGGAGACGCCCACCGCGGCCCACGGCCAGACGAGGCAGCCGACGCACGCGGCCCACGCCGGCCGGCTGCCGCCGACGCCCCGCGGCCGTGACCGCGACCGCGACCCCCGCGACCAACGGCGGGCGAACTCGCTGTAGAATCGTCGCATCATGGACGCTCCCCGATCCGCACCGGCCGTCGCCATCACCTTCGACTGCACGCCCCTGCGGGCGGTGCAGGGCCTGGCGGCTCCCCCGGAGGCTTCGCCCGGCTACCGCGCCAAAATCGAGAGGATGCATCGCGCCGCGACACGGCACGGCACCCGCAACGCCTATTATCTCACCGGCGGCACCTGTGCGTTCCGGTTCACGAACGACCCCCACGCCGGCTGGGTGCGGTTCGCCTTCGAGGGCACCGTCCTCACCGACGACGGCGACGGCCGTTGCGTCGGGAGCGACCTCGACGTGCGGCTCGACCAGGAAACCTGCGACTGGCTCACGCAGCCGGCCGTGGCATGGCTCACGCTGTCGGTGCGCCACGCCGTGAAGACGGAGTTCGACCGCTTCATCGCCGCGGGCGACCTCGCCCGCGCCAAGGAGCGGCTGGCCCGCGAGCAGGCGGCCAGCGACGCCAGCGGCGGCTTCCTCGGCATGAACCTCTGACGCCCGTCACGCACGCGTCTCGCGCGTGTCGAGCTCGCGCGATCGTCGGGCACGGCGCACCCGGTGTCGGGCGGCCGGTGCCCCCCGACCCGCGAACGCCCGCGGCTCACGCGCGATCCTCGGGCGGCGGCGACGCCGCCGCCGCGTCGCGATCCCGCCGCCGGATCTCGAGCAGCACGCTCTCGTTGTCGCTGCCTCGGATCGGCCACGCGGCGATCCGTCGCACCGTCACCCGCTTGACGTGGCCACGATGGCGGGCCTCCCCCTTCTCCTCCTCCCACCGCGGCCCCTTGATGAGGAGCAGCCTGCCGAAGCGGTCGCAGAGGGGCTCGAACCAGCCGAGGAGTTTCACGAGCGGCGCCACCGCCCGCACGACGAGCGTGTCGAAGCGGTCGCCCCCCGCCGCGGCGACGAGTCCCTGCGCCGCGGTGGCATGCACCGGCAGCCGCAGCCCGATTTCCGCGACGATCGCCTGCACCGCGCGGGCCCGCTTGCCCACGCTGTCGCTCAACTCCACCCGCAGGTCGGGCCGGAGGATGGCGAGCAGCACCCCCGGCACGCCGCCGCCGGTGCCGACGTCGAGCACCCGCTCCCCCGGGGCGAGATGCGGGGCGATCGCCGCCGCATCCGCCACGTCACGGGTGACGAACCGCTCGACGTCGCTGTGCCGCGTGAGGTTCAGCCGCTCGTTCCACGCCCACAGGCTCGACGCGTAGGCGGCGATCCCGGGAACCGCCTCCGGCGGCACGACCACCCCGCACCGCCCGCAGGCGGCGGCGATCTCGGCCGCGAGTTCCGCCGGGGAGGCGTGGTCGGGCGTCACTTGATGAACAGCATCTCGCGGTAGGTCGGCAGCGGCCAGAGGTCGTCGGGCAGGATGGACTCCATCTGGTCGGCCGTCTCCCGCAGCGCCACCATCGCCGGCACGACGACATCGTGGAAGTGCTTGGCCTCGGCGTGCACGTCGTGGCCGCCGTGGGCCATCGTCTTCTCGAGGGCCTCGATCCGGCTCTCGAACTCGCCGACGAGCTTCGTCAGCTTCTCGAGCGTGCCCATGTGCACCGTCTGCCCGATGCTCTTGAGCTTCGAGGCCGTGTCGACGAGCTCGCCCTGGTAGCGGTAGCCGGCCGGCAGGATCATCGTCTTGGCGATCTGCAGCGCCGAGTTGGCCTCGGCGTTGATGTCCTTGCAGTAGCGCTCGGCGTAGATCTCGTAGCGGCTGCGCAGCTCACGCTCGGAGAGCACGCCGTACTTCTCGAACAGGGCGATGTTCTTCGGCGAGACGAGCACGTCGAGGGCCTCGGGCGTGGCCTTGAGGTTGGGCAGCCCGCGGCGCTTCGCCTCCTCCTGCCACTCCGCCGAGTAGCCGTTGCCGTTGAAGATCACCGCCTTGTGCTGCGAGATGATCTGCTGGAGCAGCTTCTCGATGGCGCCATTGAGCTTCGACACGTCGCCGCCGGTGGCCTTCTCGAGCTCCGTGGCGATGTAGTCGAGGCTCTCGGCCACGATCGTGTTGAGGGCGACGAGCGGTCCGGCGATCGACTGGCTCGCGCCCACCGCCCGGAACTCGAACTTGTTGCCGGTGAAGGCAAAGGGGCTCGTGCGGTTGCGATCGCCGGCGTGCTTCGGCAGCCCGGGGAGCGTGTCGACGCCGACGTTCAGCGTGCCGGTGGACTTCGACGAGGTCGCCCGTCCCTTCTCGATCTGCTCGAAGACGTCGGCGAGCTGCTCGCCGAGGAAGATGGAGATGATCGCCGGGGGGGCCTCGTTGGCGCCGAGGCGGTGGTCGTTGCCGCTCGAGGCCACGACCGACCGCAGCAGGTCGCCGTGCATGTGCACCGCCCGGATCACCGCGGCGCAGAAGACGAGGAACTGGGCGTTGGCGTGCGGGCTCTCGCCCGGCTCGAGCAGGTTGCCGAGCCTGCAGCCGAGTGACCAGTTGACGTGCTTGCCAGAGCCGTTGATGCCCGCGAACGGCTTCTCGTGGAGCAGGCAGGACATGCCATACTTCTCCGCCACGCGGGTCAGCGTCTGCATGATCGTCTGCTGGTGGTCGGTGGCGATGTTGGCGTTCTCGTACACCGGGGCGATCTCGTACTGCGACGGGGCCACCTCGTTGTGCCGGGTCTTCACCGGCACGCCGAGCTTGTAGAGCTCACGCTCCCCCTCGAGCATGCAGGCGAGCACCCGCTCCGGGATCGCGCCGAAGTACTGGTCCTCGAACTCCTGCCCCTTGGGCGGCTTGGCACCGAAGAGGGTGCGGCCGGTGACGACGAGATCGGGCCGGGCGAAGTAGAAGTTGCGGTCGATCAGGAAATACTCCTGCTCGGGGCCGGCCGAGGCCGACACCTGGCCGACGTCCTTGTGCCCGAAGAGCGCGAGCACGCGGCGGGCCTGCTTGTCGACCGCCTGCATCGACCGCAGGAGCGGCGTCTTCTTGTCGAGCGCCTCGCCGGTCCACGAGCAGAAGGCGGTGGGGATGCAGAGCGTGGTGCCGTTGGGGTTGTCGAGGATGTAGGCCGGGCTCGTCGGATCCCAGGCCGTGTAGCCGCGGGCCTCGAACGTCGCCCGCAGGCCGCCCGACGGGAAGCTCGACGCGTCAGGCTCGCCCTGGATCAGCTCCTTGCCGGAAAACTCCGCCATCGCGGCCCCGTCGCCCGTCGGCGAGAGGAAGCTGTCGTGCTTCTCGGCGGTGATGCCCGTGAGCGGATAAAAGACGTGGGCGTAGTGCGTGGCGCCCTTCTCGATCGCCCAGTCCTTCATCGCCAGCGCCACCGCGTCGGCGATGCCCGGATCGATCGGCTTGCCCTGCTTGATCGTCGCCTGCAGCGCCTTGTAGACGCTCTTGGGGAGCCGGTCCTTCATCACCGCGTCGCCGAAGACGTTGGCCCCGAAGATCTCACTCGTCGGCGTGTCGCGGAAGCTCCAGGCTTGGCCGTTCGACTTGTAGTTGTTGATGGCGGCGACGGCGCTGGCACGAGCGTTGGTCATGGGCGGGGTCCTTCTTCTGAGCGGGGGGGAGGAAATGGCACCTGGCGCCCGCGCACGAGAGCCGATGCGGGGGCGACCAGGAAGAAACGTCGCAGCCTGTCGTGCGCGATCCGCCGCCAGAAGGAAGAACCCGGCAGACCGCACCTTTTTGGGCACCTGCGACCTGCAAGGTAACGGGGCGGCGGGGGCAGTTCAAGTAGCCCGACCGCGGCCCGCGGGGGCGCGATGCCGGTCGCGACGCCGGCCGCACAGTGCCACCTGCACGGTGTCGCCTGCACGGTGTCGCCTGCACGGTGTCGCCTGCACGGTGTCGCCTGCACCCTGCGATCGCGCGACCTTTCGACCATGGAGTCTTCGACCCGGCCGATCCGCCGCGCACCGTCCGCGGCCGCCGCAGCGGCCGATCGGGTCCCCCGCGCGGCGGCCGGACGGATCACCGCGCGGCGGTGGTGCGGCTGACGGGCTTGGCGGCAGGCCGGGCGGCGATCGACCGGCGGGCCACCTCGAGCGCGGCGTCCATGAAGGGATCGGCGGCCTGCGCCACGAACACGCCGTCGGCCGGCCGGGCGACCGACTGCACCTGCAGGTCGGGATCGACGCCGACCCGGCTGTAGGGCAGGCCCTTGGGGGAGAAGAACTTGGCGGTGGTCAGCCGCATGCCGACGCCTCCGACCTCGAGCGGGAAGATGCCCTGGATCGAACCCTTGCCGTAGGTCCGCGTGCCGACGAGCGTCCCCCGAGCGTGGTCCCGCATGGCGCCGGCGAAGATCTCGCTGGAGCTGGCGGAGTCGCCGTCGATCACCACCACGAGCGGCATCCGCCACGTGCCGGGACGGCTCGCCGAGTAGTTGAAGTCCTCCTCGGGGCTGCGGCCCCGCGTGGCCACCACGAGCCCGCGCTCGAGGAACAGGTCGGCCACGTCGACGGCGGAGGAGAGGAGGCCGCCCGGATTGCCGCGCAGGTCGATCACCAGCGACCGCATGCCGGCGGCGTCGAGCCGCCGCAGGGCCGACTCGAGGTCGGCGGCCGTCGTCTTCTGGAACGAGGTGAGCTTGAGCGCGGCGACGCCGGTGGCGGGGTCGAGCATCCGCACGTCCTCGACGCTCGGCACCTCGACGTGCTCGCGGCGGACCGTCACGGCCCGCGCCGGCGACGGAGCCCGGAGGATCGCGAGCGTCACGACCGAGCCCTCGGGGCCCTGCAGGAGCTGCGCCGCCTCGTCGACGCTCATGCCGCCGAGCGACCGGCCGCCGACGCCGACGAGATGGTCACTCGGACGGATGCCGGCCCGCTCCGCCGGACTGCCCGGGATCACGTGCACCACGAGCAGCCCGTCGTCGGCGCTCTTCAGCTCCACGCCGAGCCCCACGAAGTTGCCCTCGATCTGGGCGTAGAGGTCGTCAAGCTGACCGTTGGTGAGGAAGGCGGAATACTCGTCGAGGCCGCCGATCGCCGCGGCGGTCATCTCCATGAGCGTGACGGCCGGCGGGATGCCGAGCGTGGCGTGGCCGGCCCGCGCCACCCAGGCGGCGAACGTCTCGGCCTCCGCCTGCGAGGCGATCGACCGGCCCGCGGAGATGCGGGCGATCTGGTCGCGATAGAGCGACCGCCGCTCGGGCGTGGCCTGCGGTGCGTAGAGCGCCGCGAAGGACGGGTCGTCGATCGCCACGTCCATCGTCAGGCAGCCGCGGGCGACGAGCCGGGCATACTGCGGGGCCTCGACGTGGTGCGTGGAGATGCGGGCGAGCACCTCGGCGTAGAGCCGCCGTGCGTCGGTCTCGGCGAGCTTCGACAGCTCGAGCCGAAAGGCCTGCTCGCAATGACGGCGACCGAGGTCGCAGTGGATCTTGGCCAGGTCGTATCGCTTCTGCAGTTCGGCGGGGAGCATCCCCTTGCGGGCGATCGGCTCGCAGATCGCGACGAGGTCGGCCCAGCGGCGCTCCCGCTCGAGTGCCGTCGACCGGGCCGCCAGGTCGTCGTGGCCATGCTGGGCGAGACCAAGCTGGGCCGACGCCTGACCGGCCGGCTGACCCTGCCAGCTTTGCGGAAGATTCGGAGCGGTCTGGATCTGCGGCTGCGGGTCCGCGGCCGGGGCCACCGGGCCGAACGACGCCGTCAGCACCGCCACCGCGGCGACGAGCGTCGCGGCGATCCACCGCGGCCGGCCCGCAGACGGGATTTTCGCCTGGAAAAACAGGCCGTCGCGACCTTCTTTCTGGCCGCACGCCTGCGTCCGCCCCGGGGCCGACCGTGCCGATGGAACGACGACTGGCGAAACGACGTTCACTGCGTGCAATCCGTTCGCGGCGCCGCATCCCCTGGCGGCAGGCATGCGGTCTCTCCGTCGACCGCTCGCGATTATGGATCACGTTTCCGGGGCGGTCAAAAATCCACGCCACGGGAACGCGAAAAATCCCCGGGCCGCCGCGGCCCCCGGGCGATGCCCGGCGGATCGCCCGCGGCCCCCGCCGCGGATGACACCTTGGTACCATGAGAATCGAGGAGGCCCCCGCACACCCATGCCCCGATCGCCCCAATCCGTGGACGGTCTCACGAGCCCGCAGCCGTCCCGGCCGCCGGCCGACGCCGGTGCGGGAAGCGTGCCGCAGCCCACGCTCGTGCTGCTCGAACGGGTGCGGCGGGGAGACGACGGGGCGATCAACGGCCTGCTCGCGCGGCATCGCGACGCGATCCGCCGCATGATCGACCAGCGGATGGACAAGGTCGTGCAGCGCCGGGTGGACGCCAGCGACATCGTGCAGGACGTGCTCATCGAGGCCAACCGGCGGATCGGCGACTACCTCGCCAATCCCACCATGCCCTTCCAGCTCTGGCTGCGGCACATGGCCCGCGACCGGCTGATCGACGCCCACCGGCGGCACCGCGTGGCCTCCAATCGCAGCCTCGACCGCGAGGTGTCGCTGGCCGTGCCGGACGGGGCCGACCGTTCCGAGGCCGACCTGATCGGCCAGCTGCCCGGCCGCGAGCTCACGCCGGCCGCGGCCGCCACCTGGCACGAGCTGGAGTTCCGGTTCGCGGCGGCGGTGGAGCGGCTCGACGAGGACGACCGGCAGATCGTGCTCCTGCGGCACTTCGAGCACCTTTCCACCGCCGATGCCGCCGCCGTGCTCGGCCTGTCGAAGCCGGCCGCAGGCATGCGGTATCTGCGGGCGATGCGTCGACTGCGGGTGCTGCTCGACGGCGGGGCGGGGCTCGACTCGCTGGCCATCGAGCGGGCGCGGGAGGCCGGCGGCGCCGTGTCGGGCTGAGGCGGGCCGGGCCCCCACTCCCTGCTTCCCGCGGTCCGGCGGGGTCGGCCCCGGGGTCCGGCTCCCCGGACGGGCGACGGGCCTATCATGTCGGAAAGGCCAACCATGACGCCCACCGCTTTCCCCCGCACGCGGGCCGTCGACCGGCCCCTTTCCGCAGCCGACGAGGAGCTGCTCGCGACGCTCGTGGACGAGCTGTCGGAGGTGCGGGGCGGCAGCGCGCATGCGGCGGTCGAGCGGATGGCCGCCGCCCATCCGGAGCTGGCCGGGCAGCTCCGCGAGCTCTTCGCGGCGATGCTCGTCACCGACGCGGTGGCGGAGCAGTCGACGATCATCCATGACGCCGCCATCCATGCCGCGGCCACCGGGCGGCCGATCCCCGAGAGGGGAGGGGGAGCCGAGGCGGCGACGGCCCCGGGGGCCGACCGGCGGGCGGGCATGGCCGACGGCGGCCGCGGCTTCGTCCCCGGCGTGATGCCGCTGCCGGCGGTGTTCGGCGACTACGAACTCCTCGAGGAGATCGGCCGGGGGGGCATGGGCGTCGTCTACCGCGCCGTGCAGCGGAGCCTCGGCCGCATCGTGGCGATCAAGATGCTCCTCCGCCGCGACCTGGCCACGCCCGCCGACCTGGCCCGATTTCGCAGCGAGGCCGAGGCCGCCGCCCGGCTCGACCATCCGGGGATCGTCTCGATCTTCGAGGTCGGCGAGTGCGACGGCCACCCCTTCTACAGCATGCAGTTCGTGGAGGGGACCACGCTGGCCAAGCGGCTGCTGGCGGGCCCGCTGCCGGCCCGTGAGGCGGCGGCATTGCTGGCGCAGGTGGCCGACGCCGTCGAAGTGGCGCACGCCCGCGGCGTGCTCCATCGCGATCTCAAGCCCTCCAACATCCTCATCGACGCCGCCGGCGCCCCGCACGTCTCCGACTTCGGACTGGCCAAGCGGCTCGAGGCCGAGGAATCGGTGACGCACACGGGCGCCATCCTCGGCACACCCTGCTACATGTCGCCGGAGCAGGCGGCCGGCAGCCGCGGTGACGTGGGACCGACGAGCGACGTCTGGAGCCTGGGCGCGATCCTCTACCAGATGCTCACGGGCCGCCCCCCGTTCCAGGCCGCGACGCCGATGGACACGCTGCTCGCGGTGCTCGAGACCGAGCCGCCGGCTCCCCGCACGATCGACCGGCAGGTGGACCGTGATCTCGAGATGATCGCGCTGAAGACCCTGCAGAAGCCGCAGGACCTCCGCTACCGCTCCGCCGCCGATCTCGCCGCCGACCTGCGCCGCTTCCTCGCCGGCGAGCCGGTGGCGGCCCGCCGCGGCGGGCTCGCCGACGTCGTCTCGCGGATGTTCCGCGAAACCCATCACGTCGTGGTGCTCGAGAACTGGGGCCAGCTCTGGATGTGGCACTCGGTGGTGATCCTCGCGCTCTCGCTGATCACGGCCGCGCTGTCCGCGCGGGGCGTGACGGAGCGGTGGCCCTACCTCGTGCTCTGGGCGGGGGGCCTCGCGCTGTGGGCGCCGATCTTCTGGGCGCTGCGGCACCGCACGGGCCCCGTGACGGCGGTGGAGCGGCAGATCGCCCACATCTGGGGAGGCAGCGTGATCGCCAGCGTGATGCTCTTCTGGGTGGAGGACCTGCTCGATCTCCCCGTGCTCAAGCTCTCGCCGGTGCTGCCGCTCCTCGCCGGGCTCGTGTTCTTCGCGAAGGCGGGCATTCTCTCCGGCGCCTTCTACATCCAGGCGGCCGTGCTCTTCGCCACGGCGCTCGTGATGTGCGTGTCGGGCGTCTGGGCGCACGTGATCTTCGGCATCGTGAGCGCGGCCTGTTTCTTCGTGCCGGGGCTCAAGTACCACCGCCAGCGGGGCCGGGGCTGACCGGCGGGGCACCGACCAGGCGGCGGGGGTGGGCTCACTCCGCCGGCGCGAACGCGACGAGCCACAACTCCATCCCCGGCCGCGGGCAGACGCCCCAGCCGCCGGAAGGGACCGCGGCGGCGGGCCGCACGATCCGCAGCGAAGGATCGATCGCCCGCAGCCAGTCCGGCGCGGCCTCCGCGCCGCCCCCCATCCCCGACGTCACCAGCCAAAACGTCCCTTCAGGCGCGGTGTCGCGGATCGTCCGCAGCACCTCCGGCCGGGGGTGCCGCAGCCGCATCACCGGCCGCGGGAAGAACCCGGGCACGTGCGACAGCTCGATGATGGAATACATGCCCCGCATGTTCTCGGTGTCGTGCAGGACGATCGGCGTTTCCCGGCCCGACGCGGCGATCGCGGGCACGAACGCCGCGGCCATGTGGTTGAAGGAGGGGGAGCCGATGTCGCGCGGCGCACCCAGCCCGGCGGCCGCCAGGAGCGTGAAGGCGATGCCGAGCACCAGGCCCGCCGACGGCCGCAGGCTCGCGGCCGCCAGCACGGGCGCGGCGGGCATGGCGACCGCCGCCGCCGCCGCGTAACGCAGAAAAATCGTGTTCTGCGTTCCCCGCAGGGCGTCCAGCGCGAGGATGGAGAGAATCGGGACGACGAGCAGGAACACCCACGGCATGAGCGCGGGCCGGCGCCGCAGCCCCGCGATCGCGACCGCGACGATCGCCGCCGATCCGAGCAGCGCGAGCTTCCGCGACGGCACGTAGACCAGCAGCCGCAGCGGCAGGGCGAGCCCGGAGGGAAGCGCATGCCGCCAGAAGGGGGCGGACGTCTTCAGGTAGCCGTCGCCGGCACCGAGGTCGGCGAGCTGAGCGATCCCCTGCGGAAGCCAGAGGATCGCCGAGGCGACCGCGGCCACGGCCGTGGCGGCGAGCAGGTGCCCGCGAAACCGGCCCGCGAGCCGGAGCATGCCCCAGAGCACGACGGCGAGGCAGGTGCCCGCCGCGAAGTAGTGGGTGAGCATGAGCGGGCAGAGCGTCAGGCCCAGCCACCAGACGCCGCTGGTGGTGGCGCCACGGGTTTCGATCCGCACCATCTGCCACGCCGCGCAGGCGGACAGCGCCATCAGGAGGGCGTAGCTGCGCACCTCGGTGCCGAGGTCGATCTGCACGGGCGACAACGCCATCGCCAACCCGACGACCGTGGCGAGTGGGAGCGACGCCTGCATCCGCACGGCGAAGAACACGAAGAGGATCGCGACGACCCCGGAGACGGCGGAATACATCGCGGCCTGCCAGTCGCCGCCACCGCAGATCTCGCGCCACAGCCGCAGCGTGAGCATGTAGAGCGGCGGATGGAGCACCGCCTTGAACCGGTCCCATGCCGCCAGCGGCGGGGCGGCCGCGTCGAGGCTGGTGAGCGCGGTCGGCTCGGTGACGAGGACGTCGGCGGGCCAGCCGATGAAGTCGCTGGCGCGGCCGGTGGACATGGCGAGATGCCACAGCTCGTCCATGGACAGCCCGTGACCGGCGGCGTGCCACCGCAGCGCCAAGGCCACGACCGCACAGGCGATCGCCGCGGCCAGATCGGGCCAGCGCGCGCCGGCCACCGAAAACCGGCTGCGAGAGGTGGCGGCATCGGCGGCGGTCGGCTCGAGCCGATCCGCGGCGCGGGAGGGGACGTCCATGGGCGAAGAGCGGGCGGCGACGCCGTTTCAGCGGGGCAGGGCCACGGGATGATCGGCCCAGCCCCGATGATAGCCGCCGCGGACGCCGCGGCATCCCACGCCGGTCATCCCACGAAGAGCGTCGCCAGCCAGTAGAAGCCGCCGGCGAGAGTCATCGCCACCGGCAGCGTGAGCACCCAGGCCAGCGCGATCTCGCGGACGGTCTCCGGCTGGATGCCGGAGTTGTTGGCCCACATCGTGCCGGCCACGCCGCTCGAGAGGACGTGCGTGGTGCTCACCGGCATGCCCAGCGCGTCGGCCATGCCGATCGTCGTCGCGGCCACGAGTTCGGCCGCGGCCCCCTGGGCGTAGGTGAGGTGCGTCTTGCCGATCTTCTCCCCCACCGTCACCACGATCCGCTCCCACCCGAACATCGTGCCGATCCCCAGGCACAGGGCCACGCCGATCACCACCCACAGCGGCACGTATTCCACCGGCCGGGCGAGCTTGCCGGCGAGTCCCTTGAGCACGAGCCGGCGGTCCTCGGTGAGACGGTCGCCGAACTTCTTGAGCAGGGTGCGGACCGACGCCCCCAACTCGACGAGGTTCGTCCGCAGCTTCCAGCGCTCGTCGGCGTGCAGTTCGGCGTAGCTCGTGCGGCCGTCGAGCGCGGCCACCACCTCGCGGGCCAGCGGCAAGGGGTCGAGCGTGGCCAGCACGACGTCGTCGTGGGGATAGGGATCGACCACGTCGACGAGCGTCGACTCGAGCACCTCGGCGGCAGCCACCCCCTCGGTCCGCGAGATCATCTCCACCCGCTTGCTCGCCACGTGCTCGTCCTTGAGCGCGTCCATCATGCCGGCGAGGGGCTCGCTGGCGAGCTCCTGCTCCAGCTGCCGCGCGGCCTCGACGGTGGCCGCGACCTGGCTCGATGCGGCGCTCATGTCGAGCGCGTAGGCCGCCGGCACGATCCCGATGAGCACGAGCATGATGAGGCCCATCCCCTTCTGGCCGTCGTTGGAGCCGTGGGCGAAGCTGACGCCCGTGCATGTGCCCACGAGCAGCGCCCGGATCCACCACGGCGGCGGCCTGTCGCCGTGGGGCGGCTCGTAGAGCTCCTTCGCCGGCACGAGCCGCCGGGCGAGCAGGAGCAGCAGCGCCGCCAGGCCGAAACCGATCGCCGGCGAAAGAAACAGCGCCATCGCCACCTCGGTGGCCTTGTGCCAGTTGACCCCCTTCCAGGGAGAGCCGTGCTCGAGCCAGGCGTTCATCATCCCCACGCCCATGATCGACCCGATGAGCGAATGGGAACTCGAGGCGGGCAGGCCGCGATACCAGGTGGCGAAGTTCCACGTGATCGCCGCCCCGAGGAGCGAGAGCACCATCGCCAGGCCGCGGCCGGTCTTGATGTTGACGAGCAGATCGACCGGCAGCAGGTGGACGATGCTGAAGGCGACACCGATCCCGCCGCAGAGCACGCCGAGGAAGTTCCAGAGGCCCGACCAGACGACCGCCGGCGTGGGCTTCAATGACTTGGTGTAGATCACCGTGGCGACCGCGTTGGCGGTGTCGTGGAAGCCGTTGACGACCTCGAAACCGAACGCGATCGCGAGCGCCACGATGAGGAGCAGGAGCTGCCCGGTGCCGAGCGCCTGCATGCTTTCCAGAATCTCCATGTCGCCTGCATCCTGCGGAATGGTCCCGGGCACGGCGGGAATCCGCCGTCGCCATCGCGAGCCCCTGAACCTACGGCCCACGGGGGACGGCCACAATCCACCCCGCCATCCGCATCGAAATCTCACAATTCCCGTCGCCGGCCGGAGGCGGCCCGCCGGAAAACGGCGTTTTCCTCGGGCGCGTCGCGCTCCGCCGGGCCGGGTGAACCGCCGTGGGGCGGCATGCGTAAGCTTTCGAGGAGGTCTCCGCGGGCGCCGCCGCTGCGCGCGGCGGGTCGGAGGCCGGCACCGCGGGAGCACCAGCGATGGCACGAGGCGATCGGCTGCGGGTGGAGCGACGGCTGGGCGGATCGAACCTGCCCTACATGCACCATGGCATCGACGTCGGCGACGGCACGGTCGTCCACGCCCGCCCCGACGACTTCCGCCGTCCGCTCGCCGGCGGCGGCGTGGAGCGGACGAGCCTGGCGGAGTTCGCCGGCGGGGGGGAGGTGCTCGTGACCACGGAGCCTCCCGCGCGGTTTTCGCCGGACGAGATCGCGGCGCGGGCGGTCGCGCACGTCGGCCGCACGGGCTACTGTCCGGTGGAGGACAACTGCGAGCACTTCGCCACCTGGTGCGCCACGGGCAAGCACGCGAGCCGCCAGGTGGAGATCCTGCGGTGGCGGCTCGGCGGCCTCGTGGCCCGCACGGCGGCCGTCGTGTCGGCGCGGATGGCCGCGGGCGCGGCGGAGCGGGTGGCGGTGCGGACGGCGCTCGGTACCACCGTGCGGCTGGGCCTGCGCACGCTCGTGCCGGCGGCGATCGCGGGCGAGGCGGCGGCGCTCGCGACGGAGTGGACCGCGCATCACACCGGCCGGTCGGCCGACGAGAGCCGGCGGGCGGGGGAGGCGGCGGGCCTCGCGGCCTCGGCGGTCACCTGCGGTCTGGCGGGCCTGCCCGCGGGTCCTGCCGGCGTCGTCACCGGCGCCCTGGCCGGGGCGGCCGTCTGGCTCGGCGGGGCCGTGGTGGCCAACACGGTGCCGCGGCTGGCCCGGGCGCCGACGGCGGGGTCCGCTCAGCCGTGGTCGCGGTAGTCGGAGAGCGGTCCCGGCCGCCACGCCATCCGCAGGGCGTTGCCCACGGCGACGATGTCGATCGCCTCCTGCACCAGCGCGCCCGCCGCGGGGGGCAGCAGTCCGGCCGCCGCGACGCCCATGCCCACGAGGCTCGCCGCCATCCCCCCCACCGCGCTTTGCAGGGCGATCCTCCGCAGCCGGCGGGCGATGTGCAACAGCTCGTCCACGCGTTCGAGGGCCGTGTCCATGACGACGGCGCCGGCGGCCTCGCTCGTCACGTCGCTGGCCATGCCCATCGCGATCCCGACGGTCGCCGCGGCGAGCGCCGGCGCGTCGTTGATGCCGTCGCCGACGAAGAGCGTGGGGGCCTCCGCGGTGGCCTCCCGCACGAGCCGTAGCTTCCCCTCGGGCTGGATGCCGGCGTGCACCTCGCGGATGCCGACCACGTCGGCCAGCCAGCGGACCTCGCTCTCGCGGTCACCCGACACGAGGAGCACCCGGGTGAGGCCGTGCGCCGGGGCCAGGTGGCTCACGAAGGTGCGGCCGTCCTTCCGTGGCGAGTCGCGAAACCGCAGCAGCGCCTCGGTCCTGCCATCCACCACGAGCACGCACTCGAGCCCGCCGGCGACGGCGGGCAGCCGGGCCACCCCCTCCGCGTCGACGGCCGGCAGCTTCTGGCGGCTCGTGACCGCCACGGCGACGGGCGCGGCGGCCGGCGGCTTCACCATGCCCACGAGCCCCTGTCCGGGCTTCTCCTCGAGGCTGTCGACGTCGTGGAGCGGGATCGACTCCGCCGCCGCCGCCTCGACGACCGCCGCGGCGAGCGGGTGCTTGGAGTAGGTCTCGAGGCTCGCGGCCAGCCCGAGCACGTCGGCCCGCGAGCGACCGCCGAGCAGCTCGACGTCGGTGAGCTTCGGGCTGCCGTAGGTGAGCGTGCCGGTCTTGTCGAAGATGGCGATGCGGCAGGTGTCGAGCCGCTCGAGGATGGCGGGATCGCGGATCACGATGCCGCGCTTCGCCGCCAGCGACACGGCGCCGATGATCGCCACCGGGATGGCGATGAGCAGCGGGCAGGGGGTGGCCACCACGAGCACGGCGAGGAACCGGGTCGGAGAGCCGCTGGCCCACCAGGCCGCGGCCGCGATCGCCACGGCGAGGGGCGTGTAGAGCGAGCCGAGCGAGTCGGCCAGCCGGCGCAGCTGCGGCCGCCGCTCCTCGCTCGCGCGGAGCACCTCCATGATCTTGGCGTAGCGGCTGTCGCCGGCCACCCGCTCGGTGCGGATCTCGAGGGCGGCGTCGCCGTTGATCGAGCCGGAGAGCACGGCCGAGCCCGGGGCCTTGGCCATGCGGTAGGGCTCGCCGGTGAGGTAGCTCTCGTCCATCGCGCCGCGGCCCGCGACGACCGTGCCGTCCACCGGGCAGATCTCGTGCGGCAGCACGACGAGCACGTCGCCCACCGCGATGTCGCCGAGCGCCACCTCGCCCAGGCCCGCCGCCGTCTTCCGGTGGGCCAGCGAGGGCATGCGGCGGGCGAGCGCGCCGAGCACGTCGCCGGCGCGGCTCACCGCCCGCGACTCGAGTGCCTCGCCCCCGGAGAGCATGAGCACGACGAGCACGCCGGCGAGGTATTCGCCGAGGACGACGCTCGTGACGATCGACAGGCCCGCCAGGAGATCGGCCCCGAACACGCCCGCGGCCACCTTCGCGAGCAACTCCCACACGAGGGGCGCGCCGCCGGCGAGGAGCATGAGCACGAGCGGCACCTCCGCCACGGTGAGGCCGCGGCCGGGAAACCAGCGGCCCGGATCGAGCGGCCCGAGTGCCGCCGGCCGGCTCCCGAGCCCCGACCAGACGAGCAGCGCCCAGATGGCGAGCGTGACAAGCGCGCACAGCGCGATCAGCTCGCTGCCGCGCGGCGGGCCGGCATGTGCGGGGGGATCGGCGGGCCGCGGGGGCGAAGACGATGGCATGGGGGGTCTCGCGGCGGCCGCCCCGCCGGCCGCCGGGGCCTTGCGGGGAGCGGGGGAAGGGGAGGTCAGCTGTGCATGCGGGGCACCGCGTCGCCCCGCGCGATGACCGCGGCCTCCTCGGCCGCGAGCTGCCGCAGCCGTTCGCGGACGATCTCCTCGTCGGCCATGTCGCAGGCGAGCCGCACGTAGGTGGCGTGGTGGCGGGCCTCCGACTCGAAGAGGCCGCCGTAGAACCCGCGCAGCTCCGCGTCGGCGACGTGGTCCGCCAGGAGCGCGAACCGCTCGCAGCTGCGGGCCTCGATGAGTCCCGCCACGAGCAGACGGTCGACCCCCCGGCCGGGCTCATCCTTGCGGATCAGCTCGTGGAGCCGCTGGCCGTAGCTGCTCGGCGCGAGCTTGCGGAAGCGGATGCCACGGCGGTCGAGCAGGTCGAGCACCATCCGGAAGTGCTCGAGCTCCTCGTTGACGATCTCGGTCATCGCCCGCGCGAGCGGCACGTGATCCACGTAGGAGAAGAGCAGGTTCATCGCGACGCCCGCCGCCTTCTTCTCGCAGTGGGCGTGGTCGACGAGCACGTCGTCGAGGCCGGCGTCGACCTGGGCGAGCCAGCGGGCGGGGGTGGCGGACTGGAGCGAGAGCATGGACGGGAAGCCGGCGGGACGGGGGCTCCGCGGTTGCCCGACGGACGCGGTTGCCGCATCATACCCCCTCGGGCAGCCGCGGCCCCGGCCCGTTTCCCGCCGCACTCGCCATCCCGCATCCCGCCGTGAGCCCGCCATGATCGCCTTCGACCGTCCCGCCGGACCCGGACCGGCGAAAGAGCCCGATCGCAACGTGCTGGGCATGCCGCTGGCGGCCTGCTCCCGCGATCCGCTCACCGGCTTCTTCCGCGATGGCTGCTGCCGCACGGGCCCCGACGACACGGGCGTGCACACGGTGTGCGCCCTGATGACGGAGGACTTCCTCGAGTTCACGGTGGCGGCGGGCAACGACCTGGTGACGCCGCGGCCGGAATGGGGCTTTCCGGGACTCGTCGCGGGGGATCACTGGTGCCTCTGCGCGGCGCGGTGGCTGGAGGCGGCGCGGGCGGGCCGCGCGCCCCCGGTCGTGCTCGAGGCCACGCACGAGAAGTCGCTCGCCATCGTGCCCCTCGAGCTGCTCCGCCGACACGCCGCGCCTCCCGCCTGATCAAGTCCTCCGCACCGCGGTGCCGGCCTCCGCACCCGTTCCAACGCGACCGCATGCATCCGCTCCTGCCGGCCGCGATCGGCCTCGTCGCCCTGCTCTATTCCACCGTCGGCCACGCGGGCGCCACGGGCTACATCGCCGTGATGACGCTCGCGGGCCTGCCGCCGGCCACCGTGCGGCCGACGGCGCTGTTGCTCAACGTGCTCGTGGCGTCGATCGCGACGGCGCAGTTCGCCCGCGCCGGGCACTTTCCCCGGCGGCTCTTCTGGCCGCTGGCGGCGGCGAGCGTGCCCTGCGCGCTCCTCGGCGGCGCGACGACGCTCTCGGCCGCGGCGTTCGAGGCGATCGTGGGCGCGGTGCTCCTGGCGTCGGCCGTGCGGATCGTGGTCGCACCGCGGTCGCCTCCCGCGGGCCGCCGGGACGCGGCGGCCGAGGCGGAGGAAGGCGGTTCCGCCGCGGCCCGGCTTTCCGTGCCGGCCCTGGCGGTCCTCGGCGGGGCGATCGGCCTGCTCGCCGGGCTCACCGGCGTCGGCGGCGGCGTGTTCCTCACGCCGGTGCTGCTGACGCTCCACGCGGCGCCCGTGCGGCGGATCGCCGCGGTGACGGCGCCGTTCATCCTCGTCAATTCGCTCGCCGGCCTCGCCGGCGGCCTGCTCGCGGGCCGTCCGCTCACGGCGGTGAGCCTGCCGGTGGTGGCGGCGGCGGCGGTCGGCGGCGCGGCGGGATCCTTCGCCGGCGCGTTCCGCCTGCCCGTGCGTTCGCTCGAACTCGTGATGGCGGCGGTGCTCACGTTCGCCAGCTGGAAGCTGCTCGCGCGGCTTGCGGGCCTGTAGGAAACGTTGACGAACGGCCGCCCGAAACGCAACTCCCGTTGCACCGCGGATCCGTGTCGTCACAGCCGACCGCCGACCGACCTCGGGAAGCCGCTGCGCTTCCTTCGATGGCGAAGGTGTGCAGCGTCGCACCGAACGGCCGTGTCCGCCGCGACGGCACGCCGGCGGACACAAGAACCGCGTCTCGAAACCGGGCGCCGCCCAGACGCCCACTCATTTGCTCGGGCACCCCTTTCCCTCAGGTGACTAGTTCTTTAAGGTGAGGCGGGGCCTCGATCGCAGGCCGCTGCCCGCTTGGATGGGTACCCCTTACGAAGGGCCGGACCGCATGCATGACGATGACAGTCCGCACCTCGCGGCCGGCGGGCTCCCCTCCGTCGCGTCGCGAGCGGCGTCCAAGACGATCGCGACCGAACCTGATGGTCGCGAAAGTTCTGGAGCAAGCCTCGCTTCGATTCCATTGACGTCGCAGGCACGAAATCCGAACTCGGATCGACTGGCGCGGGCGTGGCGATGGCCGCGGCTGATCGCAGCGTCCTTCCTCATCGCGGCCATCGTGACACTCACGCTCGCATATTCTCCCGCCAGTTTTCTGCCCTCTGATCATCCACGGCACTCGACGCTTCAAGAGCCAGAACCTGTCTCGACGCACGCGGAGGCTCTTGCGAAGATCGAGTTGCCTCGCGGTTTCAAGGCCACGCTCTTCGCGCACGAACCGGCGGTGCAACAACCGATTGCGCTGACGACGGATGATCGCGGACGCGTGTGGGTTGCCGAGCGACACTCGTACAAGGACGAAACGCACTCACTCGACGATCGCATCGTCGTTTTCGAGGACTTCGACAACGACGGAGTCCACGACCGTCGCACCGTCTTTCACGCTCGACTGAGGAATCTGACGGGGATCGAGATCGGGTTCGGCGGCGTGTGGGCGCTGTGCCCCCCGCAATTGCTCTTCATTCCCGACAGCGACCGCGACGACGTTCCCGACGCGGACGCCGTCGTGATGCTCGATGGGTGGGCGCCCCCCGAAAAGGCCATTCACACGATCGCAAACGGCCTGCGATGGGGGCCGGATGGGTGGCTCTATGGGCGTCAGGGCCTCTTCGCCTCTTCCGAGGTCGGTCCGCCGGGGGCGACCTCCGACGAGCGCATCCGCCTGGCAGCCGGGATATGGCGGTTTCATCCCCGTCGCCAGACCATCGAATCCGTCGCTCGGGGCACGGTCAACCCTTGGGGGATGGATTGGGATGAGCATGGCCAGTTGTTCTTCATCAATACCGTGATCGGGCATCTTTGGCACGCCGTACCGGGCGCCATCTACGAGTTGCACGATCCGGTCACCGTCGGGTGGGACGCCTACGAGTCACTCGGCCAGACTGCGGACCATTTCCACTGGGGGGACGGGGAAGAAGGCACGAACATTCGGACTCTCGGCGTCACGCGCAAGACCGACCGAGCAGGTGGCGGTCATGCGCATGCGGGAATGATGATCTACCAGGGAGACAACTGGCCGAAGCATTACAGGAATGGACTGTTCGCCGTGAATCTTCACGGGCGTCGCCTGAATCACGACAGGCTCGCCCGACGCGGCGCCGCATACGTCGGCACCCACGACAGGGATTTCCTGCGTTCTCGCGATCCCGCGTTTCGCAGCGTCGACGTGATCGCCGGTCATGACGGCGGCGTCTACGTGGCTGACTGGACGGACGTGGGGGAATGCCACGAGAACGACGGCGTGGATCGGGAGTCCGGACGGATCTACAAGATCACGTACGGGCGCCCGGCGAAAACCACAATCCGCGACGTTGCTTCCCTCGGCAGCCTCGAATTGACCGCTCTCCAGACGCATGGCAACGACTGGTTGGCCCGACATGCTCGACGCGTTCTTCACGAGCGCGCATGTGCCGGCGAGGACATGACCGCCGTGCGCCGCTCGCTGCTCGAGTTGCTCGAGGGCTCCGCGGACACCGTTCACGCACTCCGTGCCTTCTGGTGCTTGAACCTCGTCGCTCCGCCACATGAACGACATCTGTTGGACCAGCTCTCGCATGACGACGAACACATGCGAGTCTGGGCGATTCGAGCACTGATCGACCGCGGGCCCGTGACCGCCCGGGCGCTGGAGGCATTCACCTCGTTGGCCGCAGACGACACGTCCGGTCTGGTGCTCTTGTTCCTGGCGTCCGCGATGCAGAGTCTGCCGCCCGCGGAGCGCTGGTCGCTTGCCGGTCGCCTGTCCGCGCGTGACGACTTCGCGGACGATCCGGTGCTCCCCCTGATGATTTGGTACGGGATCGGTGCTGTGGTGCCGGACTCGATCGAACAGGGCGTGGAGTTGATCGCAGCAGCCCGCATCCCCCGTCTGCGTCGCCTGCTCGCCCGTCGCGTGACGTCATCGATCGACGTGAATCCCGCGGGAGTGGATCTCCTCGTGGCGAGCCTGAAGGCCTGTGACGACGCCGACACTCGATTGGATATTCTGTCCGGCATGAGTGATGCACTTCGGGGGCACCACGCCGCCGACTGTCCCCCGAACTGGCCCGCCGCCGTCACGGCCTTGCGTCGCGATCCTCGACCGTTGATAGCTCGGTTGGTGCAGGAACTCAGCGTCGTCTTCGGCACGGGTCGGGAGGTCGCCGAACTGCGTCGGATCGCGATCTCCGAGAATGAGAGCGACGCGGCCCGTCGTGCGGCCCTTCGGCACCTCGTGGCGTGCCGGGACGCGGACATCGTGCCGCTGCTGCGATCTTTGCTCAACGACCGCGCCGTCGGGGTGGATGCGATTCACGGCCTCGCGGCGTTCGACGATCCTGACACTCCCGCACTGCTCTTCCCGTATCTTGCGTCGATGCCAGGATTCGCCTTCGCTCTTGGCGCGCATGCCAAGCACGTTGCGGCGATGAGCACGCTGACGTCACGGTCCAGTTTTGCCCGCGTCTTGCTTTCAGAGGTCGAGGCGCGGCGCATTCCTCAGAACACGTTGTCCGCCCTCGACGTCAGCGTCATGCGCAGCTACGCAGACGCCGACATGACAGCCCGGTTGGATCGCCTCTGGCCCACGACGCGCCCCCCCGCCGACGCGGCGGCGGCGACGATCGCACGTTACGCATCGCAACTCACGCCTCAGGTGCTTGCAGAAGCCGATCTGCGCCATGGCAGGCTGCTCTTCTCACGGAAGTGCGCGACGTGCCATGTGTTGTTTGGCGAGGGAGCAGGCGTCGGCCCGGATATCACCGGCGCGCAGCGATCGAACCTGCATTACGTGCTCGGCAACATCGTCGACCCCAGTGCGATCGTACAGCCGCCCTATCGGATGTACGTCGTCATCCTGGACGACGGGCGTGTCTTGAACGGCATCGTGTCGCAGCAAGACTCGCGCGCCATTACAGTCCAGTCGCCTCACGAGTCCGCCGTCATCGCCCGGTCCAAGGTCGCAGAGATGCGTGCCACGGAACAATCCCTGATGCCGGTCGGACAGCTCGACGCACTCACGCCCGATGAACGCAGGGATTTGATCGCGTACATCATGTCTCCCGCGCAGGTACCCCTTCCGGACGGCGCCGACTCCTCTACACTTCGCTAGAACGGCGGCATGTTGGACGAGTCTCGCCGAGATGCGGCGAGGCCGACATCGACGATGGTTCATGCGCGACTCGCCCCGGGACGCGGCGCGGATCTCGCTCATGCAGCGGAGCCTGCATGCTTTGGCCAGGTTCCGTTTACCTCCATGAATCATCCACGTTTTCGACCGCGCCGTTCCGGTATCAACCGTGCGAACGTTGCCACCCGTATCGGGCGGACGGACCGGAGTTCGCGACGGCGCTTCCGATCGTGCTGGCTTCGCCTTCTTGGCTGCACGTGCGGAGTGTTCATCACGGTGCAGGGCTGCGCGCGGGCTCCCGCGCCTCCGTCCGCTCCAGAGGCGACGCAACAAGGGCTGACGTCAACCATCTGCGATGATGCCCAGGGAGCCGATTGGCCCCACTGGCGCGGAGCGCGCCGCGACGACGGCGTCGCCGAGTCATCCGGCTACGGCGGTGGGCGTTGGCCGACAGGTGACCCGATCTGGACCGCACACACGGGCGGCGGCGCGTCTTCGCCGCTGGTCATCGCGGGCAGGGTGTACACGCTCGGATGGGCCTCGGGGGAGGACACGGTCGCATGTCTCGATGCCGCCACCGGCGAGCTTGTGTGGTCGCGTCACTACCCTTGCCCTGCATACGGTCGCCGGGCCACCGGCGACGAGGGGCTGTATTCAGGTCCGTCGTCCACGCCCGAATACGATCCCGCGACCGGCCTGCTGTACACGCTGAGCACGGACGGCGACCTGCGCTGCTGGGACACCCGGCGCGAGGGCGAGAGCGTGTGGAGCATGAATCTCTACGAGGCGTATGACGTGGCTCGACGGCCGAAGATAGGCCGATCCGGATTGCGAGACTACGGCTACACATCCTCTCCGCTCATCTGGAACGGGACGGTGATCGTCGAGGTCGGGGACGACGAAGGCTGCCTCATGGGCTTCGACAAACACACCGGGCGCCGGCTGTGGACCAGTCAAGCCAAGGATCCGGCGGGCCACTCGTCCGGCCCGACACCGATCGTGGTGGAGGGAGTTCCCTGCGTCGCAGTGATGACGGTTCGCGGACTGCTCGTGGCCAGGCTCGACACTCGCCATGAGGGCCACACGGTCGCGTCCGTCGATTGGGCCACCGACTGCGCCAACAACACCGTCGCTCCCTGTGTGCACGGAAACTCGTTGATCGTGACGTCGGCTTACAATCACTCCGCCATGGCGCGATTCGAGATCACCCTGCGGGGGGCCCGGAAAGTCTGGGAACAGCCGCTCTGCTCGAAGGTGTGCATCCCGGTGGTGTATCGGGGGCACGTGTATTGGGCATGGCAGCAGGTGCACTGCCTCGATCTCGCGACGGGCGTGGAGCGTTGGTCGGGTGGCACGTTCGGAGACGCGGGTTCGTGCATCGCCACCTGCGATGGGAAGCTGATTGTCTGGGGTCACAATGGCAAACTGGCGCTCGTGGACACAGAGCAGGGAACTGCCGGAGAGTACCGTGAACTCTCGTGTCGCGACGACGTTCTCTCCGCCGAGGCCTGGCCGCACGTGGTCCTTTCCAAACGACGGCTCTATTGCAAGGACCGGAATGGGAACCTGAAGTGTTTTGCGCTCGACGCCGTGCCCGACGTCGCGGCCCCGGACGTACCGTGATCGTCGGTGTGCTGTGCCGGCGTTGGCCACGCGGGCGATCGTCCGCGTGAATCCCGCAGCGCACAGCCGGGGACCACGTCGACCTGCTCAGGAGACTCGCGAATTGTCAGGCCGTATCGTGTACAACGACCAACGAATCGAATCCGCTTCATGGCCCGTGGCAAGCCGTCCATGACCCACGACCCCCGGCCGCCGCAGCCCGCCGCCACGCCCGGCGGCGCCGACCGCACGCTCGCCACGATCCTCGCCAACGCCAGCGCCGACACCCGCGCCACGATCGCCGTGCTCGGCGAGATCCTCGGCCAGCGGCCCGCCTCGGCGCTCTCCCCGACCTCGTTCGCCGCCGGCCACCTCGGCATCGATCCCACGCGGCTCTCGAGCACGCACTACGTCGGCCCCGGCACGGCCCTGGCGATCCTCGGCAACCTGCTGCGGATCGAGCTCGAGCGGCACGCCGACCGGGTCGTGATCGGTTCCCCCGGCGACGGGCTGCCCCCCACCTGGTCGCAGCTCGACCTCGGCCCCGACGACAAGGTCGCCGTGCCGGGCCGGCTGGTCGCGTTCTTCCCGGCGGGCACGCTCGCCGCGACGCCGCTGTGCGTGCTCGTCGACGACCGGCACTGGGCGCGGGAGTTCGCCATCCTCGGCAGCCACGATACCAAGGCCGTGGCGGAGCAGGTGCTGCGGGCGTTCTGCGACCGCATGAAGACGCCCGAAAACCCGATGCGGGGCCGGGTGCTCGAGGCCACGGTCACCGAAGGCTGCATGCGGCTGGGCATCACGCCCGTGCTCGGCAACACCCGCGACGGGCTCATCCTGCCGGCGGCGGTGTGGAACGAGGTGGACATCTTCCTGGCCGCGGCGACCACCCGCCGGGAACTGCTGCGGCGGCTGGGGCTCGGCACCAACCGCGGGATGCTCGTGGCGGGGCCGCCGGGCGTGGGCAAGACGCACCTCGTGCGGGTGATCGCCGCGGAGCTCAGGGGGATCTTCACGACGATCCTCGCCGACGCCAACGCGATGCGACACATGATCGCCGACCTCTACGCGGCATCGGAGACCTTCGGGCCCACGCTCGTGGTGCTCGACGACATCGATCTCGTGCTCGGCCACCGGGATTCCAACGGCGACAACGCGGCGCTCGCCGACTTCCTCGCCACGCTCGACGGCGTGCTCGAGCGGGAGGACATCCTCACGATCGCCACGACGAACGACCCGCAGGCGCTCGACCCGGCGGCGCAGCGGTCGTCGCGGTTCGACATGACGATCACGCTGCCGCTGCCCGACGAATCCTCGCGGTCGCGGATCCTCCGCCGCCACTCCGACGACCTCGGGCTCGACCTCGACTACGACGCGGTGTCGCGGTCGCTCGAGGGGGCCACGGGGGCGGACGTGAAGGAGGTCGTGCGGCGGGCGGTGCTCGAGCACGGCGAGAAGTTCACGACGGAACAGCTGCTCGAGATCACGAGCACCGGCCGCTGGAAGGCCGCGATCGCCCGCCGCCGCTACCTGGCCTAGCAGGGATGCGATCGCGGGAGCGCAGCTCCCCGGGAAGCCGAAGGCTTCCAGAGACACCGGCGTAGCTCCCGTGAAAACCGCAGGTTTTCGTGCGTGGAAAAATGTCCGGAGGACTTTTTCCACGGGCAGCTCGCGCCGGGCGGCGCGGCCGCGGATGCGCGGCCACACCGCGGCCCGCTACCACGGGCTTTCGAACGCGTTTTGATAGTGCTCGACGACCGGATCGCCGCCGTCCGCGCCGAACGTCACCGCCACCACGTCGAGCCGCACCTGGCAGTCTTCGAGCCGGTGCCGACGGATGTAGGCGTTGGCGAGATCCACCATCCGCCGCTGCTTGCGCGGTCCCACCGTCTCCGCCGGGTGGCCGTGGGACGTGTCTGTCCGCGACCGCACCTCCACGAAGACGACGGTGCGGGCGTCGAGCGCCACGAGGTCGATGTCGCCGTTGAGCACCCGCTCGCGGCGGCCCACGATCCGGTAGCCGAGCCGGCGGAGGTAGGCCTCCGCCGCCGCCTCGCCCCGTCGCCCGAGCGCGTCACGTGCGTCCATGGATCAGTGTCGCACCCCGCCGCGTGATGCGTCGCCCGAAACCGTCGCCGCACGGGACGTCGCCGGTCAGGACTTCGCCGCCGCGGCCTTCTTCTTGCCGGTGGCCTTCTTGCCCGTGGCGTCGGCAGCCGTCTCGTCGCGCTTCTCGCGGAGCCGCACCGACTTGCCGACACGGTCGCGGAGGTAGTAGAGCTTCGCCCGTCGCGACACGCCCGACCGCTTCACCTCGACGCGGGCGATCTTCGGCGAGTGCAGCGGAAACTTCCGCTCCACCCCCTCGCCACCGACGATCCGCCTCACGGTGAACATCTCGCGGCTGCCCGAGCCGCTCTTGGCGATGACGACGCCGTTGAAGATCTGCACCCGCTCCTTCTCGCCTTCGAGAATCCGGGTGTGGACGTCGACGGTGTCGCCGATGGCGAATGCGGGCACTTCCGTCTTCAGGCTCGAGGCTTCGACTTTGGCGAGAATCTGCTGGCTCACGGGGGGACTCCTTCAGGATGGGTTGGAGGACGGGGTGGCCGCGGATCGGCGGCGGGTGGCGTCGATGGCCTGCTCGTGACGCCACGAGGCGATCCGGCCATGGTCGCCCGACAGGAGGACGTCGGGCACGCGCAGACCGCGAAACTCCCGCGGCCGGGTGTATTGTGGGCCTTCCACGAGCCGCCCGGCGCCCGAGAAGGAATCCTGGCAGGCGCTCTGCTCATGGCCGAGCACGCCGGGCACGAGCCGCGCCACCGCGTCGACGACCACCATCGCGGCCACCTCGCCGCCGGAGAGCACGTAGTCGCCGACGGAGATCTCATCGGGCTCGAGCGTCTCGCGGACGCGGTCGTCGAAGCCCTCGTAGCGGCCGCAGAGGAGCACGATCCGCTCGTGGGTGGCGAGCCCTTCGACGGCCGCCTGGTCGAGCCGCCGGCCCGCCGGCGTGAGCATCACAAGGTGGCCGGGCGCGGCGTCCGACCGCTGCACCGACTCGACGCAGTCGACCACCGGGCCCGGCATGAGCAGCATGCCCGGCCCGCCGCCGTAGGGACGGTCGTCCACCTGCCGGTGGACGCCGCTGGCGAAGTCGCGAATGTTCGTCAGCCGGACGTCGAGGAGTCCGACACGACGCGCCTCTCCGAGAAGGCTCCCATCGAGAAAGCCCCCGAACAGGTCCGGGAAGAGCGTGAGGATGTCGATGCGCATGGCGGCAGCATGGGCTCGAAGCGCGCTACTCCGGCGCCGCTTCCGCGGCTGCTTCGGTCGCCGGCGCTGCGGCGGCCGGCTCAGTCGCCGCCGCTGCGGCGGCCGGCTCAGTCGCCGGCGCTGCGGCGGCCGATTCAATCGCCGGCGCTGCGGCGGCCGATTCAATCGCCGGCGCTGCGGCGGCCGATTCGATCGCCGGCGCGGCGGCCGCCGACGCGGGAGCCGCCTTCGGCTCCGGCACGAACACCGGCTCGCCCGCCTCGGGAATGATCCGCGGCAGCGCCAGCCGCGCCCGCGCCTGCTCCATCTCCTTGAGCCGGGTGCCGTCGGGGCCGTACTTCTTCCAGAGCACCCGCACCGCGTCGCTCGGCTGCGCCCCGACGCCAAGCCAGTGGCGCACCCGCTCGGCATCGAACATGCACCGGGCGTCGGTGTCGGGCACGGAGGTATCGTAGGTGCCGACCACCTCGATGACGCGGCCGTCGCGGGGGCTGCGGCGATCGGTCGCGCAGATCCGGTAGTAGGCCCTGTTCTTCCGACCCATCCGCTTCATTCGAATCACGACGGCCACGGTCACGGTCTCCGAAGGTTGGTTCGACGCAGCCCCACGGCAGGCTGTGGACGAACAGTCTGCCGCACGTCATGGATGACGTGCCGGGTGCGCGGCACCCGAAAAAACGGGACGTTTTCAGTCCTGGAAAAAGTCCCGAGGATTTTTTTCCAGACCAGATAGAATACCCGACCGCCGCTGGAACCCAAGCCCACCCCGCCCACGGCGGATTTGGCATTTTCCCCGGGAAAATCGGGCGGGTCCTCCCTGGCTGCCGCAGCCGGGCGGCGACGGGCGTCAGCCCTCCCGCTTCCGCCGCCGGGCGTCCTTCTCCCGCTGCTTCTTCTGCCGCCGCCGCTCCTCCGCGGTGAGCCGCTTGCCCGTGTCCCCCTTGGGGCGGGCCAGGCGAGCGGCCGGATTGGTGAGCTGCGTCTGCAGCCGTTGCACCTCGCGGAGGCGGTCCCGCATCCCCAGCCCCGCCATGCCCTTCATCATCGCGCTCATGCCGTCGAACTGCTTCACCAGATCGCTCACCTCGTGGGGCTCCACGCCGGCGCCGGCCGCGATCCGCCGCCGCCGCGACTGGTCGACGATCCGCGACGGGCTGCGCCGCTCGTCGGGTGTCATCGAGTCGATGATGCCGAAGAGCCGGTCGACGTCCTTGTCGAGGTCGGCACCGCCGAGCATCTCCTGCAGGCCGCCCATGCCGGGGATCATGCCGAGCACCTTGCCCATCGGGCCGAGGCGGCGGGTCTGCAGCAGCACCTTCTTGAAGTCGTCGAGTGTGAACTCGCCCGCCCGCAGCCGCTCCTCCTGCCGCCGCATCTCGTCCTGGTCGAACTTCCGCTGCGCCTCCTCGACGAGCGTGACGACGTCGCCCATGCCGAGGATGCGGCCCGCCATCCGCTCGGCGTGGAAATCCTCGAGGGCCTCGATCTGCTCGCCGGTGCCGACGAACTTGATCGGCACCCCCGTGACGCTCTTCACGGACAAGGCCGCGCCGCCGCGGGCGTCGCCGTCGAGCTTCGTCATGATCACACCGTCGAGCTCGAGGGCGTCGTTGAACGCCTTGGCGCTGCGGACGGCGTCCTGCCCCGTCATGGCGTCGACGACGAGGTAGACCTGGTCGGGGCCCACCGTCCGGTCGATGCGGGAAAGCTCCTGCATCAGCGCCTCGTCGATGGAGAGCCGACCGGCGGTGTCGAGGATGACGACGGAGATGCCCTCCTCGCGGGCCCGTTCCACACCGGCGCGGCAGACGGCGACGGGATCGCTCACCCCCTCGGGCACGTGCACGGGCACGCCGATCTGCCCACCGAGCACGGCGAGCTGCTCGATGGCGGCCGGACGCTGCAGGTCGGCGGCCACGAGCATCACGCCCTGCCCCTGCCGCTTGATCCGCTTGGCGAGCTTGCCGCAGGTGGTCGTCTTGCCGGAGCCCTGCAGGCCGCAGAGCATGAGGATCGTCGTCTTGCCGGGCTGCAGGTGGAGCGAGTGATCCACCGGGCCCATCAGGTTGACGAGCTCGCGGTGCACGATCCCCACGAGCTGCTGCGCCGGGTCGAGCGACTCGAGCACCCGCTCACCGACCGCGTCGTCCGACACCCGCGCGAGGAAGCCGTCGGCCACGTCGTAGGCGACGTCGGCCTCGAGCAGGGCGGTGCGGACGGCCGAGAGGCCCTCGCGCATGTTCGCCTCGGTGAGCTTGCCGCGACCACGCAGGGAGGCGATCGCGGAGGAGAGCGACGAGGTCAGCGATTCGAACATGGCGGCTCCAGGAGGCGGATCGGGAGCGCGGGATTATAGGGCCGTGGCGCGCGGCCTGCCGCCGCCGCACGGCCCGCGGAAAAAGTCGTCATGCCCTGCTGCCGGGCATGACCTTCTCCGGCGGCCCGAGCCGCGGTCGGGGGCTCGCGGCCCCACGCCCGCCCGGCGGCGACGCCGCTGCGGGCGGGCCGGCCCGGCCGGTGACGAGCCGCTCGAATCGGGAGCAGGCACACGTTGTGCTGCTTTCCCGACGCTTGGCCGGCGAGAGCGGCACGTCACCGGCAGGGCCGACGCGGGCGTCGGCGGGACCTCAGCTGAAGGTCCCCGGCTCGACGACGACGGGGGACGAGCCGGGCATCGTCATCGCGCCGCCACCCTCCCCGCAGCAAGGGGCGGGAGCGGCGCCGGAAGGCCCGCAGGCGGGCCCACAGGCGGGCTCGTGCATCGGCTCGCCGCAGGCGGGCTGGCAGGGCTGCGCGGGGCTGCCGCAGGGCGCGGCCGCGGCGCCGCCGAGGCAGGCGCCACCGCTCCGCGCACAGGGCGAGCGGAACTCCATGAACGAGGGACGACGGCAGCTGCTCCCGCCGCCGAAGCAACTCGAGCAGCCGGGGGCGGCAGCGAGACTCGCCACGGCGATCGCCAGGCACAACGTTCGGCTCATGATTCGTGATCTCCACCACCGCCGGACCGCGGCTCACCGCCGCAACGCTCGAGCGTCGTCCGCGACGACGCCTCCAAACCCTAGCTCACGTTCCGCGGCGCGGACGGCGGAGCGGTCGGAAAAATCGCCGTCGGCCCGGGGCCGTCTGCGTCGACCCTGCCGGTGACGACCGCCGGCGCGATCCGCCGCCCGGCCCGCGTTCGAACGGCCTGCCTCCGACTCGGCCTCGAACCGCGCGAACGCGTGCTAGGGTTCCTACGAGGGACTTCTCCCGGTCCCGTTCATGCCCCTTGCCGGCTCCGGCAGGAACGTCGTCGACTCCGACACCCACGCATGTCAGCCCGCCGCCTTCCCGGTCGATCCCCCCACCGGACTCGCGCCGCTCTTCCGCTCCGGGTCGCCGTCGCCGCGCTGTCGTTGCTCCTCGCGACCGCGGTCCGCGGCGAACTGCCCGGCGTTTCGCCGCCGGCAGGCGGCGCGATCGCGCCGCCCGCCGTCGAGCCCGGCATGCCCGCGCCGCCCGCCGTCGCGGCGGCGCCCGACGTGTGGGTGGTGAGCACGCGGCACCTGCCTCACATCGGCGGCGTGCCCTCGTCGGCCACGCCCGCGGTGGAGCGATTCGCAGCCGGCGGAGCCTGCGGCCGCTGGGAGCCGGCGGATCTCGCGGACCTGCTCGAGGATCCGTCGCGACCGCTCGTGCTCTTCATCCATGGCAATCGCTACGACGCCGCGGACGCCAAGGCGCAGGGCCTCCTCCTGGCGCGGCGGTGTGCGGCGACGCGGCCCGAAGCGGCGCACGCCCGCACGGTGATCTTCTCGTGGCCCAGCAGTCAGCAGGGCATCCTGCTCCGCGACAGCCGGGCGAAGTACGAGCGGTCGGAGTCGGAGGGCCGCTACCTCGCCTGGTTCCTCGGCCAGGTCGCGCCGGAGCGGCCGGTGGCCGTCGTCGCCTACAGCTACGGGGCGATGATCGCGCTGGAGGCGCTCGACAACCTCGCCCGCCTCACGCAGGCGGGCCGCCCGGGTGTCACGTCATGGATCGACCGGCCGGGCCGCGTACACCTGGTGTTCGTGGCCGCGGCCGTGCGGCAGGACGCGCTGGCCCCGTGCGGCGCCTACCGGCGGGTCACGCAGTGCATCGACCGGCTGACGCTGCTCAACAACTCCCGCGACAACGCGCTCAAGTTCTTCGAGTTCATCGACCCCTCCCTGCGGACCGAGGCGCTCGGACGCGAGCACATGCCCGCCCGCTGGCTGCCTCCGCAGGTGGAGTTCGTCCAGGTGGATGCCACCGACATCGTCGGCAGGGACCACCGCTTCCCCCCCTACGTGACTTCGCCGGCGCTGCGGAAGCGGATCACGACGGGCCTGTTCGCCGGGCTCGAGGGGGAGTGACCGCGGACGCGGCACGCCGGCCTGTGGACCACGCCCGCGCACATGTTCCACGGAGGAAAAGCCGCGGTCGTCACGGCCGCTCCGCCGGCGACCTTGCGGCACAGCCCCGGAACGGCTCGGGGCCGCGCTCCGGCGGGACGCTGCCCCGCAGCCGGTCAGGCGTGCGCGGCGAACCACTCGGCCGTGATCGCGAGCCCTTCATCGAGCGGCACCTCGGCCCGCCAGCCGAGCACCGCGCCGGCCAGCGCGGCATCGACGAGGTTCGACCGCAGGTCGCCCGGACGGGCGGGGCCGTGCTCGGGCGCGGGCAGGCCGGCCGGCCGGCCGCGCCGGGCGATCGCCGCGCCGACGGCGCCACGGATCATGGTCTCGATCTCGTTGACGTCGGCCCCGAGCCCGGTGCCGACGTTGAGGCTCGTGAGCGTGCCGGCGGCCAGCTGCGGCGACCGGGACGTCAGCGCGAGAAGATTCGCGCGGGCGACGTCGGGACCGAAGACGTAGTCCCGCACGTAGCGGCCGTCGCCGTTGATCCGTGCCGGCTCGCCCGCCAGCAGCCGCTTGCAGAAGATGGCGACCACGCCCGCCTCGCCGTGCGGATTCTGCCGCGGTCCGTAGACGTTCGAATACCGCAGCGCCACGGTCTCCATGCCGTATTGCTCGGCGAAGAACCGCAGGTAGCGCTCGCCGACCCACTTGGTGATGCCGTAGGGACTCGACGGGTTGGGCGGCGCGGTCTCCGGCGCGGGCGCGGTGACGTCGCCGTAGAAGACGCCGCCGCTCGAGGCGAAGACGACCCGCCGCACGGCGTGGCGGGCCGCCGCCTCGAGCACGTTGATCAGGCCGATGCAGTTGACCTGGGCGTCGAAGAGCGGATCGCGGACCGAGCGGCTGACCGACATCTGGGCCGCCTGATGGCAGACCGCGTCGGGCCGCTCCGCGGCGAACACGCCGGCCACCGCGGCGGGATCGACGATGTCCGCCACGTGGAGCGGCACGCCGGGTGGCACATTGGCGCGGGCACCGCTCGAAAGGTCGTCGAGCACGGCCACGCCGTGGCCGGACGCCAGCAGGGCCTCCACGATGTGGCTGCCGATGAATCCGGCACCGCCGGTGACCAGAACGCGCATGGAGAATCGCCTGGCTGCCCCTGCTTCTGCGACCCGCCGGGTCGAGGCAGGCTGGCGAACGCAGGCAAACCGCGGATGATACGCCGGGCGCGTCGATCGGCAAGCCTGATCACGACCGCCCGGGAAAGACGCCGTGCCGAAGGGGGCGGAATCGTGCCGGGCGGTGGTGCCGGTCGCTTGACCGGCGACTGCCGCCCGTGAAGATGAACTCAGGGAATCCCCGCGGCCCGACACGGGCTTCCCGAGCCTGCTGCGGGTCGCCGCGGCCGGTCGCCAGGCCTGTCGCCGGACTGCGATCGCCCGAGGCACCATCCCCGGCACCTGTCGAAAAGTATCTCCTTGCCGTCGAGTTCAACTCCCGTTCGAGGCCCGATCCCGCCCGTGGACACCATGGACATGGAGAGCATGGAGCGGTGGCCGGAGGGGCTTTTCCCCGGCCATGCGCCGCGTGGACGCGCAGGCTTCTGGCTGGCATGGCTTCCCTGGAGACGGCGCGTGCACCACGAACGGCGGCGCGGCCGACGTCCGCCGTGGGCGGCCGCGGCATGCGGCGAGAGGCTCGAAGAGCGGGCGGCGCTGGCGGTTGCGCCCTTGCCGGCGGCGACGCCCACCCGCCCCCCGTCGGTCTGGATGACGGCGGCCACCGACACCGGAGTTCGCGACGAGATCACGTTTCTCGCGACGCCGGCGTTCGCGGGGAAGGCCACGCCGGGCGCGGTCCTGCGGGTGGAGGAGGGGGGCAGGCTCGTCGGCATGGCGACCGCCAACAAGGCGGGGGACTGGAGCCTCGTGACTCCGGCGGCGAAGGCCTTCGCGGCGGGACCACACACGATCCGCGTGACGGCGACGGCCAAGGGGAGCCTCGCCAGCCAGGCGACTCCCTACGGTTTTCGCATCGACAACGCCGCCCCCACGGCCACGCTCACCTACGACAACACCACCTGCCGCGCCGTGCTGCGGTTTTCGCGGCCGGTGACGGGCGTGACCGCGGCGACGCTGCAACTGTCCGGCCGAACCGCCTCCGGAGTCAGCCTCGCGATGACGCTCGCGGACGCCCGTCTGGCGGCCTACGCCGGAAAGACGAGCGTGATTGCCTCGGCTGACAGAACCACTTACACGTTCGCGACCGCCACCATGATCTCCGAAGCGGGTTCCTATCAGTTGACGGCCCTGACGAGTCCGAAAATCGTCGATTCCGTGGTCGGAAACCCTTTCACGAAGTCGGTTTCCGTCCGATTCTCGGTGTGATTGCGATGTTTCGCGCGTCGCCCTGACCACAGGGACGCCAGTCCGGAGGTCATGATTCCACGTGCCTTGTCGGCTTCCAGAACGAGCCCTAAGGCATTTCCACAAAACACGTTAGGCTTGAAATGACCGAGCCTGAAACGGTTTCTTGCAGGACCAAAAACCCATCTTTTGAGGGTTTTATGCCCGAGGAAGAGAGAAATCGCCGGGAAAACGCTTGACTCTCGGAATACTCACCATATCTTACGTATCTTAACATCCGGGTCCGTTCTGCGCGGCCCCGGTCGGTGTCCGATGATAGTGAAGACCATGTCTCCCCGCCTTTCTCACTCCCGCCGCGGTTTCACGCTCGTCGAGCTCCTCGCCGTGCTTGCGATCATCGGCTTGATGCTCGGCCTGTTGATCCCGGCCGTCCAGCGGGCACGGGAGGCGGGTCGTCTGACGCAGTGCAACAACAACCTGAAGAACATGGGCCTGGCCCTGGCGAACTACCAGTCGGCCAGGCGGCTCTTCCCGCCCGGCAACGAGCAGCTGACCGGCAGGTACCACGCCTGGTCGTCGTTCATCCTGCCGTTCCTCGAGGAGACGGGCGTCTCCGGCCGGATCGACTACACGAAGCCCTGGGACGATCCCGGCGGCAACGCGAAGATCGCCGACATGAATATCCCCATCTACATCTGCCCGAGCGCCATCAAGGTGTTCGCCGGCAAGCAGGACTACGGCGGCGTGCTCGGCGCCTGGATCGACGTCGACGGCAACGTGCCGACCAAGGGCGACTACGAGCACAGCGGCATCCTCTACGCCACCGACACGAAGGTGCAGCGGCCCGCCTCCCCGGCCGCGGTGTCCGACGGGCTCTCGCGCACGCTCATGGTCACCGAGGCCTCCGACCGCGAGCATGAAGGCAACGACGAGACGCGGAAAGCCGGCGACAGCTGCTGGGCCTGCGGGAGCAACTGCTTTCCGCTCAACGCGCGCGTGATCAACGTGCCCGAGGTCGACGGCTTCCAGAGCAAGCACTTCGACGGCATCTACGGCCTCTTCGGCGACGGCCACGTGACGTTCATCACGAACCGCACCGACGCGAAGGTGCTGATCGCGATTTCGACGAAGAGTGGCGGCGAGATCGAGACACTCAGCCCGTGAGTCGCCCTGCCCGAGATCGATCCCAATCCCCGTCCCACCCCGCTCCTCTACCCTGCGTCTTCCCCGCACCCGCCATGCCGCACACACCACTCCTTCGGCATCGATCGCGACGGCGGCCAGCCGGCGCGGGGCCGATGGTGCCTGACTCCCGGAACCCGCCGGTTCCGCCCACAACATTACGGGGAAACCCGTGCAGCATTACGGGGAAACCCGTGCAGCATTACGGGGAAACCCGTGCAGCATTACGGGGAGACCCGTGCAGCATTACGGGGAGACCCGTGCAACATTACGGGGAGACCCGTGCAGCATTACGGGGAGACCCGTGCAACATTACGGGGAAACCCGTGGTCGGACGAACGAAGTTCGCGCGTCCGTTGGTTGGAGATTTTCACTTCGAAGGAAAGTTTTCATGATTCGTCGCATTGCCTTCACCCTGGCGCTCGTCGCCATGGTGTGTTCGATGAACGCCGCCCTCGCGGGCGGTCGTTCGAGCGGTAGTTCCAAGTCCAACAACCAGTACGTTCGCATCAAGAACATCGGAGCCGCCACGGCCCTGGTGAACGCGGCGAACGGCGGCTCGGTTCCGACCGGCGGCAAGAGCCTCGGCCAGAACGGTGTCGCGCAGTTCAACCTGAAGAAGGGTGCTGGCACGGCTCGCGCTTCGAACGCCGCCGGTTCCGGCACGAAGACGCTGCCCTACAACTTCCCCAACAGCACCTACGTGTACCTGCAGGCCCAGGCGGACGCCGCCGCGGCCTCGCTCACGTTCGCGCCCCCGGGAACGCGCTTCTAGTCCGATTTTCCGGCAGTTCGTCGGCCTCGCGGCCGCGGACGTCCGGAGGTTCGACGAGTGCACGAGCCGGACACGACGGGCGGGGATTCCCCCGCCCGTCTGTCCGGCTCGTTCCTTTTCCCGGACGCGTTTCCGCACCGCGTTCCCGCCGCCGGGGCGGGCTCGCGACGACCCGGGCAGGGCGGTTCGGCCCGCCGGTTTGTGTCGGCGGGGAACGCTGATTAGAAACGGTGTATGAGCGTTCTCGTCCGCGGCACCGGCCCGATCGAACTGTCCGCCGGCGGCGACGCCGCCGCGGAAGCCCCGGCCACGACCGCCGGGCGCAGCCGCTGGCGGGACCTGCTCGCGACGCTCGCCATCGCCATGCTGATGGCCGCGCCGTGGCTCGAGCAGCGGCTCGTGCCGCTCGAGTGGCTGGCCGTGGCGGCGGGGCTCTTCTGGCTGCCCCGGCTGAGCGGCTGGTGGGGGGAAACCCTCGTGCTCGTCGCCGCGACGACGGCCCTGGCGACGGCCTTCCACTGGTCGCCCGACGTGCTCGCAGGCGCGCTCGACAGCAGCTACGGCATCGGCCTGGCGTTCACCGTGCCCTTCGTCATCTGGGACGCGGTGCGGCTCTCGCTGCCGTTCTGGTTCGTCAGCCGCACCGTGAAGGATCCGCGGAACGCCTGGCTTCCCGCCGCCGCGGTCGCGGCGGCCTCCGAGGCCTTCATCACGAGCGTCTTCCCCTGGAAGCTCGGCTACAGCCAGCTCGACTGGCCCGTGCTCGTGCAGGGCGTCGATCTCTTCGGCCCGGAGTGGGCGACGTTCGTGCTCTACGCGCAGGCCGGCGTGCTCGTGCTCGCGGCGCACGGGCTTCTGCGCCGCGGTCGCGGCACGGACGGGCCGGCCTGGACCCCGATCGGCCTCGCCGCGGTGGCCGTCTGCGCGGCGAACCTGGCCTACGGAATCTGGGCGATGCAGGCCTGGGGGGCGCGGATCGAGGCCGCCCCGAAGCTGCGGGTGGCGCTCCTGCAGGTCGACCCCAGCGGCAGCGAGGCCGTCGGCGAGCTGCAGCGGCTCACGCGGCAGGCCTGCGCCGAGCAGGGGGGCATCGACCTCGTCTGCTGGCCCGAATGCAGCGGCGGCTCCTACCACGACTCCCTCACGTCGTTCGCCGACGAGGAGCGGGTGTTCGCGCAGTCACGCGACCCGCTGCGGGGTCTGCGGCCGCTGGCGGAGCCGGAGTGCCCGCTGCTCTTCGGGGGCCGCATCTACGAGGGCTACCCGGAACGCCCGCGCGACATCTACCAGTCGGCGATCCTCGTCGACCGCGCGGAGCGGATCGTGGGCCGCTACCACAAGCGGCACCTGATGCCCTTCGGCGAGTACGTGCCGGGCACCGACTGGCTGCCGGAGATGCGGCACTACTTCCCGATGGATGCCGACTTCTCCTGCGGACCGCACGCCACGGTGCTGCCGCTGGGGGAGCAGGCCCGCCTCGGCGTGATGCTCTGCTACGAGGACATGGTGCCCTCCGCCGCCGCATCGCTCGTGGACAACGCGGCGAACGTGCTCTTGTCGCTCATCAACGGATCTTCCTTCAAGGCGACGCTCACGCTCCAGCAGCATCGATTGCTCGCGCAGATGCGGTCGGTGGAGAACCGCCGGGCGCTGGTGCGCTGCGCGGCGACCGGCGAGACCTGCGTGATCTCGCCGCTGGGCACGATCACCGCGCGGCTGCCGCTGCACGAGCAGGGCACCCTCGTGGCCGAGGTGCCGCTGCTCGACGCGTCGGCGCCGGGGCGGCGGCTCGGGCAGGCGTTTCCGATCGGCTGCATCGCCGGCCTCGCGATCGCCGGCCTCGTGCGGCTGCGCCGGCGGCGCGACACCGCTTGATCCGGCCGTGACAACCGCCCCCGGCATGCGGCGAACGGGGACCGGCCGCCGCGTCAGGCGGCGCGGCGGAAGGGCACGACGTCGCTCGCCCCGGTCGCGGTCAGCCGCGCCTCGACCATCATCCGCGCCACGTCGGGCATCTGCCACCGCGCCCGCCACCCGAGCACCTCCGCGGCCCGCCTCGTGTCGGCACGGCCGCAGAGAATCTCGCTGGGACGGCTGATCGCCGGATCGCGGACGACGTGCCGCCGCCAGTCGAGCCCGAGGCTGGCGAACACCGCCGCGACGAAGTCCTCGAGGCTCGTGGTGCGGCCCGTGGCGATCACGAGATCCTGCGGACGGTCGATCTGGAGCATGCGGTGCATGGCGACGACGTACTCGGGAGCCCAGCCCCAATCGCGGCGGACGGAGAGATCGCCGAGCGTGAGGACGTCCTGCCGGCCCGCGGCCACGCGACAGGCTCCCGCGACGATCTTCTGTGTCACGAACCGCTCCGGACGCAGCGGGCTTTCGTGGTTGAAGAGGATGCCCGTGCAGGCGTGGATCCCGTAGGCCTGCCGGTACTGCGCGATCTGCCAGAACGACGTGGCCTTGGCGATGCCGTAGGGGCTGCAGGGCCGCAGCACGGTGGATTCATCGGCCGGCGCCTCCCCCGCGTTGCCGAACATCTCGGAACTGCCGGCGTTGTAGAGCCGCGTCGGCCCGCCGAGCATGCGGATCGCCTCGAGGAGGTTGACGGTGCCGATGACGATGCTCTCGAACGTCTCCACCGGCTGATCGAAGGACAGCCCCACCGACGTCTGGCCGGCCAGGTTGTAGACCTCGTCGGGTCGCACCCGGGAGAGCACCTGCATGGTGGAGCGGAAGTCCACCAGCGACATCGACTCCACCCGCACCCGATCGCGGACGCCGAGCTGCACGAGCCCGTCGAAGCGGTTGGCCTGGGCGTCGCGGCTCGTGCCCACCACCGTGTAGCCGAGGCCGACGAGGTGGGCGGCGAGGTAGGCGCCGTCCTGCCCGCCCACGCCGCAGATGAGCGCCGTCTTGTTCGCCATGGGGAGTGCCTCGCGAGAGAGTGCCGGGAGAAAAATCGCGTCAGGCCGCCGCGCGGCCGAGAACGTCCGCATAGACCCGCAGGTAGCCGCGGGCGGTCGCGTCCCAGGAGAATCCGGCCGCGTGCTCCCGCATCCGCGCGGCGAAGCCCGGCTGGTCGGCGGCGCGGAGCGCCTCGCCCACCACGCGGGCCATGTGCGCCGGGTCGAACGAATCCCAGTAGAAGCCGCAGTCGCCGGCGACCTCCGGCAGGCTCGTGCGGCGCGACACCACCACCGGCCGGCCGCACTGCATCGCCTCGAGCACCGGGAAACCGAAGCCCTCGGTGAGCGACGGAAAGAGAAACGCGTCGCACCGCTCGTAGAGCCATTGGCGGTCGCCGTCGGAAACCTGGCCGGCGAGGATCACCCGGTCGCCGAGTCCGCGGGCGGCGATCTCGCGCCGCAGGAGGTCGCCGTAGGGCGTCGCGTTTTTCCCGGCGATCACCAGCCGGGGGCCGGGCAGGAGCCGGAGCGGATCGAGCAGGGCGTGGAAGTTCTTGTGCGGCAGCGCGTTGCCGATCGTGAACAGGAACGGGCCGGGGGGCAGGAACGCCGGCCGCTCGGCGGCGATCCGCGCCGGGGGCGAGACGCCCGGCGGCACGACGTGCACGGGCCTGCCGTCGAGCCGCAGGTGCGCGGCGACGTCGTCGGCGACGTACCGGGAATCGGTGACGATCGCGCAGGCGCGGTCCACCTTCCGCTGCGCGTCGGCCCGCTTGCGGGCGACCGCCGCCGGCCGGTCGCGATGCCGGTCGTCGTGGAGGAAGTTGAGGTCGTGGATCGTGAGCACCACCGGCACGGAGGGATCCAGCGGCATGTACTTGCTCGTCTGGTGCGTCACGTGCCAGAGGTCATATCGCCGCGCCCGCTGGAAGGGCCGCAGGAACGGCCGGTAGAGGCCGGCGAAGGCCTCCTTCCGCCACGGGCTGACCTCGATGTGCTCGAGGCCCGAGTCCTCGAGCGTGCCCACCTTGTCGGTCGGCATGAACAGCACCGGATCGATCACCTGCCGCGACAGGGTCAGGAGCCCCTCCGCCAGGTGGCGGCAGAAGCGTCCGAGCCCACAGTTGATGTGGCGGAGTTTCTCGAGATCGAGTACGACCCTCGGCAGCCGACCGGTTCGCGGCTCGAGGGCGGATGAGGCAATGGTGGAAGCCATGGCAGTTGTGTCGGCATTTCCGCCCCGCGAATTGCCGTCTTCCCGCGTCGAGCCGGCCTCGCGCCGGCCCGGCGAAGCCGCCACGGCGCGGGCAGACAGCCCGTGTTCCCCGGTCAGCCACGGCCGCGAACATCGCCCCGGGCGACTGGGCGGACTGGTGAACCCCGGCGAATCGAATCTCGACGCCGCGAATACCGGCACCTTCGACCCCGGCGAACCGATGTCAGGCGCATCGCCCTCGGAGCGCCCGCGATGAATCACCGCCTCACGACACCGCCGCACCTTCGTCTGGGCAAGCACTGCGAACGGGTCGTCCGCCGCGCCCGCCACTGGGTGGCCGACGCACTCTCCGCCCGTCGCCTCCTGGCCGCATGCCGGCAGGTGAGTCCGGCGACGCTTGCCGCGCGGGCGGCCGCGGGGCCGGTGCCCGAGGTGATCCTGCTCGCCGGAGGCTCCGCGCCGGAGACGGCCGAGGCGGCCGCGCGTGGCGCCGCCGCCTGGTTGGCGGGCTTGGTGCCGCCCGAGCGACTCTGGATCGCTGCCGACGAGACGGTCTGCGCGGCCCTCGCACCCGCGACGCTGCCGATCGCGCCGCCGGTCCGGGGACCGCGGCTCCACTCCGCGACCGCCCGCGAGCCGGGCGCGGCGGGCCGCCACGCCCCGCTGCGGTCGCTGCGGGCGGCGGTGGCACAGGCGACCACGACGCACGTGGCCGTGGCCGACGCGACGGCGGTGCCGGAGAGCGACGCCTTGGCGTGGATGACGGTGACGCTCGGGGCCGCCCCACACCTCGCGGCCGCCTACGGCGACGAGCGGGTCGCGGCCGCGACGGACGCCGGGGGCGACGCGGTGCCCGCCACGATCCACCACCAGCCCGATTTTTCCTGGCTCTACCTGCTGTCGCGAAACTTCCTCGGCCCGGTGGTGCTCTTCGACCGGCGGCGGCTGCTGGCGGCCATCGACCGGCTGCTCGAACGGGGCGCGGCCCCGCAGGACACCGACGCGGTCATGCACGCGGTGGCGCTCGAGGCCCTCCGCCACTGCGGCCGCGACGACGTGGCGCACGTGCCCCATCCGCTGTCGTGCCGCATGCTCCCGATCACGACCGGCGACGCGCGGGAGGCCGACGTGGTGGACGCCGCGCTGGCCGCGCTGGGGGTGAAGGCCACCGTCCGTCGTCATCCCGCGGTGGACGATCTCCGCCTCATCGACCTGCGGCCGGCATCCCGGCCGCACGTCTCCGTGATCATCCCCACCCGCAACGCCGCGGCGCTCGTGGCCGCCTGCGTCCGCGACCTGCGCGCGACCGCCGGGTACGACGCCTACGACGTCACGGTCATCGACCACGATTCCGACGAGCCCGAGCTGGCGGCGTTCCTCGCGGCCGAGGCGGCGGCCGGCGGCGTCCGCCGGTTTCCCTACCACGGGCCGTTCAATTTCGCGGCGATGAACAACGCGGCGGTCGCGGCGACGAGCGGATCGCTGCTCCTGTTCCTCAACAACGACGTCGACGGCTTCTCGCCGCACTGGCTCGCCCAGATGGCGGCCACGTTCGAACTCGATCCGCGGATCGGCGCCGTCGGCTGCCTGCTCTTCTACCCCGAGGGGGACATCCAGCACGCCGGCGTCGTGCTCAACGCCAAGCGCATGTGCCAGCACGCGCACTACTGCTGGCCGCGCGACGCCAGCGGCTACCACGGCCGGATCCACGCCCTGCAGGAGTACTCGGCGGTGACGGCCGCCGTGATGATGGTCCGTCGCGACGCCTTCGCCGCCATCGGCGGCTTCGACGAGCGGTTTCCCGACGACTACAACGACGTCGATCTCTGCCTGCGGCTGGGGCGGGCCGGCTATCGGATCGCCTACAACCCCACGGTGCGGGCCACGCACTGGGAAGGACGCACCCGCCGCGTGAAGGAGACGGGCAGGGCCGACTTCACCACCCGCTGGCGGCACGCGTTTCCCTGCGATCCGTGGTATCACCCCCACCTGGCGATGGTCGACTTCCGGCCGGACGGCCTGGAGCGGTATTGGCGCGAGCGGAAGCTCCTGGCGCTCGCCGAGACGATCCTGGGCCGGTCCGATCAGCCCGCGGCCCGCGTCGCCGTCGGTCCGCAGACCAGATCGGCGTAAATCCCCAGGTAGTCTTCGGCCGTCCGCCGCCAGGAGAACGACCGGGCACGGGCGCGGCAGCGGCGCGGGGCCTCCGCATCGGCCCCGAACGACTCGATCCCCGTCCGATACACCGCGAGCAT
>Ga0209189_1000167_pt1 | contig 56719 bp, 53 predicted proteins | sample C_130820_EF_Meta_FD_187308 | JGI IMG/M metagenome (GOLD analysis project Ga0209189, IMG submission 187308) | Freshwater microbial communities from Lake Croche, Canada to study carbon cycling - C_130820_EF_MetaG (SPAdes) (version 3) | ecosystem: Environmental > Aquatic > Freshwater > Lake...
GTACCCTGACTTAGATAATGATGGAATGCTGTTGCAACCTCACCTAAGAAATCTTCATCATGATTTAATTTATAATGTGCAGACTTAGGTGTCATGCCCATTTGAATCATTTCGTGATATACTGCATTAGCAAACTCATCAGAGTCAGAAGCCAATGTAGGATTCTCTTGTGCTAAAGTCTTGCCAACTTTCTCGTAAGTATATTCGCTTTCTTCCATTACACGTGCTTCAGCGACTTTTTTCTTTTTGTTACGTAATGCGGCAAAATCTTTAGCATCTAATTTACCTTTTGGTTCTGCAACATCTAACTTGTCTTGCTTACCTGGTAAGTCTTTTGCTTCATCAACTTCTTTTTTCTTGTACTTGTTATTTTTGTCGCGGATATCATCCATCTTCTTTTCGCTGGCACCGTTTCTCGCGGCGGCGGATAAATCTTCCATGCCGTCACCGTACTTCATCCGACCTTTGGCGTACGCTGGAAAACCTTCTTTAATAGACTCTGAACTAGGACGTTTAAATCCATAGTGACGTTGCTGTGCTTGTCTCATACGGTCAGAAGTTCTAGGATAGCTAGGTTTTTCATCTTCCCAACCTTCATCATTGGCTTTACCGTCTTGTTGATAAGCATAAGAATCCTTCTTATCAAAACCTGTAGTTGCCGAATACTGGTCTCGGCTATAAGCATCACGACCTCTGTACCCGCCCTCTGATACTGGTTCTTCTTTTTCAACTGGCTTCGCCCCTGACTTAGTGTCCTTGGCAACTTCTTTTGATGCAGGCTTCTTTTTCTTAAAGGACGGATAAGGTGCTGTCTGCGTGAATGCGTTGGAGGCCGGTCTCACACCTTTGTACTCCGCCTCTTGCATTGATGTTGTATCTTCAGATTCATTAATCATGTTATCAGAAACAACTTCCATCCAATCTTTTAGACTATGCTTGACAGACTTCTTACCAACTTCACCTTTTGGTTTGCCACCTAGCATGCCTTGTAAGCCTGATGTATCAAACTTAGTGTCATTACCGTGTTCATCTTTATCACCTTTTGTTGGGCGACCACGACCACGCTTTGGTGCATCTTTTTTAGCGTCGGCACCTTTGTCAACTTTGCCAATCTTATGTCCATATTGGTCACGTACATCTTCTTTGCCATAGCTGTTACCATAATTACCTTTGTGTACAGTAACGTCTGATTCTGTTAGTTCAGGTAATCCTGAATATTTTCTTAGTAAGTTTAATTCCATATTTGATTCCTTTAAGCCGAACAAACTGCTGGCTTTGTCTTTTACCCAATCTAAATTTTTTTGACCTTGCGCCATGTTTTTGTCATAGTTAGGGTTAATCTCTTTGTCAGTTCTAGATTTCCAAGTTTCACCAGAAGCATTTTTCCAAGGATTACCAGAACCATCACGCACCGCATTATCTGGTGCAGGTGGTTTATCTTGTACTTGCCCACCTTTGTTTCTGTTAGGATCATCCATATTTACTGTGCTTTGTCCTTGGCGGGAATCGTCAGTAGCTGCCATTGTTGTTGGTTCGGCAGCAGTAGGATTAGCAAAATTAGGATTAATTGTATTACCATTTGCTTTAAGACTTGGTGCACTGCCTCCAGGTTTTAGACCATATCTAGAGTTTGAATCAGCATCAGGGTTGGTTGCCGGAGTTGATTGTTTAGTAATTACGTCTATAATATCTGGAGGCTTAGGGTCTTTGACTACCGGCGGTAAATTAGGAATTTTGGTTATAATATCATTGGGCGCTGTTTTATGTACATTAGGTTCAATAGGTGTTACTTGTGTTGTGGGTTTATTATCTGTTGTTGCAGGTAACGTTTCACCACTTGTTGGATCCTTAGCAGGGTCGTAAAGTCCTACACCTATACCAGTGCCTAAAATACCAGTACCTAGTGCGGCAGCGGTTTTTACATCACTCCCTTTTTTAGCGGCACCAGCTTCTTTTTCTGCTGCCTTTCCGGCAGCAATCTTACTTAATGTATCACCCGGTTTAACTATATGTGTGTCACCGTTTGGTAGTTTAATCTCTTGTCCTGGATAAATTTTGTTAGGATTTTTAATTTGTGGATTTTGTTGAGCTAACGCATTAGTTTCTTTATCTAACCCAGGTCTATAATTACCAACTGTATCAGTTGCGGCAGCTTGGTTTCTTGCTAATCCAGGACGAGGTTCTTTAACAACAGGCGCAACAGCAGGCGTTTTGGGTGTAGCAACTAATGGTCTACCTACTTCATCATATCCCGCTTGTCCGCCTTTGAATTGTGTAGCTTTTCTAGCTTCAACTCCACCGCGTGTCACTCTATCCATTGTATTATCTAAGGGCTTAGTTAATGGTTTACCTGTATCAGCTTTTTGTGGAGTTGTAGTTGTTGTAGTTGTTGCATTTTTTGCGTCACGTGCATTAGCCTGTGCTCGTAAACGTTCGGCTCTAGAAACATTTTGTACTGTTCCACCGGCAGCTTTTTCGCCTGCTTTGGCATCTCTAGCGACTTTAGTGAACTCTTGTGAAACACCTTCATAAATGTCTGTAATTTTCATTTTTCAATTCCCGTATTTTAATAAATTCTTTATTCTATTTAACTCACTAGAAGAATTTTCTCTGAGTTCTTTGGCGTATACATTATCTGGATCCATTGCACCAACTGCTCTGGCTGCTGCCTTGTCACCTGCTATTCCACCAACTAAGCCGGCGCCTGTATCTACAACTTTTGCAGTGCCTCTTCCTACGCTAGTACTATTAACAGCTTTTGTTGCCTTAGGCATAGTCTTAGACAATCCCTTAGTAACTAAATTAGCACCTTTCATGCCTGCATTAAACGCACTGAATGGTACAAAATAAGAACCTATTTCGCCCATTTTAGTTGCTACAGGACTACGTTCTTCGGCATCAGCAGACATTTGTTGCTGGTTGCTCCATTCTTTACCTGTTTTCCATTCATCTTTGGCATTTTTCCAAGCACTTTTTAAATCATTGCCTTTAATTGCCGCATCACCTACGCCGGCTACTTTATCGGCATAACCAAATGTAAGTGCATTAGTTCCTGCTCTTACTGCATCATCAGCAAACTTTGCAGTATTATAAGCCGCTTGTCCTGGATTATTTACGGCAAATTCAGCTCCGGATGCAACAGCATTGCCTGCGTCCTTATATGTCTGAGGATCAACAGCAGCCTCAGCTCCTTTTTTAGCTAAAGTACCAAGACCAGTAACTGTATCTTTAACCCCAGTACCTACACTGCTAACAAAATCACCTGCGTCTTGCATGAAGGAACTTGACTGATTAGCATCTGTGCTACCGCCGCGACCTTCATTGACGATGATTTCTTTTATGTTCATTTTCTTTTATCTAACTTATCTTCAATGCGACTTAATTGTTTTTGTAATTCAGCAACTCTTACAGACATGTCATCCATCTTAGTATTAGATATCTCAACTTTTTTATCTATAGTTGACATATTAGTATTGACTGTAAGGTATCCTGTACCACCTAGACTACATGCACCTATTACTATCCAAGTTAGTTGGCTTGTATTAAAATCAATCATTTATGTGCTCCAGTTGATGGCTTTGGTGGTCTTTTCATATTAGACATTGGGCTCTTTGTTTGAATACCATCTTTGGATGTATTCTTGATTGTTGCTGTTTTCTGTCCAGCAAAAGGAATATCAATACTTGGTTTCTTAGGAAGTACTTTATCTAAGTATTGATTTGCATATTCTTTGCTTGCTTCTTTGCCGTTATCTTCTAGTTCTGGTGTGTCTAGTAAGGCTTTGTCATCTTTCATTTGATTTGCGTACTTGTCATTTTCTGCATTGATACTATCATCATAGTCTGTAGTCATAACTCTAATTGTATTGATATTTTTACCTAGTAATTGAGCAATCTGTTGAATCTGTGGCTCAGTTGCAGGATATTTAAATTCAGCTTTGATGATATGTACTGCTTGATTTGTTAAATCAGGGAATCCTGATGGAGACTTAACAATAGGAGTAGACTTTGGATCGCTGACTGATACTGGGTCAAATTTGTTCAAGTTATACTTGAACATATCGACAAAGTTTTTGTCTACGTCACCGGCAATTTTGATAGTGTAACGGTATGTACGTACACTTTCAGTTAGATAAGAACGAAGGCTTTTCATATATTTTTTCCCTATATAATATTTATCTTTATTACGTTTTTTTATTATTAGCTAGTATAGACTTAAGCAGTTCATTACGGTCTACTAAGTTACCTTCTCCTAAAGGAGTAGACTCAATTTCTTCAGTTTTGCTGGCTATTTTGTGGTCTAATTGTGCTTTCTTTAATTGTAAATCAAGCATTTTTAGCTTTTTATTAATCTTTGCAGTCTTTGCTGTGATGGCATGTCCGAGCATACTACTTGCACTATTGAATATCTCGGCTGCAAAACGGCTATCTACCTGCATACCTAAATCCATTAAGTCTTTATAGCTGTCTGTAGCTGTTTTAGCTAACTCATCCATCTCAGTATCACTAGCTTCTAATCCACGTACTTGCGGCAATGCGTTCTCAATCTTGGATAATGTATCATATGCCTCAGTGGTTATAATATCCATTTCGGCATTCTGTATCAATTCCTCATTCACAGAGGAATTGTCTTCTTCTAATTCAAATAATTCAGTTAGTTTTTTGGTCATACTGCTTCCATATAGCAGTATTTATTACTTGTTTTTGCCGTTGTAAAACAAGTCGTTTTCTGTAACTACACGGAAACTAAACCCCTGTGCTTTGCAGTATGCATTGGCTGCTTGCCACTTAGCATGATTGATTGCAACTACCATTTTATCTCTTGCACTTGCTACTTTGCTTTCAATAAGACTTTGCTTTTTGGGTTTTATTTCAACTACCTCTGCAATTGTTTTACCGTGTTTGTTTTGATATACAATAAAAAAGTCAGGAATGTATGTTGTTACTTTACCTGTAAATGGATGACGATATGGTATTCTGATTGACTCACTTGCCCATTTAAGTACACTTTTGTTATTATCACAGAACATCATGAATGTCATTTCCCAACCTGATCTGAATCTAGGTTTACCGTTCCCTATGTATTTTTCAGGATTTTGTACTTCAAAAATACCTTGGGCAAATTTAGACATTATATTACAATGTTACGTTGTACCGTTTGATTAGGAGGGGGCACCTGACTAATTCCATATAATGTGGCATTAGATTTCATTGTATTTAAGTAATAAGCCATTTCACCAGTTACTTGAAATGTGGGTTTACCTTTAAAATTTTCTAAAAGTTCAATAACTGATATGTTTGTTACCGCAGAAATTCTAAACAGGTATAATGTAAAATTACTTGCAATGGTAGTAGAATCAAAGATTGATCGGAAATAGCTGTAAACAACATCATATTCTGACCCGTTGATTTTTAATGAATCATTATATAATTGGTCAAAAGTTTTAACAGTATTTTTTGTGTTATCTACGGTAGTATACATAATATTTTATGTTCAATTAGAATTTGTTGTTTTCTTTCCTGTAGGAAAGATTGATTTTGCGGCACTAAATGCCGCTTGAGTTGCTACGGGAGCTACTGTACTCACAATATCATTTCTAAGGGCATTAACTATTCCGGATGAGTTTTTAAATGTATTAGCAGCCTGTCCTGCTTTCTTTAATGCTCCTAAATAATTACCATTTGCAATATCATCACCAATAGAATCTACTGTGTCAAGCAAACCACCGGCACCTAGTACTGAATTTGAAACTCCTGACTTAAGTGGACTAGGTGTAGTATCATATCCACCACCGACAATAAAATCATCAGTGATTGCATTATCTTTGCCTCCACTGGAAGTCAATGACTTGGCATCAAGTTTTCCCTCATAATACTTTACAGATTCGTAGGCAACCGTCATTGTATTTGTCATTGTTCCGCCACCTTGGGAATAATCGTAGTTATCGTGTTTAAAACTCGTAATTATAGGGTTTACTAATTGATAACAAACAAAACTGCTTTGATTAAATCCATATATATTGATTACGTTAAAAAATTCTTGCTTAAACCCGTCACCATTTTCACTACGACTACCATCATATCCCCAATCTATATTATCAGAGGACATAACGTCATATATATTGCGTTGTTGATTATATCTTATACCGCGTTGACTTGTTTTTATTTTTCCTGTATCGGTAAAATTACTAGGGTCTCTATAGTTATAGGAGTAGTAATTAAACCAAAGATTTCTGACAGTGTTTGCATTGTCATCATGAAATGTTATACTGATATCGTTGTATTTGATTTTAGTTTGAACTACACGTTTGCGATTGTACTGATTCATCACATGAGTGTCAAAACCAAAACTAGGTAAATCAACTGTTTTAACTGTTAATCCATAAGGAATATTGATTGCATTCAGTGTTGGAAGTATGTCAAAATATACATGGAATAGATATTTAAACTTAGGGCTGTTGGCATAAGCATTTGGTCTGAACGCAGTTGAAGCATGTTGATAATCACGTAGATAATCATTACTAAAAAATCCCTTGGCGATTCCTTGTATGAAGCCACCAGGGGATTGTCCTAATACCGTTTCAAAAAGCGTAGCCATTTAGTTTGATTAATTATTAAGAACCAAATCCAGTAACTGATGTTCCAACGCCTCTACCAACTTGAATACCGACACCAGATGAATCAACTGGAGTTTGAACTGCATTATCATAACGAACTGTTAATGCGATTGTTACTGCTTCGTTTGTTCCATAGTTTAATGTATTGTAGTTAACTGTTTGTAAGAAACATCCATATAATTCCCATGTTTCTAATACACCAGGAGCACTTGCACCGTTGTTACCATCAAGAACTTGATAACGAACTGTAAACTTATAGTCTTGTCCGCTTCCTGCACTTGCTTGATTAACAAAGTCCATTTGTTTCTGTAATTGTTCACCAACTAGTTTAGCAACGTTGCCTTGGGCATCATCACGTAAATTGATAGTAGTATTTTGCCAGGCATGTTTACCAGCCAAATACAATGTTGAGTTGTAAATTGGAATTGTAATTTCTGTGAACTGAACTTGTGGTCTAGCAACATCAATCACTTGTTTTGTCAATTCGGATGTTGCACCGCCTCTACCGAATCCATCAAACAATACTCTGAAACGATATTGTAGTTTGGGCATCAACAGACCTTGGGCGCTAGGCGCATTGTCTGCCCCCACTGTCATGTTAAATAATGCCGCTGAAACTGTTGCCATGTTTATATCTCCTTAAATATATTTATCTTATTTTAATTTAGCAATTCCACCAGTATTCAAGATACGTACTGGAATGTAAATAAATTCTGCTGCCTTGACTGGCTCGATTGCAATATCAATATACAATTCGTTACGGTCAATACGGTCAGCAGTATTGTTACTAGCATCACATACAACTAAGAAGTCATATAATCCACGTTTTGCAATTAAGTCAATAAACAATGTTTGTACAACACCTTGTATTTGACTACGTGTTAAAGCATCATTTGGTTCAAATATGAACGGACGAGCAACAACTTGTAGACGTTCACGAATATAACATACTAATCTAGCTACGTTAATACGATCCAATGCACTCATTGTATCTTTACTTGTTTTGTTACCATAGTTTAATAAGCCAACACCAGTGAAGAATGCCATTGGGTTAATTTGATTAGTATACAATACGTCACGGATACTGTTACGATTCTTAACTACTTGGAATTCCCCAGTAACAGAATCAAGGTAACCGATATTAGTACAATTATCAATTGTACCTCTACGTGTTCCTGCTGGAGCTAACCAAGGATAAGCAATTGTATCGTTGCGTAGAATTGTACGTAGAATCATATGACTTGCTGGAACAACTGCGGCTGCACCTGTCAAGTCTGTAGTAATACCGCTTGGGTAGAAAATACCCATGTATTCACTACGTCCTACTAGACCTTCTTCTCCTGTAGCAGTTGCATTTTTACTGTTATTTGCCCATGCTGTGATTTCAGTTGCACTGTCAGGTAAACGCATTGGTGTATCACCGATGACGAATGCTGTGTTGTTTCTCTCGTTACTCAATTCAACCATATCCGGTTGTAGTTCTGGATAACCAGGAGTAGCAATCAAATTCATAAATGTATCTTCTTCACGAACTGCCATGTTTGTAGAAATTGCTGCCTTCAATGATTTAACGATTAGATTACGTTGTGCCTTACGACCCATGTATGCTGAACCGTCAGCTTTTAAACCACTAACACTTAACCAAGTGTTCGTTACTGATGGTAAATTTGCGTCAGGGAAAGACTGTGAGTTGAAATAATTTAGTTTGAATTGTTTAACGTTGTAACCTGAACGGCGTGTATTCCATAACAACATACCTTGTGGGTATAGTAATGGATCAGGTGCATCCAAATCTAAATAATCACTAATTAACAAACTTTTAATAGTTGGTTTAGGATCATTTACTGGATCAGTATACTCATCGCCCGCCCAACGTGCATCAGCAAATAATATACCTGATGAACTAGTTTGATCGGTTACATCAATAGATACCCATTTTCCAACACCGTCAACTAATTGCCAACGATATAGTGCTGGATAATTTTCTAAATCATTTGTGTCTAACCATAAATCACCTACTCTTAATTCAGTTACACCGTCACTTTGTGTAGTTGGAGCGTCTGTTGCAAGTATTACACCGTTTGGATCAGTAAGTTTTGGCTGATTATATGAAGATGCTATTGGGTGCCCATTGGTATCATATGCTACATTGCGATAACCTTTCCAGTTACCTTCAATGTTTATTAGAATATCAACTTCAGTTATCGAACTATAATACCATTTAGTATCTTTTGGTGGGTTAGCATATGGTGCACCTTCGTTAGCAACATACGATAATCTTTTCCAATTTGTTAGAACACGATTGTATCCTAAGCTAGGTTGTCCTGACACATATGCAACTGATGCAACTACAGCACTTGATCCAACTAAGGATGTAACCTGAACTATTAAATCATTTGTACCGCTTGTACCAAACAATCTGCCACCGGGAATAGTAATACGATCATCTACCGCATAGTTAGTTCCACCGTCTACTACGTTATTAATGGTATATGTGTGCCCAGACACAGTAACATCAAGAGTAAGACCTGCACCTGGACCAGTTAATGACGGGTCTGCTAGTGCGGCTGTTTGTCTAGCGGTGACCAAATAGCTTTCAATTACTTTAGGATTTACACCAGAAACAAAACCAGCTTGGTCAAGCGCATATGTTGTAGTAAATGGATATGTTGGAGTAATATTAGGACCTAAAATAATGTCTCCGCCCTCAGTATGAGTTAGTTGAATATGTCCTGTTTCATCAATAACACATGTTGTGTAAGGTATATTAGTAGCTTGCCAAGCTCTAGCGAATTGAGAAGCATCAATTGTACCTAATGGTAAAGTAACAACTTTTACATCTGAACCTGATTTTGAATTAGGAACACTTACAATAACCTTAAACTGTTTATTGTTATTATTAATTACAAAAGTTGGATTAGCTACTGTGCCTGTAATGATAGTGGGTCCTGTAGCAACTCTCTGATAAAGAGTTACAGGACTTCCTGGACTTTCTATCTCATATGTAGTCTGACCAATAATTGTACCAGTTGGAATATTTTTTCCACCAGTAGAATCTAATTTATAGTTAGCTTCAGGGATTCCATGAAATACCCTCACACTCTTAGACATAAAAGAACCAGTAGACTTAGTAAATTGTGAAAGAACTGGGTTCATTCCATTACCAGTAACAGATGTTTTAATCCAAATGCTTCCTGTTGGTCTTGGGTTATTTTGACCAGAACTCCACGTAGGCATTTCACTAGAACTACCGTAAGCTACAGCTGGTTGCCAATACTTGAATCCATTAGTTTTTATGTTTAAATGTGTTGGGTTAAAAAGTTCAGTATTATCTGCATGTGCTTCAAAAGTTAAGTAACTAAATGTCTCTGGATTGCTTGAATAAACTGCTAACTTATTAAAATTAACAATATTAGCAGTTAAGTGAGGTAATCCTAAACCATTAATAGCATTTGCCGCATCAGCAAGAGTACTTCCATTTACAGTAACCAGTACTCTAAACTTATCACTAAAATTAATATAGAATTTTTTCTGGTCTAATGAGTAAGCACCATCTGAGGGCACACCTGATACTACTGTAGGAGTACTCTTTAACCAATCTAAAGAACCTATTCTAACCCAGCTATTAGCCGGAGTCTTATAATAATATTCTCCGTCATTAATAGGATCGTTTGTGCGATGGTCTCTAGCGTCAACTAAGTAATTACCAATATTACCTAAACTACCTAGAGGCATGTTATATTGGTCAACTTGACTATCATTAGAAATCACTAATGGTGTTTTGTTGGTGAATTTACCTGTTGTAGCATTGAATTCGTAAATACCCCATGATGAATTAACTGTATCTAACCAATATGTACCATCAGCTGGATCACCTTTTGGACGATTTAATGTACCAACTAAGCTACCTAAATCAATATCTGCTCTTAGAATGTAGCAACGATTTGTGATACCCAATAGTGAGTAAGCAGCCAATAAACCATATTCGTTTAATTCGTAACCATGAATTGGGGTTGAGTCTGTTGTCTTGTAGAAAAATGGATTTCCGAATAATGCTGTCAAGTCACGTTGACTTGTAATTTGATATAGTTTACCCGCATTTGCCGCAAGTGTTCCGGATGCTGTTGCTGTTCCGGCTGCATTTAATTTGTTTGTGGCTGTTGCTACTAATATTAAGGGTACTGAGCTGGAAGCGGCTGGTAAATATTGACTTTGGTCAATGATTGTTACTTGCGTTCCTGGTGATACTAATGCCATTTTGAATTTCCTTTATGTTATGATTGTGAGGGTTAACGCCCTAGTCGTATTAATATTTAGCAATAATAGTAAAAAACGGGTGTTTAGCGTGCCTTCGAAGGTTCCTAAGCTAAATAACTGATGAGACCTATATGCAAAACATGCGGAAAGAATAACACTGCTGTAAATTACAAACGTGAAGGCGTAACACATTATCGTAGCATGTGTGATGAATGTGGTCGAAAGAAAAAAAAACTTAAGCCAAGAGAACCTAGTTGGCAAAAAGCAGGATATAAGAAAAAAGCCACATGTGATTTATGCGGCTTTAGAAGTTTATTTCCTAGTCAAATGACAGTGTTTCATATTGACGGAGTATTAGAACATACTACATTCACTAACCTGCGAACAGTATGTCTGAATTGTATTGAGGTAGTTAAGAGGAAAGATGTTCCCTGGCGTCGTGGTGACTTAGAAGTTGACTAATTCTATTGTGCAAATCGTCAATAGAACCGTTATTATCAATCTGGTAATCATAGCTTAAACCAACACTAGAATACTCACTTGCATGTATTTTCAGTTTATCAAGTTTAGCTTTACTTAAAGACCAAAGACTGTTCCCATCAGGTCCTTTATTATATGCTTTGGCTGAGTCATACCATTCAGGTTCAGGGCCTCTATTTGCTCGTAAAGTAATACCACCTGCACTTTTGATAGCATTGACTTCATTCGGGAATCTACAATCAGTAATAACTATATCATCTTTTGTTTGTCGTAGTTTGTTCTCTACACTTGCTACCCAAATATCATCATGGAAGTTAGCACGACATACTTCTGTACCCCATTGTTGAAGAACCCAACGCGGTGTGAGTTCAGGTATACCTAATCGGACACTCCACCAAGGGTCAACTTGTTCACGCCATTTACGGCTACTCTTTGTTGTACCCTCAAGCATTTCACGATCCCAACCAAAGACACTTGCTACTGCATCTTTAAGACTAGCCGCAAAACTAATTCGTTTAAACTTGTGGTTTGTTACTAGATAGTCGGCAATTGTATCTTTGCCACTTCCAATTAAGCCTGTCACTCCTATAATCATACGATCTCCTGTAGTATTAATTATATTACTAACAGATGACATACGCTAGTATTTAGGTTAACCTTGTATCCATGTCATTGGTTGACTGTGGTCAACATATCGTTTTAGTTCGTCAATGAGTTGAGCCTGTAATGCAGTGCCCTCAGATTTAAGAGCAGTACCGTTTAATGTAGTTCCGCCACCCGGACCTGCAAGACTAGCAAACTTTTCACGTGCTTCACCTAATGATAACTTTAATGTTGCTAATGTGAAGTCACCAATCCAAACACCTGATCCAGGATCTTGCAATAACTCTGCTTCGGGACGTTGCATGTCTGCCCAAATCAATATCTGTTCACCAGTAGCTTTAACGTCACGAACCAACTTGATTTGTTTTGTAACTGGATTGAAAGTGTAAACGATATATCCACCAAACATACGTGCGGCTAGTTCAATATATCCTGCATAGAAATCATACGTTGCTAAACCACCTGCGTAGTTGTAATTAAGCAAATATGTATTAAGAATAGCACTGCTGAATGGGTCAAAACTGCTAGAGCTAGGTCCAGTCTCTAAACCAATTGTTCTACGAAAGACTTGTCTTACACCAACAAACTCGTCAGGAAGAGTGTAAGTGTTAGTGTGGGCAACTAAACTCATTAAGGTGTATGTTTCAACCGTAGAATTTTGAGCACGTTGACGATATACTTGCAGTGCGTATTTGTAGGCTGCCTCGTAGTGTTCAGGATCAAGTTCTAAATCTATCATTCCGCCACCAAGACGATATGATAGATTTCTAAATAATCCTTCTTTTAATTCTTGTAATGAAAGTGCTGTTGCCATGTTTGTTTACCTGATATACATGTATTTATCAGGTAAACAGGGATATCAGATATCGTTATGTTGACGATTTTCGCTGTTAAATACGTTAAACTCACCACCGGGATATCGTGCTTTTAGTTTCTCTACATTCTCCGCAATCACATCATTAGGATCTAGGCGAAGTGCCCTGCAAGCATTGATCCAGTACCACATGATATCACCTAGTTCACGTTTCATATGGTAGACATTATCGTCAGTTAGAGGTTTACCTTGAAAGAAAATCTTTTTCGGAATCTCAATAAACTCACCTGACTCTGCCGCTAATCCTAGACATGCAGTAAGCAATAACGGAACATTGATATCAGGACCATGTGTGTCAGTGTCAGCATTAAAGCTACCGTCTATTTCATCTAACCGATTCATAAAAGTAGTCAAGTCATTGCTTGGTTGGCTTGTCACAGCCTTTACAAAATCACTGTATTTGTTTAAATCTACACTCATACTTTATCCTTTAACATTGTTTTTCTACCTTCTTCTCCTATTAGCATATCAAAGAGTTCAATCACTCGTTGTAGCATAGCGCAATTAAGCATAAGCAAATCACGTCGGTCATCGCACATCATAATTTGCTGGTCGATAGGTTCCATCAACTCGGTCATTCGTTTTTCAATATCTTTCATTAAAATGCTTTCAAAATAATCATGTTTTCATTGAACCTACCATTAGGCGCAGTTGCTACTGCTTTAATCTCTTTAAAGTATTTACGTGCAGCCGGTTTGCTACCCATTAATTCTTTAATCTGTTCACCCGGCTTACGTAATGTTTTGACTTCACTTGCGTTACTGTCAAAGCCTAGGATCGTATTGCCCTTAACTGTAAAGGACTTGCTGTACTCGTCAGCAATGTAATGATGTGCTTTACGCTTTGCAGTGTCATAGACCCATGCCTCGCTTGCACCATGCAACTTAGTAGGATGTACACTAATCAAATCAAGTTTGTTAACTGGATCCTTGAATTCTTTCAAGTACTTAAGTTTAGCAACAATCTTCTCAACAGGAACTGCTTTGCGTTTGCGAGGTGCTTTGCTTGCTTTCTTAATTGAGATATAGCTGTTCAAGTCACCTAGAACGTTATCTACAAATTTGACAAGATTACGCACTTGTACTTTACCTAAGAAAGCATAAGCCTCGTTTAGGTCTTTGTCATTACCCTCTGCTAACTCATTGAATTCTTCTGCTTTACGCTTCCAAATCTCAACAATGATAGGGATATGTTGTGGCATGACATTGAATTTAGCAACAATGTCAACTGTCTTTTGTGTAGTCTTACCTGTAGTGATGTACTCGTCAAGCAATCCTTCAAGTTCACCCGCAGCCTCACCGGCTTTTTCACGCATCAGTTCCTGAATGTTAGGACGATTGCTAGGTGCTACTTCTTTTACTACCTCTGGCTTGTGAACAAGTTTCAACAGTCGTGCAATTTCATTTTCTAGGGTACGTTCTTCTTGTTCAATAAGTTCAAGACCACGCAAACTCATACGTGCTAACCAACACAATGTCATAACGTACTCAGATTCATGCACCTTACGCAAATACTTAGCATCAGCAGTTCGGTCATGATGATCCAAATACTGACACAATAGTTCCTTAGCATCCTTCTTGCCATAGAAACGATTATACCAAGTGAAACTTGTACTCAATATAAGTTTGCGACCCTCGCTTGTGGGTTGCAATGGGAAGTAGGGCTCGTCACCCATGTACTTTTGGTCTGCGTCACGGGGGTTCAGTGCTTTAATGAAATGGTCTGATGTTGCCTTGGGTTTACGTGTTGCCATAGTTACTCCTGTTACGATTTCATTATTATATATGATTTACCATTTATTGTCAAGCATAAAACGGTAATACTTTACGATAAATACTAGTAATATGCCGAAACTATCCCTTTACCGTAGTCAAAAATCCAATGATTATCGCTTTTTTGATAAGAATATATCAGAAATGTTTGATGTTGGCGGGACCGATTTATATATACATAAATACTTAGGGGTCGTTGATTCAGGCCCTAGTAGAGATTATTCTCAACCACAGTATAACAAGCTTGATCCTACAAACATACAAGATTTACTTTTCTTAGAAAATCGTGACCGCAAATATGACAACAATATCTATAGATTACGTGGTCATTACAATGTACAGAATCTAGACTTTGACTTAAGTCAGTTTGGATTGTTTTTGAACAACGACATTATCTTTGTCACTGTTCATTACAATAGAATGATTGAGTTGATTGGTCGTAAATTGATGGTTGGTGACGTATTTGAGTTACCACACTTAACAGACTATCATCCATTAAATGAATTAATTCCAACATCATTACGTAGATACTATCAAATAACTGATGCTAACTTTGCAAGTGAAGGATTTAGTAGTACTTGGTATCCTCATCTATGGCGTATTAAATGTGAACCATTGGTGGATAGCCAAGAATTTAGTAATATACTTAAGACACCAACTAATACAGATACTTACTTAGGGGATTGGGATAAAACTTCTACATACCCTCCGGGTTATGTAGTGAGTTTTGGTGACAAGAACTATATTGCAAAAACAACAGTACCTGTAGGTATCCCATGCAATAACACAACATATTGGGAATTAGATGTTGCTGATAACTTGAAAGATATACTAGGACGCTATAATCAAAATATTGCAGTTAATCAATCAATGATTGATGAAGCTAAACGTCAATTACCTAGTTCAGGCTACAATCGTAGTCAACTATATGTTGCACCTACTGATACAAATAATAAACCAGCAACACCTAAAAATGTTACATTACCAAAATCAGCACCTAGACCGGGCATTGTTACCATAGACCAATATAGTAATGCACCTATTATAAGAGTTACAATAGCTGCCTTAAAAGACATTAATGAAATGGCAACGGCTTCCAATGCATTAAAAGCTTTTGTAAAATTAAGTTTAGAATTAGCTAAAATTGAACCAGAGAAAACAGCTAGTGGTAGCGGTAGTACAGAACCTACTATCGTATTAACTGCAAAAGCATTAGGTGATATTACTGCACCTTATGGTACAAGTGATAATACGTATGCTACTGCTGACCAAGACCCATCATTAGACAGCTTTACAGGAACCATTGTTGATATTAACATCATGGACTTTAGAGCAGATGAGGATCCAAGATTTACATTTATAGCACAGGCTACACCAAGAGGCTTAGGATACACAAGTGGTTATATGGTAGGAGATGGTACTGCACCAAACGGTGTACCCTTTGGTTCGGGAATTACTTTCCCTGACAATCCAAAAGTAGGAGATTATTTCTTACGTTTAGATTACTCACCTCAAAAATTATTTCGTTGGGACGGTAGCTTATGGATCGGTATATCTGAGAAAGTACAAACAGACACTGGCTTTGGTAGTACAGATAATCAGAGCCTATTGAATAGCTTCATAAATAACAACAATCAAACAACATTAGTTAATGGTAGCACTGTTACTGAACTACAAGGTTTATCATCAATACTAAAAATTACGCCTGATTAAGGATATCAATGGCAAATTACTTTTACGACAATCAAATACGCAGATTTTTAATTCAGTTTGCTAGAATCTTTAGTGACTGGAATGTTACTAAGGGTAAAGATCCTGCAGGCAATGATATTATTGTTCGTGTACCCATACAGTATGGTGATGCTAGCCGCCAAGCATCTGTAATACAAGCGAACAATAGCCCCAGTAGTTTACCTAGTGCTCCGTTAATCACGTATTATGTTACTGGATTAGAATATGACCAAAGACGTACACAGGATCCAACTTTCGTTGACAAGATGACTGTACGCCGTAGAGCGTTTAATCAGGATACACAATCATTTGAAAATGTACAAGGTGATGCATTTACCGTAGAACGTTTAATGCCTGTACCCTATACATTACGTGTTAATGTAGATTTTTGGACAACAAATTATCAACAAAAATTAGAACTGATTGAACAACTTGGTGTTTTGTTTAATCCAAGTATAGAAATACAAAGTACAGATAACTTTATTGATTGGACAAGTTTAAGTGTAGTATATCAAGATGGGTTGACATTTAGTAGTCGCCAGATTCCTCAAGGATCAGGAAATCCAATTGATATTATGAGTTGGAAATTCTATATGCCTATTTGGATTAGTACTAGTGCTAAAGCTAAGAAAATGGGCGTCATTCATAAAATTATTGCAAGTATCTTTAAAGGAAATGCGTTGACCGATATGCAAGATGACCATTTGTTATTAGGTACTAGAGAAAAAATTACCCCCTACGGATATAAATTATTTTTAACCAATAACACATTACAAATACTACCTGAAGGTCAACCATTTACCCCACCTAATAGTGACATAAATTTCCCTGAACAAAACCCAGTAACCGATATTAAATGGACTGCGTTCTTAAATGTATACGGCAAAGTAAAGTCAGGTATAAGTCAAATTTGGTTACAGAATCCATACATGAGTACAGATATCGTAGGTACTATTACTCTTAATCCAATTGATGATAGATTATTAACATATAACATTGATGTTGATACATTACCACAAAACACATTAGCTTCAGTTAATAGCATTATTAATCCTCAACATAAAGGACCTGAATCAGGATTACCCACAGCGGTTGCGGGACAACGATATTTGATTATTGATAACATAGGTTCTGTTAATTCAGAATTTCCTCCTGCTTGGGGGGAAGTAAACGCAAATGCTAATGACATTATTGAATATAATGGCACAAGATGGAACGTAAGTTTTAACAGTCAAGCTGAAGCAAATATACAGTTTGTAACCAATTTAACAACTAATGTACAATATAGATATACAGATGGTGTTTGGGTTAAATCTTACGAAGGCTGGTATGCTGCCGGCGACTTCTCTGTAGTAATTTAATGGAACAACTCATACAAGATAAATTAATGTATGAGTAAGAAAGAAAGTATATCGGCAGGCGTATTCTTTTACGCAAACAATACCAATAGATTTTTATTCCTTCTTCGCAATGAAGAAAGGGGTGTAAACATATGGGGTATACCTGGTGGTAAACTTGAAGAGGATGAAACTCTATTCCAAGGTCTAGAACGTGAATGCATTGAAGAAATAGATTTCTTCCCTAAAGATGCTAAACTAATACCCATTCAAAAGTTTGTAAACAATACATTTACTTATCATACATTCTTTTGCAAGATAGATGATGAATTTATTCCTGTACTAAATGAAGAACATGTGGGATACTGTTGGGTAGATGTACATCATTATCCAAAACCATTGCATAGTGGATTATTCAATACAGTTAACTTTGATATAGTAAAAGATAAACTAGAAAGTCTCATAAAAAAAGCCGCATGATGCGGCTTTTTTGTTGGTTACTTAAAAATTAAGCGTTATTGATTTTAACACTGACGTTAACTGTTGCCGCATCTAATGTCCATGGAACACTTGAATCAGTAGCAAATTGTGTACCACCACTGCCACCTGCTTTACGAACAACGGTGCAACGACGGTTATTGATTTTCTTAACCCAATATTCACCACCGGCACTGTCATATGCAGTTAAGTCCATTTCACCGGCTGCGTTTGCCGCGGCTGATGTTTTTAAGTTACACAATCCTACGTTTGTACCATCTGTTACTTTGTAACGGCGTGCGCCCTTTTGACCAACGATATCAACAATCTTACGACTTCCACCGATATATGCATACGGAATCAATGCATTTTCTTGATTACCTGCACTGTAAGGAATACCGTTATCAGTAGTTAGTACTGGTGTAGCGGCAGCGCCGCCGTTAGGAACACCACCGAATGTAATAGCCGCATCTGCTACGCTAGAATAACCAGAACCTTTTTCTGTAACTACAATACCACTAACACCAAAATCAACAGTTGCGGCTGCACCTGTACCAGCACCACCGGTAAAACTAGCTGGATTATTTGGCATTACTGTGTAATCACCCTGAACTACGACTGCACTGAAACTATACACACCAAAGCCTAATGTAACTGTACAACCTGTACCACCGGTCTGTGAATCAGGTGTTACCGGATTTGTTGGGTTTGCACTTGTTCTACGACCAACTTGACTAATTGAAAAGTTATCTGGGGTGCCTCTACCACCGCCCGGACGATTAACACGTAGAATCAATGATGGTGAGAACCCTGTACTGAATGTTAGTGTATCACCGTCACCGTAGTTTGAGCCACCGTTGCTTTTAACAGCAGATACTACTATTGTTGAAGCAACTGTAAATGTACCCGCCGAAGTCTTTGTACCACCTGCTACAGTTAACGTATCACCAAAATTGTAGCCTGAACCATTAGAAGTAGTAGCCGCTGATTTTACATTACCATGAACGATACCGGTAGCACGAACACCACCTGGAATATCAGGAGTACTGAATGTTGCTGTTGGTAATCCAGATGTGTAGCCACCTACTGCATCGATTGTTACGCTTGCTACGCCTTCACCACCAATGCGGTCATCACCGTAGTTTTGACTGTTTGATAGATTACCAGTAGTCTGGTCGCCACCGGTACCGATGTTACGATTACCGAAGAATTTCTTGTTTAATCTTGCTGCCATTTTATTTTTCCTTTAAGTTAGTTGGCGTTCTAGGCCTACGCGGTTGACTTCCGCGTAAACTCTCATTTAAGAGCGAACACTCTTATTTATCTTATTCTCCTAGAGGAGAAGGTCCACCGGACGGAACTGATGTCATTGTTATCTTATACTTACTACCGTTACCATTGTTACGCAAATATAAACCATCACTTCCTGCCATTAATGTCCAGTCACCTGTACCGTTGTTCAAGTTAACATCACCTACATATAGATTTCTCCAATATGCGTCCCATGTTTGCGATACAGTGAATGTACAATCATGTGTTCTATTGCCACCTAATTGTGTACCATTAATTCTAACAGTATCTCCTTCTAAATAACCATGACCAGGATTAGTTACAAGAACAGAATATACATTACCACCTATAGCCGGTACAGTAAATATTTCAAATACTGCACCTGTACCACTACCACTAGTATAATTTTGTGAAAGACCGGGATAATCAGTTGCAAATGCAACTGCCGCTATAGGTGTCCCGGTGATGTTATATACGTAATCAACACCTTGTGCCTTTCCACCTAAACTACCCGTTAAACTTCCACCGTACGAACTTGTCTTTGGTTTCATATCACCGTGTGGATTAGTATACACAGTTTGATAACCACCATTTAAGAATGTAACTTGATTGATATCGTGTGCGATTTCAAATCCAGAGCCAACATTTGCTGGACCTGTACTACGATCAGGATTAATAGAATTAGGAGCTGAAGTTATCCAAAAGCTAGTATCAGTAGTTGAGAAATAGCCAGCTTGAGATGTACCAACTATAGCAAATGAATCTACTTCGTTGTATCCTGCATTACTTACACGTAAACGTTTTAATGTGCCTACCGCAGTAATATTAGATTGAGTATTTCCGGTAACGTTAGTGGCATAATTAGCAACGTTAGCCTGGGTAGCATTTGCAACAGTTCCAGAAAAAGAAACTGTTCCAGGTATAGTACCAGTTAAATTTGCTGCCTGAATATTACTTAAATTGTTACCAGCACCTTCAAATATTGTTGCTTTTAATTTACCAGTTGCTTTAGTAAATGTAAATGCTGAATTAGAGCCAAACACACTACCGTCGTTGAATTGAACTTCTGTTGTACTTCCTGCTGGGCGTGTATCTGGTGCAGTTATCCAAGACAAATTACCAGTACCGTCAGTCTTAAGAATATATCCGTCGTTCCCGCCTGTAATCTTGACGTTAGCAACAGGTCCTAAATTAGTTAATTTACTTACATTTAAATTACCTAAGTTTGAATCATCAGTTACAAAAAGATTACCTAATGTTCCCAATGTAGTAATATTAGATTGTGCGGCAATAGTGACATTACCTGCATAAGCCGCATAGTTTGCATTAGCTATTGCACCAGAAATATTAGCTGATGGTATATTTGTCAATCCTGCGCCGCTACCATTGAATTGTGTTGCAGTTACTATACCGGAACTTTTATTAAATGTGAATGCAGAACTGTTGTTGGTTGATCCTGCGTCATTAAATAGAACTTGTGTGTTGTTTACTGACGCTAGCGTACTTGCTGGATTAATCCAAGATAAATTACCTAAACCGTCAGTCTTAAGAATATAATTTGCTGTACCGCCCGTAATGCTAAGATTAGATATGCTACCTAAACTCACACTAGCACCAGTAAATGATGCATTACCTGTTGCAGTCAAGTTTACAATAGATGTATTGGCAGTTGCAGTAATATTTGCAGTAGTTAATGTTCTAGTTACGGTTACATTATTACCTTGAATTATTCCGCTATTAGCATAAATGTTACCACCGGAAACTACATTACCGGAAACATTAGCATAACCTGATCCAGTAATGTTAGCAGAAGTTATATTACCACCAATAGTCAAATCTTTAGTAGTAGTTAAATTATTTGCAGAGATATTACCAGTAGCAACAACGTTGCCACCTGTCGTTAAGTTTCCACCTACGATATTTCCTGTTGCAGTAAATCCACCAGATGTAGAAATACTAGCGGCACTAATTGCACCAAGTGCAGTCGCATCACCCCCGGTGTATAAGTTACCACCGGTTATAGTACCAGTGGAATTTATAATTCCTGATGTTACTAAATTTCCTACGTTGGCTGTACCTGAAATGTTGGCTAGACCGTTACTCTTAATATTTCCACCAGTGATATTACCACTTGCATTTAATATTGAAACTGTACCAATGCTTGTGATATTAGGCTGTGCATTAGTAGTCAATGTACCGGTTAGCAATGTTGCGCTTAAGGTACCAGTAGTTTTATTAAATGTAAACCCTGCATTACCTGCGAATGAACCATTGTCATTAAATTGAATTTGAGTATTTGTGCCGGCAGCTGTAGTTGGAGTAGACCAAGATAAGTTTCCTAAACCATCAGTACTTAAAACAAGACCAGAACTACCACCTGCAATACTAACATTTGAAATACTACCCAAACTTGTTTTTCCAGATACACTTAAATTACCAGTTGAAGTAATGCCAGTTGCTACAAATGCATTTGACATCGTGATAGTAGTATCGGATGCAACTATAGTTGCATTTCCTAAATAAACAGTAGTATTGGCATAGATAGAATCCCAACGCTTAGTAGATGAACCCAAATCATATGTAATATTTGCATAAGGAGTAATTGTTGCATCAACACTCAATAAACTGTTAACAGTACGTAATATACCCGAAGTTCCTAAAGTTACATTTCCAGTTACGCTTAACGCACCACCAGTAGTTAGATTACCACCGGTGATGTTACCAGTAGCAACTATCAATCCACTTGTACCTAAATTGCCTACGTTAGCATTTCCAGTAACACTTAATGTTGTGCTGCCGGTAATTGCACCAGTAAATACACCTGCTGTTGCGCCAATATTACCAACGTTAGCATTGCTAGTTACGGATAATCTACCGGCTGTAGTTAAATTACCACCCGTTACGTTACCTGTAGCAACTATTAATCCACTTGTACCTAAGTTACCCACGTTTGCATTACCAGTAGATGTAAATGTACCTATAGTAGAAATATTACCTGCACTTGCATTACCAGTAACTGATAGTGTTCCACCTGTTGTTAAATTACCCCCAGTAATTGTATTAGTTGCAGTAATTGTGCCACCGGTTCTTAAATTACCACCGGTAATATTCCCTGTAGCAGTGATTGTTCCACTAGCAGATAAATTGCTTACTGAGCTATTGCCAGTAACACTTAATGTCCCTGAAGTAGTTAAACTTCCACCGGTAATGCTACCTGTTACTATTGCATATCCAGAAGTACCTATGTTACCTAAATTAGAATCACCGATAACAGACAATGTACCAGTTGCTGAAATATTAGGTGCAGATAAGTCACCAGTTAAACTTAAATTACCAATTGTTGCTGTGCCAGTAACAGTCAATGTAGTTAATGTACCAACGCTAGTTATATTAGGCTGAGCACCGGTAACTAATGTACCCTGAATGTAATTAGCAATTAACGAATTACCCACATTTGCATTACCACTAGTAATGTTTCCAGTAACTATTAAGGTACTTAGTGAACCAACACTAGTGATGTTAGGCTGGGCGCCAGTAGTTAGTGTACCAGTAAGTAAACTACCTCTTACAGTACCACTATTAGCGTATATGTTGACACCGGTAATTGTTCCGGTGAATACCCCTGCAGTTGCACCAATGTTACCTACGTTAGCATTACCCGTTGCACTTAGTGTACCAGTTGTAGTTAAGTTACCACCAGAAACGTTCCCAGTTGCCGCCACAGCACCACCGGTATTTAAACCTCCTACAGTGGCAGCACCAGTAACAGATAATATGCCACCAGTACTAATATTACCCGCACTTATGTTGCTTGTAACTGTTAATATTCCAGGTGTACTAATGTTACCGGCAGTAAGATTACCGGTTAATACTAATACTCCACTGATGCCCAAATTAGTTGTATTTGCATTACCAATGATATTGATGTTACCAGTACTAGTATTACCAGTGACAGATAATGATGATAATGTACCGATACTTGTGATATTAGGTTGAGCACCTGTAGTCAATGTACCGGTTAATAAACTACCTCTTACTGTACCACTATTAGCATATAAATTACCTGACACAGTATTACCAGTAACTGATAAATTACCCAATTGACCAATATTAGATATATTTGGTTGATTTGCAGTTGTTAGTGTTCCAGTTAAATAAGTTGCACCTACTGTTCCTAAGTTAGCGTATACATTTCCACTAGTTATATTACCATTAACATCTAAAACACTTAATGAACCAATACTTGTGATGTTAGGTTGAGCACCAGTAGTCAATACACCTTGTATATAATTACCAGAAATTAGATTCCCCAACGCCGCATTACCTGATTGAATGTTACCAGTTACATTTAATGACCCTAGTGTGCCGGTTTGAGTAATATTTGGCTGTTGTCCTGTTGTTAATGTACCTGTAAAATAGTTTGCAGTGATAAGATTACTGAATACCGCATTACCTGCTCGTAAATTACCATAAGTGACTACAGTAATTGCATTGTTTAATGTTGTTGCACTACTTGCTAATACAAATTCACTTGAACTTGTTTTCCAACCCATGAATGCATCTACTGGGGTTGTTGTGTAGTAGTGTAATAATGTACCTCTATCTTTTGCATCATTTAATCCTAGAGGTGTGCCATTTGGATTTCCACCTAATTCAATTAAAGAATCTTTAATTGCTATATTACCATTGACGGAAATGTCAGTAACAGTTAGGGTATTAAGTGTTAATGTATTATTAACTGTTAGATTACCAGTAAGAGTATTACCAGTAATATTAATTTCAGACATTGTACCAACGCTAGTAATGTTTGGTTGAGCATTAGTTGTGACAGTTCCTGTCAACAGTGTAGCTTTAACAGTACCTGAGTTAGCATATAGATTACCGGATGTAATGTTAGATGTGACTGCTAAATTAGCAGAAGTTGAAATGTTACCAGTAACATTTAAACTATCCAATGTACCAAGTGATGTAACATTAGGTTGTGCGTTAGTAGTCAATGTTCCTGTAACATTTGTGGCTTTTATAGTTCCTGAGTTAGCATAAACATTGATAGCAGTTATATTAGTAGCGACTGAAAGATTAGCATTTGTAGAGATATAACCAGTAACTGAAATGTTTCCAGTAACGCCTAAGTTTCCACCTACAGTTTCATCACCCGAAACAGATAAACTTGTTAATGTTCCTGTACTTGTAATATTAGGTTGAGCCGCTGTTGTTAGTGTACCGGTAAAATAATTAGCAGTTACTAAATTACTGAATATAGCATTTCCAGCACGTACATTACCTAATTTAGCAATTGTAACATTGTTAGTACTTAATGACGCTTCGCTTGCAAAAGTAAATTCAGCATTATTATTTTTCCAACCCATGAATGCATCAACCGGTTGTGTTGTATAATAATGTAACAATGTACCTCGGTCTTTACCGTCGTTACTATTAAGTGCAACACTGTTTGGATTTCCACCTAACTCAATTACAGGATCTTTAACATTCAATGTAGATACATCTGCGTATGCTGTCGTTCCAGTAACAGTTAAGTTACCATTAATAACCGTATCTTGTACGGTTAATGCGCCACCTTTAAGTGCACCAGTAGATTCGATATTTCCAGCAGTGATATTTGCAGTAACACTTAAGCCACTTAATGTACCAACTGACGTAATATTTGGTTGCGATGCAGTTGTTAATGTACCAGTTACTAAACTAGCACCAATTGTACCTGAGTTAGCATATACATTACCGGCTGTTGTGTTACCGGTAACCGACAAACTACTCAATGTACCTACCGATGTAATATTTGGTTGTGATACAGTTGTTAATGTACCAGTTAAATAGGTAGCACTGACTAAATTACCACCTGACAATGAATTACTTGAACCTAATGTGGTATTATTTAATGTACCTACCGATGTAATATTTGGTTGTGATGCAGTTGTTAATGTACCAGTTAATAAACTAGCACCAATTGTCCCTGAGTTGGCATATATGTTACCGGATGTTATGTTTCCTGTAACTGTTAGTGAAGTTAATGTACCAACACTGGTAATGTTAGGTTGTGCATTTGTATAAACAGTACCTGATATCAATGCATTGCCTACTTGACCTGAGACATTAGCTCCGGCTACTGCGTTAGCAGTTGTTGCAAATGCTACTGCACCTGAGACATTAGCTCCGGCTACTGAGTTGGCTGTTGTTGCGTATGCGACTGCACCTGACACATTAGCACCGGCTACTGCATTGGCTGTTGTTGCAAATGCGACTGCACCTGACACATTAGCACCGGCTACTGCATTAGCTGTTGTTGCAAATGCGACTGCACCTGACACATTAGCACCGGCTACTGCATTGGCTGTTGCGGCATATAAGACTTGTCCGTTAACATTGGCACCTTGAATGTTGCCTAAATTATTACCACTACCAATAAAGAAATTAGCAGTAACTGCATTACCTAAACTTGGATTAACTGTAGAAGTTACTGCCAATCCAGTTAACGTACCAACACTTGTAATGTTAGTCTGACTAGCAGTTGTTAATGTACCTGTTAGATTGGCTGCTCCAATAGTTCCTGTATTAGCAAAAATATTACCAGCAACAATATTTCCAGTAACACCCAGTGTTGATAAAGAGCCAACACTTGTAATATTTGGCTGAGCCGCAGTAGTTAATGTACCAGTTAAATAGGTAGCACTGACTAAATTACCACCTGACAATGAATTACTTGAACCTAATGTGGTATTATTTAATGTACCTACCGATGTAATATTTGGTTGTGCGTTTGTATAAACAGTACCTGCCACCAATGCATTACCTACCTGACCACTTACATTAGCGCCGGCTACTGCATTAGCAGTTGTTGCGTATGCGACTGCTCCGGTAACGTTTGCTCCAGCTACTGCATTGGCAGTTGTTGCAAATGCGACTGCACCTGATACATTAGCTCCGGCTACTGCATTGGCAGTTGTTGCAAATGCGACTGCACCTGATACATTAGCTCCGGCTACTGCATTGGCAGTTGTTGCAAATGCTACTGCACCTGATACATTACTGCCTTGAATGTTACTTAATAGATTACCACTACCACTATGATAGTTAGCAATTACAATATTACCTAAGTTAGCATTGCTTACTGCAATATTACCTGTTACTGTTAATAAATTTGTAGCACTGTTAAAGGTAAGATTAGGGCTTGCACCAAAATTACCTGAATTATTATATTGAATCTGTGTATTGCTACCGGAACCGGAAACTTTACCATCTACATAACTTTTAGTAGCCGCGTCACTGTTTGCGGCAGGATCCAGCATGTTTTTAATCTGAGTCGGGGTTCCCCATGTGAATGTTGCCATTTTATTATTTTTCCTGTTATTATGTAGTTACTGATATTTTTAATGACACACCGAAGTTAGTAAATCCATACACTTGGTAAGTATAACCACTGATAGTTTGATTTAGATAGGTTACATCAGGTGCATCAACAACTACGAATCCTTGATCCACGTGTTGGAATGTATGGGTTGTAGTAGTTCCAGGGACTGCTAACCATAAGTAATTGGTTGTAGTAGCTGAAGTATTTGCACCATCACCTACAACAAAGGCTTTTGCTAAGTAGGAATCATTTGTAGTAAAGTTTGGATTACCCGCTGATCCTGTAGTTTTGTAGAACAATGGATAGTATTTGCTTGCTGCCGCTAATGTTGTAGAGGTAGATTTTGTCGAAGTTCCTACAGTAACATTTGCACCAACACCTAAATAATCGGTTGTACTAATTGTATAGGCAAACGTACTATCTAATGATGCTGATGTTCCAGAAGTACCACCAATTGTACTTAATGTTCCATTTACAGAACTATTACCAACTTGTGCATATCTTAAATTACCGCTAACTACTGTTCCGGTTACTGTTGAGCTCCAGTTAAATGTTTGCGGCGCACCCCAGAATGGAACTGAAGAACCTGGCCAACTAGCAGAGAAACTAATATTGAATGGAACATATTGATTATTAGTTAAACTAGAACCATTTGTAACATACAATCCTCTATTTGTAGTCAAACTTGCAGAAACTGCTAGTGGACCAGCTGAAGTTTGTGATCCTGCAGAAAGTAAATTACTTGATATAGTATAAGTTCCGCCTGTGTTATTTGCAATATTCAAGCTTGCAAGATTTGCACCAGACAATATAGTTGAACCAATTGTGATAGAATCTGTTGAACTATTAATTGCAAATGTAGCATTAGCAAGTGATATTGTAAAGCTAATATCTCTTGTGTTTACTGTTCCCGCAACACCGTTAGTGTATGCATTTTTACTTGTTCCACCACTAGACCATGAATCAACCATAGTAAACGATACTGGACCCAATTGACGCAACGTAAATACACCTGCTGGGTATTGAGAATTAGCATAATCTATATCAAAGACTAATGCAGCTCCTACTACTAAATTATTGACTGTAGAGGTAGCGTATGCTTTACCGTTACCAAATATTATTCCGCCGTTCCCGTCAGATACTAATGTTTGACCTGCTGTTCCTCCCGGAAGTTTTAAACTCGCGGCACTTATTGATCCTGCAACAGCAACTCCTGTAGGAGACACAACAGCTACGTTGCTGTTTCCTCCAACTGATACAGTTACATTACTACCACTTGAAGGAATACTTACGTTACTGCTACCACTGAATATACTGTTAGGACTTACGGTAATCCATTGAACTCCTGTACCTGTTGTGCTTAGTACCTGTCCATTAGTACCCACTGATCCGTTAATAATTATTGGTGTTGATGTAGATAATAATAAATTACTTGACAAACTCAAACTATTAGAAATTATTGTACCATTACCAAATGTTGAAGTAACTGTAGAATTACCCACAGTCAATGATGTTAATCTACCCACACTAGTGATGTTGGGTTGTGCCGCAGTTGTTAATGTACCGGTTAAACTAGATGCCAATACTGTTCCACTATTAGCATAAACATTACCAGCAGTAATATTACCTGTCATTGTAGCTGAAACACCAGAAATATTTCCCGTTACTACATTTCCTGCATTAATATTAGCAACTGTAGTTAGATTAGCAGAAATAGTTAATGCACCTGATGCATCAGTAGTAAGCACTCCAGCTTGTCCCAAATAAATTGTGTTACCAGATAGGTATAAATCTTTCCAACGTTGTGTAGCTGATCCTAAATTATACGTTACGTTTGCACTTGGCAACAATGCACCAGTTATATTACCTGTAATTGCAAGATTAGAAAAAGAAGTGTTTGCACCCACTGTTAAACTACCTGAAGTTGATAGATTACCGGAAACAACATTTCCACTGAACGTTCCTCTTCCTGTGATGATGTTTCCAGAAGTAATATTACCGGTGACAAGCAAGTTATCAGTTGTACTAATCTGTCCGATTGCAACTATTGCACCCACATTTAAATTAGCAACTACTGCATTGCCGTTGATGTTTAAATTACCTGTAGCATTAATATTTGCACCAGCTGTAATATTTCCAGTAGCAACTATGTTACCGGAAGTTATGTTAGCAATTGTAGCACTTACATTTACAGTCAATGTATTAGTTGTTGTTAAATTAGATACACCTGCATTTTGACTAGAAATGTTACCAGTAAACACCCCAGTACCTGCACCTATATTTCCTACACTAGCATTACCTGTTACACTTAATGCCCCTGCGGTTGTTAAATTAGCACCAGACACGTTTCCGGTAGCTACTATTACTCCATCACTACCTAAATTACCCACATTAGCATTACCGGTAACAGCGACACTTGTTAATGTACCAACAGATGTAATGTTAGGTTGTGCGGCTGTTGTTACAGTGCCTGCTCTGTTCGCATTGGCTACATTTCCAGTAACATTGGCTCCCGTAATATTACTTAAATTACCACCTTCACCTGCAATAGATAATGATGTTAGTAAACCGGTAGTTTTATTAAAAGATAGATTAGCATTACCACCAAAAGAATCACTATCGTTAAATTGTATTTGACCACTAGCACCGCCCGGTTTTGTAATAATCTGTTGCGTAGGTAACCAATTAATGCTAGAACCATCAGGTGTAACTGTTAATACATAATTAGGAGATCGGCCACCAATAACTAAATTACCAACGTTTCCTAAATTAACTGCACCATCAACAGTAAGAGTTGTTAGTGTACCAACAGATGTAATGTTAGGTTGTGCGGCTGTAGTTAATATACCTGAAACATAGTTAGCAGTAAGTACATTACCTAAATCAGCGTTACTTGCATTTAAATTACCCGCAATTGTTAATGTAGTTCCGGTTGATGTTATAGATTGTGAATTCAATGAAATTGAATTACCAATGAAAATATCTTTCCAATTCTGTGAGCCTGAACCAATATTAAATGTTACATTTGCATTTGGTAATAAATTAGAAGTTACATTAGCAACTACATTTAAATTTCTTACGTTAGCGACACCAGTTGTTAAAATATTACCTGCATTAAGGTTGCCAACTACGTTAGCAACACCAGAGATATTTGTATTACCTGTATTAACGTTACCTGTAATAGCGGCTGTTGTTGTTGCAGTAATACTAGTAAATGCGCCAGTGTTAGGTGTAGTAGCACCAATACTACCAGTAACCGCACCTCTAAAAGTATTAGCAACAACTACGTTAGCAACAATATTACCACCAACTACTAATTGATTTGTTGCTCTACTGAATGTTAAATTTGCACTACCAGCAAAACTACCACCGCCATCGTTAATTTGAACTTGATTGTTTCCGCCTCCGGGATTACCTGAACCGGACGAATAGAACGATACTGTAACTAAACTATTAGCTGTATATGTTGCTGTTGTAAAACTCGTACTATTAATTGGTGTAGTAAATGCAGGATCTTTATATAGTGAAAATGTTGTATTATCAATCCGTAATGCATAAAATTTATTAGTACTGTTCTCACCTGCCGTTCTGAGTTGTGTCATTCCACCAATACCGGTTATTGACAATGGTGTTCCAGTAACTACTAAATTATTGGCACTAGTTGTTACGACTGCAGGATTTGCCTTTGTAATATTAGTGATTGTATATTGAATGATACCAGCACTAGTCCAAGATAAATTGCCTTGACCATCGGTTTGCAATACATAACCATTGGTGCCGCCAGTAAGTTTAACATTACCTGCATCGCCTAAATGAATTCCATAAGGAGGAATATTTGCAACGTCATTGGAATTTAATAGATTGCCACCGGCGTTGACCCAAGTATTCCCATCAGGACCAAGAACCATTAATTGTCCTGGAGCTACATTAGTAAAATTAAGTGCGGTATTAGCACTACCTTCTAATTTAGCATGTTGTAATGTAGATATTTCGGTTAATATTTCAACCTGAGTAGTTATACTGTTGTTTGCTGGTGGATGTAATAGAGGGTCATTACCAATATACAACTTTTGGTCGTCTGTGGCAAACCCAAGTTCGCCCTCAGACAGTTGAGGCAAGTCTACATTTGCCCCTGTGCGGTGTTGAATTTTCGAAATCTGAATTATGGCCATAGTATATTTTTCTCAAGGAAAGATTATATACTATTTATCAATCTAAAGTAGATTGGTCTAGACAAATTTCAGATAGAATCCTTCACATCGCTTAAACCATATGTCAGTGTACTTGTCAAATTCAGCACCCTCAACAATGAATTCCTGATATTCATTGGCTGCTGAACACATGAAAATAACACCCTTGCGTATCTTTGTGCCATGTACTTCATTGTGTGCGTTAGCGTAGGCAGCTAACTGCACAAAGTAATCATCAATCCATTCACGTTTCTTAGGTTTGTTTGTCTGCTTGTGATCCATGATAGCTTCTGCATTATCATGCACACCGCATAAATCTGTTGTACCAGCATATATTGAAGGGAAATATACTGGAACCTCTGTGCCCCAATATTCATTACATTTTGACAAACCTTGTGCAATGATGCTACTAGCCATTTGATGACTTTGAATACTATAAGGATTGCTCCCCGGAGTACCTATCTCACCTGTCTTAATATAATCTTCAAGCCACTTGTGCATACGTGTACCACGTCCTGCAGCCTCTGTTGTAATTGCTTGTGCTTGGACTGCACCAACTCGTTTACGCCAGTTAGCCAGTGCTTGCTTAGATTCTTCTGATTTAGTAGCGTCTAAGATTGTTGTGACTGAGGGGAGTTTGTTACCATCGGGTGTAGCGTATCTGCGTCCTTCAGGTGTATCAATTCGTTTTAATGCTTCGTATTTAAATTTATTAGGATTGTACATTTACTAGATTATACATCAACCTAGATTAAAAAGCAAGTTATTTGGCTGCTTTTTTAGCCATTTGGGCAACAATTTGCTCTGATTGATCTGGGTCAATTGGTTGTTTTGCTAATACTTGACCTCTGAATATAACTTTATCATCTTCAATGTCTTTGATAAAACGAACTAAAGGTTCTTTTTTAATAATATCGTATATGTCATCTTTATCTATTACAATTTTGTTTTTTTGTAATAAGTTTAAAAAAGCATTTGTGCTCATTGGTTCTTCTGAGTTTGCGTGTTCCAAATCGGATTGAAGTTGACTTACTACAGAAGTCAGCTTAACTCTTAACGGATCATTGTTATCAAACTCAAAAAGACGCATTATCTTTTTGCGCGGCCTACGCTTGTTGGTGGTGCTTCTGGCTCTTCAGGGGTTTCAGCTGGGGGCATTTCTTCGCTGCCCATATCAGGCATTTCAGCACCCATGTCACCTCCCATATCAGGCATTTCAGCACCCATGCCGCCCATCTCATTACCACCCATGCCAGCATCAAATCCACCACCTTGACCTGTTACAACACCTAGTGCGGCTTGTAAACTTGTCTTAGATTGTGTCAATGCGGCTTGCAATGTTGTTAGTGCTTCATTGGCTTGTGAACTGAATTGCTCACCTTCGTTAGTACCGATTTCGCTGTTAACGCTATCAATAACAGCTGGTAATTCTTTTACTAACATATCAGAAACTTCTTCAACCATTTTCTGTACGCTGTCAACCATATCTTTAACTGCTAGAACAACTTGTGATTTTTCAACTTCTTCGTTCTCAACAACGATACGGCTGTTGTACATTGGCTGCGCTCTTAGTTCACCATAGTGATGTGCTAATGCTTGTTCCATGAATACTAGTTTCAAGTATGCTGGATTTTGTTCGCTTGAATGGATAGCATTTGATTGTCTAGTTTCGCTGATTAAACCCTTTATTTTACGTAACATGGTTCTTGTGTCAGACATGGACAATTTGTCAAAGTTCAAAGAGGTATTGAAATTCTCTCTTAAAGCTTTCTTAGCCATCATTGATGGTTTTTGATTAAATTCGGTTAGTTTCATAGGTATTCCTAAAGTACGATAATGTATTTATCTTTCTTCAAATAAAATTAAAGAGAAGATTCCTTAAATTTATTTATTTGCCAGCGTTTTGTCTGAACCATATAACTATTTAATTCTTCTAAAATTACTTGCTTTTTGTATCTGGCCTCAACTAGTTTATTATATCTCAAAAAGTCTAATTTTGCTTTTTTCTTAGAATTTTCAGCAGATTTAATTATAACGTCTAGGCTTGCAAGTTGAATATCTAAGTCTCGTACACGATTTTCTTCATAGATTAGGTTGCGTTTGTCTAACACTACCCAAGTTACTGCATATTGTAATGAAGAAAATACATTTTCAGTATCAGTGTGAAGCTTTGAAACTTTAAATCCAATATTAATTGCACGAATTTCATATTCTTCGAATAATCTATATAAATTGCCGTCTTTGTAAACAGCTTTGTCTTTTAGTTTGTTTAGATTTTCTGCGCTAAACAACCTATTAAACGATTCAAACATTTTTTTTTCATTCATATGAAAGTATCTCAAAGTAAATATTGCGTAATTCCGGAGTTGTATCTAAGAAGTCTGGTAACGTAATTTGTCGGTCATGTATCTTTATCATGGGTACTCCAGAACAATCAGTGTACAATGCACCCAACTCGTTCTCGTTCTCCATAAACACACCCGAATGATTTATATAAAAATCAAAATGCCACATATTACATGGTTCGGATGACTCTATCAAAAACCCAAACTTTTCAAATTCTACCAAGTCAACTGATTCACATACTGTTGTGTTTGTGTTTTCAGGCTGCGCTCGTAATGAAATAACCTGAATTATAGTGTCTAAATTACATTGTGTGTTTCTTTTGTGTTCCCACTCTGACGCATCTTTATTTGTCATATCCGGTGGAGGTCTACGACTTGTAATATCTGTTTTAGTGATATCAAAAAGTGTGTAGCATCTAATATTAGTTCCCATACAGTATTTAATGTAGGTAAAAAAACCCAAGAATAAATCTTGGGTTTTTGATTACTTATTAACTGATTACGCTAATTTGAAACCGTTGTCTGCAACAGTGGCTGAATTGAAACGATAGCCAGAACCTGTATCTAAAGCTTGAATAGCTGACTGTAGTGTGCTAGCTGTCCATGCTGCGGCTGGGTAAACTGCAACGCTGACTTGACCTGTACTTGCTTCTACTTGATAGAAGTGTAGAGTAGCTAATTGTGTAACACATTTAAGAACTTTATCAACTGCTTCGTCTACGCCCATTTGAGCCGCCACGTCAGCACCAACATCAATATTGAAGAAATCAAGATATGGACCTTGAAGCATTACTGGAGTACCAGTTGTTGCTGAACCAGAACCATTTAGTGTATCAATAGCGAATACTGGGTTTACGTCACCATGAGTGTGTAATAGATTATTTGACATTTTATTTTCCTTTAAAAGTTTGAACCATATAGGCTCTACTTTTATTTATGCCATTTGTAAAAAAACTTGGATTTGGTGTTAAAAAGTATGCTGTTTTAGCTTTTGAATTACATTATCCTGTTCTTCAGGTTCAAGTTTTTTCATTGAAGCTAATACTTGTTGAGCCGCGGGGCTTAGTGGTAAGTTGGCTGCTGGTTTTGACCTTACATATTGTCCTCGTTGTTCACTATAATAAGAATCAAAAATTTGTTCGCCTAACTTTTTTAGTACTTGTGAATAATCTTTTTTTGACAGTACAGATTGAGCAATTTGCATACTAGCATTTTTAATTTGAGAACCTAGATTACCCACATTACCTGACATATAGCTAGTGATTGCTTGCTCAATTTTTGATGCATATTGCTGAGTATAGTCATCAGAAATTTGGTCTTCTTTTAAGAATTTTTTGAACATTTTTTCAAAATCAACTGACTCTGAAGTTCTTGTTCTATACGTTTGTGGTACTACAATTTGTCCAGGACTAGGAACAGGTTGTCCTTGTTGTTGAGCTTGTTGCTGGGCTTGCTGAATCGCTTTTTGTTTCTGTAACAGCACAATATCATCTTTGATGGCCTCTTCTGTAGAGGATATAAATCCTTGCATTTTTGCTACGAATTTACCTACAAAATTATTTTTAGCTAAGTTCTGTTGAGTTTTAAGTGCAGACGGGCGTGATGCATCCATACCAATTGCTGTACCAAATGCGGTGCTTGTTGCGTCGGCAAAACGTCCCGCCATACCAAGACCAGCGGAGGCGGCATTTTTTAATGAATCTCCTATACCTTCGTTTTGAATATTATTACGTTTCATTTGGTTTTCTCAAACTGTTTGAGAATCTAGTTTGATCCTTAGATTTAATAGCATTAAGCAATTTACGTTCTAACACTGCGGCACGTTCAGGATCGTAATGCTTGTTAATCATTTCAATGAGATTTATTGCACTAGTGATGATATTATGGGCACGGCTTTCAATAACATGTTTAGTGTCACGGTTAGTACCTAGTGCTTCTAATTCTTCTAATAGACTACGGGTTTTACGTTCCATAATATTCGGTTCCTAATTATATTTATCACTTACGCATTGCATTAAGCATAGCTTTTAATCTTGCTCCCTGAACGTCAGCAACTACTGTTCTGTTGATAGGCTCTAATGGTACTATTTCTCCGTCAGCCGTAACCGTAGACTGGGGTTTTAATTGATTCATAATTTCATTAGGACTTGGGGCAGGCCTGTATTTTGCTTGCTGTTCCCCGTGGTTTTCTGGATCCTCGTCTGTGATACGCATAGTCTCAATATTGTATTCCAAATCAATCTTTTGTCCCACACCAGTAGAACTACGACTTTTCATACACTGAATTTGATATTTACCACGCTCACGCATACTGCGACTTGTAAAGATACCAAACACGTTATCTGCTGTATTAATCTTACTGATACCACCAGCAATATGACTGTGGTCAAATTCAATTTCTTCAACCGCACTACGATTTAATTGACTTGCAGTGACCATTAATATACCTAATTCTTTAGACAAGTTACGCAATTCTTCACTGACGTATTTGTCTTTAATAAACTGGTCGTTTGGATTGACTTTAACACTTACTGGCATGACTAGATCCAAATAGTCAATCATTACAAAGTCAACTTTGATGCCAGTTTGAATCTGTACTTCTTTCAAATATGAACGAATGTCGTTTACATTACTTTGTGCTGGTAATCCCTTAACACGATATTGACCTGCTTTCTTTGCAACCATTTTAACTCTAAGTTCAGTGCCATCAATATCTTTGCGAATATCTCTGGTACTCATCATAGTTAACATCGCATCTGTTCTAAGTGAAGTCAATTCTTCTGAAAGTTCCAATGAGATATAAACACCACTCAATCCCATGTTCAACCAGTTTAATGCGATATTCATCATTACCAAACTCTTACCCGAACCTGAGCCACCGGCAAAGATATTCAATTCACCGCGACTGAAGCCACCATATAATAGTTTATCCATCTGTGGCCAGCCTGTGCTTTGTTGTCCACCTGCATTGAAATATTTGTGTAATCGTCCCTTAGGATCAGCAAAGTAATCTGTGCCCATGTCACGTTGCAAGCTAATTTGTACTGCTTCTTTGATTAGTTTTTCAACGGGACCAAAGTCACCCTTTTCTAATAAATCTGCACTCTTAAGAATCGCACGTTCTAATTCTTGTCGTTTAGTGAATGATTCAAACTCTGCTAGAAACCATTCAGTATGTTTGTCACCAAAATCTTCAATGACTTCAAGTTCTACACCTGTGGTTGCTTTTATTTGTGTTACGTCTGGTAATATGCTGTACTTACCACTGTATTCTTTCATAAACTCAGCTACAGGACGTAGTGACTTATCAAAGTTTTCAGCATTCATAATGTTTGTAACTCTGGTATATAGTTCTGCATTGGTCATCATCATTTGCAGAAAGAGTTTTTGAACGTCTGTATTATAGTCCTTTAACAATCTGTTTCCTTCTCATCTCAATTTTAATTTTACTTGTTGTTGCACTTTGTAATATACTTAGTAACGTAGGAACCTTACCATATCTTATTACTGCATCATTCACATCTTTAATGTCATTTTCCCAGTCAGGTAAACTAACACTATATCCTAACCCAAGTGCTGTATCACATATTTCTAATCCAGGCTTATCACGATCCGGCACCATGATTATTTGTCTGTTCAGTTGTCTGAGTACTTGTGCTTGTTCTGGACTGATATTATTATGTGTCAATGCACATCCATCAATACTCAATGCATCAAAAATACCTTCAACTAATATACATACTTGCCATTTTGGTTTTTGTAGGTCGTATCCAAATACATAACCTACTTGTTGATTTTCAGTGATGAATTTAGGTTTACGGTCATCTAAGTATCTGCTTGTATGCCCGACTATTTCATTTTTATATGTGAATGGAATTATCACACGGTTACTATTACGACCATTGTCGTCAGGTGTTACATAGAATTTGTGCTTAGTTGGGTCAATACTACGCTTTTTAATATAGTCAACAAATACCTTGTGCTTTTCATTATTGATATCTAGTACTTCGCAATCAGGTAACTGTTTTGACTGTAAGTTGATTGGTTTTACTTTCTTGAACTTTTTAGTAAAATCTAATAGGTCTTTATTCTGTAGACTTTCTAAACTCCAACGCTGTATCTGTATTTCGTCTATACCAGACCACATTAATAGTTCTTTAACACGCTTAGTAATACTACGGCCCAATTCAAAGTGACAGCTATAGCCACAATTAAAACAGTTATACGTCCAACTATTTTCATCTACAAACTTTATACCACCACGTAATCTACGATCAGTTTTATGTCCGCGCTTGTCACAACAAATGGCATTGAAACTGTGCCAACCACCCATTGTTGTTTTCTTTTTACCAGGAATAATAGACAATATGTCAAACATGCTACAAGTATAACATATTTTCAGTACAAAAGTAAAGACGCTTTGGCTTATCTTGTGTATATATGGGTTGCATCCCCTGCGGTGCTTACGAACTTAAAACGCATATATGGATGGAAACCTATGATGTTGGTTGTAGCGCAATCCATCTGTTCAGTATAAGTTGTAACATCACCAATATCATACCAATCAGCATCCACTATAGTAGAACCTTGTGTTTGTACAGTTCCAGAATAATTATCAAAGTAAACTTGTGCTGTTACGTTAAATCCTTCTCTAGCTGAGAAAACACTGCTGTAGTATGTAATAGCAGGACCTGTTCTAGATGGCAGTTGGTGATTTGGAACGTTGACTAAATTACTTGGTGTAAAGTCGGGCAACACACTATCTACTATTTGAATCTTACCCCTAGCACCTGAATTATGATCCACAAACACAGGCAAATCTGCTGTACCATCTGACATTTCAATACTGTAATAACAGTACTGTGTTTCAATATCAATGATATCAGTACTAATAGTATCCAGTTGAACTATACCATTTAATGCAACAATGTTGGTCAACATCTTAGTAAATAATAATTTGGTACCATCTTCATTAATTATTCTAAAAAACAACTCTTTACTAGTAACATTAATTGGTTTTTGGTCTTGATTAATCAATTGGAATTGCAGTCTATTGTCAACTCCCTTATGTAATTTTAAGGTTTTTGCGTACACGGTTTGATATCTCCTAATTGAATTGCCGGACATCATCACTATTGTTTCTCTAGGGATGTAAAAATAAACGGATGTTGAATACACGATGCTTGGTCCTTTGTACTATTTATGACGATTTAAATATAAAAATATTATGGTTAATATGCCCAGATAAATATCCGAGACACAACATATAATGCAAACAGACTTCTTCAAAAATTTAAGCGAAAATCACCCCTTTATAACAGTATGTTCTTATAGTAACCAAGACTATGTTGGAATCATACAAAACAGGGATGATGTTGTCACCACTATATATGATTACGGAGCAATTATACATAGCGAATTACGTGAAAAATTCTTAGAACTCGGAGACATTTGGTGGTGGGAAAGTAATAGATTAATACCTATTAATATGTTTCTTAAAGATGAATGGACGATATTTAAGCCCTACTTACGTACATTCAATAATAAAAGTCTCACTATAATTCACGGCCCAATATGTAGTATGAGTGAATTAGGGCGCAGAAAATCCAAAAGACGTAGCATCACATTAGTCAAACGCTTGTACTAGATTCTTTCTCTAACAAATTCATGTGAACTGCTACTAGCCAAGCATAACCAATTGCATGTGCTTTCTTAAAACTATACCCATCAACATTTTTGTCCCATACACTTTCTCCTACTTCTTTCCAAGTCTGACCAATCAAATGTTTCTTTCCGGGACGAATAATTGCTAGCATCATAGCAAGTCTAGGTATACTGTCAACCGGTTCTGGCATCTTTAACATGCTATTATAGTGATTACTTAAATGCACTAGTTTACTGACAAACTCAGAATTACGCAATAGCTTCCAATTAGGATCTACCATTAAATCAATTAGTTCCATTTCACTTTGTATCTGACTGTATACATGAACATTTAGTAAGTCTAGCTTTAGATATCCTCTATCCTCTGCATCAGCATAATCAATGTTAGCCATGTCATTTATTGCATCGTAGGGCACTTCAGTAACATGAACACCTGTATTATGTTTACGCATTGGATTGACTTTACGCATTGCCGCAGGCGTATGTTTGATATGTTCTAATATCTTACTGCGATCACCAAAATCAATATCAATATCAAAGTTCATCGTGACTGAACCAATCCTGCTTTCATTAATTTCATATAACCATTTTGTAGAATGATTGCTTGTCGTTCAGCATCCTCTACTGCTTTGTGCGTTGTAGCATAGTTACCGTCTTTTAAACTTACACCAGTCACTTCATATATTGTTCGTGTATCTCGTACTTTCCAAAAGGGCCAAGGGGGAATTTGTCCTAACTGACCCCATGCATGTTCCATTACAACAACGTCAAATGCCGCACCGTTACTCCATACATTGTTATGATTCCAACAAAACTTATAAAGCTTTGCCATAACATCTGCAAATGATTCACGACCTTCATCACTCATTGCTTCTTCAATGGCTGCAGGGTTTTGTGTACTCCACCAACGTAATGTATCTTCATTGATACTACGATTATAGATTTCTGTTTGATCCTCAATAGTAGGACGCAACTCAATTTTATCAAGAATACCTGAACCTCTAGGGTCAAACAATACTGCACCGATGGTTAATATAACACAATCAGGTTTTGTGTCTAAACTCTCAATGTCAATCATAATATCTGCCATACTACCACCTTAATTCTTTCAATAAACTTTTAACTTCATTAACTTTTTCTGTATCTTTAGCAAACTTCATTGCCCATTTAACTGGATTGATATAATCATATACAATCTTAATTTGATCTGGTGTCAATTCATCTAATATTTTAACACCACTCTCACTTTGATATAATACCCACGGGCTAATCTTACCCATTGTAATTGCATACAATATCTTGTTACGATTGCCATAACGCAATACATCATTTGGTTCAATGCTTTGAGTGGTTGCCATTTCTAAACATGTTTCAGCACTACGATGTACTGCATCTAATGGATCTTCTATTGACAAATATTCAATCAGAAATTTATTGTAGTTTGTATCTGTTGCCCATGTGTCAATCTTAATGTTTTCCTTCAACAAATAATCAACATATCTAGGAACATTCAATGCATTAACCTCTATACAATAGTTACCAAACTTAGCAAACGCTGTATAGTATGCGCTTTTGATGTAGTCCTCATACAGTCTTGGCTTCTTACTTGTGCTATGTCTTGTGTAGAATTGTAACCAGCTTTGAAAGCCAATACGATTTCCATGCTTGTCTCGTTCTAACCAACGATGTTTGTACTCACAAATATGTTTTAGTAATGTTGTTTCCTTAATGAAACTACGTTTACAAAACTCACAACTATTTGCTATATCAGTTGCCGTTGTCTTTTTCGTACTGCTTGATATCTTCATCGGTAACAATCTGTGATAGTGTTTCAATGTCCTCAATCTTTAGTTGAGGGAACTTCTTTGCTAGGTATACCTTTGTCTTTTGTGTGTCAACAAACACACCTGCTAATGCTTTACGATCCGTATCGCTTGACTTAGGATAAATCTTTGCGTAATATTCTGCTACATCTTTTTCTTTAGGAACTTCTTTTAACTGTGATACTTTATTTGATAAATGAGGTATCCATTGATGAAACTGTTTGCCCATGCCAGGGCTTGCCGCACACAACATTAACCATTGTAGTTTAGGATGACTTGAAATAGTACCATCTAGCATGTGTACGTTTGCATTTAGATTCGTGCTTTGTAGATAGTAACTCTGCAACATACCATCTCCCTTGACTGCACTCATCCAATGAATCATCATGTAGGGTGTAAACTTTTTCTTTTGTTCAGGAGTGAGTCTATCGTAATAACCATAGTCTTTCTTGTCCAATGCAGTAATAGCCTCGAACAAGTCAAAGTCTATGCTGTCAAACTTTTCGTCTGCTGGTACTGATTTCTTTGTTGCCATTAGAATGCCTGACTATAATCTACAATCTCACAATTTCTGCTAACTTCTTTGACGAAATAAACACAGCGAGGTTTATGTCCATCTTCAATCGGGATACACAAGAACTGTCCGTTCTTTAATCGGGGTGCATACCAAGTAACGTCATGGTATATGTCTAATATTTCAATGTCTAAGAAACTTGGCTTGAAACTTGTCAATGGATTGAACTCAAATACTTTGAATCCTCTGTCATTGATACTTGTCAATGGAAGTGTTTCTAAGTCACCTAACTCAGGTTCACCAATTAATATCTGCCAGTCAACGGGCATTTTAATTGTTTGATTGCCTATGCGTAATACTAATGCGGCGCTGTTGAAACTTTCCAAAAAGATTAACGGTATGTAATGATAATCAACGTTAGAAGGATTACTATTATCAAGGATTGCAAAGCGTAAATCATCTATTTCTTCCGGCAATGTTTCAAGGTTATATGTTTCGTTATCAAGTGTTAGAATTTTCATAATGTATTATAACATCCTTTCACTTGTATGTCAACTTTTCAATAGCAAAAGGGTAATTAGCCTCTTTGTAGAAAGTCTTGCGCTGGTTTAAGTGTCTTTTGGCGAATTTACAGGAGCTTGTGAGGTCCCATATTTGAACGAAATCTTTGTCATCCGCCTTTCTAATACCCCTACCAATGCTCTGGATGACTCTAACAAAGCTCTTGCCAGGTTCAATAAGAACAAGGTTGAATATTCGTGGTATGTTGATACCAACCGCTGCCACACCGTAGGTTGCGACAATGATTTTGTTTGTGCTGGTTGCAATTTCATCATATTCCTCTAGTCTTTCCGTTACTTTTGTATCACCCGAAACAAACACTGCATCGGGTAATCTACTAATCAATTCTTTACCTGCGTTTACTCTATCAACTAACACAAGTGTGTTCCCTGACTCCTTGATATTTAGTATCAGTTGAGCCATGGTATCTAATCTTTTGGTATCTTCCAATAAGTGTTTTAACTCACTTTGATAATTACTGAACTCTACAGTATCCTGTAATTGCACAACATTCACATGACATTTAGCAAGTACACCTCGTTCCTGCAATTCGCTTGCACTTAGCTTATTGATAACATTACCAAGACTAACATAGATTGCTTGTGCTTCAAATATTGCTTTAGGTATTGTTCCAGTCAAGCCCCATCGAATTGGAATGTTTGCCATGACACCTGTCAATAATTCTTTCAATGCATCAGCCTTAGCCATGTGAACCTCGTCAACCATGACACAAACTACACCTTCTAAAAATTCACCGATTGGAACTTCTGCTTCATCTGCTTTTGTTTTCTTAAGCATATTATTAAGACTTTGCCATGTGCAAATCGTATGTGTCTTACCAAACTCTTTTCTGTCACCAAAATACACACCAACATCAAGTCCTAAGTTAATGTAGTCTGCTTCGGTTTGTACAACAAGACTTTTGTTAGGTACGATTACGATACTACGACCATAATTCTGTATGCTATAGCTTAATGCGGCAGTGATTAATGTCTTACCTGCACCTGTTGCTACTTCTTGTAGTGCTTGCGGGTTAGCTAGAAAATCATTGATAATCTTTACTTGATAGTCACGAAACATAACAGGTTCACCCTCTTTAGGATGACCTTTAGGCCAAGTTGAATGACTAAATGAATCTTCTTTGATAGGATTGAAAGTGAATGTAGTGCTATACTCACGCAAGTCTTGTAATTCAATATCGTATCCTGCCATGTCAAGTACAGGAAGAATCTCAGGTAGTAAGTTAACATAGCTACTACCACCTAGACTAAAGAAACTGATTTTACCGTTCCAACGACCTAGCCGGACACTCGGCAGATAACGTGCTCCGGGCTTTTCATATTCAAATTTCTTCATCAATGCTTTTCGTTCGGCTAATTCAAGCCCTTCGATTTTAACATTGACCTCGTCTTTAATAATTAATTTGCAGGATCTCATTTATACATTCTAACATAATTTCTTAAGGTCCACAATACATATGGAAATAAGAGGGGCACGTAAGCCCCTCTTAACTGCTTGACGAAAGGGTAAATCAAGCAGATTTCATACAAGTACTAGTAGTCAAAGCTTTCCAATTGCTAGGACTAATCTTTACTAAGTCTGCAATTTTCAAACACATACGCATACTCAACTCACGCAAGCGACTTTGATTCTCAAACATAAAATCAATAATCATGTCGGCTTCATTGTTTTCAAAGTCATAGTCTTTGAACAAACCACCGTCAGCGTCACGATGCACCTGTTTGATACGCAACATTTTGTCACGTTCACTGTCAATAGTCAGGTCAAGAAAGTGACAACGACTTTGCAATGCCTCTAAGTGATCCTGCAACTTTTTGCTTTTCACATTTTCAAACTTCAAGTTTGTAATGAAAATAGCAGTACCGTTAAAGTCAAAACTGTCAGGGATACCTTCACGGCGCAACAGACTAGAATCACTATTCCAGCAAATGCGTCTACGCTTACCTGAATCCAATGCAGCCTTCAAAATGTTCAATGACAAGTCATCAGCAAACACACTATCACAATCGTCAAACACTAACACATTCTTACGATCCGAATACTTATACAATTGTGCGTACAAACCTAGTGCAGTCATTGCACCTTTGATGACTTCATAGCGAACACGCTTACCTGCAAGCTTATCAAACAGAGTAGCTTTTTCAAGTTGTGTTTCGACACCATATGACTTACCAACTCCGGGAGGACCTGACACAATCATAGCACGGATATCACCATTGATAGCCGCTTTTGACATTTCATCAAGAACCTGAAAGCGGGTAGCAATACGATTCATTGCTTCCTCGTCAGTCTCTTTGACTACGGGTGTTTTAGGTTGTTTTGCTACAAACTGAATAGCATCTGTCATTACATTGTCTCCGTCTAAAAATTCAATTTGATGAATGTCGGACACTTTGACCCGAACATCTTCACCGCCTACAGGGAAATGTCCCTCGTTTTTAACTGTCACATAACCACCTTTTGCACCTGTCTGATAACCCTTCACAAGTGTAAAAGTTTCGTTCATCACAGGCATATTGCGATACTCACCACGAACAACACGAATAGTAGACATAAATTCCCTTTCAATTAATGAATCAATACACGTAGTATAGCAGGGTATCCATTTATTGTCAAATATTTGTCAGTTCGTAATTTTTAACACTATAGTATTCAAAATCATCACGTTTTTGAACATAAAATGTACCCTTCATAGAAAGTAAATCTTTTGTTTCAAACAAATGGTTCCAGACCTGCAACAAAGGATTTCCTGCATCAATGCTTAAGAAAACTGCATAATTAGATTCATCTTTGAACCAATAGTGAAACGCATTTGTTCTCTTTGTTTTACGATGCATTTTTTTCATAGGGGTCAATAATCTAGTGCCAAATTTAATTTTATCAACTCTTTCAGTTGGTACATTTTTTACATCACAACGAACTTCATCTAATACAACATCATACTCTTTAAAGCTAGGTAAATAGTATGCAATACCAATCATTTCCTCACGAAACTTTTTAGGATCTCCATGTATCATTTCATTTAAGTCATTGCGAAACTTTGACAAGTGTGAACCTTTGAGCTTCCATAACATTATTTTTTTGCTATAGTAATCCTGAATTTCTGTTGCTTCTTGTCTATCTTCAGGTGTAATGTACTCTAACAAATTACTATCCAACACACTATGTATATGGTGCATACTTTGTTTTTCTCTAATTCTTTTCAATGTAGCAGCCAACACAAGCAAGTCCTCAGTGCTTTCAAGTATAGAGTATTTTTTAATGTGTGACCCGTATGCAGATTGTTCTTCACCAAAGATTGAACCGGATGATGAATATGATTTTTGTAAACTGCTCAGGTTAATTGCTTGACTGGGTGATATTGCTTGAATTTGTGCGGTGGATAAACCTACCGGCACATAGCCTTGTACAGTAGACAAACCTTTTAATATTCCTGTCATTTTATTCCTTAACTTATTGTTGCGTCTTCCATACCAGCAGTACGGAGTCTTGTGATATGACCAAGCATAAAGTTCTTGCTGTCTAAACCTTTTAATATGCCTAACCAACGATTACGTAATAATGCTACCTCATTGATTAGTGTTTCATAATCAATAACTTCATCTTCCCCGTCTACATACTTTTCAGCATCACGACTGGTCAGTGCTCTATTATACGCTTCTAAATATTTTTGAAAATGTTTTCGGCGAATTTTCCGTAATTGAATGTTGAGAAAGTTCAACACAGCCTCAATCTCTTGTAGCTGGTTGAACCTCTGTTCTGTGATTCCGGGTAATGCGGCAATATTCTTTTCAATATTACCATAAACGCTTACATCACGCTTTGCATTCAATATTTCAGATTCGTAATGAGAAATAAAATCGGGTATCACACTAAGGTCATAAGTGACTCTAGTATACCAATTCATTAATATTCGTCCTCATTTTCCTCATCATCATAATCTTCGTATTCTTCTTCGTCACTCAATTGGTCAGCGTAGTACTTCAATGCAGTAGCAATCTCTTTATCACCCCGAAATGATTCTTTAATATCGTCGGGTTCAAAGTTATTGTCAATCATATAATTGACTAAAGTTTCTGCGGCATCAGCACGTTCATGCAAATCAATATGATTACGCAATGCATCCCAAACTTCGGCTATTGCATTAAGGCTCATTCTACTGTCTCCAATTCAGTTACTGGTTTTACTTTAACACGTTCGGAACTGAATTCTTTCATTACAGTATCCAAACAACCATTGTCATTTGATTCCCAACCCTTACGGAACATCTTTAAGATTTCTCCGTCGTTGGTTGTGTAACTCAAACGATTACCTTCTTTAGTCAACAAGTCATTCTTCTCAAACAAGTCAAGCAGACCACTGTATGGGTTCATGCCTGTTTCGTATGGAATCTTAATTTGTAGTGTTTCAAAAGGCTTAGCATAACGTGTTTTCATAATCTTACATGCGGCACGAATACCATTTACTTCTGAAACTTTATTGCCATCCTCATCTTCTTTGAGTTTGAGTTTCTTCATAGCAACAAGAATACTACTTGCATACACAAAGCCTTGACCACCTGATACTTTATCATCTGGATCAAACATATCCTGACTTGCGTATGTATGATTAGTTGCAACCATACCAATGTTTAGATTACCAAACATATTAACTGAATTGCGAACAAGTGCAGCCAATGCTTTAGGCTTACGACCCATGTCACCTTTCATATCACCTGCTTCAAACTGATTAACGTCAGTTGGCGTTAGCAACATTCCCAAACTATCGATGACAAACAACACTTTAGGTCTGTCTTCTTGCGGGAGTAGTTTATAATCAGTAACAAATTTACTGATTGTCTTGGCTACATCATCAATCATAGCCATGTTTAGTTTTAACAATTTATCTTCTGTAGTTTCAACACCTAATGCGTGTAACCACTTCTCATCTAAAGCATTTTCCGAATCAATGAGAACCACAAAGATACCTTGTTGCTGTGCGTGGCGCACCAAGTTACCAGAGCAGATGAAACTCTTTCCGGAACCAGATTCCCCAGCAAATACAGTGACCTTACCAAGAGGCACGCCTTTGTTAAAATCACCACTAATAAGATAGTTAAGTGCATAATTTCCTGTATTGATCCAATCGGTCGGATCATTAAACCCTATACTAAGTCCTTCAATGGACTTAGTTATTTCTCGCCTAAATTTACTTACATCAAATGGTTTACCCAATTTTATCTCCAATGTGTTTACCGTTAGTATACATGTTTAACGGTTGTTTATCAAGTAGGTCGGGACATTTTTCTGCTATGTTGTCCAAATCATAATCATTTGGAAAATGTCGCAATAATGTTCTAGCCCGATCTCTGACCAAACTAGGTACTCTTGGTGTTTTACCAGGATCACATAGTTCTTCTAGCAATCTCTTGCTTTGCTTAATAGCCCGATATCTTTCGTCTGGCAATGTCATATTTTTTCTCCTAAGTGGGGGAAGGATTACTTCCCCCGATAGATTAAGCAGTCTTTGCTTGTCTAGCACGGATCATTGCGAGAATGTCTTGTGCTTTATCACTTGATGCCGCAGTTGGAATCGATACTGATTCTGCCATTGCAGGTTCGTCATCAGGGATACTAACTTTAGGAGTAGGAGTTGCGACTGGAGTTGGTGTGTCAACATCGTCTGCTGGTTTAGAACCTGCTGGTGCCTCCAAACCATAAGGTCTGAAATAGTTGCCCCAGCGTTCATTGTCGTATGGTTTACCATCTACGCTTGCTTCAAACATTTCTTTCATAATGCGTAGTTCTGCTTCTCCTGGCTTCTTGGGTAAGAAGTCTAGCAATGTGTACAAACCATGTGCGGCAATTGCGGCTTGTTCTGCCTCAGTCAATGCTGATTCTTTACGTGACCAAGTTGAAGTAGAATAGTCAGCATAACCGCCCTTACTTGATTTCTTAACGTTGAAGTCAAGGCCGCGCAAAAAGTCAGTTGGCAATTCTTCCATTTCAGGATCCATCAAACTTGATTTGATGATAGTAAAGATTTGTGGGCTGATGATAAACTTACGAATTGGATTCGCAGGTGTTACGTCATCGCCAAGAGGGTTTTGACGAACAAAACCTTGGAAGATATAACTACGTTTCTTCCAGTACTTGTTTGCCATTTCTTTCAAACTTTCGTCTTTGTACCATGGACGAACTTCTGCCAAGATTGGGCAAGAGTTTTCAGGTCCATACATTTCAACGCAAGGTACTTGTACTTGAATTTGTTTTACGTTTGGATCACCCTTAACACCATTGAATGGTAGTTTGATGATTTGACGTTCTACCCAAAAGAAAGTATTTTTACTATCTGCATCTGGTAGGAAACGAATTGACGCTGTTGTGCCTTCGTCCATATTCCAGTGGGGGTAGATTGAGTTGTCAGATTGTTTTGTAGAACCGTTGTTGCTACCTGACTTGTTTTCTTGTGCCGCAATACGGGCACGAATTTCTGCTAATGAGGCCATAATATTCTCCTTATTTCATTAAGATGGTCTTTGTTTTAAAATTCGTCACACATAATTATGTGACTAACAAGTCGTAAGTATAAGCTACTTACTGCGACCTGTCAATAGTATTTATGCCAGATATGGTTAACCTCACATTTTAAGTGAGGTTTTTGTTGACTTATTTACCCAGTAATCGTTTGAGTTCATCTAACGGGTCAGCACTTTCCATTGTACCTACCAAGTCGCCCTTCTTAGCATACTTAGCATTAGGTCCTAATTGACCGACACGTTTTTGGTTAGCATCAAGACCTTCATTTTGTTTGGTTACAGGGATACTTTTCATATCTTGTTGACGATTTTTTCTGTATTGGTCTTGGTCAATTTGAGGTAAACTATTAAGTTTTGTTCCCTTACCTTGTTGCTGTTGTTGTCTCATTTTATCAAACACTTCTTTTTCATGCGCCGCATCATCTTGCTGGTTGCTAAATTTAAAATCAGCAAAAGGATCTTCCTCTTCTCTAGTTACTCTAGCTACTATTGGCGGGGTAAGTGCAGTACCCGGTTGAGTACTAAAGAAGTCACGCATATCACTTGTTTGACCTTCTGCAAAAGGATCTTCCTCTTCTCTAGTTACTCTAGCTAGAATTGGCGGGGTAAGTGCAGTACCCGGTTGAGTACTAAAGAAGTCACGCATATCACTTGTTTGACCTTCATCCAATTCTAATTCACTATGTGGGAAAGCTATATAGCTATCACCATTTACATCACCCGGACGTATTAAAAACACACCAGCATCATCATCACCGGATTCATCTTGACCAATTTCCCAGCCCATTGCCGCTAATGTCTTTTGCGCCTTAGCCATTTGTTGTTCAGTACCTAACCACCAGTGTGATGCCAACTGACGTAGAATTGCTTCTTCATCTGGTTCATTACCATCGTCACCGTCATCCATTGCAAATTCTTGTAGTGGTTGCTGAGGTACTGCCGGAGCAGGTGCTGCCGCCGCCGGCTGCGGAGGAGGTTCTGCTGGGGCGGGTGCTGGTTGACTTCCTGCCTTAACCATATCAACAACTTCTTGCATTGCTGGGTCACGTGAAAGTTCCATCCAAGCTAATACCGAATCTTTTGCATCAGCATCAGGATCTTTCTTTGACAACAGTTCTAATTTACTAAAGAGTTGGTCATTGTCTAACAAACCAGATAATTCGCTTTTAACTGTAAGTGCATTAGGACCAAAAGGAATCAAATTGTCAGTACGCAATAATGTAACTAAATCTTCAATCTGTGCTTTTGAATGTGGTCTAAGTGCCTCATCAACAATACTGTTAGTCCATTCTTCTAATTCAGAAACCTCATTCATTTCCATAACAGGTTTTGCAAATTTAGATAAAAACGGTAATGCATTCTCAATTCTTGGATCAATACTGCTATTCAAAAACATTTCAGCTAAATCAGTAGTTGATTCTTCTACTACTTCTTCATTCAGTGTAGGTGTCCAGCTTTCAAAGTATTCTTTGTAGCCACGCTTACTTGATAATTTACGTAAAGTTTCACGCATTTGTCCGTAATGTTGAAATCCACTTTCAACTAAATGACTGATATTTTCATTTGTATTGTGTTTAGTAGCGCGGCAAAAGCCCGCCATTGTATTGTATTCTTTAATCAAACCTGTGATATGTTTGCCACGCTCATCGTATGGAGTATGACCTTCAGCAATGTTACGTGCGTGTACACGTGCAAGTCCAGGCATCTTTGTATCTAATAAGAATCTTTCACCTGACGCATTTTCTACAAAAATACGTGCAATATTACGGAAACGTTGTTCACCTTCTTCTAAAGCACGTGAATGCTGAATGATAATCTTTGTTTCTGCAATGTTGTCACTGTAACTTGATTTTTTGCTTATTGGATAATAACCCTCATCCATTCGTTTAGTATGCTCTCTTTTAGCCATATCTCTTCCTAACTTAGAACTATAGACTTTCTGTGGTCTTAGTTGGTGCCCAACAGCCCAACGATATAATCTTCGGCACAAGTCCTCAAATGATTCTTCTCCTTGCCCATCAATTGATTTGCCTTTAGGGCTGGCTTCAACATCTTTGCTATAGTAAATAATGAGTTTTTGTGTACCATCAATACTGACATGAACCGGACCGTAATTTACGCCGTCTTTAATGAAGTCAAATCTAAAGACATCTGCTTCGTCAGCAACATCAACTTCTTTACCACCTGAGGTCACTGGAACAGGATTGTATTTGCTTAACTCATCCTCTAGTTGGTTGTTTAATGATTCTTGTTTAATTGGCATGATAATTTATTTATCAAATATTAACCCAAGACCGCAAAGAACGGTAATGGTGGCAAAAATTCGTCAAAATCTTTGATTTGATTCTCTACATCTAATAAAAAACTGCTTAATTGTTGCATCATACGCACTACAAGCAATGTGGCCATAACCAAATCATCAGTTTCACCAACTTTAGCAGAATAGCTACCGCCTAATGCTACGAATGTCTTTAGTTCACTTATCAATGCTTTGCTGTTAATCTTCATTTTTTTGCTTTCAACTAAATGCTTGAATTTAGCGCAGGCTGCAAGTTTGCTTTTTTGTGTGGTATTGAAACCTTTTCGTTTCTTTACTCCGGACTCTGTAATCATTGTACCACTGATATTATGTTCACCGTATTCGTTCAATGAAACTAATGCGGCCTCACCAATTGAATTATTCTCTAAACTGTAATAGATATTGTTTGGTTCGCCGGTACAATCAAGTATGTACTTTGTAATCTGTGTTATTAATTTGATTTGATCCGGGATAGCTGTTTTATTATGTTTCCATTCACCTATCTGTGTAGTAGTGGTTGCATCAAAAATTTGAATAGCAGATGGGTCACCACCTGTACCAAGACTTGGATCAAGACCTACAATGTAAGTATGACCTTTTACTGGTTTCTCGTACCAACGAATTTGTCCTTGTCTGAATTGTGGTTCTACACCTTCTAAATCAATTAATGTGCTTGCATTAATAAGAGTTTCATCAGCAATAATAAACTCACAATTCATTTCACGACGGAATCTATCTTCACCTAACTGTGCTTGTATCTCTCTAGCCCATTCTTCATCACGATCAGGGTGTGCATGCCAAGTTGCTTTATATGCACGGAAGCCATTAATACCTAGTTCAGTTTGATTACCATATTCATCTTCTGTTTTGTTAGCACCCTTCCAAATCACAGCAAATTGGTCTTCGTCACTGTTTGGAGTTGAAGTGATAATAGCTTTACCACCAGTTGATAATGTAGGTGTGATAGATGTCCAAAACTCTTTTGCAATAGTAGGTCTTACGAATGCAAACTCGTCAAGGTATAACAATGAGATAGATAAACCACGACCTGTATTTTCTGTTGTTGTAGCACTTATAATACGACTACCATTGTCAAAGTCTAATGAGCCTTTGTTGTATGTAGTGACACCAGCTTTAATATGATTAGGGCAGTTCTCGTATGCATAACGAATACGTTGCATAATCTCCTGAGCCCCTGCATATTTGTGCGCCGCAATAAGAATTGTACTGTCTGGTACAAACATTGCATACCATAGTAGATAACCGGCTGCACTGGTAGACTTACCAGTTTGTCGTGCCATTAAACTAATACTGAAACGATAGTTATGATAAGTGTGTATTAGTTTTTCTTGAAAGTCCCATGGGTGATACAACATGCTACCGCGTGTTGGGTGCTGTATGTAAAAGAAGTTATCCATGAAGTATAGATAACCTGTGTTAGGATCACTACATTTGATAAAGTCATCTAATTCTTTATCTGTATTGAATGTAGTTTTTACATAAGGTGTTTTAACTAGTGAAGGGGTTCCGCTCATGTGTTTATTTAGTGAGAACAAATCCCAAATGTATTAATTATTTATAATCCGTATCTGCCGCGTAATGCGTTGAAGTTTTGTTGAATCTGGCTTGCGTTTAATGCTTGCCCGTAAATAGCAACTGAGCCAATGTCACCGCGCCAATAGTTGTCTGACCGTGCTACTGCTTCTATTCCACTGTTTATAAATTGATAAAATGTTACGCCAGTATTTGGTGTGCCTATCGGTTGTCCATTGACATAATAAGTTACTACCCCATCGGTGGTTTGTGTTGCGGCTACAACTATCCACTGGTTATCTGTCACCGTGAAAGATGAGGATGCCGAGTACGCCCACGGAGATGCAGGTCCGGTGCTGAGATGCAGTCTCCAAGTAGTTCCTGATATATGATACATGTAGGTATTGAAGTTACGAGCGGCGGTGCTACCACCAAACAAGTTACGATAAATGGCATTGCCGGTGTTGGCATTGACAGTTCTAATTGCAAACATTGTAGTCTTACCTGTGTAGGTAACATTCATTTTAGATGTTGTTACGGGAGCAAATTGATTAGTACCATTAAAACTCAAATAACTAGCAGAACCAGAACTAATAAAAGATGGACCGTTGGTCAAAGTGGCGTCGTTTTGATATGTGCTAAGGTCCGTCCAGGTAGTACCTGAACCAGGATAACTTGCCGAATCACCTGCATCTAATTGTAGTAGTAATCCTGAAGTAACAATAGAGTATATCCAAGGACGACCTTCAATCAATCCATCAGGATGAGATTGGGTAGTAACAACATTACCTATATATACTGTAGGTAATAGAGTTGTATCTACATTATTTGCTTCACGATAATATAGTTTAGTATTATCTTTTGAACCAGTTATCGTTCCATCTCCTGCAACTGTTTTTCCTTGACGCTTAGCCTCTGCTTTTGACAGTTTAGCATTTTGCCTTGCTTCTTTGTCTGCTAGTCCACCGGTAGCTGGTGTTATGGTCCATTGTGTTGTGGTTGTTTTAGCAACTCTTTGCCAAACAGAGCCATCATAGATGCGCCAGTCTTGTTCGCTATATGCAGGAAAAGCACCACTTGTTCCAGTAACTGTTGTATCGTAAGCATCTCCTAAAGTACCAACACCATTAGTAAGTGTAGGAGTGTTAGTAAAAGCGTTCCACGTGCCTTTGTATGTTGCGGCAGTTATTATAGTGGCATTCAATGAACCACAAACAGCCGCGGCCTTGGCCATGTAATTGTCTATTGTGGTGTTGCCCTTGATGATGCCAATGCTGGTTCCATATTCATCATACAAGAAGTTGCCTGCTGTTACTGCAAAATCACCTGTTTGATGACTGGTCAATGTGACGGCAGAGCCTATTCCCAACGATGTTACATATAATTTGTATGAGACATTGTTTATTGCCCCTAAGGCACCTGTATAATTTAAACTCCAAATAGCTGAGAAAGGAGCAACAATTTCAGTATTAGAATGGGGTGGATTGATATTTTTTGTGAGGGTGGTTCCGCTCGCTATCATTAATGTTGATATCCCGTTTAGTGCCATGTTATTTTCCTACAGGCTTTTCGCCAGTCAAATATGGTTTACTGAACCATAGCTGAAACCATTCAGGAGTTCCGGGTTGTATATTGTGTTCACGCATTAGTCTAGCCTTGTCAGTACCGGTAACGCTAATATTGATTTCTTCACCAATAACTTGCGGAGTAATTCCACTAAGTTTCTTTAAATCTTCTAGGGTAGTGTCAACGTTTTCTTGACGTGATGGAACAGATTTGAGCTTGTCAAATCCGTTCATTATTTTAGCTTGTTTCCATACATCAAACATATGATGTATTTATCAGATTATTTGATATCTAGGGGACGGGCTTTAGTAGCAACAATGCAATAGTATTTTTCTTTAACTTCTACTTTGTTACCTTCTTCATCTACACCGATTGCTAAATCAAATTCTAGTGTATTGAATGCATTGATGGAGAATCCTGTTCTATCAATTAATGCTGCCAATTGTGTAGCACCAAAGATTGAATAGTGATTTAAGTTAGTTTCATGCTTGCGGTCGCAGTCCGGAGCAGGAACTTCAATGTAAATTTTTCCACCCTGTTTAAGAATACGATTATATTCCATTAATGAAAAGATTGGGTACGGGCTATGTTCTAGTGCATGACGCAAGAAGATAAAGTCTACGCTTTCATCATAGTAACCGTCTTTTTGTGGTAGAAAAGTCAAGTCATATGGTTTTACTTTATGCCCTTTACTTTCGCATAATTTGATATCACCTGGACTTAATGTAACACCCGTGACATTAGTATACTCACGTTCTTTCATCATATCTAAAAAATAACCTGGACCACAACCTAAATCTAAGATATGTGCATCTTTCCTTAGATTTAATGGGTCAATGTAAGTTTCAACTACTTGTTTAGTAAGTTGTTGGTGGAAACCACTTTCACCTTCCTCATAGATATGTGCTGTATATAGCCACTCGTTGTAGAATTTTAATTTAATTAAGTCTAGCGTGTTGTTGATATCAATCATAGTTTTCCTGAATAAGATAAAATTACTTATTCAAAAAACAGTGTATCAAATTATTTTCCAAAGCCTTTGAAACCGCTGACTGGGCTGATTTTGTGAACTCCATCAGATTCACTACTCTTGCCACGTTTAGCCATTTTGTGATGTTCGCTAGGAATAGTTTTTAATGCTGATTGAACCATGTTGTGTTCTTCATCAGTATATGGGTGATAGCTATTGTATTTCTCTGTGGGACCCGCTTTGTCCATTTTTACTGCTTTGGTTGATTTTCCATCTGCCATTGCCATTGCCATTGATAAACGATTTTGATGATATGTTCGGTCATATCCACCTTTATCACGTGCAATTACACTTCCACCAGTGCCGGTGGCATCTTCATGGTCTTTTTTCATTTTACCGCGGGGAGGACCTCCCTCGTTGATGAATTCGTTTGCTCTCATATCAAGTATTTATCTTAACAACTACGCTATGAGTTATAGTGCTATTTAGGAACGGAGATACATTAAATTTTAATTGTCCAAATGTAGTTGTTACACTATAGTTTGTTAACACGGTACCTACAAATATAGTACCAGATACAACATACTTTACACCTGAGTTATTGTTTTGTTTAGTAGCTTCTACTACTGCAAATTGACTATTTTGCGTATTAGATTCTACTGAGGTTATTTCAAACCTAACAGTTCTCATTTGAGACATTGGAATTTGGTATATTAGTTGGTCAATAGAGCTATCTGGTGTTATTACTTGGAATGCGCTGGTGTCAACTAGTACTGTAGTCCCAATTTGTAGACTATTTGTGGCTTTAAGGTCTACTGCACTCACTGTAGCAGAATAATTGATACTATTTGGAGTGCCAGTTAGTATAACACCACCAACTTTAATACTATTACCTACATAGATATTTTGAATTGTATTAGCTGGACTGCCTATATTAACATTTGCTGTAGGAATTATATTTGTCCCTATAGTAACGTTGCTACCATCAAATGTTAAAGCACTAGTTCCAGCTATAGTATTTGAGATTTCTCCGTTTATATTAGAAGTTGTTTTAAATTGAAAAGCTCCATTTGGTCCTGATGGTTGAGCTACTACCTCTAAAATAGCAAAATTATTGTTGATTTTGCCAAATGCAACTCGTAACGGATCACCCGTGCCGTCGTTGGGTAAGTCACCTATAAGAATGTTTGCGTATGCCATGTGATATGTTCCGTAATACAGTATTTATCATAAATACTACATACTTCCAAGGAACACAAATGGACTCAAAATATGTAAAAGCATACGTTTCTATACTGAATAGATTAACAGAAGAAGAAGGCGTAATAAACGATTTACCGAAAGCACAACCAAACGTTAATCAGCTGGCACAACAAGCTGGTAATGCTATTAAACAATTTACACCTCAATTAATGAAAGGTGTTGCTAATGACGTTAGAACGTTCAAAGGACAAGATCCAACAAAAAACCCTGAATACGCAAAATTATCACCACAGCAACAGCAACAATGGCGTCAAGCACAACAAACCATTGATGCTAGTAATCCAGATGAAGTAGAAAAATTTGATGCTAATCAAGCGGCATCAAATATTCAGGGAATGGCTAAAAGTGTAGTTAACCCAAACAACATGCCTAGTGCCACTTTGAAACCAACACAATATGCAGATGGAGTGGCTCCTAGTAACCGTAAGACAGCCAGCGATTATCCTCCGGCTACTGTCGGAGGTAAACCAGCCGCACCCGCGACTACAGCTACAGTACCTAAACCGGCCGCACCTGCTCCGGCAGCACCTGCACCCGCGACTACAGCCACATCACCAACAGCACCAACAGCACCAAGTGCTTCATCAGCTACAACTGCCCCCGCAACGCCTGCCACCGGGGAAGGGAATAAAGTACAAGAAGGTGATGAT
>Ga0209189_1000168_pt1 | contig 56672 bp, 81 predicted proteins | sample C_130820_EF_Meta_FD_187308 | JGI IMG/M metagenome (GOLD analysis project Ga0209189, IMG submission 187308) | Freshwater microbial communities from Lake Croche, Canada to study carbon cycling - C_130820_EF_MetaG (SPAdes) (version 3) | ecosystem: Environmental > Aquatic > Freshwater > Lake...
AAGCTATAACGCTCGCGGGCTTTGTAACGAACGTTACCTGTGTCAAAGTCGCCGTCCATGCTGTTTTGCAGCGGAGTACGGACAAAGTGCTTCAAGCCGTTTGGCACGTCAGTCAACAGGAACCAGCCGTTGGTGTCTGTCAAGAAGTGGTTAACGGTATAGCCTTCAGGGATTGAGCCGTTGTTCTTCAAGGCGTTGATGTCGTTGTCGGTTGTACCAACGCGCAACTCGGTTTCGAGCAGGCGGGTAGCCACGAACATCAATGATGGAGGAACGATCAACTTCTTAGGCTTAGCAGCGATCAACAGACCACGTTCATCGGTCCAAGCAGCGATTTGAATAACAGCGTTTTCCAACGATGTTTCGTTCAAGTCAGCGCCAGTCGAAGGACGATTGCTGTTAGTACCACCAGACACCAGAGGGTGAGCTGTAGAGCACAGAACCACGCCGTCGCCGTATGTAGGGCCACCGGTGAAAGCGTTGTTCAACACGTAAGCAGCTTTAACTTGCTTTGTGTAAGCCATACCACGGGCCAAAGCCTTGGTGTAGCGGCTGGACAACGAGTCATACAAGTTGTCTTCCACTGCTTCTTCAGTGATGGAGAAGCCCATTGCGATGGTTTCGTGTGTGTAACGAGCAGTCCATGCTTCCTGTGCGTTGTCATAAGCGATGGCAGAGCCTTCGTTCTTAACAGGTGCAGCAGAGAAACCAGACAGTTTCGTTTCTTCTTCAAAGCTACGCTCAGATGTCTCTGTTTCGTAGATTTCTTTGTGCTCTTCGCCGTATTTAGCGTACTCCAAGCCGAACAAAGCGTTCAGACCGGGGAGCAATTCCTTGAGCAGTTGTGCGCGTGAAATAGCCATGATTTAGCTCCTTAGATACCGGTAGTACTGTTGTACTGAGCGGTGTTGAACTTCACGAGGAACTCGTAGTACGTGGTAGCAGCGACGTTGGCAGCGCCAGTAGCTGTATCAGGAACAACGTCAACCACGCGGACGGGCAAAGTGTTGGTTGTGGCGGCAGAAGAGCCGTCAATACCGTAGTAAGAGTCACCAGTGTTGGTCGAGCCAACGTTGGCAACCAAAGCTACGTTAGAGCCAACAATCGAACGGCTGTAAGCCGTAGGAGCAGTGGAACTAGCAACAGTGGCAACAACTTTGAACACTGCACTTGGGTCATCCACAACATAGGCAAACGACATGTTGGTAGATGTAGATTGTGCTGCTGGGTAGTACTGACCCTGAACTGGCTGACCAGAAGAGTTAGTGTACGAGCAACCAACCAATACGCCAACGATGTTACCGGAGTCAGTAGTTGAAGCAGCTACGATGTAGCCGTTGGTGTCTACTTTTACGGTATCGCCGTTCAGGATCGCTGTTGCGTAGGCAGGGGCCACGGGGATTTGACGGATCGCTCCGGCGTAAGGCAAACCATCTAAACGATTCAATGGTTTAAAGCCGTACGTCTTGTCAATGGTAGGATATGCCATCTGAAGACTCCAAAAAAATTAAATACCTTTACCGAAAGTGACCTTAGAGCTTCGTTCTTTGAACATCGGCATCCGAGGATCATTCTCGCGCATGAAGGTGTTATCCACTGAATTCATCTGCGCCTCTGCCTGTTGGCGGTAATACGCATCACGCTGTTCAGTAAACTCCACCGGGGTTTTGCAAAGCAACAAACCGCCGACTTCCACACTGTCTTGGAACTGACCGTTGGTCGATCCAAAAAGGCGAATTTCGGGATGGTCAGAAGCCTTAACGGGTTCCCAGCCTTCGCGTAATTTGGCGGAAAGGTTAGTGGCGTCAGCCTTGTTTAAAGTACTGATCCGTATCCAACGAAAGGCATAACCGGGTTCCGGGTTCGGATCGGGTAGGAGTTGCGGAGGCATCCATTGTTTTGGACGTTCAGCAATTTCGCGGGTTTCAAGATCACGACTTGGACGTGCAGCTTTTTCCATTTTCATTTCCTCATTTCTTCAGCAACTTTACGAGCATAGAGTTCCAATGGAACGCCAAGCCGCTTAGCGATATTCACTTGCGATTGATTCAGCACGATCTTTTTAGGCGCTGTGCTTCTCGTCGCAGGTGCAACATTGTTGGATTTAGTGCGTTGAGGTTTAGCATCAACGGACTCGTCGGTTCCAAACTGGTCCGAGAATCTTGACCTGATGTCAGCGTCAATACGTCGATAGTATTCTTCGCTGCCAGCAGGAATTCCTTCGCCAACCAAATCTTCATGGACGCCCAAAGCATAGGCGGTCATGCGCTTGTTGCTTCCAAACCACTGATTGTTGTCTTTCCATGCAAGCAGTTTGTCGTCAACGGGAGCCTGTCTGATTGGCTGTGACTCGATTTGTACAGGAGTTTCCTGCACTTGTAAAGGGGTGGGACGAAAATTGTTAACTTTGTCCGCCCTGATTTTGGCGTTTGTAAGAGCTTCTTGCGCTTCCAATAGCTTATCTGAGTCACCAGACTCATAAGCCTCTTTGTACATGCGCTTTGCGTCATCAATCTCATTACCAACAACCCTTTTGGCCTGTTCAAGCAACGCAGTTTGGTTTTGATTAACAGAACCTTTGAGTTGATTGTTCTCGGCCAATATGGCTTGGGCCAGTCGAATTGCTTCTTCCTTCTCACGTTGCGCAGATTCTTTTGCACGGCGCTCTTCGTGATAACCCTTGGTGAAATGCTTGATGCGCTTTTGGACACTCTCGTCGTATTTGGTTAACTCTTCATCGTTGAATTCCTTTGGTGGCTCCACCATTGGTTTACGATTTCGGTCTTCCGGAGGGGTGTCATCCACCACCTCAATCTCTGGCTTCTCGTCATCGTCTGGGGCTACAACCCGGCCGCCTGCGCGTGGGTTTTTTTCCTCAGCCATGTCGGGAAACTCAAATTCGGTTTTTTCAATTTCAGCCATGATGACTCCTTAAGGACGTTGTATTCCTCTGGGATCCTGTACAACTGCTTGTACAGAATCATCGTTAATAAGACGCCATTCAGTGCCGTGAATTTTCATTCGGGTGCCGGTGTTTGGCCGGACCAAAATAAAATCTCCAACTTTGCATGATGGTCCAGATGGAAAACGCGCCTTATCTTGGAACGCATCGGGGCCAATTTTGGCTACAAACAAAACGGGGGAGAGAAGCTCCTCGTAGTGCATTGTTTCTTTTGCTTTAAGCAAACCACCTTCGTATTCTTCTTGTGCATCTGGGAGCATGCACAGAAGGTGATAGGTTGCAGGATCGGGTACTTGCTTTGCCTTTTCTTCGGTGGTGGTATTAAGCACACCGGATAAGTCAATTGCACTTACATCGAATTCAGTCATCGTTAGATTCCTTTAGTTTACGCACGAGGTCGCCGAGTTCACGTTGAGCGGTTCGGAGACCTCGGATGATTCCGCTCAACTCTTTGTAGTGATCGTAGGATGTAGCTCCACCATCACACAAAACTTGCACAATGCTTTTGACTTCTTCTTCAAATTTTTTATTGAGGATTTCAAGAATTTTTTCGTCCATCATTAACCCCTTTGAGCCATCTGTTGAGCTTTAAGCTGGGCCTTGGCTTGCGCCGCTTGCTCTGCTTGGTTTAATTTTTGTTGATGAATTTGCTGAGCCTGCATCAGCTCCATTTGATGGCGTTGATTTTGTTGCTGAATTTCCTGATCGTGACGAGCCGCAATCATTTCAGGAGACTCACCATTTTTCATCATCATCTCTTGCTGTTTCATTTGAAGCTCTTGCGCTTGAAGTTGCAATTCGCCTTGAACTTTCTGCGCCTTGATTTGCACTTCTTGTTGTTTGATTTGCAATTCAGCTTGTTGCATTTGTACAACAGGGTCCTGCATTTGTTGCTGAGCTTGCTGCTGTGCCGCTTGTCCTTTGTTCAACTGGGTCAGTTGAGTTGAAGCCTTGGCCACAAGTTTGGACAATTGAACTTCTACGTCTTTGGACAGCTCTGCATTTGGCTCTGGCAACGTAGCACCCAACTGCTCTTGAACACCGTTGCGATACTGGAATGCAACGTGCTCTGCAACGTGAGCCATGATAGCCGCTTGGATTTGCTGAGCCATTGGGTTCTGGCCGATCTGGCCCATTACCTTGGGGTCTTGCATCATCGAAGTGTGAGCTGCAATGTGGGCATCGTGGTCTTGATAGATAAACGCTTTTTGAGGCTTACCAGTTAAGAAGCCCATGTTCTCGCTGATCGGGTCATGAGGCAACTGGTCGTCTTCAATAGGCACCAGTTTGTCGGCATTCTTAATTCCAAGCACTTCAATCATCTGGCGATGCAATTGAGGCAAGTCATAAATCTGCGGAGCGCCTTGAGCCAATTGAATGACCGCTTGGTACTGCATGATCCGCTGGGCCATTGTCGAGCTGTTGGGATCGGACACAGGGATAACATCCACCATGTCGTAATCTTGGCGCTTGGCTTTACGCGAACCTTCAATCGGGTTGTACTCGTACTCGCCCGGGGTGTGGTCACGAATAATATCCCGCAGCAGTTTGAATTCTTGCTTCATTGAGAAGTGAACTCGCGCCTGAACAGCGGACATGTTCTTTAGCTGGCGCTCAAGCAAAGCCAAGGTAGTACCGACCGGAGCGTTTGCACTCATGTCGCTGATGTTCATATCAGCAATCGAACCAAGCCGGCGGCCTTCATCCGTGATTTGGTTGAGCAAGCTCATCAGAACTTGACTCGGCTCCTTGTATGGGAGCATCATAATGTTGTCGCGTACCGTACCGGAGGGCACATCCACGTCCCTAAATTCACCCGGAGCAATGGGTGTATCGTCACCCTTTACACGTAAACCGCGTGCTTTTAGGCCGCCGGGCAGGTTAGAAAGCGTGCCAGCATCCACCAATTGGCGAATAATGCTGGTTCCAGCCCGGGCATAACCACCAATCAGGTGAATTAAACCCAATCCGTAAGCGCCAAAGCCGGGAATATACGTGTATTGGACGAAATGCTCGCGCTTTACCTTGCGTTCGTCGCTCTCTTCCCAGTTTCTACGGATGGCCAGCACTTCATTTGTGCCGCGATCAATCGTAATCACATAAGGAAGCGCGATTCCGTCTTCGTCTTCGTAGCCGGGCAGGTCATAGTCGATGTGAACTTCCAAAATCTGGTAGCGATCATCGTCCGTGAGTGAATATCCTTGGTCTTCGGCCTTCTTTTTTTCCACATCCGTGTGAATAGTGACCGGCTCACCCAGTTCTACATCGCAATAGAAGCCAGAGACCTGTAATTTTTTGATTTCGTTCTTTGTTTTGCGCATAACGTGGGTAACACGCTCGGCATTGAACAAACTTGAAGCTCCGTAGGGAATGATTACGTCTTCGGCCGGGATAAACGTGGCCATTTGACGGTCATAACCCGGGTCAAAATAGATTTTCTTAAACGCAGCGCCAGCTAAACCTAATGAATACAGCAATCTTTCATGTTCTGGGCGGTATTCAGGCATGCCCTCTGTCAATTTGTAGTTCATGTCATCACGAACTCGCTCGGCCGCATCTTCTTTGAGCTTGTCAATGGCTCCGATAATCTCAGTTTTAACTGGGCCCGCCGCAGGGAATGTCTCCAGAATGGTTTCACTTTGGAAACGTATCGCAGCTTCAGTCAAAATCGTTGAGTACACACCGCAAGCGCCCATCCAAGGCTCAGTGCGCTCCTCATACTTCATGCCAAGGACTTCCAAGCCCTTGACGTACATCTCAACCCAGTCTTTACGGCTGTTAATGTCGGCGTCCACCATCTCGACAATGTCGCTGGCCACTTTTTGCAGATCGCCGCCGGACATTTCTTCTGCCAAGTTGGCATCAAAATCCATCTCGTCGGTTTCTGGCATTAAATCAATCTCCACCCCGTCTATGCCGATCTGCACACCATCGGGATTTTCAATTTGAATCTCAATATCCGGGCCCTCGTCTTGTAAAAGACTGTCCAAACCCAAAGGTGCTTGGCTGATTGATTGTTCAATGCTCATGATGTGCCTTAATAGTAGACGGTTTTACGGCGGAAGCTTTGCAGCTCTTCGCGTTCATCGGATTCTAATCTCAGGAAGCCGCCTTGTCTAAACCTGAGTAACGCTTGTACGGTGGTATCTACCAAATCGTCGTGGGCCGCATTCGGGAAAGCAGCCATCTGGTCGATCACTTCTCTGGCCCATCTTGTATCCGGTGCCCATACTTTCCCAGAGTTAAACATGTCCGACACGGAATTTAAACGCGCGATCTTATCGTTTGACTGCTGTCTTGTTCCTCGGGTCGGGGTGTATTCACTCACAGGAATTCCGGCTGCACGCATTTCAAATACCAACGGAGCTCCAGCCGCTTTGGCTTCAATAATACAGGCGTCTGGCTGCCAGTCCATATAGTGGGCTTTGGCTTTTTCTTTGAGCTCGGGGAACTCCATTCGCTTTTGGAAAGAATCCAGCAGGATAATATTTGCATTGTTTGAATCCTCATCCATGTGGAAAACACCCCACGTCGTACAAGCGGAAAAGTCGGAGCGTTCATTTTTTGTAAACGCTGTATCCCACGACTGGATAATAAATTCACACCTCGGCGGCTCTTCCTTCTCCCAAATCCTCCACCACTCCCGCTTAACAATCGCTCCCTCTTCGCCAGTGGGCTGCTGCTGGTACTGAGCATTCCATTTAGCTGGAGATAGTTCTTCTTTCAAAGCTTCCAATAAATCCAATGGCCAGAACTCAGGCCACAAAGAAGCACCGCTCGGCATGATCGCAGGGAACTCAATGACATCCCACTCGTCAGGTCTCCCCCGCTCGATCGAGTCATTAATCACCCGGCCAATCAAATCCCGCTCGGACCATCTCGTCGCAATAATAATAATTGCCCCGTTAGGCTGAAGTCGCTGGCGGGGACCGGACGTGTACCACTCATACGACTTATCGTAAATACTGGGATCGTGCGCAGCGTTAGCCGCTTCTTGCTCCGTATGCGGATCGTCAATGATGACCAGATCAGCACCCCGGCCAGTCATAGTACCTCCCACACCGATCGCAAAGTACTCTCCGTCTTTGTTCGTACTCCATCGGCCGGCAGCCTTACTATCCTGTCTCAAAGTCACCCCGGGGAATACTTCCTCATACTGGTCACTCATTACCAAGTTACGCACCTTACGTCCAAACCCGACAGCAAGTTCTCCCGTGTTCGACGCTTGCATAACCTTCTTGCCCGGGTACTTCCCCAAAAACCAACTCGGAAACAAGTACGAGCCAAACTCACTCTTTGTATGCCGAGGGGGTAAAGAAATAGCCAGTCTTTTAATCTTCCCCGACGCAACATCCTCAAACTTCTTAGCCAGTACCGCATGATGTCGGCCATGAATAAACCCCGGCCACATCCGTTTAACGTAAGCCATGAAAGACGACTGACAGTTCTCCCGCTCCACAGAGAGCTTGTACTCATTCATCTTCCGGCGAAGCGTCTCAAACTTCTCCTGAGGCAAAGACGCTATCTGCTCATCCGTTAAATCAAACATCATTTACTCAAGGTTCCGAAAATTAATGTACACAGGCCGGATCGTCCTACCCAGCCCGTCAATCTTCTTAATCACGCCAAGCAATACCAGCCGATCTACAATCTTCTTCGTGTTCCCAATACCCATCTTACCCCTCACATACGCTATATCCCTCAGCGTAGGACTGTACCCATACTTCTTCCACCACTCATCAATCACCAAAAACACTTCTTTTTGCGCCGGGCTCATATCCATCTCCATGCACTTTATCTCTGTTAGGTCAGCACGTTTCTGCCTCATGACCCTGTGGATAACTTTGGAACGAGCCCTTATTTGTTTAAGGGGCGGTCTGGCAAAGGTATCCAATTCGTTATGTTGCAGTACTACTCCGGTATCCATATTTTGTCGTCAAAAATGTTGCTTAAAAAAGTAGCACCCCTACCCCTATTTTACCAAAAACGATGACGGGGGGTCTTCCTCAGATTGAGGGGTGGGGTCTGTTGGATTGGAAAAATTAGGGGCTGGTTCGAGTGGGATAGTATGTAAATATTGTAGGGACTCCTCCTGCGTGGCTGTGGGGGTCGGGGGCGGGTGGGTCTCGGCGGCGGCGGATTTCAGTTCGTCCAGCAGGTCGGCAGCCTGAGCGTCGATGACCTGAGCATCTATCGCGTGAGCGTTGGCCAGTGATCTAAGTTCGGCCATGATCTCCGCGCGCGCGTCAGTGCTGGACGTGATAACTGTCGTTTCCTTGCGCTCAGTGAATGCAGCCACCTCAGTCACGCCGCCCAAAACCTTTACCGCCTGCAGCCGGATCGCGTCCTTTGTGTCGGGATTGGTGGCCAGTTCCACCAGCGTGTTAATGACCAGCATGCGCAGGGCCGCAGGGTTTTTTATGTGTTCAGCCTCTTGCGCCCGCTTTATCGCTTCTATCTCCAGACTGATTCCCGAATGTTGCTTCATGAGGCTTGCTGCATTGCCCGCGGTTTTGGGTTTGGCCTTGTCACTGTAGACCTTGCGATAGGCACCGGCACCAGTTGCGCCCATTGCTACTTCACGCGCGAATGCCTTTTGTTTGCTTGTCAACTCTCGATTGTTTCCAGTCAGCAAGGCCGAAACGGGTACAGAGTCGAGACCTTCAGTGATCTGCTTGCGCGTGAGCCGCTTAGGTGATTGTGTTGTGCTTGTCATGGTGCGATTGTAGAGGAACAGCCAGAGAGCTGCAACGCTTCGCTGATTCCCCGCGCTTAACACCCTGCAGCCGACGATCGACAGACCCGCCGAAACGACCGGAGAGGGTCCAGCATTACAGTTTCAGCCACTACAGCAACACCAGAGCCGCACCGCTTCGCTGATAGCCTGCGCCTATCGAATCCCGATTCTTGATAAAAACAATTGTCTTGCATACCCCAAAAAACACCCGATAATAACTATCAGGCAGGTTGAATGGCAACCTACCACATAGGAGAAAAGACAATGAAATATGTTTATTTGGTTATCGGGGCCGGCGGCTTTATTTTTGGCGTTTACGCCTCACAAGCCGACGCACAAAAAGTATTTAACGCACTGGCCGCAGATAACGACGGTTTACGGTTATCGACTGAACCAGTCATTACCAAGCCCGCCCATTTTCCCCAAAAATAAACCAAAGGACCCGACACCGTGAACGCCTACACAAACAACGGATACACCGACCGCGCTGATTATCTCGCCAGCCTATGCGACGAATACGACCCCCTAATGGTCCGAACGCTGGCCGCCCTACTGGGACCAGAAGAAGACTTCGACGGGCTTGTCAGCAGTTTGGAAGACTTCGCAGAAGGATATTAAACAAACCCGCCCGCCTAACCAGCGGGCACCACAGGAGAAAAGACCATGACACACAAAACCGCCGACACAATGCGCAGCACACTGGCCGCCATTTTTATCGCCCTGATACTGGGCACCGCATGGGCAAACCGCCCATATGAATGCGGGACCGATACCGATTGCGAAGCAGAAGAAGCAGCACGATGCTGGATTCTCTGCGAAGCATAACCACAGGAGACAAGACCATGAACCAATACGCCGCCACCATTGAAACCGACGACGACGAACTAAACCGCGAAACAGTGGAATACGAAGCCTTCAGCGCCAGCGAAGCACAAGCCTACGCAATGGACGACTTGCAAGATAACCAGCGCATTATTGCCATTTGGCAGCGCATTTTATAAACCAAAACGCACAGGAGCCTAAACCATGAAACCCGAACACTTCGCCGACTTCGCAAATTCAATTCTTAGCGCAGGACTCATGCGCCACAATGCCCACGGAGAGCCAGCCGCGCCCGCCGCCGTGACTGCAGCGCACGCACTGGCCGCCAAGGTTGACCGACTGGGCCAACTGGCCGCCGACGTTGCCGCAATCGAGCTGGAGGCAGCCCGCATACGCGCCGAGCTGGAAGCCGCCGGACTGCGTGAAATACTGGGCCAGAATTACCGCGCCACTTTTGCGCCATGCAAGGGCGCGCAACGAATTGACTGGAAAGCCATTGCAGCCAAGTTCAAGCCGAGCCGCCAGCTAATCGCCGCGCACACAACGACGGGCAAAGAATCCACCCGCATGACCATAACCGCACACCCCACACACTAAGGAGCCCACGCCATGAACATGACCGACATTCACACAATCGAAACCGACGACGAAGCCACGGCCGAAGACTACTACCAAGCCATGCAGCGCGCGATAAATTCCGGCACCGCTTGGAGTTTTCAAGGCAGTTATGGCCGCGCCATGATGGGCGCAATAACCGACGGATTTTGCATGCTGGGCACCGCGCCCGCCCGCGACTACTACGGAAACCGCATACCCAGCCGCACCGAAGTGCAAGAAGGCACAAAGGGGAGTTACTCATACGTGAGCCGCGCCAATGGTGAAGAATGGGCCGACATGATGGCCGAAGCATAAGGAGATTACCCCATGAAATACCAAGCAGTTAAACAAAGCAGCAACCGCAAGACCGGACCGATCCCGGTAACCTACAGCCAGCGCGAGACGTGCCCGCCCTCATGCCCGCATTACCTTGACGATTGTTATGCGGAAGGGTTTCACACCCGCATGACTTGGGACAAGATACCCGCCCGAGGGGTAGAACTGGGCGCGCTTTTGCGCTTCATTGAATCAATGCCGGCCGGCCAAATATGGCGCCATAACGTCGCCGGTGACTTGAACGGCAACGGGGAGGAACTGGACGCGGCCGAACTGGGGCAAATTGTTGCAGCCAACAAAGGCCGAAAGGGTTTCACCTACACGCACAAGAAAAGCCCCGACGCCATCAAATGGGCACGCCATGCGACGGAATGGGGCTTCACGATCAATCTGAGCGCCGACGACGCGGGAGAGGCCGACCAACTGGCCGCGCATGGTTTACCAGTGGTTTGCATTGTGCCAATGGACACACCAAAACACACCACCACGCCCGCCGGCCGATCAATCCTAGTATGCCCCGCCCAAACCGTTGATTACATGACCTGCGCGCTTTGTGGACTGTGCCAGAAGGCCGACCGCCGGCAGATTATCGGCTTCCGAGCCCACGGCACCAAAGCCCGCGAGACCGACCACAAAGCCCGCCGCGTGATCCCACTTTATCAGGAGCGCGCACAATGAAAGGCTTAGATTATTATTTCGGCTGCATGCTGGCCGATTATCTGGACGCACCCGACGAGCCCGAGGCCGAGCCGGTGCCATGCGTTTATTGTGGCCACGACTGCGACGAGCACGACGATTGCACAAACCCCGATTGTCCCGAGCGATGAAAGGATCACGTTAAGCCCTTCCGTGAGGGTTTAGCGGGAAATTGTCCCGAACAGGAGAAAACATTATGAGCACACAACAAAGCCCGAGCGCACAAGCCGCCGTTTTATGGATTCGAGCCCAATGGCATCGCGCACAGTCCCGCGATTTTTTAAACAACAGCACCGCGAGCATGTATCAGCATGAGCACGCAGCCGAGGCACTGGAGGCGCAAGCCGCCCAACTGACCCGCGAGGACATGGCCGCATGAAATACCCTGAAGCCGCTTACATTAACGCCGGCCACGCATACGAGCGAGCCCGAACACCGCAAGCAACCCAAGCCCGCGCCCAGACAATCCGCACCATGCTGGAGGCCGAGCGAATAGACGACCGAGCCGAAGCCCGCCAACTGGTGGAGACTGGCCGAGCCGAAGCCCGCCAACCCTGACCGCCGGACCGCCCGCCAACCGGTGGGCACCCGCCCGCACCAGCTTTTCAGGCTGCGAGGTTGATCCATATTTTTAGGCTGAGAGGTTGATCCATGAAAACTTTTCCCGAATCCGAAAACCCGTTGACGTTGGCATTGATTCAGTCCACGCGGGTACAAACACACACCGACATGGTTCAGGCTGTGAGGCTGATCCGTGCTTTGGAATCTAAATTAACAGGCTGCGAGGTTGATCGGTGCCGATTGGCCGCAGAAGTATTGATCGAAAGACGACTGACATGATGACACGATGGGAAAAATTTGAACGGGCTGTGTTCCTGCTTTGCTTAATTGTTGTGGCTTGTAGCCTGTACTGGCCGTGAGGGTAATCCTTTGGCGAGGGCTTGACTTGATCTAAACAAGCCGGCCCCGTCAGCAAAATCGTTGAAGTCGTGACCAATTACGGGAGGCATGAAATATGGCCATCCTATTTTTTTAGCTGTGTTCAATCCGGTTTGGCTGAAATCATTGTCCGCGACAATGAATCCCTCTTTCAGAGATGCCGCGATCTTTTCCATGTTGCCTGCGGAGAAGCATACGTGCAACGTATACCGTTTCTTCAATGCCTTCATGGCCGCTCGGATAGACAGGCCAGTCGCGTACCCTTCACAGAGAATGTGCGGGCCTTTGTTGTCCCAGACAAACTCAGCATTACTGGTGCGCTGGCCGAACAAAAACTTTTTCTTTCCCTCGGGCTCGATGATCTGCACGCCCACCAGATTAGGTCCTACACGCATCGGGATCAGCAGCAGCAGCACTCCGTCTTTGACGTACACGTTGCCCTGTTCGTCGGGAAATCCCTTTGCTGAAAGGTAGGGGTGATGGGCGATCTGGCTTTCTTTCAGCATCCATGCAGCAGTCTTGGCCGCTTCAGCCTGCTTGCGTTTGATGTCGTCGTCTGCCTGTTTTGCTATGCGCTTTATTTTCTCGAAGTCCACCGCCGAATCAGCGTCAGCCTTCCAGACTGCAATCTCTGTCATCGTCGCGTGGTTTTGCAAAAAAGCATAGTCACCCATAAATTTGACCGACCCATTCTTGTGGGCTGGCTTGTCTTCTGTCGCGTATCGTTTCCACTGGCCGACGGGTGGCATATGGTTTATGGCTATGCCGTGCAGCCTTGCAAATGAGATGAAGTCCATGATTATTTTTTCGATTTGAGATAACGAATCAGCGCCGCTTTGACCGCCTTGTCAAATTCTTTCGAGGGCGTGACAGCCTTTTCATCAAGTCCTCTTGGCCAGACTCCAAACTTTTCTTTGTAGGTGTGGGCTGCTCGTCCTGCACTCCATCCTTTGTACTTGACCATGTACTGGCACATTCCCCACCAGTCTTGCTTGATGTCCCGACTTGCGCTGGGCGCCAGCTCCTCCATTTCTCCAGAGATTTCAACCACTTGATTCTTGCGCTCTCGGACGTGGCCGCAGTGCAAACAAGTGTCGGATTTACTTGGCCAAAACGCGCCGCACATCGGGCACTTGGCCGCCTCCTTTTCTTTGTCGGTCTTTTCTTTCTTGGGCTTCTCTCGCGTGTCGTCCAGCTCACTGACGCCGTTGTTGTAGACCTCTTCCCAATCCTCTTGAAACCGCAGATAGTTGCCCGAATGACACAGCCAAACGCCATACTCTTTGTCGGGATGGCTGCGCATGACTCGGCCCATCTGCTGGATGTGAGACGACAGTGACTTGCTGAAAGGTCTGGCCGACACACCGATCTTCACGTCAGGAACATCAAAACCTTTGGTCAAAATATCAGTAGCAATCAGGCCATGAATCTCTGTGTCCGGCCGAGCGAAGTCCTCAATCACATCCTGCTTGAATGTGCCATCGTCTTTGTAGCTGATGGATACAAAGTTGTACCCCTCTTCACCGAACTTCTTTGCGAGGTCCGCACCGTGCGCCACACCTGAGCAAAAGACAATCGTCTTGACGGGCTTGCCGTATATCTCATGAGTCTTCTTGATCCACTCGGACACAATGTCGCCAGTGATCTGCATGCCGCGCTTCTCGGTTTCTTTGGACGACCATTCACCCGCGACTTTCTTTGCCCCGTCCATGTTTATTTCTTTGGCAATGAACACGCGAAGTGGTGCCAATACTTTTTGATCGACCAGCTCTTTGGTGGTGACTGTGCTGACCACGTTCTTGTAAGTATCTCCAAGCCCTTTGGTAAAAGGTGTAGCCGATAAGCCGATCACTTTTATCTCGGGGTTGTTCTTGATGAACTCGATGGTCTGCGCCCGTTTGGCATGGCACTCGTCCACGATCATCAGGGAGAGGCCGGGAAAACTACCTCGCTTTTCGATGGTCTGCGCTGAACACACTTGGATGTACTCGTGAGGCCGATACCGCCAGTGGCCGGCCATCAGGACGCCGTGCTCGATCTTGTATTTCTCAAGGCGCTGGCTGGTTTGGTCGGTGAGAATAATCCGGTCAAGGATCATTGCAGACCTGTTGCCCTTCTTCATTGTGGCTTCAAGCAGAGCGATGGCCATCTCTGTTTTACCACCACCGGTGGGGCTGTAAAGTATTTGCGCGGTGTGCCCATCGGCAAAGCCTTTGCGCAGAGCATCAAGAGTTTTCTCCTGATACTCACGAAGTTTCAGTGACATAAGTTTCTCCTGCCGGTACACATGCCCACCGGCTTGGGCAATGGATTATTGCTCGTATTTCTTGAGTTGACGTTGCTGTGCGGCCACTTGCTTTTTGAGCTGAGCGCACTCGTCTTGGAAGCGATCACGACTGCCTTTGAGCGAGACAATTTCTATCTCGGCAACACGCAATTGTTCACGCAGATCAGCGATCATTTCGCTGGCCGCTTGCTTTTCTTCGGCCGTTCCTTCCATACCAGAAACCGCGAGTTGTGTCGTTAACTCTGCATTTTCTTGAGTCAATCGTTCGATCAAATCTTGCTGCGCATCGTACTGAGGGGGCTCTGGTTCGGGCTCCTTCGGTGCCCCTACCTTAGCCTTGGCTGGGCGGCCAACGGGCTTGCTCATGGTTTTTGTTTCGCCGCTTGGCGTCTGGTATTCCACCTTGTCGGGCATCTTGCCGCTTGAGTTGCGCAGGTTGGACACGAATGTAATTGATACATCGCAGTGACGCGCAATTTCTGTGTTGCTTTTCTGGCTCCACTCAAAGTCATCTAAATGCGTCATTACCGCTTTGCGCTTGTCGGCTTGGGTGCGTCGCAGGCCGTGGTTGCTGTTGACGCTAGTCGCAAACAACTTGGCGTCGCGGAATGTGCCATTGACTACGTTGCACTTGATGCTGACCTTGCCGGCTCGCTTGTGAGCATGGTAGCGATGATAACCATCGGCCAGATAAAAGTGAACGCCATCAAAGAAGACCGACACCGGATCGAAGTCTGCGCCCTGCTCAATCTTGTATGCGTAATCCGTAACCGTTTCTTCGTCGATTGCGACACGCATTTGCAGGTCTGCATGCAGCACCAAGGCTGCGAGGTTCATCGGCTTCATGTGTTTCCTTTTGTCATTGTCCAGCCCAGATAGAACCAGCGCCAGTAAGTTTGAATGTTGTCGTTTGTGTATCGAGTACCGCTCCACGAGGGGGCGTCCCTGCCTTTGGCTTCGATCAAAGCCTCAAATTTTTGTCTTGCTTCTTCCAATTAAACCTCCAAAAAAAAGTAAAAAATATCTTGCGATGCTTAGCATTCTACAGTAAACTACACCCATGTCAACAGGTATATTTTATATCTTGCTGACAGGTAGGAGAAAGTAAACAACAACTTGCTGCCCTTATTTGTTTAAGGGCAGGTCACTAAAAGGAAATCACATGAAATCAACAGTAAGAACTTTTGTTTTAAAAGGATATTGACATGGATGCTGCACTGGACTTGATGAAAGAACTGGTAATTACCGCCGCAATCATCTTCGGCATTATGTGCCTTTTGGCCTTGTGCTTTTGGATGTACCCGAGCATGACGGAGGTCAAAAAGATGGACTGCTCCCTTGTGGAGTTTAGCCCTGACGTGGCACTGGAAGTTAAACAAGCATGCCGAGAGGCAAGGAGTAAAAAATGAAAAAACTGATTACAACACTGGCTATTGCAACCCTTGCAGGGTGCTCATCTGATGCGGACGTTGCGTCGCAAAATATGTCTAAAGCCGCAGATAACTTTGAGGTGGCGCGGCGCGTTATTTTTTATAACGGCATCACAAATGAATATATGTTGACCATTGAGGGGTACTGCTCAATTTTTCCAGAATCAAAAAAGCTGTCGGTGGTTTGCAAGACTGGCCCCGGCGCTTACAAAAAGCATTACCTTGGTCTATCAGACAACGTGACGTTTTTTGTTGAACAACTTGATGCAAAAAATGTAGGCACAAGTTTTTATCGCGTGGTGTTTAAACCATCAACAATTATTCCTGATGTGGTGATGAAATGAAAGTAAAAGACCTGATCGAAGCGTTACAGACCTACGACCAAGACCTGATGGTCATCCGCAGTGGATACGAAGGTGGCGTGGAAGAAGTAAGCAGCGTAGAACTTGAAGTCGTTGCGTTAAACGTTAATGAAGCGTGGTATTACGGAAGCCATGAAACGATTGACGATCTTGAGAGCAATGAATATCCGGGCCATGAGCGCATCAAAGCTGTTTACATAAGTTGAGGAGTTGACATGAAAACAATCATCCATGTAAACCAACACGTTATCAAAGCCAACGCCAAGAATGGCGCAAATGACCCTGCGCTGACGGTGAAGACGTACAAGACCACAACCTATGCACACGCAGTGACGATCAACGGGCCGAGCCAAGTTATCTATTCAGAAAAGCCCCTATCCTGCGGTGCGCGGGTATGGATTGAGACTCAAGCAGAAGTATTCATTGACAAGGAGTAAGACATGAAGCCGTGCGCCATGTGCCCATGCAAACCGACAACCCCAGAGTTCCATAGAAATTTGGTAAGGAATATGTACGGCCAAATCGTAATGTCTGGCGGGTTCCCCTGCCATGACAAGCACCCTACAGCGCACGTCCTACATCCAGACGCTATTGGCAAAGATGGGGCGTTTCATACGCCGGACTGTGCGGGATACAAATTGTGGGGCTTGACCCCGGATTTTAAGGAACAAAGATGAAACGACAAACACGACTGGAAGTTTACGTCACGGTGCTATGCGCTGTGTGTGCGTCATTGATTATTTGGAGGTTTTATGACTGGATGGCGTAAGAGGACGATCATGGAAATGGCGCGGGAGGCTGGGGCGGTATTCCCTGCTGACGGTAGCTACCACCAGTTTGAAAGACACGAAGACCTTGAAGCCTTTGCCGCGCTGGTGCGTGAAGATGAGCGTGAGGCGTGTGCAAAGGTTTGTGAAAGCATTAACAGCATTGAAGATTATTACGAAGAACGTACAGAGTTAGTTTGCGCTAAAGCCATCAAAGCAAGGGGACAAGCATGACTGAAAAAGAAATCAACAAAGCATTTGATGAGGAATACATCAAGTACCGTGACGCATTTCCAAAAGACTACGACATACCAGCCTTGGCACAGCCAGCACCTGTGCAGTACCCATTGCCTGACGATATGTACGACAGCAAAGACTGGCGGGATGCCGACTATGCGGGCAGAGTCGAATGGCTGCACACGATGTACGAATCGAGCAAGAGAACGCTTGATGCGTACACCACCCCACCCGCACAGCCAGCACCTGTGCAGGAGCCTGTGGCGATTGCCTTAAACACCGGAACAAAACAAGGTGTGAAGTGGCTGAAAAATGTTGAGCATCGTGTAAACCTTTACACCACCCCACCCGCAGCACAGCGTGAGTTTGTAGGGCTGACTGATGAGGAAGCACAATGGCTTTACGACAACTGCCGAACGCCATCTAATTTGATTGATATGACTGAAGCCAAACTTAAGGAGAAGAACACATGATGATTAAACGCGATATGGCTTTGGATAATTTAATCAAGGTCTGCCAAGAAACACTGCAAATCATTGGCGATATGGTTGAGGCCGACAGCGTGGCTTACTCCCGTGGCTACGAAGATGGCATGGCCGCTGAAGCGCAAGTGCAAAAAACTTTGAAGCCGTGGGTAGGGCTAACGGATGAGGAACAACAACAGGCGTACGAGCAATGGCAGAACGAAGGCTGGGGTGTTTTTTACCGAGCTATCGAAGCCAAACTCAAGGAGAAGAATACATGAACACTGAAGACGATGAATTTGAGCGCATCGAGCGTGAGATGCAGTGGCGGCAGATACCGGATGATCTGCCCAAGGCCATACCATTCATTACCGAAGAAGAACTGCAACAACTTTTAAAGGACGAGACATGAACCCCGAACAAATACAACAGTTTCACATCAAAGAAAGCCACATGGCCGAAGGCATTAGTGCCGACTACGTGTGGTACGAAGCATCAATGATCCGCAACGCAATGGAGGCCAGCCTGCACCGCTTTGACAAGGTGGTCAGCGTCATGGAGGCACGGCACAAAGAGCACATCAAAATGCTGCAAGATGTCATGGCAGAGAACCGTGCCCTTAAAGCTCGAATCAAAGATGACACCATTTCAATCGTTGCAAATGTAGGAACAAAAAATGATCCGAAGTAGGCATCAATTGATCCGAGACATTTTGCTGGCCTCGGAGGACGGCTTGACCGTTAAGCAGATTGCAGAGGTTCTGGGTGATGACAACTACAGATCAGTGGCAAAGACGATAAAGCTGATCCACGGCGTGTACATTGACCGATGGATGGTCCCCAAGCGCGGCCAGTACGCGGCAGTGTATGACTGCGTAGAGGTTCCAGAAGATGCGCCGCACCCGACAGAGAGATACCTTCCACAAACCAAATGGCAACCAACGGAGCAAAGAGCATGAAACCAATTGAATTGACAGTAGAAGAACTCCCGCACAGCGGCGATGTAGACCAGAACGGAGAGTTTCTTTTCCACTTGTACACATCCAACATGTGTGATGGGGAATTGGAAGAGGCTATGCCTGTGCTGATGAAATTATGGGAAGAAAATTTTGAAGTGAACTTGACCGTCACCATGAAAACAAGAGACCTCTTCAATCAATTGTTTGACATGTACAACGTGGGCGGCAAGATGGACTCAGAAGATGCCCCCCGTTTTCAAGCTCTGCGCAACGATTGCCAGTGGATCATTGACCAAATTGACAAAATGAAAAAATTAACATGATCGACGTATACGCAACCGAAGTGCAGGCCGTGGATGAGGATAACAACTTGCTGTTCACTTTAAAAATGGTGGACGAGTACTGCTGCACAATGGAACTCTCCAAGCCTTTGTTGTTGAGTAAAGGCAACTTGGAAGAGGTGCTGGGCGCCGTAAGACAAGCTGTGAAGATGCTGAGGCTGGAGTGACACGCCCCATTTACGAGACGCCGGACGACCTTCACAATGAGGCTGATGTCCTGCGTCTCATCTCTAACTTATGGCCTTCTAAATTCCACAAGCTGCCCATTCGCTATCACCTTGATTACGCAGCCACCAAGGAAAACGGAGCAGTTGTAGCGTACTTGGAAATCAAAGTGCGTAAACACTCAATGGACCAGATCAACAGGTGGGGAGGCTACATGCTCAGCCTTGCCAAATTACAGACCGCTGAGTCACTGTGCCGGATCAGTAAAGCCGTCTTCGTCCTTGTCGTGAAGTGCCCCGAGGGTGTGTACTGGGCAAAGATCACTGACTTTACGCAATTCCCCGTAGTGATTGCCGGCCGGACAGATCGCGGGGACTCGCAGGACGTAGAGCCTTGCGTGATGATTCCTACGAAACTGTTTATTCCGTTAGCCAGCTAAAAAAATTTCAGCGCAGCAGCCCCCAAGGGTGATAGCCACGGCTGTTCACTCACTGCCCAGAGGGCACACACAGCGCACTCCTAGCAAACCCATAAGGTAGCGATTCGTCGATAGGGCGTTTGTCTTCACCGCTTGCCGCCCAATCTTCCCCAGTCCCTCGCTAACAGGCTGGACGGCAGTTCATCTGGGGGTGTACCAGTGCCGGTGTTTACTTCCTCGCGGCCCATGCAGGCCCAGTGCTAACGTGAGGAGAACGGCTACTGTAGGGGTGGGGGTGGATACCCATAAACGAAAAGGCCGCTTACAACTGCGTCCGGTAGGAACCTTACCTAATAAATCCACGACTCATCATTAGGTAAAGCGGAACGCATGTGTAAACGGCCTAACTCTCGTCGCTTCCTACGGCAACGGTTCCATTATAACCATACGGAATCGTTGCGTGTCAAGAAGTATTTTGGTTGCGGAGGCTGGATTCGCACCAGCGGTCTCTTGGTTATGAGCCAAGCGGATTCCTACTTTCCCACCCCGCGATAAAAGTTGTTGGCAACCGAGAATCCCCAGTCCGACACGACCCTAATAGCTATCGCCATCTGTCTTTGCTTAACCAACACGGCTGGGGACTAATCATGGATGAACCCATATAGTCGTCAATCCCCATGCGTGTTAGTTGTTGGTGGCTCACATCAAGCAGTGTTTTTAAAACCAACTAACCGCAACGGCGCTAACCCGTTACACCACCAACACGGCTGAACCCGCTTGCATCACCGCGCCCAAGCAAAACTTAGGGACTCCGCAAAAAGGCTCATGCGTCTTGGTAGAAAAAACTCCCACGTCTGAGGTGGGAGTAAAACTCAACCGGAGTACCATGAAACAACCGAAGTTGCAGGGCAATCTTACACGCAAGATTTTAACAAAGCAAGCGCATCATCCGGCCCTAACACTATGTGCAAGTTGTTTCCGGGCCACGAGTCGTGAAACTTTTTTTCGGCCGGCGACAGCTCTCGCGCAGAGGGCGGCTTCTTCCCGTCTTTCACTTCCAGCAAGAGAGTGTTGCCTCTGTACCACACCAGTAAATCAAATGTTCCGCCGTCGTTGATCTTCTTGACGAATGCACCGCACGCCTCAAGGGCGCTCACGATCTGCGTTTCGTTGGCATCTCTGCGTGCTGCAAGTCTCATAGGGTTTGTCCTAAGTAAATATTTTGCAAAACATATTGTATCGGGTGTTGACGAACCTGATATGTAGTAGGTACAATACAACCTCACCTACCACACAGGAGTTACCATGAAGAAAGAAAATGTTAAGTCTTCTGAAGTTCAGCATGAGCCAGAAGTTTTGGAAAGGTCAAAGGTTCTTGCCGCTCATTTGGCTGAGCTGCTCTACGCCCAAGAAGAAACCACTCAGGAAAAGATCGTTGCTGCTGGAATTGTTTTTTCATCAATGGCTGCTATGCACGGGGTGCCGCTACCTCACGCAATTAATTTATTGGTTGGCTGCTACGGGCTGGCTGATAATTTCTTTGAAACAGCGGGGCCAATGCAATGAAGTTGACCAACAACCTCGGCCTGCCTGACACCTTTGTCAACGCAATCTCCCGGCCCACCTACACCAAGGGTGACGCACAGATCAGCGCGACAGAGATACTCAACAGCCCGCGTATCGTGCAGCTCAAGCGAAAGCATTGGGACGATCTTGAAGAAGACGCAGCCGATATGGTCTGGTCGCTCTTTGGCTCGGCCGTCCACGAAGTCTTGCAACACGGCAAGGACGACCACCACATCGTGGAGGAGCGCATCCACACCGAGTATCTGGGCTGGAAGATCAGTGGTGCAATCGACCTGCAAGAAGTTTATGAAGACGGCGTTGTCATCAGCGACTACAAGGTCACCAGCGCATGGGCCGTGATGAACGAAAAGGCTGATTGGCACAACCAGTTAAACCTGTACGGCTGGCTTGTCGAGCGTGTCAAAAAGCAAAAGGTTAAATCTTTGCAGATCATCGCCATCGTTCGAGACTGGTCACGCCGCGATGCGGCCACACGCGAGGGCTATCCCAAAGCGCCAGTGACTGTGATCGAGCTGCCATTGTGGTCATACGCTGACCGTGAAACGTATATCGCTAAACGTTTAACGCTGCACAACGATGCGTTCTTTGCCGTACACACAGGGCACGGCATGCCTGAGTGCTCAGCCGAAGAGATGTGGGAGAAGCCCACCATGTACGCAGTGATGAAGGAAGGCGGCAAGCGCGCCAAGAGCGTTCACATTAACAAGGCAGAGGCTGAAGTGGCCATGCCTTCAACAGGGTACTTTATCGAGGTACGTGAGGGTGACAGGACTCGTTGCTCTGGCTTTTGTCAGGTCAACAAGCAATGTGACCAATATCAAAAATATCTTTTAACCAAGGAGTAATCATGTTCATATCAAACAAAGACAAAGAAAGTATTAACTTTTCAATAACAGATTTATACAGCCGCGTGGACAAGTTGAGCCGAAGCCTCAATGCCGTGCTGGATAAACTGACCAGCCCAGAAGTCAACTTGGAAAAACTCACCAAAGCCAAACGAGAAAAACGTAATGCGTATGCGAGCGCGTATTACTACAGGAAGAAGGCCGAGAAGGCAGCAGCATCACAACCCAAGGAATAATCATGCGGTTTAAAGAACACGTTACCAACTTTGACATTCAGCCCATCAGCAACAGTTTGATGCATGGTCCAATTACAGAAGAGATGATTGACTTCATCCTTCAACGTAACGACGAAAAGCGTGAGGCTTCGATTGCTTACCTCGGTGAGAAGTGGTTGCTGCATCCCAATAACAAAACACAACGCAAGGAAATTCAATGACCGTTCACAAGAAACTGATGCAAGCTCGCGTCGAACTTCAAGGCATTCAGCTCAAGAAGTCTGGCCACAACAAGTTTGCAGGCTATAACTACTTTGAGCTGGGCGACTTCTTGCCCACTATCCAAATCATCTTTAACAGGATTGGCTTGTGCGGGGTAGTGTCTTACACCGCAGAGATGGCAACCCTGACAGTCGTGGACACCGAAGATGGCACGATCCTGCTCATTACTAGCCCGATGGCCGAAGCAAGCCTGAAGGGGGTTCACCCTATTCAGAATCTGGGTGCCGTGGAAACCTACCAACGCCGCTACCTTTGGATGACCGCCCTTGAGATCGTAGAGCACGACGTGCTTGATTCCCAGACTCATGAGCCAGCCAAAGCAGCGCCAAAGTTGGTTTCTTTACCCGCCAAGGCACCGGTAGCCCCAAAGCAGATCGAGGGCAAGGAAGGCCCGTGGTATCTCAAAGTGACTACAGATCCAGAGGGAAACTTTGATGACTGGACTAATCTTGTGCAAGACGTTACGCAGATTGCCTTGGATCATGCCGAAAGCGAATCTGACGTAATGGCCATCTTCCGCAATAACAAGAACATATTTGACCAAGTCAAACAAAGCGCATCAGCTTACGAATCAATCTTGGCCATGTTTACCGTAGCTAAAAATCAATTTAAAAAGGACTAACAATGAATTCAATTACAGTAGCCGGTACGCTCGGCAAAGACTGCGAACTCAAGCAGACAGCAAACGGCAACACCATTGCCAACTTCTCTGTGGCCGACTCAATGGGCCGCGACAAAGGAACGATTTGGTGGAACTGCCAGCTCTGGGGTAAGCGCGCAGAAGCCCTGTCCTCCTATCTCGTGAAAGGTCAGGCCGTTACGGTATCTGGCACCGTTACCGAGCGCGAATGGACGGACAAAGAAGGAGCCAAGCGCAAGGCAGTTGAAATCAATGTGAACGACGTGGCCTTGCAAGGCGGGCGCCGGGAATCATCCGAGCCTCAGCAGGAGCGCCGCAGCCCCAAGCAGCAGCAAAGTTTTGATGATGCGGATATTCCGTTCTGACCATGACGATCCAGACGCTACAGTTTGAGGGTGTGAAAATAGCCATGAAGCAGGACAAGACTGGCTATATTCTCACTCTTAATATACACCCTGACGACGCCCCGGAAGCCTTGCTCCGCGATTTTGTCGGCGCAAGGTACCAAGTGGTTATGGTTCGTTTGAATGGAGAAGAGCGACCCATTAACAGAGATGTAGAGTACTCCCGTGATCCAGTGCGTACAGCCGGGATACTCTGCCGCGATTCAATGTTTGCCCAGTACTTAATGGATATTGGGCAGATATTTGAAATGACTGAGTCGGCCGTGGTGGCATGGCTGAAAGAAGAGCTTGAAATTCAATCTCGCTCAGAACTAAAAGAAAACTTTCAAGCTGCCAAGAAATTGCAGTTTGTTATCAAGGAGTACCATTCATGGAAACAAAGCGTCTGATCCCCTACTCTGTGCATTTGCCAGAGGAGATTTACAAGAAGCTCAAAGCTGCGGCCGGTGAGCGCAAAGCGTCAGCACTGGTGCGCGATGCCATCACCTTGATTATTGAGGGAGATGACTCGTTCAATGGCGGCTACAACAAGGCTGTGCGTGACGTCATTGAAACTTTGCACAATGACTCGTGGTGCAAGTCGCTGGGTATCGAGGGCCAGAGCATGGCTTACTACCTTAATGAACTGCTGTCGCCTATGCTTGTTCCTCAAAACACAAAGGGTAAAGCAAATGCCAAGAGCAAAAAAGCCTGAAGGTATTGAAGAGCTGGTTGCCCCGATGGAGCAGCCATCCATTCAAGAGATAACCATGCTGGACTGGTACGCGGGCTTTGCTATGTTGCGAGCCTTTGGCCTGCGTGATACCGCAAAAGAAATGTTTGATATGGCCGAGGAAATGATGGCGGAAAGAAAGAAGAGGCTATGAAACATCATGCAAAGCAAAAATAAGAAGGCACCCACGTCGTCAGAGCGCATCCACATTGCACGGATCAAGGGCATGGACTGTGTAGTGTGTGGCGCATCAGGGCCGAGCGAGTGTCACGAAATCAATCAGGGCCAGTGGTTTACTTCCATGCCCCTGTGCGCTGATTGCCACCGTGGAAGCCTCAACGGAATACACGGGCAAAAGCGCATGTGGGCCGTTCAAAAGCTGGACGAGCTGTCTGCGTTAAATAAAACTCTTAACCTACTATTTGATGGCAATTGAAAACCAAATGAATCGCTGCCCTTATTTATTTAAGGGCAGCTTTTTACTTTCACTTGTTTTTCCGCTTGCTTTCCAATTTTTCAATCTGTTCATTTAAGATCAGCATTTGATTGGTAATGAGCTTTTCCGTGCCTTGAACAACTTCTTTTGGAGCATTGTTTTCAACTTGAGTGTGGCGCAACTTGCGTAATTTTTGCACATTGCGCTCCACCTGATCGGCCATTTTATAAAGCGCGGCTTCTGGGTTCTCCGCTAAAAACTTTGCCACGTTTTCTTGGCGCTTGGACATACCCTTGATGGTGTTTTCGTACTCATTCATCTTCTTCAAATTATCGTAGAAGTGATTGGCCACAGATGAACTGCCTTTTGTATCGCCGTAAAACCTGCCGACTAAAGGAATCTTGTGGGGCGGCAGCTCTTCACCAGTCACGACAGAGCGCAAGACCTGCTCAGCCTTCATCACCTCTCGGCCGAGGCCACCAGTAGCTTGACCAACCAAGTAATCAATCTGGTCTGGTGTAGGGCTGACTACTCCGGGCACATCTGCGCTGCCGCCTGAGACATAGTTCAAAAACTCCGAGAACTTTTTACCAAAGACGGATGCGGACTCTTTGGCGCGCATATAACCGGGCGTTGGGTCCAAGCTATTGAAGTCTTTCTTGGCAATCGGTTTGCCCGTCCAGTCTTTGTTTTCAATAATCGCAGCCAGCCAATCCAGCGGTGTTGGCGTTACCGTCTGCATGGACCAACCGGCATTTCCGATCGGGTTGAAGGCGTCCGCAAACAAGCTCAGCAGGTGTTCTGTGCGCTTGCCTGCATCTATTTTTCGCCCATCCTTTGCAGCAAGAACGCCCTCTGTAATGATGCGAGCGGCCGATGGAATGACGTTGTAGCCCAAAGGCATAGGGAAAGCCAAATACTTTCCGCTCGGCAGCGGAATGATGAAGCTCTTGTCCTTCACAAAGTCTGGTGGATCGTCATCGCCAAAGCCGGCCATTGACAGGCCCACCGCTTGGATGACGCCAGCCAACATGCCGCCGCCAACAATCAACTTGCCCGCTGGGCCGGCAATAGTTTGTCCCAAGCGCGTCGTACCTTGCACGGCGGAATTAAAAAACGCATACAGCGCGTTGGCGTGCGTTGCAATTTGGCCTTTGCGGTTAAAGTTTACCGTCAAATTCTTAGCAAGACTGGCTGCCTTTTCTTTGCTTAATTTGTTATCCAAGCCTGTTTTATAGGCGGCCAAACGAACGGCATTTTCCATTGTCTCGTTGTAGTCGCTAAGCCAATTTAAAACGGCATCCTTGGCATCACTGGCTTTGCCTTGAGACATCTTTTTAAGCTCGCGCTCAAGAGCTTGGCCACGCTCCTCGGCACGACTAAACTGGTCGCGGAAGCCTGTCTGCCCCCCTTGCTGCTGGAACTCTTCCCACAGCTTTGACCATTGACCCGTGGACACCTTGCCTTGATGATCGGCGCGAAGCTGAGCGTAGATGCCTCGCACTGCGGGCATAACTTGCTTCAGCACTTCGGCTTGCTTGCCTGCCAGCTCAGTGGTGGTGAGCTGTAGTACCGCGCCCTCGGTGTCGCGCAAGAAGTTGTAAACACCAAACACAGGGTTGTACTGCGTGTTGATGCTGGCAAAGAAACGAGTTACCTTTGCCGAGTTGCTCAAAATAAAACCAAGTTGGTCGGCGTCAAGGTTCTTCAAAGCCGTAACCATTCGGTCAGCCCGCTCATTGTTTTGATTGAAGAACACAAAACGGTCTTTGCCATTAACCCGAACGGACATAACGTTGTCGGCCCCGCGCAGCACAGGATTGACGCGCTCTGTCACTAAGCCCGTCTTGGGGTCAACTACTTTCTGGGTTGGCTCTTTCATCAGGTTCTGTGCGTCCTGCATGGTCAACCCCATATTGACCAACTCATTGATCGTGGCCTGCATGTCTTTCTTGCTGTCTGGATTGACTGCCATCCAGAACTTGGGATTTGGGCTCTTCAAGGCCAAGCCGTACAAGGCTGTGGCTACACGGTTCTTTTCCGCACGAACAATAGTGCGCTCGCGCTGCATGGCGATGTTGGCCAAGATGTCAACAACCTTGCGAGTCGAGCCAATAGACCGCTTGGAAGATGATCCTCGCACGCTGAAGCCCTGACCAACTGACTGGCCCTGTTGCGAGCTGTAGTCAACATCGTCGCGGTTCAGGGGCACGTAATCGCCGTAAGTTTTATCCCATGTATCAATGGTGTCTTGGCTTTCCAATCCGCTGTCAACTAGCATCTGTCGCGTGTTGCCGGTGATGATCTTCACCATTCGATCGGCTTGATCGAGCTTGGCTTTTTGAGTGGCAGAAAGGCCGGCCAAGTATGTGCGCGCATCTGCGGTATCAATGCCAGAGCCGCCGTCAGGCAGGGTTGGATTGACCTTGGCCACCTGAATGTTTCGCTCTTCAGCGTGCTTGTTGTGTAGGTACTCTTCCAGCTCGGGAATGGTCACGCCCAAGCGATCCATCTCCTTCAGTAGCGGACGGAGCTCGTTCACCAAAAAGTCTTTGGTCTGCTTGGCTGCACGCCCGTGGAACAACTCTTCCATCAAGTACGGGTTCCAATTGTCATCAATTTCGCCAACAGACTTTGTGATCTCGTCAATCACGCGCTTGGTATCAATGTGCCGGTTTTGCAAGTTGTAAATAAACTTGTCATTACTCGTCATCTCTGGAGCAGTCCAGTTGACAAGCGGCTTTTGGTTGAAGATGGTCTTGCCTACAGATGCATAAGTGCTGGACTCACTAAGCATCTCTTTGCTTTGGAACTTGCCGTCACCTTTGCTCAGACTGTCCAATGCGTTGATAAGCTTACCTTGTGAGCCCATGCCCACCATAGACAAAATCTTTTGACCCAACTCTTTCAGCCAATTCTTAAGGCGCGCCAATACACCACCGCGCACCGCATCAAAACGACCTTGCATGATGTCTGTGCCGTTAACAGCCCAGAACTCGGACGGGTTGACGTATTGATAAAAGGAAGAAGGAACTTGGCCGTCTTTAACCATTTGCACGGCTTTTTCAAAATCAACCTCGCGCCCTTCTCCATGCCAGTGATACATGCCTAGCAATTTAAAAAACTCTTGCTGAGCTTTGTTTTCAATCTTTTGCTTTGCCTTGCTGAACTCTTTGGTCCATGCTTTGCGTATAGCGTTCTGCATGTCTGGCGGCATCATGCGTTCAAGGTGATGCAAGATTTCATGAACAGTTGTTGTGTCCTTGCCGGACTTCTTCATGAGCACCATCAAGCGGTTAACATCAAAGTACTGGCCTGATACGCCATCTTCTTTTGGTGCGCGAATGGAGATGCCTAAATCCTCTACCAGTTGCGGGTTTCTTTGAATGAACCATTCCGCAAAGTCAACAGCCTCGTCCGACAAATCGCCGCGACGCTTGGCCTCCAGTAGACGTTGGCGAATAAAGTCGGCACCTCGTGTGCGCGGAGCACGTTGAGCGTACATACGAGCTTTTGCAGCATCATCCAAAGCGGTATCTACGCCGTCGATGAATGCCTCATCCGTTATCTTGCCGCCTTCTCGGTCGCGGTTCAGCTTATCCAGTTTTCGCTTAAGGGAGGGGTTGCGTTTTTTCTCTTCATCAACCACGGGACCGGCGCTAATCTCCCTTGCGTTTACTCTAATACCTCGATCTTCGAGGCCCTCAGCTCCGCTGATGCCAGTGCGTTCTGCGCCAACATTGGGTTGAACTGCTGTACCTTTTTCAGTTCTTGAGGGTTGAATTTTGATGCCAACAGTGCCTCTCTCTGTTGTGCCTGCTGCTCTTGCTTTTTGCGATCCATCTTGAATCCTTTCGATGATGGCTTGAATTTGGGAGTATGCCTCTGGAGCGTTCTTTTGTAAATCCACGGGCGATGTAAAGTAGCGGGCGAATGCCTCAGCAAATGACTCCATCTCGTAATCAACAGAGCCCTTGTACTTTGCCGCATAAGGATAATAAAAGGGATGATTAAATTTATTATCGCTTCCGTTATACCAATTTTTTAATTCTGTTTCAGCTTTTGACCAGTTGATGCTGTAAGAAATTGTGTTGCCTTTAAAATCAACAGAATGACCAAGCTCATGAACAAGTGTGTGTAATTTTTCTGCCGGAGATTGATTTTTCCATTGTGATCCAGTCATGAGCCAGCCTTGCTCTGACATGACTCCTCCTGCTTTCATTCTGGTAGAGCCGGCACCCTTTACATTGCCAAGCACGGCAGCAGGCAAACCCAAATCAAGCGCATCAGAAGCCAGTTGGAGAATTTCTTTAATCTGCAAATTAGTAAGGGGGGCCGGCCTTATCATTTGAGTTTTTTTAACGCCAACCGCTCTAAACGGAGGAATTGGAGTTTTTAATTGTTTTTCCAATTGCTCTAATGCTTCCTTGCGCTCTTGTTCTGGACTTATTGCAACAACCTCAGGCTCTAATGCTGGCTGGTCAAACAAACTTCCAGTAGTATCCTGACGCCCTTCTTCTTGTGTTAATTTAAACTGATCGGCTCCGGCCTCAGATTCTTTGCGTATCTGCTCTTGCTCATCAAGTTTTTCAGCGTTTGCTTTGCGCTCCTCTTGATCGGCAACATCTTGCTCGGTTGGACTTTCTAAGTTAATTGGTTGCGCCTTGGGCACGGGTGTGCCACGAGCAGTGCGAATCTCGGCAATCAAGTCGGGGTTGGTTGACCAGTTATCCCAAGATGCTTTGAGCTGCCGCAGCTCATCAATACGGCGCTTAACAGCCTCTGGGTCACGAATATCAATGCCCTCGGCCTTAGCGAGTGCTGGATTTTTGGCTGCACCAGTAATGGCAGACAAGCGAGTTTGCATTTCTCGTTGTTTGGCGGCCGCTATTTTAGCCATTTCTTCCGCCTCTTTCATGGCGGACTCGTCAAACCCAAACATATCTGTGGTGGTGTCTGATTCTTGCGCAAGAGCCTTAACGGCTTGCATTAAATTAACCGCAGCAACAGCAGACTTTCCTTCTTGAATTGCTTTAATGCCAACACTTTGCAATCTGGAGTCGTTGGGTGCATTTAAAGAAATTAAGTAGGCCGCTTCATCCCCGACTTTGTCGGAACGGACACCGGCAATGAGTTCATCACTGCCTTGATTTGAGATGGTGAAAGCCCGCTTGCCCGTCGATCTCGCCAATAATCCGCGTGATTCTGCCGTGTCTTGGTCGAGGCCGGTGCCTTTGAAGTAGTTGACATAATCTTTTACCTTTCCTTGTCCATCACGAATATTTAACTCAGCATCTAAAACGGCAGCCATATCTTTTGTAAAGCCAGCGTCTTCATCATGAATTTGAGCTGGAATAGTCTTTTCGCCGCTGCGTTTTGCAAGATCAAAGCGATGACGACCGGAAATAATTTCCATGCGACCATCGCTTCTACGCCAAACTTGGATTGGAGCAACTCCAGTTCTTTCAAACTTACCGCCCAAAGGTTCAACAACGCCTTCTTTATTTGCGTCAGTTTTAAATTGAGGAACATCTTCAGATAATTGAAGCGTGTCAATAGGCACTTCAACAGTTCTGCGACCCGGAAACTCTGTTTGTTTGGCCTCTTCTGCTGCAGCAGGCTGCTCCACTTCTACCGCGACAGGCTCGACAATCGCTGCTTCTGTTTTTGGAGTAACAGGGATGTTTTCTTGTGGAGCTGCCGCCTCCAGCTCTTGCTTCAAATCTACTTCAGCGGGCTGCGCCACCTCTCCGGCAACAAGCCCTGCAGGCGGATTTTCTTCTTGTGGAGCAACAAAAACATTTTCTTTTGGAGTTGCCGCTTCCATTTCCTGCTCAAGATCAAGCACGCGCTGCTGCTCCTCTGCGCGTTGCTGGGAAAGAGCATTTGGCTGGGGCGGTGTTGCCCGCTCTAAATTTGGCTCACTGACGGCAGTCTCAAGATTATCTGGCTCAAACGTTGGCTCAGTTCGTTCGGTTGTTGGAGCAACTGGAGGAGCGGGCTTTTGCTCTGTAGATGGCTCTTTTTCTTGCCGCTGTCTGCCAAGAACTTGACCGGCTCCAGTGCCTGCAACTCCCATTGCCGCGCCGGTTAATAAGCCCATAGCTGATGCTTCTGCAACACCGTCCATGATTGGTTTGTTGGTGGCGTAATTCATCCACATTTGCTCTTGTGCAGACTGAGGAAGCTCCTCAAAAACGCCTTCAGATATACCGGATGCACCAGCCTTTTTGGCAAAATCAAGGACCGACTTTGATTTGCCTCGTGAGACGCCAGATGCCAACATGGTTTCCACGTCATCTAAACCAAGTTTATTGGCAAGTCGGCCACCCACAGCACCAAAAGCAGCAGTACCAACACCTGAGCCAACTGCTGAAAGTGCTTCTTTAGGGGTCAGCAAACCAGTTTTGGATTCTTCACGCAGTTGCTCGGCAGCAGAGCCAGCCCCAAGCGCGCCCTCGCCAAGAGCGCCAGCCAAAAAAGGAGCAATAGTTGGTGCGGCCTTTAGCAAACCACGAGAAATACCAGCACCGCCAAGCATTTGAGGCAATGATTCGGCAGCAGATGATGCAATTACACTGGGGTTTTGTAGTCCAGCAAGAATTGTCGGGCCAAAGCCCTCCGCTTCTTTTACTTTTCTGTTTGCCGCTTGCTGGGCTTCAGATAAGTACGTATCAAGAATGGCCTTTGCTTCTTTGGGTTTGTATCCTTGCTCCTCAAGAAACTTGCCAATACGGCCGGTAGTAGGAATATCAGCCAAGCCTACAAAAGCTTCAGGCAAACCGATTGCGCCCTTAAGCAAAGAGATGCCGGAATCTAAAACCGTCCCCAATACGGAACGCTCTGGATTTTCTTGTTTGCGTTTGGCCACGGCCGCCAAATAATCTTGCGCATTTATTGAGCCCTCGGGCCCGCCTGACTTAACTACCTGCCATTGATTGCCCACCAAGAAAGCTGAGTCACCTGCTTCATTTTTGGCGGTATCTGTTGGTTTAACCCATTGGTTGTTGACAAGAAAGACTACCTCACCCGTTTCAGGATTAACTGCGCGTTCCATAAATTCCCCTCGATGATTGGTTTATTGTTTCACAAAACCGGGAGGTGGTGGAGGTGCCTTGCCGGGAATTGAGGGAATGCCACCCTCTTCCTCTTTGATAAGACCAGATAGCATTTCCAATCGTTGACGTGCAGCGGCTAATTTTACTTTTGCCTGCTCTCTTTCTTCTGGCGTACCCGTTGGGTTTGTTAATGGATTGATTTCCTTCTCATAGCCAGAAATGGACATTTGCAATTGACGTGTTAAGTTTTTAGCTGCGCCTACACCCGCAGCGCCGCTGCCTGTAATGGAACCGTAAATTTCTTGCCTTTGCTTTGCTTCAGCCAAGGCTTCTGGGGTGCCTTTTTGTATCAAAGCCATGATTCTGTTGGTCTCGCGTTCAGATTGGCCCGGTGCATTTGCTGTGGCAATACTAGTTGCGTTGCGATTTGCAGAAATCATTTCATTGCTGGCGCGATCAAGTTCCTGTATTTTTTCTTTGCTGGCGCGGTTCAGCTCGTTGTCCGTCATTTGTTTGGCCAACTTTTCGGCCTCAAATGCGTTCTGAGTCATTTTCAAAGCAACTTCGTAGTTCGCTTTGTATGCTTGATCGTAAGCGGCGCGACCCAATCCAAACAAATCTTTCTTCTCGCCAAAAGTAATATCAGCTTTCTTTTGAGCCGCATCAATTGCTTGCTTGGTCAACTCAAACTGTTGAGCTTGACGCTGAGCATTTAAATCATTTTGTGCGCGAGCAGCCATCGATCCCGACTCCATCCATGTTTTACCACGAGGAGTAGCGGCAATTTGACCTAAGTATTCCATGAGCGCATCTATGCCGGGCTTTGGCCCTTCTAGTTGCTTTTTGCGGTTCTCATACTCGGCAATCAAGCGATCGTACTGCGATGTATCGCGGTTGCCCACTTCGCGTTGGTACTCGCGGATTGCAGAAGCTTTGGCTTGTTCTGGATTTTCATTCAATGCGCGAGCTTCAATGTCTCGTGCGCGTTGAATCAATTCGGCCGGCATGGTGTATGCAGGCGGCATGGTGTTGGCTTTGTTCAGCGCCTCAGTGACGGCTGGATCGTAAGCTGCTTCCATACGGCGTAATTTATCACGCTCACTAAGCACTTCTTCGCCTTCGGCAAACGCAACAATCCCACCGCCAGACATGTGCTGGCCAATATTGGATTGCAACTGCTGGATGCCGGGGCGCTGCTCTGGTTGAGGCACGTCTTGAGACATCCCCTGTGCAATACCTTGAGGCGCACTTGGAGGCATGCTTGGGGGCGCGGCTTGGGGCATACCTTGTGGCATTTGAGGCGCGCCTTGTGAGGCACCTTGAGGCGCACCTTGGGGGGCTCCCTGTTGCGTAGGTTGTTGTAAGGCTTGCATTAACTGTTCGGCAACAGTTGGCGGACTTTGTTGATTCATAGCTTGCTGGCGCTGATAGGCTGCTTGCTGTTGTTGAATGTCCTGCAGTGCAAGCAAGTCCCGAAGGTCAGCAGGAATGCCGGGGTTGCCTTTCTGCTCCTGCTGAACTTTGGCTTGCAGTGCGCCCGGGTTACCCATATACGCAGAAGTAATTTGATTAACGCTAGGTTCAAACATAATTTTTCCTTAATAACCGGGAACGCCAAGAGCCTTGAGCAATTGTCCAATTGTGGAGGCCCCGCCGGCAGCACCTTGCAATCCATTAGGCTGAGCCATTGCATAATTTTGCGCAGTAATTGGCAAGCCGTTAAGCATGGATTGTTGGAACTGCAGCTTGGTAAACGGATCTTTACGTGCCTCATCAAACTGAGCTTTATCTGCCGCAATACCTTCGGATTGAATGCCCCTTTGCGTAGCGCCCAATGCAGCTTGCTGTTGCAGATTTTGAAGATTCAAGCCGCCCGATGCGATGCCCAAGTTGCCTTGTGCCTGTGCAGCTTGCAATCCAGTGTTTAAACCCTGAAGGCCAAGGTTTGCGCCAAATTGACGGGACGCTTCAGAAGCTTGCTGCCCTGCCAAACCGTATTGCGCCGCTTGCTGGGCTGCAGTCATTCCTTGTGAAGCACCAAACTGGCGTGAAGCTTCGGCTTGACGCGCAGCTTCCAAAGCCGCGTTGATGTTGCCTTGGCCTGCGGTAAGACCTGCCTGTTGGTTTGCCAATGCTGCTTGCAAACCCTGCGAACCGGCCGTCGTTGCCGCTTGCAATGCTTGGCTTGCACCAAACTGTCGGGAGGCTTCTTGCGCTTGTTGTGCAGACAAACCGTATTGAGCCATAAGCTGCGCGGCAGTCATCCCTTGATTTGAACCAAATTGTCGAGACGCCTCGCGTGCCTGCTCTGCAGCAAGACCATATTGGGCGGCAGATTGAGCGCCCGTCATGTTTTGCTGTTGATTAAATTGCCGCGCAGCTTCCTGAGCTTGCTGGGCAGACATTCCATACTGCGCCATCATTTGAGCAGCAGTCATAGATTGGTTTGCGCCAAACTGTTTAGATTGCTCTGCCGCTTGCTGGGCTTGCATATTACGCGCTTGGTCAGCATTAAACTGGCCCATTGCATTGGTAAACGCAGTGTTGTAGCCCTGACCCGTAATGTTTGATAAGTTTGTACCCAAGTTGCGTTGGTTTTCAGCAGTCAAAATGGCTTGTCGGCTACCGCCAAATGCGCCAGCCTTAGTCATTGCTGCGTTGTTTTGCTGTGCCGTGATGTCTGCTTGACGACGAGCCTCTTCCAATTGTGGATTCAGAGACTGCTGCAAGTACGGATTCATGTACTGCTGGGCTGCACCGCTGTCAAACGTACCGGATGTGAAGTTGGTATTTTGATAATTGCTTGGTGCTTGGTACTGATTGGTAAAATTAGTGGCAGCAGACTGTACGGGCGCTTGAAACTGATTTTGAAAATTACCAGTTTGATATGCAGCAGGAGCCTGATATTGATTGGCAAAGTTTCCTGTCTGATACGCCGAAGGAGCTTGGAACGACGAAGATACATTGCCAGCATTAAGCTGGTTATATTGCGGCGCACCGGAGGCTTGGTATGCTGCGGGGGCATTGAACTGATTGCCAAACTGAGTTGGGGTGTAATTCAAGTTTTGAGCTTTTTGCCCAATTTGCCCCATAGTGGTTTGTGCTTGCCCAACACTTGAAGGCACAGACAGATTCCCAGCATTGGTGAATGCCTGCTGTTGCAGAGTAGAAGCGCCCGCAGTCAATGGGCCTGTATAAGCCTTGTACGGAGTGTTAGCCTCTGCTTGTGCTTTAGCCAGCATGTTGGCGACATATGGGCCAATCCAACTTGATAAGTTTTGCTCGGTTCCGACTACACCCGCATTTGCTTGACTTGCAACGGTGTCACCTGCAGCAAAACTTTTAATGCCGCCGCCTCGGGCATAGCCGACCGAGCCGCCGGGCATAAAATTGTTGGCATTAATCTGCTTTCCCTGCTCAGTCGTCCCGGTGCGAGCCTTGCGGATTTTTTCCATCATGTGTTTTAGTTTGCGTGAGCCTTCATCCATATCACCATCTCCAAGTTGTGCCACCATGCGCGGTGATACGTATGCTTCCTCGTTTGCAACCAAAGCCTTTTCTCGGCCCTCAATTGAAGCAGGAATAGAGTCGCTCATTCCATCGCCATGACCGCGAATTGGTTTAGCGCCCAGCTTGTGTTCAAGCAATTTTAATCCGGCATCACTGCTGCCGTTTCCAAAATGAGAAACAACATCTGCAGGGATGACAAACCCGCCGTGATCCAGATTTGTTAATCCGCCTTTAGCCATTCCGCCGATTACAAATGGGCTCGACTTGGCAACTTCTGCGTCATGAGCAGCTAACGCTGCGGCATGCGCTGCGGCCTCAGGTGTAGGAGTGCTGTTTGCAGCAACTTGCCACGGCGCAGCTTCTGTTGAGTTAGTCAGCGCCCTTCTTCTTGCCTCTCGGTCCAATTGGTCTTGTGCATTTTGCAAGATGGTAGAGTTTGATGTTGGGTCGGTAATGCCTTGTTTTTTCCAAACATCAGATATGGCCCCCGTACCAAACTGATTGGCTTGGCTGCCCTGCCAATTGATGAATTTTTTGAGTTCATCGCTAACAGCAGGGGCCGTAGAAGTTGTAGGCGTGGTCGGCGCAGTAGCCTCGGTAGAAGAAATAGAAGCTTTATGCGTGTCAGGAATTGTAGAAACTTTTGGCGTGTCAGTAGTGGTGGTCGTAGTGGGTGCGGTGGTCGTGGTGGCCGCAGGAGGAGCGCCGTATTTATAATTAAATTCGTTGTGAGGATTGGCCAGCAAAAGCGCCATTAAATCAGGCACTGAAGTAGATGTATCGGAAACAACCTTGCCAGTGGCTTTATCTGTGTATTTAACGCCTGTGCCGTAATTGATACCACCAGAACCGGGGCGACGATCGGTGGGTGGAGCGGTCAGCATGGGTTGTTCGGCAACCAAATCAGGAATGCCGCCTTGGTAACCTACGGGTTTGTTGTTTGCGCGAAATGCACCTGAGCCGCCAAGAACAGCACCTAAACCCGCAGTGCCCATTTTTAATAAGTCGGCAGCACTAAAATTTGTACCAAGGGCATCGTTAATTTTTTTAACAAACGACGGGTCTTTTAGCTTGGTTTGAAAAGTGGAGTTGTTTGTCTGATTGGCAGTGTTTGTTAGCTTATCAACAGCAGCTTGGCTAATAGGTTGGATGTTTCCGCCACTATCTTCATACGTCCAATTGCCATCTTTGTCTTTAGTGTATGTAAGGCCATTAATAGTGGTGGAATATCCGTAATCAATTTGCGTTCCAGTATCATCCACAAAATATCCGGGATACTCTAAAACACCATTTTCATCGTATTGGTCTGGAATCCAAGGCATATCAGCTCCTCAATAATTGCAAAAGAGCGTGGATGTCGCCGCCGCTCGAATAAATTTGACCGCCTGTTGCAGCTTCAACAACATCGGTTTGGTCTTGCGCCGAGGAAGCAGGCGTATGGTCGTAAATGCTACCACCAAACAGCTCTTCCAGTGATTTTATGTGTGCCACATCATTTTTCATCTTTAGCACATCCAACGGGTCTAAGCCAATTCGCGTTGCAGTTGGTGTGGATGATGTTGTGGGCGTGCTGGCCGCAGGCGTAGTGGTTTGCGTGGCAGGGGTAGTTGTTTTGGTTCCGCCAACAGGAGTTGTTGTTTTAGTTCCGCCCGGGTTATTTCCAGTACCACCAGTTGCGGCTACGTAGCCAGAGTTTGCGGTATTTAAAATACCGTTTTGCACCATCTGGTCAACTTGGGTTTTGGTTAACGAGTAAGGATCACCGTTTTCGTTGGTAGCAATCGCAGTGCCGTCATCTTGAACCATGATGCGATCTGTGCCCACAGTCTGCCATTGGCTTGTGTACCCGCCTTTATCAATGATACTTTGCAAATTCTTGGTGTAAGAATCCCATTGCGCAGGGTCAATGTTTAAATTTTGTGGCGCATACGTAGAAACATCGACACCCTTAATGGTTTTCCCAGTTACAGGGTCTGTTGTTTCTTGTGCATATAACGCAGCCCAGTCGGTTGCGGCTTCATCAATTGTCACGCCAGCTTTTTCAAGTTGCTTAATGATGTCTTGAGTTCTGGCGTCTATTGCGGGTTGGTCAGCTTCCGCGCTTTTTTGTTGATTGCCAACCGCCAAATCAAGCAACGCATTTGGGTTTTTGCTTTCATATGGAGACAAGCTATCAATAAAATCTTTTGCTTGCGGCCCAGACATGCCCGCATCGGTTAGGGTTTGAATAACGTCTTTGTTTGCGGAACCAGCAACACTTGTAATCGCGCTAAGAACAGATTGCAAATTGCCTTTGCCAGACAAGATGGACTGAGCCAGCTTTGCATTTTTAGCCAGATCACCTAGCGTGTAGCCCGTATCGCCAATTTGCGTGCTTCCAGCTCCAGATAAACTTGCAGCGCCGGTGATGGCGTTCATCCAATCGCCTTTTTCCGCTGCTTTTACAGCGTTAGCGGCAGTCATTACTTGCCCAACGGTAAACCCAGTATCCCCAATACCCAAGTTACCCGCACCGCCAAGCCCACCCGTAAAAGCACCCTTAAGAATATCCCCGCCAGATATTGCGGCCCTACCTGCGCCAAGTGCAGCGCCACCTGCAATTTGGCCTGCTGTGCCAGACAAACCAAATAAATTTTGGCCTACACCTGCTGCACCACCAAAGCCAGCAGTCAGGGCAGACAATGCAACCATCTTTGCAAAATCGCCAAATCCGTCATGTTGATCATTATTTGTGTAACTAACATTTCCTTGCGCGTCTAAAACTGGTAGCCAATGATGCCCATTTTGATAAAACTCTTTACCGTAACCAATTTGGAAATCACCGTTTTCGCCATATGTTGCATCAAAAATTTGATTACCTACTTTTAATGGCGCTGTATACGTAGTTGGACCAGCATGAATCTCAAGTTGTTGGCCGTAATCTTGGTCTCCCGTAGAATATGAAGACTCATTTTTTGTAACTTTGTCGCCTTTTGCGTTGTAATAAAACGAGGCGGGCACAGGGTTACCATCATTATCGGTAGTCATCTCTGTGGTATTTGCTTTTGCCAATGCAAAATCTAAAGGCGAAAATATTGACTTTGGGCCTTGATTTTGAATTGCTTGTGCAGCTACGGTTTTAGCCATATCAAACCTTCACTTTCAGTACGTTGCCTGCGGTCGTGTCTCGGTACACATCGCCCAAGCGCAGCGTAGCCAAAGACGCCTCGGTTGGCAAGGTTTTTAAATTGATGTTTAAACTGGCAATGTTGATGTGTTGCACCGCGTTAATTTGATTAAAAAACAAATTCAAAATGTTTTGCATCTGAGCCATGAAACTCTGGTCATACTGCGTAGGGGCCGCCGTAGGCCGAGGCGTAGCGACGTTGCTGAACAAGCTACTCATGTGTTACCCCTTCCGCCATCTTGACGAATGTCCAAACGATGTGAACCCATCTGCCATGCGCAACCAATTTGGTTGGACTCCATAGTCAAAATCATCTGTCGTCCACGCACTCGGATAAATACTTGGCCTGTAAATGCCTCAATTGGAACCGTGGCAGATCGAACGATTAATGCATTGCTGTCCCCGCCAACGGACTGCGGGCTGTTGTAGCCAGAGCCTGAGTTTTGCATAGGGGTTAAAGTCAATGTAACCTGAGGGTTGGCAGCAGTGGACCCGTTGAATGTCATGTCTGGCAGAATACGGCGCACAAAACCAAACCGATCACCGTCATCGATGTCAAACTCGCTTGTGGAGATCATGGCGTAAATAGGCAGTGTGGTTGCTGTTTCGTTGTCATCCAAACCAAACTCGTGGTTAACGATGTTGTAACTGTATGTCGCGGCTATTGGGTAGTTGCGCAAGCCTGAATCAAACCATGCCGTCCTTGCCATAGTGCCGTAGGCCCAAACATCTTCTGCGTAGTTGTAAGTAACGTACCTGTCAATTGTTATGGAATTGGACGAACAATAGAAAAACCAAATCTCGTTAAAGCCTTCATTGGTTGTGGCAAAGAACTGCGATGACTGCGACAAGTTGATGTCGTTGTAAATGTACTGGCGCAGATCACAGCGCAACGTTTGCACCCGGCCATCGTATTTGTAGAACTTGTCTACGCCCATCCAATAAGCGGTTCCAGATGCCAGAGCGGCGGTATTTTGACCGGCAATTGACACGTTGTCGCCAAGCAACTGCGAACTCCAAACCGCTGGCGGGCCAACGTATTGAAGTGAATAAAGCGATGAATCTGTGTACACCAAAATCTCTTGGCGAGATTGAAGCACTGAGACAATTTTGGAGCCGTGCGACAAACGCAAACTACCAGCCTGATTGGTTGTTGAGGGATACCATTCCAAATAATCTTCTTGGTTAGACCACCGGATCAACATGGGGTCAAGGGCGGAGTCTGCGTAATCATTTGTTCCAAACACAAACGTAAAACGGGAGGCGTCTGAAATCAAAATTAAGTTTTGAATCAGAGGCACATAAGAGGCGCTTGGCAAGCCGGAAATTAACACGCCTCGGGTTGTCAATGAACCACTGGACTTCCAAACGTATAAAGCACCGCCATTTGGCCCAAAGATTAAATCTCCGCCAAAGTTGTTCTGACTCCAAATACGCATCTGGGTACTGCTTGCAGTTCCATTACCCCATGTTCCAGACCCCCAAGAGCCTGCGCCCCAGCCAACCAATGGAATTTGATAAGCTGATCCAACATTAATCTGGTAAGCGGCAAGCACGGATGACCCACCACCTGTTGCAGTAGATGTGGCCGCTGTAGCCGATTGAATTGAATATGTTGTGGTGCTGACGCCAATGTTGGTAATCTGATACTCGCCGTTTAAAGTAAGTCCACCAACAGCAGTAGCGCCGCTAAAAGTTACAAAGTCACCATTTGACCACCCGCCAGTTGCGTCTGTAACAATTACAGTTTTTGATAAATTTGTAGTGGCAAATGGATTTGTGCCCAGCAATGCTGCGGTCTTGCGTAACGGGGTGACGTCGTAGTAAATGCCCCCGTTTTCAATGTAAAACTTCAGGTTTGTGCCAACACCCAACAAGTTTAAACCGCCAACCGTGATCCAATTCCACAAAGAACGGCATATGCCTTGAAATGTATTTGCAGATATGCGTGCCCACCCGCCAATTTTCTCGGGCGTACCTTGACGAAAACGGATTTTTTCTGACTCAAAATAGCCGTTTTCATTGGTGTAGCGGGTGTTCTCTCTATTTACACCGGCTTTCTGGACAAGTTTTTTTAAAGGCACGGATTACCTCATGCGGTTAAGACACTGAGGGCGGTGTTGATGTAAGCAACCCTATCGTTGGGTCCGATTGTGCCATGATTGAAGTTACTTGTCACCCCCGCCATTTGTATTGTAAACGTCATTTTTAGCCTTTAGGATAGCAAATGCAGCAATCCCGCTGCATTAGGAGCAAGCATGTTTAAATTTGAAATGACACTGGGTTGGATGGGTAACGGCAAAATGACGATTGAAACTCATGACTTTGACATGATCGAAGCCCTGAAAGAATTCGTTGAGTTCCAAGAAGACAATGGCTGGATTGGCAACTGGGATGAAGTCGCAGTTGAAGAAGGCGAAGAAGAAGTTGCTGAAGAAGAGGCAGAAGAAGTTACTGAGTAATAACTTTAATCACACGGCCTCGGAATTCAATGGAATCGGGGCTGTGTGTCGTCACCAACTCAGGCAACAACAGTTTGCCATCCACAAACGTAAGAACGGCAAAGCCCGACCGCCAGTTGAGTGGACCGTGCTCGGTATAGTCTTCAAACTGTGGTCCGTAGGGCTCTGCAAGCGTACCAGTATCAATACCGTAGCGCACCCCGTTGTAGTCAGAAAATGGCGTGACTTTTAAGCTGTGCAAGTGGCCTGTAACGATGTTCTTGCCTGACCACATGGTGTTATTGTGGGTAGCGTGGATTCCACCTTTGAAGCGGTGTTTGACAACAGTGTTGTCGTTTAGCCATACAGCCCAGCACGGCTCCCAATCTGGGAAGTGGTCACGTAGGGTAAACCCTTTTACATGTTCATACTGCGGGGCGTTGGCAGCTAAGAACGTCTCAAATCGCGCGTCGTGATTGCCCAAAGGCCAGATCAGCTTGACGTTGTGACGGGCTTCTTTGGCGGCTTCTTCAATGTACCCCATGCAAATCGTACAAGCCTTGAGTTCTTCCATTACAGAAGGAGACTTTGCCCAGCCAATGCGTGGGTGGCGAGAGATACCCGCCCCATCAAAAATATCGCCGTTGGCAATAACTGCGTTGGGCTTGAGTTCTTTGATAGCCCACAAGAGGCCGTAGAATGCTGTGGAGTAGATGCCGGGCCAGAAGTGAGCATCACTGAACACAATCACAGTGCCGTTTAATATGCCAAGATCTTTTTTGGCGGGGTGAACGTGGGCCGTTTGAAGATGTGTGTATTGTTGGGTGGCTTGCGGCGCTGTGATTTTTATTTTTTCTTTTTGCTCAATACGCCTACGGCGTCTGTTTAGCCCTGACAAATCCATCCCAAGGGTGATACTTGCTTGGCGAACTGAACTACTGTTTTCAATTGCGCTGATGATTTCTTGATCTGTATATTTTTGGACGGGCATCATAATTTCCTACGCCAATACAGCGTGTTTTTGAAGCCCCAAGGCTTCGTCGGTTGGAACAACTTAAAACCTGTGGCAATTAAACTGTTTGCCGATGCCGGATTGTCGGTTGTATCAGTTACGACCCATCTCCACCCAAGAGCTTTTGCCTGTCGGAGGCGGACACGAATAAACTGTCTCTGTAATCCTTGTCCACGAGCAGCAGGAATAACACCTGCGCGACACAGATACCCGCAATCAATCCAACTAACGGTACGAACAAGGCCCGCAAAGCCAATATCCACACCATTCTCAGTAGCAATCCACCAAGAACCAAAATTTGTGTCAACTGGCTGGTCATAAGGTAAGCAAATCTTTTGAAGTGCCGACAGCTTGTCCTGAATTGACTCTTTGCGAATGTCTACTCGTTTAAGCATGAGCGTATTGAAAACGCTCGGTGTGACGCCGTTATGACATTGATAATGCAGTTGCGTTTACTTCTTTGACCCTGCGCTCCCATCCCTTGCCAAATGTTTGCCACGTTTGGAGCATTTTGAGATACGCTAAACGGTACGCACAATAATCGTTGATAAGTTCTTTTGCGTCTTTATTTAGTACAGCTTGGATTGTCTTGTCGCCAATAATGCCATCTGCGTACACGTTTACACAAGCTTGCAACCACTTGGCGGCACGGCCCGGGCCTGAGTTAATCGCCGCATCAAACACCACGTAATCCACGCCTGCTGGCAGAGCATCGCCTTTGATCTTATCCCAGTACTTGTTCTTGTACAGCGGGCCAACATCAGCGGGGGTCAAGGCACGCATGGCTTTTTCGTCTACTGGGTGGCCGCAGTGTTCTTCCCAGACTGTCTTGGTACAGCCGAGGTTGGTCATGCCGCCCGGGTCTTTGGGATTATTAACGTAGCCGCCTTCGTGTACGAGGACAGCGGCAAGGGCTTTGGGGAAATTGGCGTTCATTTTCTGCCCTTCATATCAGCCAGCTTTTCAAGCGTGCGACCGCCAAAGTAAGCGCCCATTACCAGCATGCCCCACTGCCCAAGCAAAGTAACGTAGGACTCAGCAATGTGAAAGCCTGTGCCGTCCATAATGGCCAAAGCAAGGTATGCGCTCAAGATGTAGACCAGCGTCAAAGGGCGCACGTTCTTGGACAGCCAAGAATCAGAAGCCATGTCGGCTTTCCAGCGATCCGAAGTGTTGGTCTGCTCAATCCCAACCAGCTTGGTTTCATTTGCCATCGCGGCAAGCTCCCCGTTTTGGGCCAGCACCGCCAGATCAAGTTGGGCCTTGGCTTTGGCTTCAGGATCGGGAATCAGTTTGTCGATAAGCTTGCCACCGATATTTAGTATTGCATCGAGTCCAAACATATCATCTGCCTTTCAGTCGTTCAAGAATAATGGCAATGTCTTGCCGATTGTTTGCAATGTCGTCGCGGTTTTTTTGGATTTCTTTTTCCAAATCTTGACGTAGTTTTTCACGTGCTAACTCAGCACCTGAGTTTGGTGATTGCCTATTGTCTGACGTAACAACAAGGCTAATTTTGCTGTTGAGTATTGTGACCTCATGGCCCAGATTGGACAAAGCCGACATTAAGTACACCACGCATGAAAACAGCAGTGGCAACAAAGCAAACGTGAGTTTTTCAATCAAAGCTCCTTTGTCGTCCATATTTATCTCCTTTAAGGGCAAGGGCCAGCAACAAATCCATTAGAGCCGCATATAGGTGGAATTGGTTTACACGGTCCAACTACATGTCCATCTGTACACCAATCAATTCGAGGTGACGCCAATCCACTTATAAAAATTTCAGGTCTAACAGTTGCAGATTGACCAACAATGGGCGTGGCACTAAAAGTAACAGTAGAAACTGGACCTGCAACAAATTCTGGAGTAATAGGGCCTCGGAAAAACGGCGCTGGCAACACCACATTTGCATCAAGTCGAACTAATACAGGAGGTAATGGTACACATGGGCCAATCACAAACCCGTCTGTACACCAATTAATGGGGGGTGTAGGGCCAACAACAACAATTGGTGGATTTGTAATGGCTGTTGGTCCAACCACGGGGCCAGTCACAAATGTAACTACAGGCGCAGATGCAGGCGTTGCTTGAGTACCACTTGGGCCAAGCACAAAAGGGCTAGGCGGGACAGCATCAAAAGACAAACGTACAGACATGGTTCTGTCTTGAGGGGCAGGGTCTGAACCCACTCCGCAACCGGACAAAACAAGACACAAAAGCAATGCATATTTCATATTGGTCTTTCAAATTTTAGGCAGACTTCAACCCTACAGGACGGTCTGCCAGCGCCCCCTTTGCCCCGGAGTTACGGGTTGGGTTGTTCTGCTGGCGCGGCTTGCTCAGAGATTTGCGGCACAGCTTGATCGCGGATGACTTGAACCAAGTCGGCCACTTGCTCATAAGGCGCTTTGCCCAGAGCAGCCAAGATCATGTTAATCGCGCCCAAAGACAGTGTCAGGTTAATGGGCGTTTTTTGCTCTTCGTTCATTTACAGTTCTCCAGTACCGCTGAGACGGGGCAGCGGCGTAACCCCGTGTTATTTTAAACCTTGGCCCAAAAAAATGGCGTATTTAAAAATTCGCAGCATCCAAACGTGTCTTGAGTGACTTGATAATTGCGTCTTGGGTTTGCAACTTTTTAAGCAAAATAACAGTCAAACGTTCGTATTGAAAACCCTCAACCTCGCCATCATTGCCGCGAGTAATAAGTTCTTCAAAGCCAGCCTCTGCCGCTTCGTCAGCAATTAAGCCTAAATGATCTTTGGTTTGGTCGTCATTTTCGCATTTAGACTTGTAGCGAACTGGGCGCAAAAGGTTGATGTCCATTTCTTCAAGATCACGTACATCTTGTTTATATTTTAAGGCGGAAGTTGAACGCTGGAAAGCGCCATCGCTGCGTACGTTAATGTTTGATGCCGTTGCTGTTGTTGAATTATATGTACCAACCGAATAAATTGTAGAAGTTGTAGCCGTAAACCAAGTGTTCCCTAGATTGTCTACATAAATCCGTGGAACTCCGTCCCCATCGGACAACACGATGTAGTTGCTTGCGGTGCGAATATCAAGGCCGCCTTGGTTGCCGGAGTAAGTTCCAAGAATGGTGTTTGCGCTACCTGTGGTCACAAGATTGCCAGCACCGTTCAAAAATCCAGCTTTGCCTGAGCCAACAAATGTGTTGCTTGAGCCGCTTGTCAATGAGAGTCCAGCACCCCAACCAATCGCAACGTTGGTGCTTCCAGTGACTGGGCCGACAGCCATTGCGGTGCTGCCAATTGCAATGTTTGTATTGCCCGAACTAATGCCACCACCAGCGGCGGCTCCCAACGCCGTATTGCCACTGCCAGTTGCCGAGTACAAGGAGGCATTGTAAAAACCCGGAACACTTGAACCAACGCCGATGTTTTGCGCCCCAGTTGCGCTATAGCCCGCTTGGTAACCAATGTAAACACTGTTTCCAGAGGTTGTATTACTGTACCCCGCCAACATACCTACCGCAGTATTAAAGTCTCCGGTTGTGTTGCTGCTTAACGCAGAATCACCAAATGCAGAATTTCTTGATCCTGTAGTGTTGCTTTGCAATGCACCAGCACCACTGGCTGTGTTGTAGCCCCCAGTAGTATTAACCCTAAGAGCATTAACGCCCAATGCTGTTAACTCCGTACCAGTGGTATTGCTATACCCCGCCTGATAACCAACAGCAGTGTTGTTGGAGGCTGTGGTATTTTGGATTAAAGCACCCGCGCCAATTGCGGTATTGTTAGTGCCGGTAGTGTTGGCGTACAGAGCGCCGTTAAATACTCCGCTAGATGCTTGACCAATTGCGGTGTTGCCCGTGCCGGTTGTGTTTGATCCAAGCGCAGACCATCCAATCGCAACGTTAACCGATCCAGTGGTGTTGGACAATAACGCTTGATAGCCCACCGCAGTTCCAGTACCAGTCGTATTGCTGTACATGCACTGATAGCCGACAGCAGTGTTGTTAGATGCCGTGGTGTTGGAAGTAAGGGCGCTTTCACCGATTGCTGTGTTAAATGCGCCAGTTGTATTGTAATACATAACGGCATAACCGACTGCCGTGTTGCTACTTGCTGTTGTGTTTGCTTGCAGGGTACGAGCGCCAATCCCCGTGTTATAGCTGCCAGTTGTGTTGGCCCCTAAAGTTCCATTAGCACCACCCGCAAGAGCAGCACCAACGGCAAGATTAAAAGTTCCTGTTGTGTTGGCATACAAACTGGCAGTACCAACAGCCGTGTTGTTGGAGGCAGTGTTGCTATACAAAGCACTTGCACCAAAAGCCGTTACGCCAATACCAGTGGTATTTGATATCAATGCACTTGCACCCACCGCAGTGTTTGTTACCACAGCGCCCCCGCCACGGCCTACGGTAACGCCGTAAATTAAAGCATCACCGTTTACATCAAGTTTTTGGGCTGGTGAATTTGTACCAATACCTACGTTGCCGCCGGAAAGAATTGTCATCCGACCTGTTGCCGCACTGTACGCATCGTTAACGGTTTCAATCGACAAGTCACCGCTAGTTACATTACCAATACGCCATGTTTTTAAATTGGTTCCAGCATTACCGTTGTACAGTTGCAGATACGGCACGGTTCCAGATCCAGAAGCTGTTTTTGCGGCAATACCGCCGTTTGCAGTCAACGTGGCGTTTGCGAGTGAGCCTTGCCCGCCAACCGACAAAGTTGTACCGTCAAAAACCAAGTTGGCAGAATCAGTCTCCAGACCGCCTGTAGTGCTATACACTACACGGCCCGATGTTAAGCCAGCATTGGTGATTGAAGTAAACAAACCAGCGCCAGATGTGTTGCTGATCTTGATGAAATCAGAACCGTTCCAAGCGCAGACGGCAGCCTCACCCTTTGCAATGGTTACACCCGTGGTCGGGCCTGAAGCTCGAAGCACAATAGATTGAGTGCCTGAGCTTGCATTGATGACCGTGTAAATCTTTGACTGCGCCGGGGCCGTGATGTACCGGGTGGCCGTTCCGCCTGCAGACCATAGCAGAATAGCTTCCCGCGACGTATTGGCTGTGCCAGAAGTTGTGGTTAGCGTGACATCAGCATCAGAGCTCAGCGTAGTTGTCCCTGCAATAGCGGAGTCCAAGAGCGAAGTGATGGAGTTGTTTACCACATCCCCCCAAGCGCCATTAAGTTCCCCTGTAACTGGCAGTGCCAATCCCAAGAGCGATGTATATGCTGTAGTCATGTTTAAACCTCAAATAGGCATTTGCCAAATTGTTGCTGATGTTACCCAGTTATGCGGCCCAAGGCAACGGTGGCTGGACGACCGGAGGGTTAATCTGGTTTTGAATTTGGTTGTTCACCAGTGTTTCAGTTGCTGTTTTGTCAATACCGTTGTTCCAGCACCAGCCAAGCACTTGGTCTTGGGTCAGTTGAGCATACGGTGTAAACGAACCACCTTCTGCGGGTTGAGGGAATGAGCAAGTGCCATAAGCAGTCCCGCTAAATGTTTCATCTGTGCCATTACAGCGCCAGCCAGCAGTCAGAACAACTTCAGTGAAGCCGTTGATTTCAGTAGTAGATGCGTTCATCCATTCAATGATCCAAGTGATAGTAGTCATGATTTTCCTTTATTTAAAAAATTCGCGTTGCATTTGCAGTATAATTTACAGGCCCACCAAGAGCATTTGTAATTTGTACTGATGTGCCACTCATGGTTATAGTAAATCCCGCATTGTCAATAGACAAAATTGTTGCCGCTGCAGGATTTCCACCAGAAACATATCTTACAAGGGCAGTAACGCTAAGACCGCTTGCATTTCCTGTTTGAGCAGTTACTAAATATGCTGAGTCTGCGGTGATGGTAAACAATGTCGCAGAAGCAGCATTAGCTACACCGCCAGATACAGCAATTGTTCTAAAAGTCCCTGCAACAACTATTCCTCCAGCAAATGGGGCAGTAGGTGCGGAGGCTGTGGTCCCCACCAGCAAATTCCCGCTGGAGTCTATACGGGCGCGTTCTGTAAGCGTATTTTCGCCCGTGCTGAATATTAAGTTTCCATAGAATGGGCCTCCTGAATCAACAACACTGTGAATTTGTGCTCTAACAGTTGTGTTACTGTAAAACTTCAAATATCCGCAAGTGTTGCCTGCAGAACCGTTGCTGTTCCACAAAGTTAAAACAGGGCCGCCAGTAGTTGCGCTGGCTTGTTGGACAGTAAGGTTGCCGTTAGTCGTTGTACTCGTCCCAATACCTACGTTACCGGAGGAATCGATACGCATGCGTTCGGTGGGAAATGTGGACGCCGTAATTGATGTTGTCAGGAATCTAAAAATGCTCCCGCCTGCCGCGCCATTTGGAGCGCCCCCTGCATACAAATCTGATACGCGAGTTCCATCAGTTATGGAATAGGTTGAAAAACCAGAAATGTCGTTATTGTTATATGTTTTTAACGCTCCAGAATTACCAACGCCCAAACCAAAAGAAAGTTGGCCGTTTGGCGAACTCGTCCCAATACCTACGTTACCGGAAGATTGAATACGCATTGCTTCTAAACCATTTGGGCCAGAAGCATCATAAACATTAAACGCTAAATCACTTAAAAATGAAGTAGCATTGGTCATTACTGACCTAATTTTTCCCGAATAATATGTAGTACCAAACTGAGAAGCATTCCTAAAAGCTAAAACAGCTTCATTTCCTATTGTAGCTATTGCCCCATTTGCTGCTGAAATAACGCCTCCAACACCCCCTGCTGTAGAAGTTGAAACTGATAATTTATCAAGAGGCGAACTCGTTCCAATACCTACGTTCTGGCTTGCGTCTATGTAAACAGCGTTTACCCCTGCCGTAGAAATGCCAATTGAATTGGTGGCAGGCAAGTACATACCGTTGCCCGTTACGCTAGTTCCTGTGGGAATAAGTTTTGTAGCCGTTGCCGTTCCGGTGGTGGCAAAGTTCGTGCCGTCAAAGGTCAAACCAGCAGAGTCAGTCAGCAGGCCGTTGGTTGTGGCATAAGTTACGCGACCCGATGACAGGGCTGCATTGGTGTTGGCGGACTTCTCTGCGGGGTATGTAACAAACACCGTTACCGTGCCACTGAACGTGACCGCGCTGCCAGAGTTGCTGGACGCTAAAATGGTAGTGCGGGTCAGTGTTGGGCCGGTTGTAGAGTACGTGCCAATCCCCACCTCCCAGCTCCCCGAGACATCTGTGGCCGAGTAATATGTTGTGTTGCCGTTACCGATGACGGCAAAGGATTGATAGCCTGTAACGCTGCCAGACAGTGTAAAACTGACCGTCGTGTTGGCGGTTCCGGTTTGCAGTGTGCGGTCTGATAAAACTAAAGCCATGATGTACCTTTATGAGTCATGCAAATCAATGAGCGCCCAACTTGCATCATCTGCAGTGTCTATTGATTGCCATCCTGCGGATTCTGGATTGTTGATAATTTGCCAATTTGCATCTTCAAAATCATTAATCAGGCTCCAGTAAAATATTCCAAACGAACCCAAGCTGCCATTTGCTTGTACTCCAATTATCGCCCTAGACAGGGCTGGTGACAAGGTTCCTAAGAGCCCTGATGCAGAAGATCCTGTCAGGTCTGCTTGTTTGCCTTGAAAAACTGTCCCGGCAGCACCAGAGGCCGTTGCGCTTGTGAGTGCAACAGACACCACGGGGCCAACTGTGCCGACAAAACCATTTGCCGCATCTCCTGTTTGGCCTTCGCTTTTTGAGAACTGGACCGTGCCCAGCAAGCCTGCTGCAACAACTCCTGTAAGAGCAACGGATTTACTCTGCGTTACAGAGCCAACGGAGCCTGTGGCTTGAACCCCTGTAAGGATTGTGCCTTGAGTAACTGTGCCAGTTGAGCCTGTAGCCGAAACACCTGTCAGTGCAATCGTAATGCTAGGCGAGACCGTGCCTACCGAACCGGATGCGGCATTTCCTGTAACAGGAACAATTACCGATCCAAGCGCAGCAAACGGGACATCTGCAAATGGGGCTAATCCGAACATGGCCCTCCCCAGACCTGAAAGTTAGGTCAAGTTGTAGCGAGGCGCAACAGTGCAGTGGTTGTTGTGTTGCTTGGCATGGTTAGTGTAAACGTACCAGCAGTGATGGTTTGCGAACCAAATGTGTGGACAGACACAGCCTTGTTGGACTGAGTGCTGTTATAAATCAACACAGTATCAAATGCAGTGCTCAACGTTACAGTGGAGTACACCAAACTTCCCGATGGTGTCCAGTACCCCACACCTGCCGTGGCCGACGAGTTAGTCGAGGCTGGAGCTGTTGCGTTGGTCACCGATACACCGCCAGCAGTGTATCCTGTGCCAGTCACTTCACCGGTTGCTGAGTACGCTGTAGTTGATGCATTCAACGTTGCTGAAGCCAAATACAAAGCGCCCTTGAATGTATCGGCAGTAGAGGCCGCACGAATTGGAGATGCACCAAAGTTATGGGTGGCAGTCATCAATTCGCCCAAAAACGAAGTACACATGGATTGGGTATTACTCACTTGAATACTCCTTTAAATAAGAAATTGCCTTTGAAAGAAACTTTGGGTTGTCCAAAAACAAACCCAGCCCGGTGTTACATCTCATACAAAGCAGACCACGAACATCGCTGGTGGTATGGCAATGGTCAATAAAAAACATTTTAGTCCTACCGCCCGGTGTTTTGGTCGCACAAATTGCACATTTACCATTTTGTTGAGCCAGCAGAGCATCATATTGTTCGGGCGTAATACCATACGTCATCTTCAACTTGCTTCGACGCTCAATTTCCAAAACTTTTTCTTTGTTGCTGGCCCTATACGCTTTGTTGTAAGCCACACGACATTTGGTGCATTGTGAAACAGGTTTCCCGGGCCGATGTGTTTTACGCACAGGAAACTCCGACAAGGATTTTTCTTCCTTGCAAACGGTGCATGTATGCGTAATTTTCACAAATGCCTTAAAAAGAAGCAGCTTCAGCGCCTATAAATACAGGCGCTTTTTTTAGAGTGACATGCGCGGATCGGTGAACAAGTTCTTCGCCCAGCCAATATTCCACCCATGTGGTGTATTCATCGTCATTATCCACAACACCTTCTTGCTTCACAAGAAGAGAATCGTCCATGTCGCCTTTGGTGGTGGTAACAATCAATTTGAACTCCTGATAAGCGCAGACGTTGATGTGTTGGCTGGCATGGTAATAAGAAACGTAGTTTTTGAAGATTTGTCAGAACCAAAATCTAAAACCGCCACCGATTTGTTGCCCTTGCTTGCGTTGTACATTAAAGCGCAGCGAGCAGTGATCGCGCCCGTCCAGCTTACGTTGCTCCAGTTAGCGTAGGCTGTGTAGCCATCGCTGCTGATCGCTACGCCGGTCATAATTTGACCGCCTGCTGTATAGCCAGACGCTACAACTTCATTCGCACTAGAGTAAACGGTCGTAGCTTCGTTTAAATCTGCGGCAGCGGTATACAAGGCAATCTTGATTGTGTCGGTAGACAGGTCGTGAATACCCTGATACAGCTCTTTTTTGAAGCTGGTGGTTTGAGTTTGCAGGATGGAACTCATGACACTTGAACCCTAACTTGTCCGTCTCGGTAAGCATCACCGCGTTGTTTGCCATCACCCAAGTTCTTAAGCAATGCAATTGCTTGGACGTAACGATCTGAGTAAAGCTGAACCATGTCCGGCTCACCCTTGATATAAGTGATTGCCTCGCACATAGTACCGTACAGCAATGCTGAATCAAAGTTATCGCCCAACCATGTTGTGTTAGAAGTTACAATTGATTCAGGATAATAGTAATAGTGCAGCTCAGCCCCGTAAGAGGCGTCTGGTGTAGGGCCAACAATGAAAGACAATTCATTGGTGATGGTACTTCCAGAAACTGTTGGGCCAAAAATAGCGTAATGCTTTGGCTTACCTGTGGTCGCTGGGTTGGGATAAGCTTCACGCATGAAGTTTACGTCTTTGTTCAACAGGAACAAATACTCGCCGCCAGCAGCCGGATAAATAGCCAACGAATACGTAGACATAAAATCGTCAGGGCACGACAAATACTTGTTGCCACTGCTCAACACGCCCGTCACATTTTTCCGCAAATTAGAAAGCTGAACGGTGTTGTATATACGCTGTTCAGCTTGCTTAATGAACGTGTTCATGTCTACCGTGGGAAACGTGTTCTCACAGTAATCACTCACCAAGGTGACAAGTTCGGTGTATGTCATGCCATCGGGCCTCGGGCCATCAAGCCTTTAGTTGCTGCGCCAGTACCACGGATTTTAATGCCGCTGGTTTTGATAGGCTCGTCGCCTGCCGACTTGCTTTCAGCGCCAATACTAACGTCCAACGTATCAAGCTTGCTACGGTTTGGGCCTTTGCCGGGATTTGTTTCCATTGTGACGGCTTTGCCGTTCATGGTGTGCGGCTTAGCATAAACGCTGGCATCGCCAACTTCCTTGCCCATCATTTTTTTGCTAAATGTAGCCATGATTAGCCTCGCTTTTGATTGTTAGCACGAGCCATGTTGCGACCTACTGCACGCATAGCCTCGCCCGTTACACCTTTGGCTTTTCCCTTACCGCCCATCATTTCTTTTTGCATGGGGCCACTGTTGCCCAAATTCTTGCCATCAGTTTTGCCTTTTTTGGCAATACCATCTGCTGCGCGTTTAAATGTCATGATTGACTCCTATGAAACTGTAACCGTTACTGTACCAACAAATGTCGTTTCCACCAAATAGTTTGGTGTAAGAGACGCATCAAAACCGCTAGAACCGCCAACTGGCCGCCAGCCCCATTGGATATCTCTTGAGCCGCCAGACAAGTTGCCAGATGCATTTACCCCTGAAGTCACATACGTTGTGTCCCTGCGTGGGTTGCGCAACGCCTGCGGGTCATCTACTGGGAATGTACCCAGCATCAACTGCGGCTGATCAGGATCCCAGCATTCAGGACAAACCAACAATTGATATTTGCGCTGCTTAATTACTTCCTCTTTGAGCTTTTTCAGTTTGAATTGGCCGCCGCATCTGTCACATTCGGCAATTGCAATTCGACCGGAAGCAAAACGATTACCCATTAGTAACCACCACCGCTAATGAACATTTGCCGGGGGACGAAACGAATAGCCGCCTTCTCTCTGTCTTCGCCGGCAGCTATCTCAAATGTTTCATCGTAAATCTGTTTGAGCATTTGGATGCGAGGCATCAGCTCAGGGGTCTTGACTGCAATGTGATATGCCAAACCAGCAACAACACATGGTAAAAACCTAAAGTTCATGTCTGCTGTCTCAGCACCTGCGCCGGCATCTTGCACTCTGCGCAGTCTCCAGTAAACAAATTGGTAAGGTGTACTGTTGTCGGGCGTCGGCCATACTGTTACGGCTGGAAGCTGCGGGACAAAGACGGCCGTAGCTGCTGTGTGCGTAGCTGCAGTTGTATTGTTTTGACCACGGAACACGCCTCCAATGACGTTGCCCGTGATGTAGGTATAGTAAATGTCTTCAGTGTCCAGACGGATAAAACCTGATCCAGCTAACCCAACCACCGAGTTAAGCGTGATCGTGGTGTCCGTGGCGCTGATTGTTGAGGATAAAACAGAACTTGTAGGATTGACTTCGCCAGATAACCGCTGAACCCATACTTGAATCGGTCTTGCCTGTTGTAACTTGTTTGGGATGGTTGCATAGGTAGAAACACTAATACGTGTGATTGTTAAGTCAGCTTGTGTAGAAGCGGTGTTAGACCCTGTACGGATTACATGTTCCAGCAAATCAATGGTGTTGGTTGGTAGCGCATACGTAGCCAAGCCGGGCGTGAGGTTGATGAAGCCTTGCTCCATCGTCCACATGTTGATACCCTTGTTCTGCCATTCGATGGTCATCAAGTTCATCGAACGACGGGCAGTTCGCAGGTCATAACCTGAACGCATCTCCCGGCCCGCACGCTCCCATGCCTCTTCCGCAATCTCGGTGAAGTCCATGTTAAAGAGGGTTGAGCCGGTAGTGGTCATTTCATGCCTTTGAGGGTTTCAGCAAAACGTGCGCGTTGACCCATTTTGCCGGGCTTTTTTGCTGCTGCAGCAAGCTTCTTGGTGGGGATTGTTTTACCCGCAGGAACGCCCAACTCTTTCTTCAAAGCGCCGGGCTTTTTGATTGCCTTTTGAATCCATTTTTCAGCCATGATTACACCTTTGCAGTTTTGGCAGATTGCACAAATGCGTCGGCAGTAGGTGCGCCTTTGGCCCCGGGCTTGCGCATTTTTTCACCAGAACCAGCGGCTATGCGTTTCTTTTTAGCATTGATATTGGCATACAAACCAACAGCTCCACCTTCAGCATACTGAGTGAAATCAGTGTTATCCCGTCTGGCTTTTTTTGAGCCTTTGGGCATCTTAGAGGGGGAGATGTCTCCCATGCCGCGACTGGCTAACATATCAACACATCTTTCCGCGAGTCTTACCACGCTGGGCAATACCATCTGCACGGCTTGATGCTTTGGAAACCGATCCGCCTTTGGCATAACCACCCATGCCTGCGCCCATAGCGCGTGCGCGAATTGGTTGTCGGCCTTGACGAGCCATAATGTTTTTTACTGCGTCAACCATTTTTTCACTTTGCTCTGCACCGGGAGCAGACCGCATAGACCCCATCTGCCCGCCGCGAATTGGCATGGGCATTGGGCGGCTTCGTTTGGGGGCAACATCTTCTTGAGTTGGACCAAACTCTGGGATAATGCGCTCAGGCGGAAAATCCATTTCTTGAGTTGGACCCGGCTCTCCGATAATGCGCTCAGGCGGGAAATCCATTGGCATTGGGCGGTCCATTGGTCTGATAATGCGCTCAGGCGGAAAATCTTGGGCCTGCGGGGTTGGCGTGCGGCCCATCATCTTAGCCAAATTAGCCGCGCCGTCTTGCTGGTCGTCAGAAGCCGTGATCCCGCCTTCATCATACCGTTTTGTTTTACGAGTTGCCATAATATTCTCCTTAGCAAGCGCCGCCGCGCATCATTTTTACTTGGGTGCCTTTGGTCTTGCCTTTAGTAGCAATACCGTTAGCTGATGCGCGGAATGTACCGCCTTTAGCCAGCTTCAAAGACGTGCCCTTGCCGCCTTTGTGCTCTTGAGCGTCGTGCTGCTTAAAAGCTTTTTTAATCATGGCTTTGTCTTGGGCTTTGTCCATCATGCCGCCTTCAGCCATGCCGCCTTTTTTCATGCCCATCATCTGTTTTTTATCCATAGCCATGTCGGCTTTAGAACCTTCGCGCATGCCTTTAGATTCGACGTCTTTGCCAGACTTTTCAAATTTAGCCATGCCGCCTTTAGCCATTTTGCCTATGCCATCAGCAGCAAAGTCGGGAACCATTTTGCCGCCCTTATTAACCATAGTCATACCGCCATCTGCGTATCCGCCCATACTCATCTTTTTCATGTCGCCACCTTTTGAGAATTTGCGGCCCTTGTCCGCAGTTGAAAAGTCTTTGCCCACAGATTGTGGGACCCCTACCTTTTTAGCAAACGATGGCGAATGTGCAATCGCTTCCATAAAGTTGTGCTGTTTTTTACTCGTGCTGGGCATTTGACGTCCTCAGATTATCAATCTTACGCTCAAGTCGATCAAAACGGTCAAGTAATTGTTGCATGTCCGCCCTGAATTCAGTTCGCGTAATATGGTCACGCGCAACTTCTTCCCGGGTCCGGTTTAACAAAATGCTTAGCCGATCCAACTCGTCAAACTTGCCTTTAAGCAAAAAGCCCATAACCGCCACAATGGCGCTTAGGGCTGCGTTCCAAAGCATCATTTCCATGTCAGCACTTCCATCTTGCTAGTGCAGCCGCCTTGCGGGTAGGCTTGCCTTTTTCGTCCTTCATAGGACCGGGCATGCCCGACATGCGGGCACAGAATGAATCTTTACGTGGCCCGCCTTGTGGCTGCGGAGCTTTGAGGTTGCTGCCTGTTGCAGCGTTGTACTTGGCCCGGCCTTTGGCAGTCAAACCCGCACCCTTGGACACGGGCAGTTTCTCGCCACGGCCTACAGCCAAAGATGGGGTTTTCTTTTTGGTCGCCATCATGCCGCCTTCAGCTTGGAGTTGTAAATGTTTTCCATCAAAGGCATTACGACCTCTTCCCGGAAATTACGACTGAATTCATTCGCGCCTACGTGCGGCAAGCTGATGTCTACGTCAATGTAAACTGTGAAACCCATTTGAGCAGCGCGGTCGCAGAACAAGTAATCTTCGCCTACGTACTTGCCATCAACGATAGCAAAGTCAAACACGGCCGATACTGTTTCAGTCGGTGATTTTTCGTAGGCCCACTCAGGGTGGACAAACACCATCTGCTCAAGAACATGCCGCTGGATCAACATGAACCCCGTGGGCGCACGTTCGACACGCATCAGTGACCCATCAAACTCCAGATCGCCGTTGGCGTCAAAATACAGGTCAGCAAAAAAGTTTTGGTCTTTGGCTCTGCGTGGGTACGCACCAGTGGTGATGTCTTTGTCACCGCTCTGAGCCATCAACCGCAAGATGTCGTCTGCCGTAACAATTACATCGCTATCAATGAACAACAACTCTGTTGCGTCCGTCTTCAAAAACTCATGAACCAAAGAGTTTCGCGCCATCGTAATGATGGAGCAGTTGGACAGATCAGACAAAATAACAGACACACCAAGCTGCATTGCTTTGGGCATAAGCTGCGCCAGAGCAAAAGCAGTCTTGATGTTTAACTTCCCATCATAGGTGGGTATGCCGATAAACAGCTTGCGCCCATTCAGAGTTGTCTGCTTGGTTTCAGCCATAATAAATGTTGCAAGCAGCTACGTTAGATAGATAGGCATAAACGCCGTTTACAGCCAACACGCCATCATC